>Ga0207007_1001_pt1 | contig 51159 bp, 53 predicted proteins | sample Alteio_BWMinCont_85_FD_153487 | JGI IMG/M metagenome (GOLD analysis project Ga0207007, IMG submission 153487) | Enriched cells from forest soil in Barre Woods Harvard Forest LTER site, Petersham, Massachusetts, United States -... | ecosystem: Environmental > Terrestrial > Soil > Temperate forest >...
AGTCCATTTTAGCGCGAGAACAGAGAATTTTATCGGCAGAAGAGCCCGGCCTATCCGCGGCACTGCGGTAGAAATGACTCGCTTCGGTCAGTCGAATCGGCCGATACAGCCACTGCGCGAGCGTTATGCTGATCCTCGTCGCCTGAACGAGCGGGCAACAGCTCGGAAAAGGCGGCGACGGATCTGAGTACGCGCCAGTAGCGTTTAGTTTGTCAGTAGTAGCGGCGACCTTGTGCCCCCAGGCCTTGGTCGCCGTTTTGTTTACGTGATTCGCGCAGAAAAAGAATCCCCCTACTTGGGGTTTATTTTCACGCTCAGTGCGGTGGACTTTCCGGAATCCGACCAAAGCGTTACGCCTTCAGGAAGGCAAGAAGGTCGGCGTTGATCGTGGTCGCTTCTGTCGTCGGCATGCCGTGCGGGAAGCCTTTGTAGGTCTTGAGCGTCCCGTTCTTCAGCAGCTTTGCCGACAATGGTCCGGCGGCGACGTAGGGCACGATCTGATCGTCTTCGCTGTGCATCACCAGCACCGGCACGGTAATCTTTTTGAGGTCTTCGGTGAAATCGGTCTGTGAGAAGGCGACGATGCCATCGTAATGCGCCTTAGCGCCGCCCATCATACCCTGCCGCCACCAGTTCTGGATGGCCGCCTCCGAGGCTTTGGCACCCGGCCGATTGTAGCCATAGAAGGGCCCCGCCGCCACGTCGCGATAAAATTGCGAGCGATTGGCCGCTAGGGCCACCTGAAAATCGTCAAATACTTTTTTGGGGAGCCCGTTTGGATTCGCCGCAGTCTTCACCATCAGCGGCGGCACCGCGCAGAGTATGGCCGCCTTCGACACGCGAGCTTCGCCGTGTCGCGCCAGATAGTGAACGACCTCGCCACCGCCGGTCGAATGGCCAACATGAATTGCATTCTTCAGATCGAGATGCGCCGTCACCGCGGCGAGATCATCGGCATAGTGATCCATGTCGTGACCGTCAGCGACCTGGCTGGAGCGACCGTGGCCGCGGCGGTCATGAGCGATGACGCGATAGCCGCGATTGAGGAAGAACAGCATCTGCGCGTCCCAGTCATCAGCCGACATATTCCGGCGGACCACGAACCGCCGAATTTATTGGGCATTGGCTGTGGAAGATGGGCTAAATTTAGTGCGCATTGAGCTTGCGGAACAGTTTGGGAGGACGACAGCCATGCTTTCAATCTCGGTCTTAATTTTCGGCGCTGCAATCATCGGAGCGGAAGCGACAATCATGATTTGGCAAGGCCACAGTTGGGGGGCTCATTCTGTGCGCATCGTAGGGTTGTCGCTGATTATCGTCGCGGCAGTCTTTCTTGCCGTCTCCGATGTGCAGCGGGTGGGCGCGGCATATGCGCTCTTGGGCGTTATCGCGGGGTATCTTGCGGGCAGATACGAAACAAAAGAGCCGGTCAAAGACTAATCAACGCCGGTGAACACTGGCCGACGCCACATTTGCCGCGCTCGGATCAGCGTCCGGTGTCAAAGGCCTGCCCCCATTTGACAAAAGTCATAGTCTGATGCCGCAATCCCGGGGCCGTTGCGCTGTCTAGGGGCAGACCGTGTTGATCGCAATCTTTGCAGATATACACGCCAACAGGCAGGCGTTCGAGGCTTGCCTGGCGCAGGCGCGCGACCAAGGCGCGCGGCGCATTATTTTGCTCGGCGACTATGTCGGCTATGGCGGCGATCCGGAATGGACAGTCGACACCGTCATGGACTTGATCGACAACGGCGCCGTGGCCGTCCAGGGTAACCATGACAGCGCGATCGGCAATCCGCGCGAAGAGCTCAATCCCGAGGCGCAAATCGCGATCGAGTGGACGCGTGGCATGCTTGGTGCCTCCCAGCGAAAATTCCTTGCCGGTCTGCCCCTGACGCTCAACGATGGAGATCGGCTTTACGTCCACGCCGAAGCGAGCAGCCCGAAAAGTTGGATTTACGTAATGAGCACCTCGAAGGCCGCGCACAGCATTGCCGCCACGTCTGCCCACGTCACCTTTTGTGGCCATATCCACCGACCCGCGCTCTACAGCACGTCGGCGACGGCGAAGATGACCGCCTTCACGCCCGCGGGAGGCGTTGCAATCCCCTTGCTGCCTGGACGGCGGTGGCTTGCGGTTCTCGGCGCCGTTGGCCAACCGCGCGACGGCAATCCGGCGGCGTCCTATGCGATGTTGGATAGTGAGCGGCAGCAGCTCACCTATTGCCGCGCACCTTACGACGTCGAGCAGGCCGCCGCGCAGATCAGGAAGAATCACCTGCCGCCTTGGTTTGCGCACCGATTGTTCGTGGGACAGTAAGGGATGGCCAAGCCGCTACATGAACCAGACGTCGTCATCGATGGGTTCCGCCTCGATGAAATGATCCACCGCGGCGGCATGGCGAATCTCTGGCGGGTCTCGCGGACTGACTTGACGACACCGATGCTGATGAAGGTTCCGCACATCGGCGAAGGCGCCGACCCCGCGGCCGTGGTCGGTTTCGAGATGGAGCAGATGATCTTGCCCCGCCTCGCCGGCCCGCATGTGCCGAAATTCATCGCCGCCGGCGATTTCGCGGTGCAGCCCTATATCGTGATGGAGCGTATCAACGGACCCACTCTGCTGCCGCGGCTGCGTGAGCTTCCCCTTCCTTATGCGGAGCTGGCCGAAATCGGGGCAAAGATCGCAACCGCCCTACACGAGCTGCATCGGCAACATGTCGTGCATCTCGACGTCAAGCCAAGCAACATCATGTTCCGGCCGAGCGGCGAAGCGGTCCTGCTCGATTTTGGATTGTCGCACCACGACCAACTGCCGGATCTAATGCAAGAGGAATTCCGCGTGCCATTCGGAACGGCACCCTATATGTCACCGGAACAGTTGCGCGGCATCCGCAATGACCCGCGCAGCGATGTTTTTGCGCTCGGCGTGTTGCTCTATTTTTTCTCGACAGGTGTGCGGCCCTTTGGCGAAAGCGAAACGATGCGCGGAATGCGCCGGCGGCTGTGGCGAGACCCAGTACCACCGCTCGGCCTGAAGCCGGACTATCCGCCTTGGCTTCAGGAGGTCGTGTTGCGCTGCCTGGAGATCGACCCGGCTTGGCGCTACCCGACTGCGGCGCAATTAGCCTTCGATCTTAGCCATCCGGCCAATGTGAAACTAACCACGCGATCCGAACGTTTGCGCCGCGATTCGTTCAGCACAGTATTGCGGCGCCGTTTCAATACCGACCTGATGCGCCCGCGCGCGGAGGCCGCACTGGCAGTGCAGCTTTCCTCCGCGCCGATTGTCGTGGCGGCGATCGATCTCGGCGAAGGATCCGCAATGACTAATGAGGCATTGCGCGTCGCCGCGCGGCGAATATTGACGACGCTGCCCTCAGCACGGCTGGCATGCCTGAATGTGCGGCGGTTAAGGCGGATCACGCTCGACACCACGCTCGACGCGCAAGGTCATAATCTGCAGATAGAACGGCTCGTCCGCCTTCGCCATTGGGCGGAGCCCTTGAAGCTCGACGAGCCGCGGCTTTCGGTCCATGTGATCGAAGCAGTCGATCCGGCAGCGGCGATTCTCGAATTTGCGGAAGCCAATGGGGTCGATCACATCCTGATCGGCGCGCGGCATGGCTCGTTAATGCGGAAGTTGCTGGGCAGCGTATCGGCTAAAGTCGCCGCGGAGGCAAACTGCACGGTGACCGTGGTGCGGCCGCCGCGCGTGGAACTGCTCAATGGCATGACCGCCAAAATATCGAGCGCACGATCCGAAGAGGCCGACGAGATCGGCCGATAAGCCAGCGTTATCGGACAAACCCTATTCTATGGCGCCCTATTCTATGGCGGGATGCTCATGGTTGTAGTGTCGCCTGCGAGTGTCCTCGTCCCAGTGGTGTTCGCTGCGTCTTTAGCCTCAGAAACCCGATGCGGATTGGCGCCTAGCTCCTTTGCCGCGCGAGTAATTCACGCAACGGCAGGCAAATAATTCGGCGGAAGACGAACTGACTCGGCTAAGGTTATTTAAGGTCTGACTTTCGATCAACATAGATTGGTCTCAGAGAAAGCAGTCCGATTATCCAGGATATTATGATCGTTCCTCGGGCTCGTGGCCGTCGTATTTCCACGGCAACTGATCGCTAAGCCCGCTTTGGGTCATTCGCGGCCGGGCCGGTTAGCGCCAATGCCACCCTTTGTCCGTTGTTAGTCCAATAGCGGACAAATTGTTGCAGCGCCGCGATTGTCCGCTAAGTGCCAATAGCGGACAAATGCGCATAAGGTTCGATCGTCCTTCAATTTCGTAGTTCTATAGCTTTTTACGCGGAGCATTTCGGCGCCGGCAAACCACGCACCGAGCAATCAGTGGGACCACAGCGCGTACCTATTGCTTCTTAGGCTCCTCCTCCGAATCTTCAGCCGTCTTCGGAAGATGATGCGCAATCCCCTGATGACAATCGATGCACGTTAGGCCTGCCTTCAAACCGGGCGCCATCACTTTTTGCGCGGCTTCGGATTGCTTATGAATGTCCATAGCATCCTGGGAATGACAATTGCGGCATTCGCGCGAATTGCTGGCCTTCATGGTGGCCCAAACACGCTCGGCAAGTTCTTGGCGGTGTTGTTCGAACTTTTCTGGTGTGCCGACGGTGCCGAGAACCTTATGCAATAACTCATTGCTCGCCTGGATCTTTCTTCGAATTTTAAAGATCCACTGATGCGGCACGTGACAGTCCGAGCAGATCGCGCGCACCCCGAATTGGTTTTTATAGTGGATTGACTGCTTATACTCTTGATAGACGGTATCTCGCATTTCGTGGCAAGAAGTGCAGAACCCCAGCGTATTTGTGGATTCCATTGCCCAATTGAACCCACCCCAGAACAGTATTCCGCCAATACCGCCAAAAATAACCAAAGTGGCCAAAGAAAATCTTGCGCTCGGACGCCAGAGGACTGTCCAAATGCGCAGGAGAATTCCTTTTTGAGTAGGCATCGTGTTTGGGTTGCTCATATGTTTTCGGAGGTTGATTGTGCCGTCATCGCTTATGCGATTGAACAAGAAGATTGCTGCTCACGCCGAGCGTTTTCGGCCGCCCATCGGTCTCAGTCAAGGATCCTTCCGACATAAGAAGCCATCACAGGCGGATTTTCTACCAGCTGGCGACGACCGACGCGCTGAGCATGTGGACGTTATAGTTCGGATTATGCCAAGCCAAAAAGACGTCCTGGGCGACCGACGAGCCAAGGCCTTGGGTCTCCGGCGTTAACAGATCATTCGCCCATTTGGTCTCCGAATTGCGCTCCCACGTGTAGTGGAGCTTGGCCATGACATCGCCTTTCCAGCCGAGTTGAGCGACTTGTTCTTTATCAAACTTGTAGGCGGCGGTTGCAAATTAGCCGTCGTTACCAGCCGAATGCGAGCGAGGCCATGATCATGTGGACATTGTAGTTCGGATTGTTCCACGCCATCCAGAGCACACCAGTTCCTGATATTGTATTAAACGGCGCCAACGGATCGTTTGCCCAATTTGAATCCGAATTGCGCTCCCAGGCGTAGTGAAGCTTGGCTTTGGCATCGCCCTTCCAGCCAAGTAGAGCGACAGTCTCCTTGTCGAACTTGTATGTTGCGGTCGCGTCCAGGCGTTGGAACCAGGTCTTGTCTACGGGGAATTGTCCACCCGTCGTCGGGTTTCCGGTGGGAGGGACCGACAGTTCCATGTTATCGGAGCCGTGCGCTGCGGTGTAACGCAATTCCGTGTCAAGCTTGTCTGGAATGGCGGCATATCGCACCGCGCCGGTAACCGTATTTATCGTGCTCTTGTCGTTCGTTATCGAAGCCGGAGTGCAGGGGGGATTAGCAAGACCTTCCTGCGTAGCGCCTGCACAACCGTACAATAATTGAGTATTGTATTCGAACATATAACCAACCATGAGCGACGTACTGGGGTTGACCACATAGACTGCGTCGACGCCGGCGGCCCATCCATTGCTGTCTTGCAATCCCTGTTGGTTATTCGGGTCTACGCCATAATTTGTATCCTGATATTTGACGGTCGGGGTGATCGTGAGGTTATGAATAGCAACCAAATCGGCAGCAAGGTTTGCTTTCCATGTATTGCGGTTGTCGTACATCAACTGCCGATAAGATTGGGCATATTGCATATTGCCGCTGTTGGCAGGCCATTGAAAAGTCCCCACGTAAAGGAGGTTATTGTAATTGTCGTAGCGCCGAACAGCATAATAGCCACTTGAGCGAACGGTGAGCCAGCTACTTGGCTTCCAATCGGCAAATATCTTACCGGAATTCTCATTGGTGGCGTTGACGTCGGCGCGCGTCCAGTCATATCGCTCGTAACCATAAGCAGCGCCGAAATTCCATTCCTGAGTTGGCCGCCAATTTAATTCTTCAGCAGCGTTTTGCTTAACATAGCCCATCGAGATTGTATTGACGCCGGGAGCACAATTAGTACCGCCACCAAGGTTGCAGGGAGCCATCGCGCTAGTTAAAATCAGTTCCGGCGTATTGTTTTTAAAGTCGTAGTAGCGATAGCTCAGTTTCGACGTAAGATCGGAAGTAATCTTCGTGGTCACGACGTTATTGCTCAACAAGGTATTGATGTCGCCGCTCAGGCTTGACTGCGGCGGTGGTGTAAATGCAATTCCAACACCCGCCGGGATGAATGCTGCGTTCTGCGTCATCATCGTGTAAGTGACCGTGCCGGCATACCGGCTCTGCCACGGCAGGTCGGCGGCCAGCGTTGCAGTCGCGCCATTGGCCTGATTGCTGGGCCACAAAGAAATTTGGCTGCCAATCGCCCCAGCGACGTTAGCTCCGCTCGTCCCTGGGGTTTGCACGGTAAAGGCTGCATAGTTGTCGGTATACTGCGAACCTGTATAGCCCGCTTTGAAAAGGATCCTCTTCCCCCAGGGGGACGTTCCGACATATTCACCATTCACGCTGTAATTTTGCGTGGTGTCATTCACCGGCTTTGGGATCTGCATCTGGCCTGGAGTAGTGCCGAAATCGGTAGAGCCAACCTGCGTGCCTGTGCGACTCATGTGGGAATAGTCCGCGTTGATGTCCCAGGCATCATTCGGCGTCCAACGATAATGCGCGAATGCGGTGTTGCGCTGAATGCCGATAGTCATCGGCTGCGCAAAAGGAGAGAGCGTTGTGGAGAGGGTCTTACCTACGGCCCCGGGAACTAACGTCAGCGCGTTCCCGTTCACCACAAAGGGTGTTAGCGCACTCGTGCTGTAGATATGGGGAGTTTCGTCCCAGCCGAAGTTGAAGTATTGCTCGCCGGCCTTGGAAAGGTCGAGATAGTAGCTCTGATCATTATAGCCAATGTTCGCGCCACCGATGTTGTACTGGTAGAGGCCATCCTTGCTTCCGCCGGCTAGATCAATATTCGAAAACGCACCCGGCTTGACGTCACTGTATTCGTAGTACCCCCCCAAGCTCTGCCCCTTGACACCGGGACACTGCGACTTACCGGTTGCACCGCAAAGCGTTGGACCCGTAGCCGTTTGGTCGCCTTTTTGTGGATTATTGAGAAACGCGCGCCCGCCAACCTCAACGGTGCCGTGGAACCACCACCCCAAATAGGGCACGGGATCAGCGGCGGCCATTGACGATTGCGCTGACACGTCGGTCGCCGTCGTTGCTGTTTGAGCCAATGCGCCGGTTGAAGCCATGACCGCGCCGCTTAATACAGCACTGATCACGAACTTTACGAAACCGACCCGCCGCTTCATTGGAACCGCCCCTCAGCAAACTTCCTTTACATCGTTTTTTGGTCCGTTATCTGGTTCATCGCGCAAACAAGAACCCGCCAGGACTGTTGCTGCCATGAATATTGACGTGACAATTTTGACAGGATTGGCCCAGGCCCCCGTGCACATTGTTAAGGCCTACAGTGCCCTCGGCCATTAAGTTATGACACTCGTAGCACAGCCGTGGACGCGGCATTTTCAGCGAGTACTCGTTGATCGAGCCGTGCGGATCATGGCAGTTATCGCAGTTCTCACGCACCGGCTCGTGCTCGAACAGGAACGGTCCGCGCTTTTCGGCGTGGCATTTATAACAAGTGTCATTGATCGAATCCGCCCGCAGCAGCGCTTCAGTGAAACTGCCGTGTGGATTATGGCAGTCCGAACATACGATCTTGCCCTCGCCGGATTCAAACGGGGCCAGCGAACCCTCGCGCATCGGCATGTGCGACGAACGGAACATCTGCGCGCGCCGATCCTTGTGACATTGGAAACAAGTGTCCGGCTCCCAAGCGGTCTTGAGCTGATTCTTGCGCGATACCTGCTTCATGATCGTGTGGCAGTTCGTGCACATTAGGTTTCGCGTTTCGTGGGTGCTGCCGGGCCAATTGGTGCGGTCGCCGCGCTCGTGACAGCCAAGGCAGATCGCATTGTTTTCTTCCGCGGTCCGGCTGGTATCATCAATGCGGAACGAGATGATGCCGCCCACGCCGCGGCCGCCGCCGAGTCTGGCGTGCTCCGAGCCTGGCCCATGGCAGGATTCGCATTGTAGCTTGCCCTGCTGAGCTAATCGCCCCATGAGCGTGTGGTTAAATTCCGTGGCTTGGCTGGTATGACAGCCGAGGCAGACCTTCGTTCCGACGTAGTTGGCGGCGACGGCGGGCTGTTCGGGCTTCACCGCGGCAGGTGCTGCCGTCTTCGGCGCCTCAGCAGGCGTGGGGCTCGCTTGTCCGCCTTGCTGCTTTTGAAAAAACTCACGCAGCGCATCAAAGGCGTTGTCGGCATCCGCCGTTTTGAACTCATTTTGCGATGGAGATTCGTTCTGATCGTCCGGTAGCCGTTCCGAAAAGGCGCGCAGTGCCGCGAAAACGGCGTCACCGCTCTGCTGTTCGGCGGCTATTGTTTGCGGCTGGTTCGATCCGATTTGTTGAACGTAGTCGCGCAGCGCTGAATACTCAGGGCCACGAACAGAGATCTTTTCGATCTGTTCTGCACGGCTTGGGGTTGAAATGGCGACCAGGCCAAAGACTACAGCGGCAAGAACAGTGGCAGTCTTTTTCACATAGCATTGCAGGACGCGCGTAACGAAAGACTCACGCCTATCCGCCCCACAGCTATGCGGCCGGTACATAGTCAGGCCACCAACCCCAGTTACTACCTAGTAGTTGAGTGCAGTTTTGATGAAGACTCAAGACTATTCTGTTCAGTACCAACTGGTTATGCCCCAAAGTTGACTTGCATCAAATTTGGAATTCCATGATCGACATCAAAACCTTAGGCTCGAACTTCTGGCTTGAATACCGGCAAAGGTGGTGCAAAACTGTTTTCTGCGGCTTTTCTGCAACACGAAGAAGAGGACCCTGGATCATGAGCCTGCAAAATGCAGTGGGAGATCATCAGATTAAATGGGGTATTTCGGCACTGGCGGCCGCGGTTGCCGTCGGCGTGTCGATCCTCGCAGCGGGTCTGGTTGTGGCGCCTCAAAAGGCTGAAGCAACACCCGACTACGCCGCCCAGACAAAACTGCCATGCGGACGTTGCCATGTGAATCCTGCGGGCGGCGGACCGAACACAGCCTTCGGCAAAGCGTTTCAGGCAAACGGCCACAAGCTTCCCGCAAAGAAATAGCTAACTCCAAAACCGACAGAGTTTGGCTTGAACCAGCGACCTGGGGTGCAACGCACCCCAGGGGCACGATAGGCATGTTCGACCGGTTGCGTTGTATGCTGGAGAATTCGGTGCACAGGCAATGACATTTTGGCTGGTCGCGTCAGTTATGACCGCTATCGCCGCGACCGCGGTGTGTTGGCCGCTATACCGACCGAGGAGATTTTTAGCGTCGGGAAGCGACGCCGAAGTTTACCGAAGTCAGCTTGTCGAAATCGATTCCGATAAGGCTGCCGGTCTGATCGACGCCAAAGAAGCGGAAGCTGCGCGCATTGAAGTATCTCGGCGGCTGCTGGCCGCGGCGGATATTGAGCGGTCTAAGTCGTCGCGATTTGCCACAGCGCCGAATTCGTTCCGGCGCAAGCTGTTCGCGATTGTTGCGCTTCTCATTTTCCCCCTTGGAACTGGCGGCCTTTACCTGAGGCTTGGTTCACCCGGTCTTGCAGCGGAATCCTCTGCATCTCGCGTTGAACCGCAATTGGAACAACAGTCCGTCGAATCGATGGTCGCTCGAGTCGAGGCTCACCTGCAAAACACACCGGATGACGGGCAGGCCTGGCAGATTTTGGGGCCGGTCTATATGCGCCTCGGCCGCTACGCGGACGCCGTGAATGCATGGAGTAACACCGTGCGTATTCTCGGCGAGACCTCTGGGCGCGAGGCCAATCTTGCCGAAGCGATGGTTGCAGAGGCGAATGGGATTGTAACGTCAGATGCGAAAAGCGCTTTTATTCGAGCGGTCACCCTTGATCCGAAATCGAGCAGCGGACGTTATTATTTAGGACTTTCCGCGCAGCAAGACGGCCGTCCCGAAGAGGCGATCAAGATTTGGCGCGAGCTAATCGCAACAGCGCCGGGCGAACATTGGATAAATAACGTTCGTGAATCAATCGCGCGCCTTGAGCGCAAAGACACATCGAGCTCATCAGAACAAAAAACTCAGGATTTGACACCGGCGTCGAAGGAGACCCATTCAGAGCCCTCTACAATGATCCAGAGCATGGTCGATCGATTGGCTGCGCGGCTCAAACAGGACGGTTCCGACATCGAAGGTTGGGTAAAGCTCGTACGCTCTTATAAGGTACTCAATGATTCCGCTAAAGCCACCAAGGCTGCGAGTGACGCCCGACTGGCGCTAGCGGGCGACCCTGACAAATTCGCGAAACTGAACACCTCGCTAAAGGAACTCGACACAGCAGACGCCATGGCGCCTGAGGCCCCGCCCTCGCTTGCGCAGACGGCAACACCGGCGACGCCATCGGAGCATCTCGGGGGCGTTTCCGCCGACGCGATGGTCGAACGTCTTGCCGAGCGCCTCAAGAAATCCGGCTCCGATCCGGCGGGCTGGCTGATGCTGACCCGCTCGTACCTTACTCTTGGCGAAAAAGAAAAAGTGACGGCGGCAATCGAGGCGGCACGCAACGCCCTCGCCGATGATCCGGCAAAGCTCACGCTGTTCAATGATGCGCTAAAGCATTTCAATATAAACGAATAATCGGAACGGGATAGGCTTGGTCCGTTTTACATCAATTGTTCTTCGCACCGTCGAAAATCCATCCCCAAAAATTGGTACGAAGGCAGTCGGGCAACGGCTTGTGTCCATAAGGCATACGGATCTGCGGCGATGCCCGCCCATAGATCAAGGCGATGAGAGTGCTGCCATCAGGATCTTTTGGGATGACAACCGGGCCGAATTTTGTGCCCTTCATCAAACCTTCATAGCTCGTCAGATCAACCCCGCTAGCCTTGAATCCTTCACCGCCTGGCATGTGGCAGGAGACGCACCATCCTTTTAAAATAGGCACGATATCTTCCTGAAAACTCATCTGTCCGCGCTGTTGTGCGCACGCGTTACGCACCGGCATGAGCGCCGCCACCCCCGTGACCGAGATGCCAGCGGCGACAATACACGCGACTGTTAGCCTGGAATTTTTCATGGTTTCCCCAACTCGTCATCATCGGCTCTGAGATCAGCCGAACATGCACTAGACGGTACCAGCATCGCCGATCACTCCTAACACAACGTACCCACCGAACATGAGGATCGCAACGATGAAAAACGCCTGTGCGGCGTCAAGCAGCCAGTCAGAAAAATTTGACACACCGAAAAAAGCGGAAAGCAAAATGCACACCGTTGCTGTCACAGCCAGGACGGCGGAAAATTTCGGCACCATGAGCAGATCCTCCAAATACCGTTTTCGCGACTCGTTTAGACCCGACTCATAGCAAATGCCTCAATTGATAAACGCGTCGGCGCCTCCGCTATTGAGTCTGTCCGACCTCCCAAATGAGTTGATCTCTTTCCGCCTCTTCTACCAGAGCATCAAGCATATATGCATTTGGACAATAATCGCCATACCTCTCGGCAGCTGCGCCCTTTGCGAGATCCCGTTCACAGTATTGCTTGTAGCCGCGGGTAACACAAAGGCGCTGCAGATCACGCATCACGGCAGATTTTTCGATGCTTAGGTTTGTGGGGTCGACCCCCAAAGCTTTTAACATCCGCAGCAAAAGTTGGGCCGCGCCCTGGCCTTTGCGCGATAGGCGCACGAGATCCCACGGTGTGATTTGCAGATCACGCGCGATTCTCGCGACCTCATCTGGATCACACCTCGCCAGTTGTCCGGCTGTGCTGAAAGCCTCGCGGTAATTTCTCATCCACTGGGCTACGGACTTAAACACGAACTGCAAGCTCGGATCATCATAGCTTTCTGGGGTTTGGTGGTCGGTCATGATCCCCTACATATATAGCCAATATGAGGCCGCAGGCGAAGTGTTGATTTATGTCAATTATGCTCACGACACCTCGGCCGCGGCTGTGCACGATGTGACAGCCAAAAAACTTTATCGCGTACGGCAACGGCATCGAAAATTTGCGTTTGACGTCTTGACGCCTTGCTTTAGCCCTTGCAGGCTCATCAGTCGTAAAGGTCAACTGCTGTCAAAGCTACCGATTTCGGGAAGCGCATGACTAGTCGCCGGCATCAACCTGAATTGCCGCCCATCTCCCCGCTAGAGTATGCACTCGCTCTCGGTGCGGCGGGCCTCGCAATGGGCTTGTTGATTCTTGCTTCTCCCCGACCCGCGGGTGCGCTGCCGGCATATGCTCAACAAACTCATTTGGCGTGTGGTCGTTGTCACGTAAACCCGGCTGGCGGCGGTGAGCGAACCGCATTCGGGAAAGCGTTCGCGACTAACGGCCATAAGTTGCCGGCCGCGAAAGGCTCGGAAAAATCGGGCGGTGACAGTGGAAAATCGGCGACGTCGACTCCAACTGCAGCGCCCGCAATATCCGCCGGAGCAAGTTTTCCCGTTGATCAGGCATTGAGCCTGCGTCCGCCGTACTATTCGCTCTTCCTTTATGACAGTTGCGATTATGCAGATTGTGCGTCGGCTGAGAAAAAATGAATCTCGCCTAATTGTGGTGATGCGCGAATTTTAGACCGACGACACTTCTATTTTAGACGAAGCCACGCAGAAAAATTCTGCCGCACCAACCGCAGCCGTTAGTCGGGTGTCGACAGTCCTTCTTTCAGAGCTACGTAGAAACCCTTATGGAAATTATCTAAATTTCGGAAGTGTAACGCCAGCGCTAACCATGACCATCAAGTCTCATGGAGACAGGGTCATGCGCAGCCAGACGATGGTCACCCGGAATGTCTCGCGATCAGTTGCGGTCGCTAAAAGCGAATATCTTAGTCCGCAAGAAACCGTTGGTCTTTGGAGCTCCGCATTGTGGCTGTTGGCAGCGGCGTATTTTCTTGCCACGTTTGTCGCTCACTAGTCGCGGAGGCCGCTATGGTAACGGGGACCGGAATCGTTGTCGTCGCAGTCACAGTGATATTCGCGGTGATCTTTGGGCTGTTGGCTTTGGCGGAAACCCATTCGCGCGACTTCCCCCCGTCAAAAGGATAGGCCGTCGAGATTCGGGTGCGCCGCTGGCTAAGTGCATCCCAAAAAGCAATTGCGCAGGAGGGACGCGATCATGAAAAGACATTTATTGGTAATAATAATGAGAGCTTGCAAAAAGACACCAACATCTCAGAGCTTTCTGAGGTCGAAGCCGAGATCGAGAGCATAGACCGAGCGATACATTTGGTCGCGGTTCCAATGCCATATTCGGATTTATATTTTCCTTAAAAGCACACGTCAACCTCGTGCGCGAGCGTCTCCAATCGTCTCGCGCGAAGCTACTCAGCCAGAATAACAAAGCCCCCTAGTGCGTATATTGTGAATGGTGTCACACGTATTGTGATTACGTTACGACGGCGCGCCACGAAAAGTGCTGGCAGCAATGAAGTCTGATGTCCGCTTTGGGTCATTAGCGACCGAGCCAATCCGCGCCAGTCCCAGCCAATGTCTGCTTTGGTCCAATAGCGGACAAACTTGGGCGCGGCTGGATTGCCCGCTAAGTGCCATTAACAGACATTTTGCGATGCAGCGGCCATGTCCGCATTATCCCCAAAAGCGGACATTCGGCATTGCGAGCAGAATGTCCGCTATGGGACGTTGGATAGCACGCGGCGTCAGTACATTTGATCCAACTCAATGCGCACAGCTCAGGTGTGTGTGTACCTTGCCGTAACGTGGGGCCCCCGGGAGGGACATGTGATGATCGAAATCATAGAGATCCTGCGCCAGGAACATCGAAATCTCGAAAAGTTGCTCCGTGTAATGGAGCAGGAGCTAAGAGTCTTCGATCGAGGCGAACGCCCGGACTACGAGGTCTTTGGGGCAATTATCGAATTCTTTAAAAAATATCCTGACTCCTGTCATCATCCAAAGGAGGACATCATTTACGAGAAATTCAAGGCGCGCTACCCCGATCGAGCAGCGTCAATTTCTGACCTTGAAGCTCAGCATCGAGAAGGTGCAGTGCGATTGCGTCGTGTCGCTCAAGCTATCGAAAACGTTCTAAATGATGAGGAAGTTCTGCGTGAGGGTATCGACCGGATTGTCCGCGACTTCATCGATAATGAAAGGAAGCATATTGCTTTAGAAGAAGAGGTGGTTTTCCCGGCGATAGTCGACACATTACAACCCGGAGATTGGGCCGATGTCGCGTTGACACTGGCCGATCGGTACGGTCCGCCGTCAACATCAGATTTTGAGGAGCAGTTCAATACACTTCGCCGAAACATACTCGAACTTGAGGAAACCGCAGTTGCGCGGCGGTCATAGTGTTTGGGTTGTCGTGCGGGTAGCGCGCGGTCGTCGGTAATTGGCGGACGGGCTACATGTCCGCTACGGGTCAAAAGGCGACATTGCACGTTTGGTTTGAAATGAAAGAGGCCGCCAACTGAGGCGGCCTCCAGGGGTAGCGATCTATAGCTTATGTCCGTTCGCCTGGAACTTCTTGCCTCGATTGGTCAGCGCCCTGCCACCACTGGGATTCGTGTGACACGCACCGCAGGCGAGTTTTGATTGTGCTGAGTATTGAGGTATCGCCACAGCCGAGCGTGGTGTAGCGGCAAAGATAGCGACCGTCAGCGCGGCCGCTCCTCCGACAATGGCGACCCATTTTAGACCGGCGCATTTGTTCATTCTTTCCTCAGGGGTTCATTGAATCTCGATTCATAAGCAAGCACCGCATCCGCGCAAGACACCATAGCACACATTCAATCGCTACCGAGGCATCCTGTCTCAGTTGCGACCAATGTCTGCGCTTTGGAGCGGGCAGCGCCAAGGCGATCTGCTGCGACTGCCCTGGTCGGAGTATGACGGTCGGTGCTTTCGGTTGCGTCAGTCAAAAACGGGCCGTCGGATCGTGGTTCCGGTTGGTAAGCCGCTAAGGATCCTCCTCAAGCGGACCAAGCGCCGGTGCCCGATGATCCTGACGACCACGCGTGGCAAACCATGGACCTCGGACGGCTTTAGAACGTCGTGGGGCAAGGCATGCACTGCCGCCGGCATCAAGGGGCTGGCGTTTCATGATCTTCGCGGATCAGCGGTCGTGCGACTGGCTCTCGCCGATGCGACTGTGCCGAAAATCGCTACCTTCACCGGACACAGCCTTCGCGACGTCGAAGCGATTCTCGATGCGCACTATCTGGGTCGCGATGTGAAGCTCGCCGAAATTGCGGTGATGAAGCTCGAAACGCGAACAAAACTGTAAACCGCGCTGTAAACTGTGCGCCGTTTGTTCGGGCCAATCTCAAACTAACTGTTTGATTTGATTGGTGGGCGCACCAGGGCTCGAACCTGGGACCCGCTGATTAAGAGTCACCAGATAGCTCTTATTCATCAAGCCCCATTTCGACATTTCCTCCATTCGTTCCGGGATTGAACCGGAATGGAAACTGGAAAATGTCGAAACGAAAATCGAGTCGCCCAGTGCCGACCAATGTCCGCTGTTACTCGAATAGCGGACAAGTTGTTGCAGTGCCGCGATTGTCCGCTAAGTGCCAATAGCGGACATGCGCGGCTGGGGTCACATCTTATGATCTGAATTCATTTTCATCCGTTGTTGCATGCTCGGCATCTCATGATCCATCTGGCCGGACGCCGGAGCCATTGCGCCAATGCCCTCTATTTCGAATGTGACGTTGACCTCCCCCGCCTTTTCGAATTTCAGCGTCACTGGCACCTTGCCACCTTCTTTGAGCGGACCTTTCAGCTCCATCATCATGATGTGATAGCCACCGGGCGCGAGGGTGACGGATTGACCGGGTGGGATAGATAGTCCGCCTTCCACCGGACGCATTGTCATGACGCCATTTTTCATCGCCATCTCATGCACTTCGACCCTACCAGCAGCCGGGCTTGAGCCGCCTATGAGTTTGTCCGGGGTTGCACCTTTATTTTCAATGGTGAGATAGCCACCACCGACCTTGGCACCGCCCGGCGTGGCGCGGGTCCAAGCATGGTCGAGTACAAGATCGCCTATTTTGACCTGTTGTGCTGATGCGGGTCTGGCGCAAATAGCGGTGACAGCAAGAAGCGCAAGAATAGGCAATCTAAAAGCGCATAAAAGACGGTTGGACATGGGTCGCTCCGATTTCGTCAGGAGGGGGCTTATTGGACCGTGATGGTGATCATCTTGGAGCGTGGCGCGTGGGCGCGGATCACATGATCCTCGCCGCCCATAATAAGTTGGAGTGTGTGCTTGCCCGGCGCGAGGGTCAGCACTGTCTTCGTCTCGCCATGCATCAGGTGGATATGTTTCTCGTCCATTGGAACCGTCATACCGGTCTTGGGGAGGGGCGAATCGACGATTAGGTGCAGGTGTGCACCGTGATGTTGATCATCGCCGTACATTTCGCCCATTTGCCCCATTTGCTCTTTTTGATCCATCTGACCCATTTGCTTCGTCGCATCGTTCGTCGCGGGCTTCGTATCCTCGTCGTGCATCGCACCCGATGCATCGTTGAGACCGATGAGCATCGTGACGGGGCTCCTAACCACCTCGCCGTCCGTCGGCGACAGGATGACGGGCGCGCCCTTGGACTCGTCATGGGCGAGTGCAAAGGTAGTGAAGAATGCTCCGGCGATCAGCAACCCGGCAATGGCAGAAAGCGCAAGTGCAGATGATCTAACGGGTACCATGAACTTCATGGCCTGGCTCCTTCGTTGCCTGTTCGCATAACATCTGTTCGAGTTATTTGTTCGAGCATTCGCTTAGCCTCAGCAGTCAGAGCTAGGTAAACAATCAGCGGCAGACTTTGACGTAGGTGCATATTTTCTTGAAATTCTCCCAGTGGCATTGCTGTTCCATCCGGCAGATTTTTCCTTTGATCTGCTGAGTGCCGGTTGATTTGGTCTGTTGAGCGGCGGCTAATGTCGGCACCAAGCTGAGGCCGAACGCCAACAAGATGACCTTCATAGAAACTATGCGTTCCATCTCTTGACCTCCCCGGGCGATTTCGTCGCCCTTGAATGGAATTCCTCGTCTAAACACGGTGAGACGTCTTTACTGATAGCTTCATGGGCAAGTCGATATTGGGACGCCCACCGCGATCCTTTGCTTGCCGCCAACCAAACAGCCATCCTTCCATGTTCCTTTAAACACACCATGTTGGCTTGTAACGGTTCCAAATCCGTTCGGTTTCCCGTTGCGAAACTCGCCATCATAGCGAGCTGTCTTTAGTGTTAAGACACCTTGGCCGTTCGGCTCACTGTTCACGATTTCGCCGTCGTAGCGGCCCAACGGCCATGCCTGCGAGCCACGGCCAACCTGATGACCCGCGCTCCACTCGCCTTCGTCCGTCTCGTAAGTTTTGTCATTTTGCAGCCACTGCAATCTACCCTGGCCTTGGGCGAGACCATTTACGCAGGACCCGGACCAGACGATCGTTTCAACGGATTTGGGATTCGGATTCCAGACTTTGCATCTCGACTTTTTATCGGTAATGAAAGCGCCCTGTTGAGCTGACTGACCTGACGCCGCCGAGCAACCAACTGCAAGTGCCCAAGTGCACAGTGTAATAGCTACGCAAGCACCCCATGCCTTCGCCATGTTGTTACTTAGCGTGCGCATCTGGTGACCTAGACAGCAGAGGAAGCACCACGTTCTTGAGCAATTCATCTCCGACATCGATGAACTTATCCCGAATGACACCATTGCCGTCGATAACGTATGTGAGCGGGAAACCCTCGGGCGCGCCAAACCCATTATCGGAAACCTGGTCGAATAAAGCCGTCGGGTAGGTGAGAGAACGGCTTACCTTGCGCATTTTTTCATAGTCCTCGGGCCGGTCGGTGCTGATGCCGATTATTTCGAGGCCTTCGCTATGATGGCGGCGATAGAATTCATTCAGCGTCGGCATTTCCTTTCTGCACGGCCCGCACCACGTCGCCCAATAATTCACGAGGACGACTTTTCCGCGCATTTTAGACAAGTCGAAAACTCGACCGCCCAACTCCGTAACAGTCAGCGATGGCGCGGGTTGATCTAATACCGGGCTGCCGAAAGCAAAGTCATAGGCCGACAAATGAACAAGGCAGACGAGTAGAAATATGGCGGCATACAATAGCCCTGGATATGCAGCCCCACGCGTACGCGACAATCGCAACCGCCTGATGCCATAAGTGCGTCTCATATTCGTTTTACCCAAGCCGACTTCAACCTAAGCCGCATCGGCCTCATGTTGTTCCGAGACAGCATGAGGCCCCCGATGCGTCAAAAATTGTAGCTCGCAACGAGTTTGTACATTATGGGCGCGATCAGTTGCCCTTCGCTTCCGCTGGGGTTTAATCCGGCATTTGTCCGGTAATAAACGGGCACCTCGACGTCGAAGTAAAACTTGGCGACGCGTTTATTGATTTCATCGACCACCTTTGTGAACTCGACACCGGGCGCGATCATCACGCGATCAAATCCGGAATTCAAAGGATCTGAAGCGTCCCCACCGTCTCGCACTCGGTGCGAGCCAATGAGTTGCAGCACCGGTGCAATCTTGTCGAAGCCCAGAATGTTGTATCCGTTGTTATAAACGATACCCACAGTTGCATCGACCTGGTAGCCCGGCTTATAAGTTTGCACGAGAACGTTTCCCGCCGCATCGACTGCACTTCCCGTCGGATCGGGAGCAGATTTATAGGCGAATGGAATCCGGGCCATTGCTTGCGCGAAATATTGCCATGCATTGTCGCCGGTGATCATGCCTCGGTGGAAGCCGCCGAGCATTAGATCGGTACTGCCAGTCCCGATTTGTGAGTCGCGGTCGAAGCCGGTCGCCGTGTAGGTACCGGTGGGCAATTTTAAACCGAACAATAACCCGGTCGACAGGTCTTTGGAAAAGCCGGTATACATGCCCATTATTTCAATATCGCCGATGCTGCGTGAGCTGAAATGGTCGATTGTCACGCCGTTGGGATCGAGCGTATCGAACCCGCGCTGGACAAATGGCACTTTTGCGAAAATGCCCCATTCGCGGTTGAACATGTAATTGAAACCGACATTGTGCCAGGACGTATTAAGGCGCTTATCGTTGTTGAGACTGGCGTCGGCCTTCGACCCGCCAATCCAATTTTTGGTCTGGTCGGAATGATCCAATTCATAATAAATTCTGCCGCCGTGATCATCTTCCTGCGGCAAACCGTCAAACCCGACATCGAACACGCTGCATCCGCAAGCGCACGCCCACGCGGCACTCGGCGCGAAACCGAGTAGCAAGGCAAACGCCAATGGGAACCCAATTAAGGTGAGACGAATCCCAAAGAACTTGAACATGAGGATTACTCCGCTGTATTCCGGACGTGAATGCTTAGGAAGGTCGCTTGGCGACCTCGCATCACGCCGTTTGCGGAGGACCTCGGGCAAGCTTGGGGGTGCCAGCTAGGCTGACGCTAGTGGCGTTCGAGACCGGCCGCAGCACTTGCAGCAGGCGGCCGGGGACTAGTTGTCCGGCGAGAACGTCATCGAGTGCGGGCGGTACCGCAGCGGCGCTGCACAGGTTGCAGTGGCCGCAGCCATGAGCCGCGGCATCGGGTGTAGGTGCCTGTTCGTCGCTCGGCGTCGTCTGGGCGCCGCTGTGGCAGATAACAGAGAGCGGATCGACGGCGGAGGCCGCCGCCAGAGGCGCGAGACTCAGCAATACGCCGTGCAGCGCGATCGCAACGATCGCAACAAAGCTAACGGCCCGCCGCAGTCCACTCATTGCAGAAAACGCCCCAAATCGACCAGCCTAGTATGTCTAATTATGATACCCGCCGCCAAGGGGTTTATTCCGCGGCCAAAAGTATCTCCGCGACCCTGTTGCATATCCGCTTTGGGTCATTCGCGACCTAACTAGTCAAGGCCGGCACCTTTGTTTGTCCGCCGCAGGTCCGACCCGTTCTTTTGTTTACTTTGTAATTGCGTGGGCGGCGCGTCAATCCGGTCCATTGCGGATGGGCGACCGCATTGATCCGGCAAATGAGCATCGAAAGTCCGCTGTGGGGAGCGCCGCGTAGGCCTCGTTATCCGGTTCTTGTCCATCGGGTCGCAGTTTTGCTCAACGCTTCCTTCAGACCCCACCTCGCGGTGACGCCCTTGCGCTTCGCTAGCCCTTCGCCGCCAGGCTGGGCAAACGTGCGTTCAGTCCTTTGAATTACTGGTAGTCGGCCATAATGTAATAATGTAACCTATTATAGGCTCGGCCGCCGTGAGTCCTTAAAATGGCGTTCGACATGGGTTGGGTACGTAGGTCAATTCGGGTTGGGAGCTGGCTGGCGCTTTTTGCGCTGGCGCTGCAATTCACTCTCTCGCTCGGCCACATCCACGCCGAGGACTTCGCGCCAGCTGCCGGCATCCAGGTAACCGTGGATTCCGACCGCGGCGCAGGAAACCCCGCCGAACCTGATCACCATGGCCTCGGCCACGACGTTTGCCCAATCTGCGCAACGACTGCGCTACTCGCCACTCTGATGATCCCGTTACCGCTAGCACTTGAAGCACCGGCCACGCATAGCTTCTCCTTTCTCGACGAAGCGATCGCGCTTCAATGGGTTGGCAAACCTAGCCGGCTGTTCCAAGCCCGCGCCCCGCCGCACGCCTGATCCCACTCGCAAACTTCGATCTTACGCGCTGCCACCCTGCGTGGCGGAGCGCATGATCTTGAAAGCGGCACGTCTATGCCGCCGCGAACCATAGGCGTTCGGAGTTCCTAATGTTGTTTCATTTTAGTCGCGGTCTCATGCAGGCGGTTTCGCCGCTCGTTATCATTGGCGCACTCGGCACAACTGTACGGGCGCAAGAAGCAGAAGTGCTTCCGGAAATCGTCGTGCAGGCGCCGCGCGCGGCGCCACCGCAGTCCGTCCAGCCCCCCACCGAAACTCCGGAAGCCATTGCAGCGCGTCAGCTGGCGGAGAAGACCCAGACATTCGATACGGCGCGCAGCAATCTTTACACGACCGCTGGCACCACCTCCTACGGAATCAGCAATGGCGACATACAGTCGCTCCCTCAAGGCACCAATGCGCCGGTGGAGAAAGTTCTGCTGCAAGCGCCAGGGGTCTCGCAGGATTCCGCGGCCAGCGGGCTGCTGCATGTCCGCAACGATCACGCCAACGTTCAATTCCGGATTAACGGCGTCATGCTGCCCGATGGCGTCACCGGTTTTGGCAGCGTTTTGGATACCGGCCTGATTGGCAATATGTCGCTTGTCACAGGTGCACTGCCGGCCGAATTCGGCCTGCGCACGGTTGGGCTTGTCGACATTACCACTCGGACCGACGCCTTCAACAATAGCGGCAGTATCAGCATGTACGGCGGTAGTCGAGGAACCTTGGCGCCGAGCATCGAATACGGCGGCACTTTTGGAAGCAGCTGCCAGTTGACCGCAGCGGCTCCAGGGACATCCGGGAAAATATCGTCGCCGTTCGCGAACTGCTTTCCGGGAGTGCAATACTTTGTCACCGGCCGATACCTGCAGACCAGCGAGGGAATCGAAAACCCGACCCCTAGCCTGAATGCCATCCATGACTTTTCTCCCCAGGAAAAAGGCTTCGGCTACATGTCGGCGTTCATCGACAACAGCACCCGCTTAAGTCTGATCATGGGAACGGCCATCAACAAATTCCAGATTCCCAACGTACCCGGCCAACCCGTCGGGCAGAATGGAAATCCTCCTGTCACCAATGCGTTCGGGATCACTAATTTTAATTCAGCGCTACTCAATGAGAACCAAACCGAAGTCACCCATTATGGCGTGCTGGCACTACAGAAATCGGCAAACGGCTTTGACGGGCAGCTTTCCTATTTCACTCGCTACAATGACTTGCACTTCACCCCGGACACAGTCGGCGATCTACTGTTGAACGGCATTGCATCGGACATAACCCGCAAATCCTACACCAACGGCATCCAAGGCGATGGCTCATATCAAATCAACGAGACCCATACGGTTCGCGCCGGCTTCACGGTCAGCGGCGAGCAGGCCTCCGTGACCAATTCGTCGTTTGTCGAGCCTTGCACGATTTGCGACGGCACCGACAACGGCCCACCCACGGGGATATTTGATGCAAGCTCGAAATTCGGCACGCTCATGGGTGCCTATGTTCAAGACGAATGGAAACTCACTGATAAGTTCATAATCAATGGCGGTCTGCGCTTCGACCAGATGTATGAATATATCGACGCCAACCAGTTAAGCCCGCGCATCAGCGCTACCTACAAGCCATTTGAGAATACAACATTCCATGCCGGCTATGCGCGCTACTTCACACCACCAGTGTTGGTGGAGGCCGCCCCGGCCAATATCGCCTTGTTCCAAAACACGACTGGAGCGCCGCCCGCCGGCCAGGCAAACGATCCGGTGCAGCCGGAGCGATCGAATTATTACGATGCCGGCGTGTCGCAGAAAGTCCCGTTTGGATGCAGCTCGCCGCTAACAAGAATGTTTACCGATGCACCTACGAAGCCGAGCGAATGTGCGACCCTCGAACTCGGGCTCGACGCCTACTACAAAACGGCGACCGACTTAATCGACAATGGAAACTTCGGTCAGGCGTTGGTCCTGAGCGCGTTCAACTACGCGAAGGCGTATAATGAAGGCGTCGAGCTGAGCGCAAAGTTCAGTAGTGGTCCTTTTAAGGCCTATGCCAATTTGGCTGCGGCCGTGCAGAAGGCCACCGACGTGGTTTCTAATCAATACCTGTTCAACAACACCACGCCCCTCGCCGATCTCGGCGGCTTGACCCAATTTCAGTATATCCAAAGTCACTATATCTACACCGATCACGCCCAGCTTTTAACCGGGTCGGCAGGAGTCTCCTATCTCTGGCAAGGTTCAAGACTCAGCGTCGATATGATCTATGGCAGCGGATTGCGCAGCGGCGACGCCAACACTGATCACGAAGCGCCATATGCACAGTTCAATGCCGGGGTTTCACACGAGTTCGAGTCGCCCGACGGCAAGCCGATCACGGCGCGCTTCGACGTGGTGAACCTCTTCGACACCGTCTATCAGATCAGGAGCGGAACCGGCATCGGCGTGTTCGCGCCGCAATACGGGCCGCGCATCGGATTTTATCTTGGCCTATCGAAGAAACTGTGAGAGCCACCGCCATGATCCGAACAGATTGCCCTGCTCAGACGAACCACCAGCGCTGCACTTGCGCCGTCTGGCGCACAGGTTTCCGGAACCGTCGAAACACTCAGTACCGCTGCCTTAACAGATAACAGAATTTCTTGTGGACCTGGAGGCCAAGGTGAAATGAAGGTTTATAATAAACGGATCCATCTTCGGCCGATCTCGACTGCGGCACTCGTTGCCATGCTGTTCATGCCTGCGCTTAGCTTTGCCCAGGTGCCCGCCGGAATCGCTCCCTTCGCTACCGCCGCGCCGCCCGCAGTGGCTACCCCTCCCGTTCCATCCGTACCGAATTCGCAGGCTACTCAAGACCCGGTCACGTCGGCACCAGCCGTGCCCCCGGTGCCGGCGCCCGAGATCACGCTCAAGCTTCCGCATGATCTGTCGCCCTGGGGCATGTTTCTAGCCGCCGACGTCGTGGTCAAAGCAGTAATGCTCGGGCTTGCCTTTGCGTCCGTGGTGACCTGGACCATCTGGCTCGCGAAGGTGATTGAACTGATTGCCGCGCGGCAACGGCTGCGTGCCACAATCGCGATGCTCAGTGAAGCGCGTTCGCTGGCAGACTGCATCGCGCGCTTGCCGAAAGGAGACGATACTGCGGGCGTCCTCATCCGCGCGGCAGAAACGGAGTTGCGGTTGTCCGCCGATGCGCTTGATCCAGTCGGAGTGAAAGAACGCATCGCCTCGCGGCTGGAGCGGGTCGAAGCCGCAGTCGGCCGACGGATGATCCGCGGCACCGGGATTCTCGCCACCATCGGGGCTACCGCCCCGTTCATCGGATTGTTCGGTACGGTGTGGGGAATTATGAATAGCTTCATCGGTATTTCGAAGTCGCACACGACCAATCTGGCGGTGGTGGCACCCGGCATTGCGGAAGCGTTGCTGGCCACTGCACTTGGGCTTGTTGCCGCCATCCCAGCGGTGATGATGTACAATATGTTCTCACGCTGGATCGCGACCTATCGCGCGCTGCAAGCTGACGCCGCCGCCGAGGTCCTACGTCTGGTAAGCCGCGATCTTGATCGTGACGCGCTTCGGCCCATCGGACGCCGACGGCCGATGCCGGTCGCTGAGTAAGCCCCAATGAGTGTACGTCTCGATCACGGTGGCGAAGACCTTCCAGAGATCCATGAGATCAACGTCACGCCATTCATCGACGTGATACTGGTGCTGCTGATTATCTTCATGATCGCGGCACCGTTGGCGACCGTGGATATTTCCGTCGATCTGCCCGCCGCCAACGCCGAACAGGAACCGCGTCCCGACAAGCCGCTATTCCTGACGCTCAAATCCGACTTGAGCGTGCTGGTCGACAACGATGCAGTGAGCCGCAGCGCGCTGGGCGCGGCACTCAATCAGGAAACCGGGGGCAACAAGGAGCAGCGCGTGTTCCTGCGCGCCGACAAAACGGTCCCCTACGGCGACCTTATGGCATTGATGAACGACTTGCGCAGCGCCGGCTACCTGCATGTGGCGCTTGTCGCGCTGGAAGCCGAGAAGCCGTAGTGAGCCTGGCGCACGACATCTCGGTGTTCCGACGCTGGCCGGAAATCTCACGTTGGGGCATCTGCTTTGCGCTCGCTCTGGGCTTTCACGTCTTCGTCGCCGCCGCACTGCTGGCGCACTGGAACGAAGATTCCGATCTGGCCAGCGCCCCGGTGATAACGATCGAGCTTGCGCCGATAGCGGCCACACCCGATGTGACGCCGAACGATGCACCGCCGGATCCCGAGCGGGCCAAGGCCGAGCCCGAAAAGAAAGTCGAACCTGAGCCGCAGGCCGAATTGCAAGTCACTCCGCCGCCGAAGCCGAAAGAGGAAAAGCCGAAACAAGCAAGCCCACCCACTGCTCCCAGCAGAGCCCAACAAAAAGCTGAGCGCGCGGCCGAGCAGAACTGGCAATCGCTGTTGGTTTCTAAGCTCGAGCGATCCAAGCGCTATCCGTCCGAGGCACGCTCGCGCGGCGAGCAAGGTGTCGCCCAGCTCGCTTTCAGCGTCGATCGCCACGGCGGCGTGCACGATGCCCGTATCATTCGCGGCTCCGGTTCAGAGCTGCTTGACCGCGAAACACTGGCGATGGTGGAACGCGCGCAGCCCTTGCCGCCACCACCGGCAGAAATTCCCGGCACCCAAATCGCGATTGTGGTGCCAATCCGCTACAACATCCGCTGATAAAGCACTATGATTTTTACCAAGACGGCGACAAGCACGCTAATCAGAATACCCCGGTCAAGGTCAGCCTAAATGCAAGCGGCTCGATGGGGTGCAGCACGCTGTCCATGACGCCGTTCTGGCATACGGGCCGACGAATCTCGATCACGGCACCGACATGGCGATAATGGTCGACGATATGCCAATCAACATGCGCACCCATGCTCACGGCCCAAGCTTCTTTCCTTCTATTTTCGATGGGAATGCCGACGCTTCTTGCCGTCGGTTGGAATTGTCACCACGCCCGCGCAGTAAGCTAGGCCGCTCGCGCATTCTTTGAACAAAATGGCTGTGGAGTTGAAAATCTGTGTCGATGTGGTTTCATTGCACTTCGCCTCGAAAGGGGCGGTGGCTCAAAACTGAGCGTGGAGCCGTGTTCCGAAAACGGAAACTGGGCCACGGTCGCGATTGTAGCCCGGATTGACGATGAACTGGTAATCGAACGTCGCGCGCCAGGATGCGATCGGCAGGCTGTAATAGGTCTCGATGATCTGTTCGGGACCGGGATGGGGCAATTGTCCGTCGCCCACCAGAATTCCGAGACCGCCATCGTTGAGAAAGGCCTGGTGCGCGGACGAGATGCCGTTGACAACCGCAGCGACACCCACTGTATGGTCCGGCCATCCCCACTGTTTGCCGGAGAGCGACATGCCCGCCGCCAGCGTGCGATCGATATCGGTAAATTCATATGGCTCGATGTCGCCATTCGCGATACCCGCGCGCGCGAAAACTCCAAGATTCTCTGTAACCTGCTGCTCAAGGTTGACGCTCACCCCGCCTCGGCTGGTATAGCTGCGAACCGCGGCGATGTCGGCGGGTCCGCCGATCAACTGGGCCAGTTGAATAGCGTCGGCAAAGTTGCCCATCCGGCCGCGGCTGAGAAATCCGGTGATCGCGATCTTGCCCGGTTGTCCCCACACCTCATGACGATGCTCGATTTCACCCACCCATTGGAATTGCCCAAATTGCGGATCGAGTTCCGTGCTGTTCGGTACGATTGAAAGATCGAAGAGGCCCGCGCGCAGCGCCCACGCGCCTTGGTACCATTCGACCGCGCCACCGTAGGTATAGCCCCACGCGTCGGCGGCATAGTCGAATGTCCCAGTATCTTCAATCGACCAGTTCGAGAAGTCGCCGCGAGGGTCGTGCGCGTATTTGTTGGTATCGAAAACATCAGTGACCCCGAACTTACCTAGCGTAATAACTAGGCGATCGGCTGTCTGAGATCCGGCAAACTGATTAATGCCAGACTCAACCTTCTGTGTTTCACCACCGAAGTCGATCGTCTGTCTGATAAACATTCGGGGCAGCCGTGCGTAGGGATAGGCGTCACCAACCTTGTAGGCCTCTCCGCTGGTGAATCCGGCAATACCGAGCGTCCCGGCGAGCCCGAAGCCTTGGTCGATCTCTGGATTGATCCAGAGCTCGGCACCCTCCCATAGCCGCAAGCCCGCGTAGAGTGTGACATCCCAAGTCTCGCGGCCCTGGCCGCTGCCGGGCAGGCTGTTTTGGCCTGCGTAGGGTGAATGGAAGGGCGGATATCCTTGCCATAGGAAGGTGGTCTGGGCGTGAATACTCCAATTGTCCGCTAATGGCGCGATCGATTCCGGCGCAGCGTCATTCGATTTCGTGGCATTGCCGAAAATCTTGTAGTTCAGGCCCAGTCGGAACTGCTGCATGGCGAGATCGGAATCGAACCGTTGCCCGCTCAATGGAAACGTCACGCTGCTGGTGCCGAACTGAGAGTAAAGGTATTCGAATTTAGCGGTCCAATTGGGCGCAATCGGTGCCTCAACACCGGCACCGACCGTCCAACCGAGGCGCCATAGCAGCAAGGACTCGACCGTGCCCTGAGCTGCAGGGCCGCCTGTCAGGCTGTCCACAAGCTGTGTGCGGGTGAGTTGGTCATAGGTCCAGGCGAAGCCGCCAGTCCCGTAGAGCAGCCATTCGTTGAAAGCGTAGCCAAAGCGTGCGCGGACCGTGCCGGACATCAGCACCGCGTCGGCGTAGTTCGCCAAGCCGACCGACGGCGACGAGATCGCCTGGTCGGCATTCAAGCTGTTTGGGAAGGATGCGTCGGCTTCGACACCGGCCACGAAGCGGGACGGAAACATATAATTATAGCCGGCCTGAAGTCCGCCCAGGTAACTTCCAGTTCCTTTGAAGAAATCAAATGCTCTGAAGAAATCGAGCGATCCGGTGAGGTCGGGCGTCACCGTGCTTGGCTGTGTCGCCGACCAATCGGAGCGCGCGGCCGCATACCCAATATGTCCGCCGATATAGAATCCCGTCCAACCATACGCATTTGCGACTAGCGGCGGCGCTTTCAATGGTCCCTGGTCAATTGAGTCCGCAGCCTTCGCGGAAATATCAAACGTGAACGCAAGCACCGCCCCTAAACCAAGTGCGGCCGCATGCAACATATTGATGCCGCAACACCATCGGGGCGGTCGTTTGGGGGGTGTTCGAGTTCCCCGACTCCAAAGATTGTTGAGGCCAGGTCCGATACGCAATTGCTTCACATTCGCAATAAAGCGGCGCGTCTCGGTTTCTTGGTAAGGTGGGGCGTCCATTTCATCGCCCCGAATTTAGCTCAAACAGATGTGAGTTATTTGCATTCGCAATAACAAACCAGGCCTTCTTTGATCGGGGGATCATAGTTCGTCTCAGCAAGTCCGCCCGCTCGAACGGGCGCAACGCATTGCAAACAGCGGCCCTTGAAACTGAGCAGCGTGCGTCACGTGTTTCTTTGTAAAGGATTTCGGCGGTGACACGCCGCTTCGTAGCCTTAAGGAGCAGACTTGCGAGGGCGATCCGCCGGGGCGTTGAACGCAGCCCAATGCTGTGCAGCAAGGTTTGGACATCACCGAGCAAGGTGGTGCTTCGGCCTTGCGCGGTCGTGGCAATATGCAAATTCATGGGGCCGGCAATCCAGGAATTGGAATGCCGAGCGTCTGCACGATTAGGAAAGTGTTGAGAAGCAGCACGAACGCGGTGGCAAGCAACGCTGCTATATGGGTTAGCCGGCTATTGGCGAATTGACCCATGATGTCGACGCGCCGAGTGAAGATCAGCAGTGCAATCATTGGAAGTGGCAGGGCAATGCTGAGCACGACCTGGCTAATGACGAGTGCACTCGTCGCGTTGGCGCCGAGAGCGACGACAATGAAAGCCGGTATCATCGTTACCAGCCGCCGAACCAGGATCGGGATCCGGAACCTGATAAAGCCTTGCATGATCATTTGGCCGGCCATTGTTCCAACCGCCGAGCTCGAAATCCCTGATGCAATGAGGGAGATCAAGAACACGCCTGCTGCCCCAATACCGAGCAAGGGTGTCAACGTGTGATAGGCTGTTTCGATCTCGGCAACATCGCTGTGTCCGGCGTGGAAGGCGCCCGATGCCATCATCACCATAGCCATATTGACCAGGCCAGCGATAACGAGTGCGATGATGACTTCCTGATTGGAGAAGCGCAACACCATACGCCGCTCGTTGTCGTCATGGACTGGCGTGCGCGTCTGCATCAGCCCGGAATGCAGATAGACCGCGTGCGGCATGACGGTTGCGCCGATGATGCCGACGGAGAGCAGCAGCGCCTCGCCATCGGCTAGCTGTGGCAGCACCGTATGCAACGCTGCTGCGCTCCAGTCGATTGGAACTATGAACATCTCGATGAGGTAGCAAAGCCCGATAATGCCGACCAAGCTGCCAATGATCAGCTCAACGGGCCGAAACCCAGACCTTTCGAACATCAAAATGCCATACGTCACGACCGCCGTAACGCCCATCCCCGCGAGCAGCGGCATTTGGAATAGTAAGGAGAGCCCAATGGCGCCGCCGAGAAACTCCGCCAGATCGGTCGCCATGGCGGCAACCTCGCTGATCACCCACATCGCCCAGACGACCGGTTGTGGAAACTGCTCGCGGCACAGCTCCGCCAAGTTCTGTCCGGTAACAATGCCGAGTTTGGCGGAAAGCGCCTGGAACAGCATCGCGATCAGATTGGCGAGCAGCACCACCCAAAGCAGTCCATAGCCATACTTCGCCCCCGCTTGGATATTCGTCGCAAAATTTCCCGGGTCCATGTAGGCGATCGACACGACCACCGCGGGACCGGCAAAGGCCAAATAGCTGCCACTTCCGCGGCGCTGGCCAGCCAGCAGCCCGCGAGCGGCAGAGACGCTCCGTTCGGTCATTGACCCTTTATTGGGCATTGCATCGGAGATCGTCGGACGCATGCAGTACCAGCCCCAGCATGTAACTCTTGCTACATTCAAGGATAACGACGGGTCTTAAAATGTCAAACTACAAAGTGTAGTCATGGCAACAGTTTGGTAAGAAGATTGAAAGCCGCTTTCGTTCGGCGCAAACTGAACCGCGGTCGTGTCGGGCAGTGGGGAGGCACAATGCTGAAAAACACAAAGAAAAAGCGGATGCTAACTGACAGGGAGCTTCCGCCTGAGGTGACCCAGGCGCGGCGGTTCGGAAAGACCCGATCGGCTCAATCGGCAGCGGTGCTCGAGGACTATGTCGAGCTTATTGCGGATTTGTTGGCCACCAGTGGCGAGGCGCGCCCGACCGATGTTGCTCGCCGTCTAGGCGTCTCCCACGCAACAGCTATCAAGACGATCTCACGGTTGAAGCGGGAGGGGCTGGCAACTGGTCGTCCCTATCGCGGAGTGTTTTTGACGGAAACTGGGCAGGCGCTAGCCGAACGGATGCGAGCCCGTCACAGGCTCGTCGTAGACATATTGCTCGCACTGGGTGTTCCCGCTGAAGCCGCTGAAGCCGACGCCGAAGGAATCGAGCACCATGTCTCGGAACTCACGCTCAAGGCTTTCGCTCGGTTCTTACAATCGCAAGGGTAAATGCAAAGACTGGCGGCGACAAAACATGAGTATCTTGAGGCAAAGCGAATTGTCGACCAATGACCGGGCCGCACGGATCCAAGAGGCATTCCGGATCGAGTATCTAACGATCGCATGGATGGTGATCGAAGGGGTGGTTGCGATTGGGGCCGGCATCGAGGCCCACAGTTTGACGCTTACCGCCTTCGGCATAGCCGCGATAGTCGCGCCCTGCGCAATCGAGGATGCCGCCGTGACCTGCATATGAAGCATCACGATACCCGGCAAAGCCCACCAAGTGCAGCCCAAACGGCAAACCATCCGCCGTCGGCGGTCGACCCGGAGGCGTGCCACAAGCTCCTGATCACTGAGACTGTCAATTTTGGCCTGTTCTGTGCGCGGCATCGTTAGATCCTTACTCTGCCTCATTGGACGCATACCAACCAAAAAGGTTCCCGGCCACATACTGGGTTTCGGACGGCCGCTCGGTAGCAGTTCAATTGTCGCCGAGTCGGGCAGTCGAAATCTTAGCGCTCATGACCGCGCCACCCGCATCCTTTGTCCTATCAACACCGTCGTGACAACAGCGATAGCAAAGAGGATCGTCTCAATATTAATTGGTTCGCGGTTCACAAGTGTCGCTAGCGCCACGACGATGAACGGCTGCAGTAGCATGACCTGCCCGACTCGCGCGATGCCGCCCATTGCAAGTCCCGCGTTGAAGACGAAAAACGCGGTGAACTGACTGACGAGGCTGACATATGCGAGTCCGGCCCAGGAAACGAAGGTCACGTGTACGAGATTTTCCGGCCACAACATGAATGTGGCGATTGCTGCGAATGGAAAGAAGATCAGTACTTGCCAAGAGATGACCTCCCATCCCGGCATGAGCCCAGTAAGACGGCCCGAGAGTGTGTACCCAAGCGCGCCGGCGGCGACCATGCCGAGAAGGAAAAGGTCACCCGCAGCAAATGCTTCACCGCCGTTCTTTCGGAGTACGAAAGCCAAAACGATAATTGCACCGACCACGCTCGCTACCCAAAAACCGAAGCTGGGCCGTTCACGCGCAATTATTGTGGCCGCGACAGCGGTTGCGATTGGTACGATGCCGAGAACAACGCCACCATGAGCCGCCGGCACCGTCACCATTGCCAGGGCTGCGAATAGTGGGAACCCGATCACCGTGCAAACGGCGGCGCAGATCATTTCAATCCAAGCCGACCGTGGCGGCAAACGTCGCCGGGTAACAAGCAGGACAATGAGTCCTGCCAAACCGGCGAGCGCAGCGCGCGCGGCGGTCAACAGCCACGGATCAAAACTCGGCACGGCAAGCCGTGTTGCCGGTAGCGTACCGGCGAAAAGGCACATGCCGAGGAAGCCCAGCGATAGTCCGATCGTTTCGCGTGAGGTGTTCATAGGTGGACGGAGACCTGCTATGATAAGTACGCTACTTGCCGGTGAGTTCGCAACACGATGACTGGTACGCCCTTCGAGACGGCACTGAATGCTCGCGCGGACGAGATGGTCGAGGCCTGTACGCGTTGCGGTAAGTGCGTGGACATATGCCCGACCACCGGACCGGCGGGCGTCCGCGACGCCGCGCCCGAGCACGTGATCTCCGGTGTGCTCGACGTCGTGCGGTTCGGCGACGGGCCGGAAGCGTCTAAAGCATGGGCAAGCGGTTGCATCCTTACCGGTGACTGCATCACGGCTTGCGACTACGGCGTCAATCCGCGGTTCTTGCTGGCGATGGCCCGCGTGGCGTTGGCTAAACGGACGGTTGACCAGCGCCAACGGCGCAAGCGCGGCATCGAAAACTTTCGTGCGGTCGCGGACGGTGTCAACGTGCTCGCGCGCATGCAATTAAGCGACGAGGAACTGGCCCGGCTGGGCCAGCAAGTGACCGATCGCCTGCAGCAAGGCTCAACCGCTAAGCCTGATGAACGTCCCGATTTCGTCTTCTACACCGGCTGCAACGTACTCAAGACGCCGCACATGGCGCTGCTCGCGCTCGACATCATGGATGCGCTCGGCGTGACTTATCGCGTGATGGGTGGGCCGACCCATTGTTGCGGCGTCATCCAGCTGCGGACCGGCGATACCGAGGTGTCCGGCCGGCAAGCAACGAATTCGCTCGATAAGTTGGCCGAAGGAAAGTCCGGCGTCATTTCCTGGTGCGCCAGCTGCCATGTGCAGTTCACGGAGACGACGATCCCGACAGTAGAGCGGTTACGCGGTGCGCGGCCGTTCGAAATGACGCCCTTCATGCTGTTTCTCGCCTCGCGCTTCGAGCAGCTACAGCCGATGTTGAAGAAGCACGTCCCGATGCGCATTGCTCTGCACCGGCATCCGGGGGTGAAAGGCGTCGTGGAGGCGGCAACCTCGCTTCTTCAAATGGTGCCTGGGATCGAAATCGTTAACCTAGGCCAGCCCGCAGTTGGGCTCATGAGCAACTCGCTCAATGCGCTACCGGAGTACAAGCGCGGCCTGCAACGAGCCGAGTTGGAAGCCGCTGCGGCAGCTGGCGTCGATGCGCTCGTCGCAATCTATCATGTCGATCACCGCGAACTTTGTGCGCATGAGCGCGACTGGCCGTTCCGTATTATCAATATTCTTGAGATCGTTGGCGAAAGCATGGGCCTGCATCACGACGATAGCTTCAAACGTCTTAAGATCATGCAAGATGCCGATGCAATCGTATCCGATTGCCGGGATCTCATCGCCGTCCATAAGATCGATCCCGCGATCGCACGTGACGTCGTCGTCAAAGCAATGTTGGCAGAGCAACCGTTACCATTGACCGGTAGCTTGCACGCACTCGGCGCTCAGCGATAAACCGACGATCTCACGCGCCTCTGGAGATCATCGCCTTCGACAACCTTACGAAGAGGATTTATTTTTCATGTTCTCCTGCTCTTCGGCCAGGGTCGCGAGCATCAACGTCGAATGCGCGTAGGCGCCCCCTGCCCGCATCTCGGCCGCAACCCAAATCGCTTCCATCAGTTCTTCCGGCGTTGCCCCCGCACGCATCGCCGCCTTTGTATGGCCATTGATACAGTACGGGCACTGAGTCACGTGGGCGACAGCGGCTGCGATGATCTGCTTGATCTTTGTCGGGAGAGCTCCATCGGCGAAGACCGCCTTGCCGAATGCCTCAAAGGCGGCCTGTTGATTTGGCGCTAGTGTGCGCCGCTTGCGGGCTAATTCAGGTGTCGCGTGTGGATAAATGGACTCCATCGTGCTTTCTCCTACCGTTCATCGGTTCCTTCACCATGCGGCACGTCATTGTACGAGCAGCTTTTCCGCGCCTTGCTGACTACTTAACGGTCAACAAAAGACGACCACGTTGACTCCGACGTGCCAGCGCACCTCGCTGTTACCACGCCAACCAGCGCTTGGTCAGAGACTTGAGCGTCGGCGTCAAGCGGGTCCGATTATAGGCCTCCGCCGCCATTTTGATTGCCTCTGCTTGAGTCGGGTAGGTATGAATGACCCTCGCGAGCGCGCGCAAGCCGATACCGGAACTGATCGCAAGCGAGAGTCCATTGATCATCTCCCCAGCGTGGCTGGCGACCACGGTAGCGCCCAGAATCTGATCGGTGCCATCTCGCACATGAATTTTCACGAAGCCTTCCTCTTCGCCGTCAGTCACCGCGCGATCGACGTCATGCATCAGAATCGTGAAAGTCCTCACCGGGATGGCCTTCTCCCGCGCCTCTCGAACATAAAGACCGATATGCGCAATCTCCGGATCGGTATAGGTGCACCAGGGGATCGTCAATGCACTCAGCCGCTTGCGACCCAGGAACAGCGCGTTTCTCACCGCGATGTGTGCCGAAGCCTCGGCGGCATGAGTGAATTTATGTTCCAGACAAACATCGCCCGCCGCGTAGATTCGCGGATTGCTGGTTCGCAGGAAGTCGTCGACGTGGATTCCTGTTTCGGTGTCGTAGTGGACACCAGCTGCCTCAAGATTCATGCCCTCGACATTGGGGGCTCGGCCGATGCCGGCCAGTATTTCGTCGACGGAAACGCTAAATTGATCGCCGCCAGATACGAGATCGACTATTTTTTTTACACCCTCCATACGAACAGCGACCACCGTAGTATTGAGATGAATCTCGACGCCATCGCGCGCCAAAGCATCTGAAAGAATCTGCGCTGCGTCGCGCTCTTCCTTGGGCAGGAACATTGGGTCGTCTTGTGCGATGACGACGTGCGAACCGAATTGACAAAATGCTTGCGCCAACTCGCAACCGACGGGGCCGCCGCCCATCACCAATAGACGGCGCGGGCATTCGGTCAAATTAAAGACATTCTCGTTGGTCAAATAGCCGGCCTCGGCGAGTCCCGGAATCGGCGGGGTCAGCGGCCGCGCACCAGTCGCGATGAGCGCCTTCCTAAAGCTCAGCACTTTACCGGCCACCGCGACCGTATTGGATCCCGCGAAGCGCGCCTCGCCAAAATATACGTCGACGCCCGCCTCGCTCAACCGCCGCGCCGAGTCGGCCCGACTGAGGCGCGCCTGGACCCGCCGCATCCGCTCCATCACCGTTGAAAAGCCGATGCCGATATTGCTTGGTACCTGCCCGCCGAAATTTTCCGCATCACGCATTTCCGCATAGAGCCGCGCGGTGCGAATGATTGCTTTTGACGGAACGCAACCGACATTCAAGCGGTCGCCGCCGATGAGATCGCGCTCGATGAGCGCCACCTTCGCGCCCAGCGCGGCCGCTTCACGCGCCGCGGTCACGCCACCCGGCCCCGCGCCGATGACGACGAGATTGTATTTGTCGGCAGATTTGGGGTTGCGCCAGGCGGGCGGGTGAACATTGTCCACGAGCGCACGATGGAAGCGGTCGTCTGGCGGTCCGCTCGGCGGCGATTGATCGTGCTGCATGGCATGCCCTTGCTGCGCGGAAGAATTCGTCATGACAACCAGCCGCCCGTGAACTCGGCGCTGCGCAGTCCGCTGCCGATATAAGGGCAGCGCCGCATCAGATTCCAAATCAGTCGCGAGCGATAATTCTCGATCATCAGGACGATGATACCCTGATCGAGCCCGAAATAACCCTCCGAGACCCAGCCCGACCGGCCGCCACCCGGAAATGTCGGATTGAAACCGCTCGGCAATCTCGAATCCCGGATCATCTCGGGATAGCGCGCACAAAAATGGCGCAACGCCGACAATGCAAGCTTGGGTGCGAACGGCAGCGACGCGATCGCCGCGCACGGGGCGATGGTGCCGTCGTCAGGCCCATAAGGCACGCCACGTGCGGCATAGCCGAGAAACCGGCGTTCCCTGCCGTCGATCTTCAGCGTTTTAAAGCCAGGCCCGTCGTTCGCCGAGATGCCCCAACAATCCTTGCCATAGCCTTCAAACCCATATGGATTGCGCCGTGCGTATTCGCGCTGGACATAAGTGGCGCGTCGGCTGTTTTCGAAATAGTCGCTGTCTTTCTCGCGCATGAAGCGATCTCGTATGCCGACGAAATCGATCCAGGCCTGAGAAAAATGATGAATGAAATGCGGCCCGGCATAGAGAAACTCGTAATCGTAGATGTTCTCCCACTGATAGGTTGCGGTCCACATGGTGTAGCTACTCTCGGGGAGTGAATGCGTTGGCGACGCCAAGCCTAGAACATAAAGAATAATCGCCTCGTCATAGCCATCCCAGCCATAGTGCAAAAATCCGCTCTCCGGCTTCCATCCCTGCCGTACAGTCGCTTCGCCGCCGCACGCCCACTGCCAATCGATACGACGGTAGATCGCATCGGCGCGTTCGCGAATCTCGTTCTCGCTTGGCGTGTCATCGCTGAAATAGACGCTCGCGGTCAGGACCCCTGCGAGCAACAGCGTGGTGTCGATCAGCGACAGTTCCGACTGCCAGACGCGCTCGCCGGTCTTCATGTCGAGGAAGTGGTAAAAGAACCCCTTATAGCCGGTCGCGTCCGCTTGTTCGCTTTGGCAGCTATTCCAAAAAAACCGCAAGGTGACGAGCGTGCGCGCCGCCGCGTCCGCGCGCGTCATCCAACCGCGCTCCACTCCCACGGGATAGCACGACAGCGCGAAGCCAACGACCGCAATGCTGGCGGGCCCGCCCGCGCGGCTCCTATCGCCCACCAAGCCGTTCTCGGGATTGAATTGTTCCAGGAAATAACCAAACGCCGCACGCTGGAACCGATCCAGCAATTTTTCATCAGATTCAGTGAACAATTCAACCACGATCGCGCACCGCAAACTGGAATGTGACGGCCGCCACCGAGAGCGGCGGCAGAGCGACATCGAAGTCGAGCTCGCCATTTCGGAAATCGAACGGGTGCGATTCGGGTTCGCAACGCGACACGGCATCGAGTTCCGCCACGACCGCGGCGCTTAGATATTTCGGAGATCCCATTTCCTGCCAGCGCCGCTTCGCATTGGCATGATCCGCATCGATGCGCCGGATCGTGGCGTCAGTCGGGGGTTGCGCGTTGCCGAGCTTTATTTGGATCGCCTCCGCGGCGATCGAATGGCGCGGCAAGGCGTAGTTGGTGAGAAGAATGGTCGCGGACCGCGCGCCCCGAACCGCCCAGACATCGACGGTCGAATGCACGCCTTTGACCTGCAACATTTCGGTACCGAGCGCGTGCAACAATTCGAAAGCACGATAAGCGGGCTTGGCAATGCCGTGAATGTTGAGCAGGCCGAAACCGCCGTGAAATGGCACGGACGGAAAATAATTCTCTTCGAAGATATCAGAGAATGTCCAATAACTGTAACCCTGAACCAGACCATTCGCTTCCAGGATTGTCTTGATTATGAAGGCGGCAGCATAAGGCTCGTCATGCATCGGATCGCGCGGGTTGGACGACGTGCACCATTCCGTGTAATAGATCGGTCGGTCGCCGGCCTTCCGTCGCACCTCCCGCGTTTGGTCGCGCAGCACGCTGCGCCGGCTTTTCGAAAGTTGTGCTTCAGTATCGTCGCCAGGCTGCCCGAAAGCGTCGGTCGGGTAATGATGGGTGCTGATAAAGTCGGCAGGTAATTGGTTTTTCGTACAAAAGGCGATGAAGTCGTCGATCCACTCGTTCGCCGCGGTCGCCGGACCGCCCACTTTCAGCCCACCATCAACCGATTTGATCGCCTCCGCAGTGTAGCGATAGAGCTTGAAATAATCGTCCTGTTTGCCGCTGCCGAAGGCGTCGAGGTTCGGCTCGTTCCAGACTTCGAAGAACCACTCGCGAACTTCGGCTAAGCCATAACGCTCGATCCAATGCACGACAAGTTTGCTAATCAGCGTCGCCCATTGCGCGTAGTCCTTGGGCGGGGTGACATTGGCACGGTAATGAAAGACCGTCTTGTCGCCAGAAGCTAATATGCGGGGCATGAAGCTCAACTCTACAAACGGCTTCATGCCGATCGAATGCAGAAAGTCGAAGATTTGGTCTGAATTGAAGAACGAATAAAATAGATTATCGCCTTCGCCAATCAGTGTGCCCATGTCATCGCACAACAGTCCATGAAAGCGCACATAGCCAAACCCAAGCTCCTTATGCGAGCGCTGCATTTGCGCCTGCCAGTCTGTCCGTAGCGCCAACGGCGCGTGGCCGCTGCCGATAGTATGCTCCCAGAAGTGCGGCAGGCTCGAAGTCGTGTCGGCAAGGTTGCAACTGAAATTCGCCGCCATGATCGATCTCCTTCACAGTTCGCAGCGACGGGCGGCGTTTTCACCGCAGCCGCGATCGCCTGGTCTCGTTCAGATTTCAGCGGCAGCGTCACGCAACGGACCCCGCTGCCGCCGCGTCGGTAAACATCCACAGCGTGCCGGTCGGACGAACGCGTGCAGCCGGCAGACTGTCGTCACCGCGGCGAAGCCGATCGAAGATCGCCCGCTTCTCCGTTCCAGTGACCAGGAAGGCTACATACCGGCTGCTCTCGAGCGGCGGATAGGTCAGCGTGATGCGCACTTCCGGCTTGGCGCCAACGACGGCGGCGACCCATTTGTCGCGTTCGGCCAGAACCATATTGCCCGGGAACAAAGAGGCTGTATGGCCATCTAGCCCCAACCCCAGAAGATTCAGATCAAACAACGGCCGAACCGGGTCGAGATGCTCCGCGCCATAGAAGGATTTGAGTTCACCCCCGTAGGCGGACGCCCCTGCTTCTGGGCTGATCCCTTCGGTCAGAATCGGGTGGGTGTTGATGGCGGGGATTGGCGCGCGCGACAGCAGCGTCTCGTGAACCATGCGGTAGTTGCTCAGCGCGTCATTGTGCGGCACGAAACGCTCATCGCCCCAAAACCAATGCGTGCGCGGCCAGGGGAAACGATCGTGATAAGGCGGTTCAGCCAGATATTCATAGAGTGTCTGAGGCGTCGAGCCGCCGGACAGACAGACTGCAAAAATGCCGTCTTTCGCAGTCGCCAAATCGAGCATCCACTCCGCAACCCGGCGCGAAAGGGCTTTCGGATCGGCGAGGATTTCCAGTTTGGCGTCGAACGGACTGGTCATAAGCGTGCCCTCGCGGCCAACGGGCGGTGGGCCTCGCGGATAGCGCTGATCGCTGCAGTGTAATCAGGCGATCCAAATATCGCGCTACCAGCAACAATGACATTCGCGCCCGCCTCGATCGCCTGCCTGGCACTTTCACGGTTTTCTCCGCCATCGACCTCAATAAAGGGATCGAGACCGCGCGTTTCGCAGAGCTGCCGCAAACCGCGGATCTTGGGCAGCATCTCCGGCAGGAATTTCTGGCCGCCGAAGCCTGGATTGACGGTCACAATGAGAACAACGTCGCAAAGATGCAGGACGTATTCGATCAACTCGATCGGGCTCGCCGGGTTGAGTACCACGCCGGCCTTCTTGCCGAGGTCGCGGATTTGCGACAGCACACCGTGGAGATGGACCGTCGCAGACGACTCTGCCGGCACGAGCAGATGATCGGCGCCGGCCTTGACAAAGGCCGCGAGATAGCGTTCCGGCTCGACGATCATCAGGTGCACATTGAGCGGCTTCTGTGTATGGCGTCGCACCGCTTCGACAATCACGGGACCGAACGTGATATTTGGCACAAAGCGACCATCCATGACGTCGATATGGATCCAGTCGGCGCCGGCCGCATCGACGGCACGGACCTCGTCGGCGAAATGTCCGAAATCCGCCGACAAGATCGACGGTGCAACGATAATCGGCCGCGTCCCGGTACGATCGACGCCGTGCCGACACGGACTCTTGCTGGCGCGGGCTATCACCGTGACCTTGCCACTTCTTTAGCCGGCGGGTCCGCGATTGGCACCAACTCGCCTAGAAGGAAGACATAGGCAATGATGCCAACGATCAGCACGACACCTGCGGTCAGGAATGCGCCGGTAAAAGAGTGCGTGGCCCCGACGATGTAGCCCGTCGTCACCGGCGCTACGACGCCCATCATATTATTCAATAAATTCATGATGCCGCCGATGGTGCCGGTCCCGCCGCGCGGCGCGATCAGCGACGGGATCGACCAGCCTACCGGCGCGGCCGCGGCCAAGCCGCTCAGCGCGATCGAGATCCAGACGACCGCCCAGATCGGACTGGTGGTAAAGGTAGCGCCAAACACTGCAAGGCCGAGCAGCATGCCGCACACGAGCACGGTCTTGCGTACCGGCGTTTCGTCATAGCCGCGCGCGATCAGATGATCGATCAGCCAGCCGCCCACTACGAGGTCCGCGACGGTGGCACAAGCCCACGGGATTGCTGTGAATCCGGCGGACTTCAGAATGCTCATGTGCATCGTCTCTACGAGATAGTTCGGCAACCAGGTCAGGAACAAGTAAAATGAATAGCCGTAGGCCGCAAATCCGATCGTCAGACCCCACACTTTCCGATTGCGCAGGAGATAGCTGAGCATCGCGACCTCGCCGCTCTGCGCCGGGCCTTCCGGCGTCGCCCCGCCCGCGCGAATGTATTCACGCTCTTCCGCGCTCAGCCGCGAATGTTTGCTAGGGTCGCGGTAGATGATTAAGAAGGCGACGAAATACAGGAAACTCAGCAGGCTGGTGATTCCGAATCCCCAACGCCAACCGAAATTGACAACCGCCAGCGCCACCAGCGGCACACCAATGACATTTGAGAACTTTGCCGCGGCATCGAAGATCGATGTCGCAAGCGCCCGTTCCTGACGTGGAAACCAGTAACCGGTGGCTTTCGAACTTGCAGGAAACCCTGGCGCCTCCGCGACGCCCAGCAGGATGCGCGCGGCGAGGATACCGCCGAAGCCGCCGGCAAAAGCGGTAGCGGCGGACATCGCAGACCAGAGAAAAGTGCTGATACGATTGACCCACGTGACGCCGAAGCGGTCGAGGATCATGCCGGTTGGTATCTGCAGCAGCGCGTATGACCAGAAGAAGCCGCTGAACAGCCATCCCAGTTCGCCATCGGTGAGACCGAATTCGTGTTGTAGCTGTGGCGCGGCCACCGACAGATTGATCCGATCAAAATAATTGATCAGCACGCCGGCACCCAACAAGACACCAATGCCCCAACGCAGCTTCGGGATGCGTCGGGCGGAGGCGGCGTTCGTCAACGGGACCGAATGAATTGATGTCATGGTGCCGGTCATCCCGATAAGGGCTTATTGCTTTGACTGCCGGCTTGCCGTTCTTCCAGTTGATGCACGATCTCGGTGGCGATCTCGATTGGCCTGGCGCCAACGTCGACGATGATTGGCCGCTCGTCTGCCGTCGGCTCCTGCAGCGTCGCAAACTGGTTGTCGAGCAAGGCGATCGGCATGAAGTGCTCGTGCCGCGCGGCCATGCGCCGGTGGATAAGGTCGCGCGATCCTTTGAGGTAGACCAGCGTCACGTCAGAGCGGTCACCGATGATGATGTCCCGGTAAGACCGCTTCAGCGCGGAGCAGGTGAGCACGCCGGATTCACCCCGCGCGCGCCAGCCATCGATTTCCTCGGCGATCTTGCGCAGCCAAGGCAACCGGTCAGCATCGGTCAGCGGCGTCCCACTGCGCATTTTATCAACGTTCGCGGCTGGATGCAGGTCATCGCCCTCCTGGAATTGGCAGCCGAGTGCGGCGGAGAGCAGAACCGAGACCGTGGTTTTACCGGATCCGGAGACGCCCATGACAACGGCAATCACCGGTTTGGCTATGGTGTTCGCGAGAGCCACAGACCACATGCGTTGAGGCCGGCGATCAGGCAGCATCATGCGCTCCTTCGCAGCTGCGAGTCATGCAGCAGTTGGACATAGAACAAGCTTCCGCACCGCGTTGGCGAAGCCTTCGTCTTCGTTGCTGTCGGTTACTGCGCTCGCCTGTGCCTTCACCTCGTCGCTGGAATTGCCCATGGCGATGGAAAGGCCGCTTTTGCGAAACATAAGGACATCATTCGGCATGTCGCCAAACGTAACGATCTTTTCGGGTGGAATGTTCAGAAGCTTCGACAGGGTGGCAACGACTGCCCCCTTGTTCGCCTGCGGGTGGGTGACGTCGAGGTAGTAGGGCTGAGAGCGCGCCGCACTCGCTTTTTCACCCAGGGTTTTCTGCGCCAGCTTTTCGCACGCCGCGACCAGTTCAAGATCGTCGGAAATACCAACGATCTTTACTACATGCGTGAGGTGCGCGTCAGTGAACGCCGCCACGACCTCGGCGTCGAACTTCACCGTCCATGTCTCGCGCGCCACATGCGGCGCGTCCAGATTGCGTATCAACCACTTCTCCGCTGTATAGACCCAAGCGTCCAGGCCCTGATTGAGGATGAGCGCTACGGTTTGCTTGGCAGTCGCCGGATCGAGCGTGCGGCTTTCGATCACAGAGAGGTCGGGATGGACAAAGACGCCGCCATTGAAGCCTGCGATCGGCGTCCGCAAAGCGAGCGGCTCGATCAACATCGCCATGCCACGGGGCGGCCTGCCACTGGTAATCGCAAAGGCGATGCCGACGGTTTGCAGTTCCCGGACAACAGCCTTTGCCGCCTCAGTCAACACCTTGTCGCGGGTAAGCAGCGTACCGTCCACGTCCGCCAGCAGAAGGCGGATGTCGCATTCCCCACTCACGGCTTCCGCTCCAATTGCGGGCCTACCGGTCGCCAGGCCCGTCCTCCGTCTTGCGCCAGCAGATCGTCGGCCGCCTTCGGGCCGTCGCTGCCAGAATCGTAGTTGGGAAAATCAGCCTTTTGCGTCGTCCAGTCGTCTAGAACCGGCTGCACGATGCGCCAAGCCTGCTCCACCATATCGGCGCGCATGAATAGCGTTTGGTCACCGATCATCACGTCATAGATCAGCGTCTCATATCCAACATTGGGTTCTTTCGGGAACCAGTCGTCATAGTGGAAGTCCATTTTCACGGCGGCGAGGTCCACTGTCGGCCCTCGACGCTTGACCTCGAACTGCAGGGAGATTCCCTCATCCGGCGTGATGCGCAGCACCAACCAGTTGGGCCGCAGGGTGTCGACGGGAGTGCCGTGAAACGCTGCATAGGGCGCCTGCTTGAAGCGGATCGCGATTTCCGTATTCCGTTGCGACATATGCTTGCCGGTACGGAAGTAGAAGGGCACCCCGGCCCAGCGCCAGTTATCGATCTCAAGGTGCATCGCGACATAGGTCTCGATGTTTGAATCGAGCGCCACATTGGGCTCTCGCCGATAAGCCTTCACCTTTCTCCCCAGCACCGTGCCGGTGCCGTACTGGCCGCGTACCGCCCGCGCTGGCGCAACGGCAGGCATCGCGGCGAACACTTCGGCCTTTTTCGAGCGGATCGCGGCCGCGTCGAACCCCGTGGGTGGTTCCATGGCCACCATCGAAAGCAGCGTAAACGCGTGGTTCGGGACCATGTCGCGCAGCGCCCCGGTTGCCTCGTAGAACCTACCGCGCTGCTCCACGCCTACCGTCTCTGCTACGGTGATCTGCACGTGATCGATCCGATCGCGATTCCAAATCGGTTCGAACAGCCCATTGGCGAAACGGAACGCCATGATGCTCTGGACTGTATCCTTCCCGAGAAAATGATCGATCCGGAAAATCTGGTCTTCGTGCAGTATGCGCAGGATACGGGCGTTCAACTCGCGCGCTGAATCTAGGCTGTGCCCGAACGGCTTCTCGATTACTACGCGACGCCAGTACTGACGCTTCCCGTTCTGGTCCTCGTTCTGATCGGTCAGCTTGGCGTTGCCGAGCTGCTCCACCACGGTGCAAAAAAAACCGGTCCGCGACGGCGAGGTAGAAAATAACGTTTCCTTGCGTGCCGTGGGTCTTCTCGGCCTTGGCCAACGTGACGCGGATTTTTTCGTACAGGTCGGGCTCGGTAAAATCACCTTGAATGTAGAACATTTTCTCCGCCAGCCGCTTCCACGCCTCCTCGTCGATCTGATCGACGTCGAACTCCGCGGCGGTGTTCCCGACGAAGCTTTTCAGCATGTCGTGAAGGTGATCGCGCCAACTCTCGGCCGTTCCCTCCCCGTGGTCCACGCCAATCAATGCGAATTTCTCCGGCAGCACCTTGGTGTGCGCGAGGTTGTAGAGAGCCGGCGTCACCAGGCGTTTGGTCAGGTCACCGCCGGCGCCGAAGATCACAATAGCGCAGGGATCAGCCGGCTTCGCCTGGCGTCGCGGCGACGAGTCGACCACCTGTGCGATCGGAGATATCCGGGGCTGAGTGTCGAGCATGGCGCTACTCCGCGGCATTCTGTGCCGTCTGATGACCCAGAGCCTTTTCTGGTTTTGATTCGGGGTCGATAGACTCGTTACCCTCGATGTGCCCACCGAAGCCGAAGCGCATGGCCGAAAGCAACTTTTCTCCGAACGTGTGCTCCTGCCGCGAGCGGAATCGGGCGTAGAGCGCCGAGGAGAGCACGTCGGCCGGGACCGCTTCCTCGATTGCCGCCTCGATGGTCCAGCGGCCCTCGCCAGAATCCTGGACGAAGCCGGAGAAATCCGTCAACTGTGGATCCTTCGCCAGCGCGGCGGCGCCTAGATCAAGCAACCAGGATGAGATGACGCTGCCGCGCCGCCAAACCTCCGCAATATCCGGTATATTGAGTGCGAAGCGCTCTTCCTCGGGCAGATCCTTCGAGTCCTTGTGGCGGAGGATGTCGAAGCCCTCGGCATAAGCCTGCATCAATCCATACTCGATGCCGTTATGCACCATCTTGACGAAGTGCCCGGCGCCCGATGGACCGGCGTGAATGTAGCCGCGCTCGGCGCGAGAATCGCCTTTCTCGCGGTTCGGCGTACGCGGGATATCGCCCAGCCCGGGGGCGAGTGCTGCAAAGATTGGATCGAGGCGATCCACGGCCTCCTTCGGGCCGCCGATCATCATGCAATAGCCGCGCTCGATACCCCAGACACCGCCGGACGTGCCGCAATCGACGTAGCGAATGCGCTTCTCGACCAATTTTTTGGCGCGGCGGATGTCGTCTTTGTAGAAGGAATTACCGCCATCAATAATAATGTCGTCCGGCTCCAGCAGGCCGCCGAGACGCTCTATCGTCTCTTCGGTAATCCGGCCGGCAGGCAACATCACCCAAATTGTGCGCGGCTTTTCCCCGAGTGCCTTCACCATCTCCGCAAGCGATGCGACGGCTGTGGCACCGTCTTTCGCCAGCGCCTCGCGCGGTTTGGGATTGGCGTCGAATACGACGCAGCGGTGTCCCGCCTTCATCAGGCGGCGACAAATGTTGCCACCCATGCGACCAAGACCAATCACACCGATCTGCATATGTTTCACTCCTTACAAAGCGCCACTACTCGAGCGCTGTATCCACTGCGCGAGTCAGCTCTGCTAGCCCCGCGCCGACATCCTTGAGGTGGATGCGCAGCGCGCGCCGACCGCGTTCCACCAGCACCTCAAGATCGCCGCGCGCCTGCGCGGACTTCACTACGCCGAAGCTGTAGGAGTGGCCGGGCACTTCGATATCGGTTAGATCGTCGCAGGTGACCTGCAGGAACACGCCGGAATTCGGCCCGCCCTTGTAAGCTTGCCCGGTCGAATGCTGGAAACGGGGTCCGAAGCCGAGGCAGGTGGCGGCATGGGTCCGGTCGCGGATGCGCATGCGCATCGCGGTCAATGCCTGCGTATTTGCCTTATTACGCTGTATGTACGCCAGCAGCGCGACGTAGTCGCCCGTCTTTGCGCTGGCGTGCACGCGGGCGAAATGGCTCTTCAGATAGTCGGACAGCGTGTTGTGCCGACCGAGTTCGGCGGCATTGCGCGGGTCGGCATAGAGAGCTACCCCGTTCTCGCGGAAAACCGGCGTCTCTTCCGGCAAGCGATGTGACTTCTCATAATCGTCGGTCAGCGCGCGCGTCTTGTCCTTGCTCGCCTCCACATCTGGTTGATCAAATGGATCGATGCCTATAATCGCACCGGCCACGGCGGTGGCGATCTCCCAGCGGAAGAATTCTTGGCCGATGTGCCAGATATCCTTCACGCTAATCCGCGCAACCGGATGGCCTGCCCTCTCCAGGGCCGCTACCGCCTGGCGCTGCGACCAATCGCCCTGCCCTTCCAGCTCCAGATAGGCGAAGAACCGGTCGCTCCCATAGTGCTCGGGTGTGGTGAGCGCCTCATCGGCCAACGGGATCAGTCCGCGCCCCAGCTTGCCTGTGCTCTCCGCCAAAAGCTGCTCCAGCCAGGCGCCGAGATCGGCGATTCCCGGCGAGGCAATGATCGTCACCTTGTCGCGGCCGAAACACGTCGCCGCAACGGCCAGCGCGATGCCAAGCTGAACGCCCGGATTCTCTTGCGGCGGCACGTCGGGGCCGCAAGCTCGTTCCATTGGCTGCGATGTTTCGAGTAGTCGTTTGATGTCAAGACCCATCGCCGCGGCCGGCACCAGTCCGAACTTCGACAGTACGGAGTAGCGCCCGCCGATCGAGGGCACCCCGTAGAAGATATGAGCAAAGCCAAGCTGCTTGGCGCGTCGCTCCAGCGATGATCCGGGATCGGTGACCGCGACGAAGTGTTCGCCGGCCTTGTCTCTGCCGCCCACTGCGCCGACTCGATCGAGGAAATAGTCTAAAAAAATGTTGGGTTCCAGTGTGCTGCCGGATTTCGAAGACACGATGAACAGCGTCTTGCTGAGATCGACCGCCTGTTCGATCGCCTTGACCTGAGCGGGGTCGGTGCTGTCCAGCATGTGGAAGCGCGGCCAGCCGGCCTGTCGCCCAAACGTTTCGCCGAACACTTCGGGCCCCAGGCTCGACCCACCCATCCCCAACAGTACGAGATCGTTAAATCCGCGCTGCTTCACGTCCTCCGCAAAGCCAAGCAGCCGGTCAACATCGGCCAGTTCCTGCTCCACGACGGGTAGCCAGCCGACCCATTTGTCCTCGTCCGTCCCAGTCCACAGCGACTTGTCCCCGACCCAAAGCCTTCGAATGCGCCCTCCCGCGCGCCAGACCTCCAACTCGGCGTCGAAGGCGGTCTTCATCGCCGGGAGCCCCGGCCGGATCTCCATGCTGGCCCGATCGCCCTCCAGAAGTGCGCGTCGCTGCCGCGCGATGGCGCCGAACAGCTTGTCAAACGAATCCGCAAATTGCTGCACGCCCTGCGTGACCAGTTCTTCCGTAACCTTCTTCAGCGAGATGCCACACCGCTCCAGCTCGGCGAGCACCGCGCGCGCGCCTGCTACGTCCTGCTCGATGACGTCGGGTGTTACCTCACCGTGTTCGCGGAATGCATCCATGGTTGCCGGCGGGATGGTGTCCACTGTGTCGCGGCCGATCAGCGCCTCGACATACATCGTGTCCTTGTAGGCGGGGTTTTTGGTGCTGGTGGAAGCCCAGAGCAAACGTTGTGTCTTCGCACCGGCTGCGGCCAGACTCTGCCAGCGTGATCCGGAGAAGAGCGCCTTGTAGCGAACATAGGCGAGCTTGGCGTTGGCAATTGCCGCCTTGCCGCGCAACCGATCCGCCACCCGTTTGTCACCGAGCTTGTCCAGCCGCTTGTCGACCGCAACATCGATACGACTGACGAAGATGCTGGCGACGCTGCCGATTGTCGAGACGTCGCCGCCGGTTCGCTTCAGATCCTCAAGCCCGGAAATATAAGCGTCGACCACTTGCTCGTAGACTGCTACTGAAAATAGCAGTGTGATGTTGATGTTCAGCCCACGACCAGTCAGTTGGCGAATCGCAGGAATCCCGGCCGGCGTGGCCGGCACCTTCACCATCAGGTTAGGGCGCTGCACTGCCGCCCACAACCGCAAGGCCTCGCCTATCGTCGCTTCTGAATTGTTGGCCAAATAGGGCGAGCATTCCAGGCTGATATAGCCGTCGCGGCCTTGCGTCTGATCGTAAACTGGACGCAGCATATCGGCGGCGGCCCGGATATCAGCAATCGCCAAATGCTCATAGATTTCCGAGATGCTATGGTCGGCCTGCGCTTGGAACTGTTTCAACGCATCGGCATATTCGTCGCTCTCGCCTATCGCCTTCTCAAAAATCGACGGGTTCGAGGTAATTCCTTTCAGTCCGTCGCGCTCAATCAGAGTACGCAACTCGCCTTTTTCGATCAGACTGCGCTTGAGATAGTCGAGCCAGGGCGACTGACCACATGCTTCGAGTTGTCTTAGCGGATTCATGCGATCTGCTCCTCAGATTTCGCAATCTGCTTCTTGGCCGCGGCGAGCACCTTTTCCGGTGTGAAGCCGAATTTTTTCAACAGATCCTTGATCGGGGCCGACGCGCCGAAAGTGTGCATGCCGATCTTGGCGCCGCTCATGCCGACATAACGATCCCAGCCGATCACCGAGCCGGCCTCGACCGACACGCGCGCCGTGATGCCGGGCGGCAGTACGCTGTCGCGATAGGCCTGATCCTGCTGTTCGAACAATTCCCACGACGGCATGCTGACCACGCGTACCGCAATACCTTCCTGCTTGAGCCTCTCATAGACTTCAACGCAGAGCGCAATCTCGCTACCGGTGCCAATCAAGATCACCGCCGGCTTGCCGCCTTCAGCATCAGCCATGACATAGGCGCCGCGCGCGACGCCTGCGGCCGAAGCATAGCGCTTGCGGTCGAAGGTCTGGAGCGGCTGGCGGCTCAGGATCAGACAGGCGGGCTGATGCTTCAGCCCGATGATGACGCGCCATGCCTCGGCGACCTCGTTGGCGTCGGCAGGCCGTAGCGTAATCAGACCAGGAATCGCCCGTAGTGCGATCAGCTGCTCGACTGGCTGGTGCGTCGGACCGTCCTGCCCGAGGCCGATCGAATCATGCGTGAAGATAGTAACGACCGGAAGCCGCATCAGTGCGCTCAAGCGAATGGCCGGCTTCATGTAGTCGGAGAAAATAAGGAAGGTCGATCCGTAAGCACGGACCTTGGAAAGTGCCAGCCCGTTCACGATTGCACCCATCGCATGTTCGCGAATGCCGAAATGCAGATTGCGGCCGCCATAGCTGTCGGCCTCGAAATTACCGGCTGTCTCGAACGTCAGATTTGTCTTGGTTGACGGCGAAAGGTCCGCCGCGCCGCCGATCAGCCACGGATAATGCGGTGCAATGGCGTTGAGCACCTTTGCCGAAGACTCGCGGCTCGCGAGCCCTTTCGAATCGGCTGCAAAGCTTGGCAGGTCGGCATCCCATCCGTTGGGAAGCTCGCGCCGCTGGATCTGCTCAAGCTGTTCGGCCAGGTCCGGATACTTGGCACGGTATGCCTCGATGAGCATCAACCAGTCCGCGCGAAGATCGTTGCCGCGCTGGCCGATGCCTGCGCTGAAGTGCTCACGCACGCCGTCCGGCACCAGGAATTTGGCATCTTCCGGCCAACCATAGCTGCGCTTTGCCAGTCGAATTTCTTCGACTCCAAGCGGTTCGCCATGGGCGGAGTTGGTATCGTGTTTATGTGGAGCGCCGTAGCCGATATGGCTCTCGACGATGATCAGCGTGGGTACGTCGGTCGTCCGCCGGAATATTTCGACAGCTTGCGCAATTCGCTCCGTGTCGTTGGCGTCGCCGACGTGTTCCACATTCCAGCCATAGGCAAGAAAGCGAGCCGCGACATCGTCGCTGAAGGCGAGAACCGTGTGGCCTTCGATCGTGATCCGATTGCTGTCGTATATCCAGCACAGGTTCCCGAGCATCAGATGGCCCGCGAGCGAGGCCGCTTCGCTGGTGACGCCCTCCATCATGTCGCCGTCGCCGCACATCGCATAAATGGCGTAGTCGAACACCGGGAAATCGGACCGGTTGAAGTGCTTTGCCAACCAGCGCTCGCCAATGGCCATGCCGACGCTCGTCGCACAGCCCTGACCCAGTGGCCCGGTCGTCGTCTCGATGCCAGTGGTCACATGATATTCAGGGTGTCCCGGACATTTGCTGTCGATCTCCCTAAAACGCTTGATGTCATCGAGCGTGACTGCAGGCTCGCCAAGAGGCCTGTACTCGGCATCGACCGCTTTTACACCGGTGAGATGCAACACCGCATAAAGCAGCATGGAGGCGTGTCCGTTCGACAGCACGAAGCGATCGCGGTTTGGCCAGATCGGATCCTCTGGATCAAAACGCAGGAAGCGCTGCCACAGCGTGTAAATGACCGGCGCCAAAGCCATCGGCGTACCGGGGTGGCCGGATTCAGCCTGCTGCACAGCATCCATCGACAAAGTGCGAATTGTGTTGATGCAGAGTCCGTCCATCGACCGATCGCACGACGCGGACTTTGGTCCGCGAGCGTCTCCCTGGTACGGAGATGCCATTACGTTCGCCATATGCTGACTTGGGAGCGGTGTCGTTAATTCGACTTTTCTTGAAGCGGGCGCGCTCCGGGGCCGACCTCGATTATTCACCGCGCTTCTCCGCTGTACAGGAAGCGTGTTTCGGCCACGGCCCCAATCAAGCATCGGCTACGACGGTAGCTGACCCCCGCTACTGCACGCGGGGTCGGGACGGAATCCCGCTGTTTGCGGGTCTGTGCAGATAACGAGATTAGGTGGCGTTTCACGGCGTCCTCGCATCAAATCTGCTAGAATTTGACTAAGACACCCTCAGAGCCAACGCGTGGAGGGTTGATTTAGTTGCGTTTTCCGCAAGCCTTTTCACACGCTTCGCTGGTCACTACGGCAAGTCTTTCGAATGATCCCAAATCGGCCGAGCAACGCTCCGAGCACAGCAATTTCTGCCTCACCCTCAATGGCAGACATCCCGCTAATCGGCTGTGACGTCTGCTCTATGCCACAAGCGGACGTTGATCCGTAGCTAGCGAGCGGAACGTGATCGGCCAGCGAGGTTATCTTAGTGTGCGGCTCACTATGAGCGATTGCTCACTACCCCAGTTTGCACAGGCAAAAATCTAGTGCTCTAGAGCAAGCCCACGGTTGGCGGTCTCCACCAGCTTGAGCCGTAGCTCGCCACCGCACTGATCGCAACGCGACGATGGCGGCGGTTGGGTGATGGCGCGCATGGGATCCTATCGCCCGAGCAGGACGCTTCTTTCAATGTGGCGAATCGATGTTAGGTTCCACATCATCGAT
>Ga0207007_1005_pt1 | contig 50510 bp, 28 predicted proteins | sample Alteio_BWMinCont_85_FD_153487 | JGI IMG/M metagenome (GOLD analysis project Ga0207007, IMG submission 153487) | Enriched cells from forest soil in Barre Woods Harvard Forest LTER site, Petersham, Massachusetts, United States -... | ecosystem: Environmental > Terrestrial > Soil > Temperate forest >...
TAAAGTACTTGTTGTAGAAAACGAGCCGCTCATTGCGCTTGATGTAAAAATGAGCCTTGAAAAATTAGGCTATGAGGTTATTGCTTCAGTCGGGTCTTACCAGGATGCCCTCTCCAAGGCTTACGAAATGAAACCTGACCTCGCGCTTATGGATATAAACCTGGATGGGAACAAGGATGGAATACAAGCTGCAAAAGCCTTGAAAGACCATTATAATATCCCGGTCGTTTTTTTGACTTCTCTAAGGGAATTTGAAACAATTCACCGTGCAAAAGAATCCGATCCATTTGGGTATATTATCAAGCCATTTAAAACGGATGACCTCCATTCGTCCATAGAAATTGCCCTTTATAATCATAACAAAACAACGAATCTACAGGGGAATTTAGATAAGTTCACCACTGCGATGGGTCTTCTTGAGATGCCTGTTATCATCCTCAATGAAAATGGCATGATAGATTATATAAATGGACAGGTTGAACAAATCACTGGTTGGCGAAAGGATAATAAAAAGGGCGCGTCAATAAACCAATTACTTACCATTAATAATTTGCCCGCCTGGATTGCCATTGAAAAATGGAGCCAGTACAATGAAAACAGCCACCTTGATTTTGCTGCTAATTCATTTTTACTGCCAAGAACCGGAAAACCTATTCCAATAAAAGGACAGGCACTTTTTTTTCATACTCCTGAAACAGGCGTTTCGGGTTATTTCATAACACTTGTTCCTGAAAGTGCATCAAAAGATGCCAAATCAGCAAGCCCAACTGCGGTGCCTGAAATAGAAATATCCGGGCAAGTTGTAGATGATTACTTCTTTCTTAAAGACAAATCAAGCTTGTATAGAATACACATAGACCAGATCAATTATATTGAAGCCCTTGGGAACTATGTGAAGGTGAATACCGGCAAAAAGACTTATACAGCGCTCATGCCTTTGAAAGAAATTGAGCAAATGTTACCACCTCATAAGTTTTTCAGGATTCACAGGTCATATATAGTAGCTGTAGATAAAATAACGGCAATCCATGCATCAGAACTACAGGTTGCAGAAGCAACTTTGCCTATTGGGAAAACTTTTAAAGATGAATTGCTGAAAAAGATCCAGGTGATCTAAAAACACTCTCTCGCTTTCTGGTTCTTATTCTATTAATGGCCTGTAAGCGAGTCCTTTAAAGCCATTATTTTTTCATCAATAAGTTTAATGGATTTATCGACGGTTTCCTGCAACGATTTTGTTAATTCTTTTAGCCCTTCAGGATCAAACTTATATTCCTCCATTTCCAGTATGTTAATATAGCTTTGCAAAGTAGAAAATGGGTTCCTAAGGGCATGAGCCAGATCACCTAAAACTTTCACAGCTTTGTCTTTCCATTCCTGGCTATCTGTGTCGTATTTAGGTAGGTCGGCCACTATATATCAATTTTTGCGTATCGTGCATTTTGCTCTATAAAGTCCCTGCGAGGTGGCACATCATCACCCATTAGCATAGAGAAAACGTGGTCAGCTTCTGCAGCGCTGTCTATGGTTACTTGTTTTAATGTCCTGAATTCAGGGTTCATGGTTGTGGACCAGAGCTGTTCCGCATTCATTTCACCAAGGCCTTTATATCGCTGGATCCCGATCGTGCTCTCTTTTGACGGATCACCACCTGTTAATTGGGTGATCGCCGCAATCCGGGCTTCTTCATCAAAAGCATACATTTCTTCTTTGCCTTTTTTTACAAGGTATAAAGGCGGTTGAGCGATATATACATATCCATTTTCAAGTAGCGCTTTCATATAGCGATAGAATAGAGTCAAAATTAATGTCCTGATGTGGGAGCCATCCACATCGGCATCTGTCATGATGATCACCTTGTGATACCTGAGTTTATCAAGGTTCAGCATTTTATCATCATCTGTAGTGCCAATGCTTACCCCGAGGGCGGTAAACATATTCTTAATTTCCTCATTGTCATATATCTTATGCTCAAGAGCTTTTTCTACATTCAGGATTTTGCCCCTTAACGGGAGTATCGCCTGGAATTTCCGGTCCCTTCCTTGTTTTGCAGTTCCACCTGCCGAATCTCCTTCCACAAGGTACAATTCGCATTCTGACGGATCATTTGAAGAGCAGTCAGCCAACTTACCGGGAAGTCCGTTTGAACTCATTACACCTTTTCTCTGAACCATTTCACGCGCTTTACGGGCGGCATGACGGGCGGTAGCTGAAAGGATTACCTTATTCATGATGATTTTTGCATCGCGTGGATGTTCTTCCAGGTAGTGTGAGAGGCATTCGCCAACAATAGTATCCACAGCCCCTGAAACTTCCGAGTTGCCCAATTTGGTTTTGGTTTGTCCTTCAAATTGAGGTTCCATAACCTTTACAGAAATGATGGCTGTCAATCCTTCCCTGAAATCATCACCACTGATCTCAAATTTAACATTTTTCAAAAAACCTTCTTTTTCAGCATAACCTTTCAATACCCTGGTTATAGCCCGTCTGAAACCAGCCACATGCGTACCACCTTCAATGGTGTTGATGTTATTTACATAAGAATGGACATTTTCAGCATAGGTATCGGTATATTGGAAAGCCACATCAACCGGGATTCCATATTTTTCACTTTCGAAAGCTATCGCTTCAGAAATAAGTGACTGGCGGCTATTGTCCAGATAAGCCACGAACTCCCTAAGTCCTCCCTGGGAGAAAAATGTTTCGGTCCTCGATTGACCGTTTTCATCCTTTTCACGATCGTCAGTAATTGTAAGCCGCACACCTTTGTTCAGGAAAGCCAGTTCACGTAACCTTGATGCAAGTGTGTCGAATTTATAAACAGTGGTCGTAAAGATAGTATCATCAGGCCTGAAAGTAATGATTGTACCGCTATCATTTGCTTCTCCGATCTCTTTTACCGGATGAAGAGGCTTCCCTTCAGAATACTCCTGCTGATAAATCTTACCATCCCTGTGAATTTCCGCAACCAGCAAAGATGACAAAGCATTCACACAAGAAACACCAACACCATGAAGACCACCTGAAACTTTATAAGAATCTTTATCAAATTTCCCACCGGCGTGAAGTACGGTCATAACAACTTCAAGAGCCGATTTTTGCTCCTTGGCATGGAAATCTACAGGGATACCTCTACCGTTGTCAATTACCTTTATGGAATTATCCTCTAATATAAAGACCTGTATGTTGTTACAATAGCCCCCAAGTGCTTCGTCAATACAATTATCTACAACTTCATATACCAAATGGTGAAGACCCCTTGCGCCTATATCGCCAATATACATCGCGGGTCTTTTTCTTACAGCCTCAAGCCCTTCCAGCACCTGGATATTATCGGCTGTATAATTAGCTGCAGATTCCTGATTATCAATATTTTCCAATTTCTCTTCCATTTTTTTATTATATGTGCGAAGTTAGATATTAGTATTGTATTAACCTAATGTAAACGAGGGATTATTTATCCACTTTTGCACAAAATTTTCTGGGTATTTCAATACTTAAGAATCAATCGGAGTCATGCATACTTTATTGCTCGTGATTGAGCGAAAGAAACACCTTATGCAACTCCAAAACCTGGGGCATCAACAGTTGCCGGTCATTGTTATAAATGACAAAGTCTGCCATTTCAATTTTCTTCTCTTCCAGCCATTGGCGGCTTTCTCTCGACAGTATTTGTTCTCTGGTGATTTGACTTCGGCTTATGACTCTTTGTATCCTGGTTTCGAGTGGAGCAGCTATCGTAATGATCTTATCGAGTTCCTTATAGGTACCTGCTTCAAATAGGAGGGCTGCTTCTTTCACGATATAAGGTGATTTTTGAGATGCAAACCACTCGTTAAAATCATCAAAAACAGCAGGATGTATGATGTTTTCAAGTGTAGATAGCTTTGCCGGCGAATTGAAAACCATTTCGGCCAATAAAGCCCGGTCGATAATGTGTCCCGGGCCATATATTCCTTCACCGAAAGCTGACAAAACCTTTGCCTTAACATTTTCATTGTTTTGCAAAAGATAATTCCCCCTGTTATCCGCATAATATACAGGAATACCCAGGGTTTCGTATATCTTGCAAACTGTTGTTTTGCCGCTGCCGATGCTTCCGGTAACACCTATTTTTAACATTGAAATACGATATGGGGAACTTGGTAAAGGTCTTTAACAGTGCCAAAGGTACTTTTAGGTTAGCAAAATAAATTATTTCCTTATAATAAAATTTACATAGTCTGGAATGATCCTCACATTATAGGTATATTTTGGCTGCGTTATCAACTGTACCTTAAGAGGTTCCCGATTTGATGTGTCAATCTGGCTTCCATCCACTATTACCTGGAATTGAGTAAAATCCATCTGCGGGAATTTATTTATCGGAACCTGGTAAATAACAGAAATATGATCGGGGATCATTTTTACGGTATCAGAAACAGATTGATTAATTGCTTTAACAGGGATAGTTATTTTCTTTTCTGTAAGTTGGTAAACCGGAATGGATACTGCAATTTTATCAGGGTTATACTGAAGGTTTTTGGGCTCCGGGTCTTTCAGCTTTATTTCATTGCTTGTAATCTTGTCCAGGTTTTTGAGAATATCAATATCTGTATCAACATGGTCAATATTTTTAACAATGGAGGCCGGACCTGTAACAGTTATACTATCAGGATTGAACGAAATCTCCCCCCCAAGCCCGAACTGGTCTTTGAACGAAATATCCTGCATAAACCGGACGGGGACTTTTTTTGAGCCTTTTACATCCTTGGTGAGAGAAAATGATTCGGGAAATACTTCCCCTACAGTTATTCTCTGAGGCATTAGCTGTTCAAATTTATCCTGCAGGGTTCTTGTGATCAGCACATCCGATTTTGTGTAATCATTTAGATCTATAGTAATTGATTCTGCTTTGCGTCTGTAATAATTGCTCATAAGGTCCCAACCCTTTGCAGTTGTAACTACTTTAAAATCCTCAGGAAGAGGTTTAAGAAAAACTTTCTCTTTCGGGTAATTAATATACTTTGCAGCTACAGTTATACTGCTTGTGTATGGCTCATTAAGAGCCGTAAATACCCATAAAACAGATGCTACGGCAAAACACCAGACAAAGGTAGCCCATTCACTACGCAAAGTTCTTCCCGATGACCTGGCCGATTTATCCGGCATATTGTTTATTTTTTTACTGGAGTTTCGTCAGGGGCCTGAACTGATTTTGTAAGGTCCATTGAAATAGAAGACTTTTCAAATTCCATTTTAAGTCCGTTACCTACTTCTATTAAGAAGGTTTTGTCCTTTATTTCTGCGATTTTACCATGCAAGCCGCCGATAGTCACCACTTTCATCCCTTTTTCTATCGTGTCCTTAAAATTCTGTTGGTCTTTGGCTTTTTTCTGCTGTGGCCTTATCATAAAAAAATACATTACCACCAGGATAAGTGGGAATGCAATAGTCATTGGGTTGCTGAATAATCCGCCTGATGGAGCTGCGGCCTGGGCGAATACTGTTTCGAATAATAGTGTCATTGTTTATATTTTTGTTCGTGAATATTTGACTGGATATGAATTTTTGTGTTCTTAGGGTTGGTATTTGCTTCGATTGTTACCTCTTTTTTGACGATGCCACTTTTGCCATTGCTATCAAATTTAACCCGGATAGTTCCCTTCCCACCGGGCTTGATAATGTCTTTTGGCCATTCGGGAACGGTACAACTGCATTGGGCATGCGCATCAGTAATCAGCAGGTCGCCATCACCTGTATTGGCAAAGTCAAAAGTATAGGTAACTACATCACCTTCATTTATGTCGCCAAAGTCATGAGAATCCTCACTGAAGGTAATTTTTGGCGTTTTGCCATTCTGAATAATATCGGTTGACAATCCACTATTTCCATTATGGCAGCCTCCAATTGAAATAATGCAGGAAAAAACAACAAACACCAAAACCAACCTGTTGATTTTTGCACCAATGTTATTTATGATCAGTCTTTTGTCCATATTAATTTTGTTTGGTGTAAAAATTAATTTGTTCATTTCGTAAGGGCCTTTCCCTCTTTGTTCAGGTCTTTTAAAATGGCATCCAATACGCCATTGACAAATTTTTTGCTTTGAGGAGTGCTATAGGTTTTGGCAAGTTCAATATATTCATTGATAGAGACTTTGGGAGGTATCGTTGGGAAATATATAAACTCACATACGGCCATTTTTATAATGATCATATCAATCATTGCCACCTGGTGTTGTTCCCAATGTTCGGTCTTTGCACGGATGATTTTCTCCAGGCTTTCGTCTTCTGCAATTGTCTTTTTTACAAGTTCCTGCGCAAATATATAATTCTCATCCTCCCGATGACTTTGCGGCATAAGCGAAATTTTTTCTTCACTTGCCAAAGCAATTGCCTGCAATGTTTTACCTGCCATTTGTTTAGCAATTTTCCTATCGTCAAGCCAGTTATAATACTCTTCTTCAAGGTGCTGCTGAACAACGGGAAAATTGGTGGTGTAATGTCTTAATATAAAGGTTAGCAGCTCATAATTAACCCCTGGATTTTCTTCCGGGGTCATGAGATAGTCCTTATAGATTTCCTGGTTTTTGAGGTCTAGAAATATCTTACGGAGAATATCCGTATCGCCATTCCAGTGTACATGATTGTCTTTAAGAGCTTTCTCAAATTCAGGGCTGTTCTGCAACGCCTTCAAAACAGGATTATTGATAAACTTAAGGCTGTTTTTTACGTCCCGGTCGTTTTGAATGTAGCGACTTTTTATTTCCTCATCATAGTGGATCATAAAATCGCCCAACTCTTTGAGCATTAGCAGTAGATAGAGATATAGCTCGTACAGCTTATCAATATTTTTGTCCAAGACTTTTAATACTTTCGATGCGCTTAAATTGTCTTCCCTGTCATTATAAAAGACATACAGGGCCTGCATAACCTTTATTCGAATATGCCTTCTGTTTAGCATTTATATTTTATCAACGGAATTTAATCAATAGTTCAGGTGGATTTTACCGATGGATGCAATGCGGCCTTCAGCCATTTTGTTTGCAGCCAGGTAAGTAGGAATTTGCTCTTTTTTCGATTTAGCAATGATCTCAGTTGTTACATCGTATATCTTTTCTGCGTGTGCCAGAGCAATTTCACGTTTGTATCCGATCAACTCGGTATAGACATTTATTAAGCCACCGGCATTAATCAGAAAATCGGGAGCATATAGAATTCCTTTTTCAAGCAGCATTTGCCCGTGTTCCTTTTCATTGGCTAACTGGTTGTTGGCAGCGCCAGCTATAATTGAGCACCCCATCTTTGAAATGTTTTCCGTATTCAAAGAAGCACCAAGTGCACAAGGAGCATAAATGTCCATATCCTGGTTAAAGATTTCGGTGAGCTGAATCACCTGGCAATTATGTTCTTTTGCCACAGCGATAAGAGCGTCTTCGTTCACATCCGCAATCATGACTTTGGCGCCTTCTTTTGCAAGCCTGGCTACAAGACTGCTTCCTACTTTGCCAATGCCTTCTACAACTACTTTTTTGCCACTTAAGGAATCGCTGCCGAATACTTCTTTTGCACAGGCCTTCATTCCCAGGTAAACACCATAGGCTGTTACGGGTGAGGGGTCGCCGCCACCTCCTACAATTTCTGGTAGGCCGGTAACATGGTCGGTCTCCATTTTTATGTATTCCATGTCCCGGGTTGTGGTACCGATATCTTCAGCAGTAATGTATTTTCCGCTGAGGTTTTCAATAAACCGCCCAAAACGCCGCATAAAGGCTTCGTTTTTTATTTTGTTGGGATCGCCAATGATCACAGCTTTTGCGCCACCCAGGTTGATCCCCGATATGGCTGCCTTGTAGGTCATGCCTCTCGAAAGCCTTAACACATCCGTGATGGCATCTTGTTCATTCTTATAATTGTACATCCTGGTGCCACCTAGGCCGGGCCCCAAAGTAGTATTGTGGATGGCAATAATTGCTTTTAAACCTGTACTTTTGTCCTGGCAAAAAACAATTTGCTCATAATCATGCTCCGATAACTGGTGAAACAATACGGGAGACTCTTCAGTTTGTATTTCATTGACAGTATTCATATCCTGGAGTTGTGTTTTGAGGAGAATTAGACTGCAAAATTAAAACATTTTTATTTCAATCGGGCTGATGAGCACATTTAAGAATCTTACATCACTCAAAGCATTGAACAAGTACCTGAAAAGGTACAGGTCTTTACTTATATGGGGAATCGTATTTGTCATTGTATCAAACTTTTTCGCGGTGATCTCTGCCAGGGTAGTTGGCCATGCCTTTGACGATATTATAAAGAGTCTTAAGGCTCACCAGTATATAGGCGGCATCATTTTTAATAATGCCATGCTCATCATAGGCGCAGCCATACTTACCGGTTTGTTCATGTTTTTTATGCGACAAACGATCATTGTGATGTCCAGGAAGATAGAGTTTGACATGAAAAATGACATTTATGATCATTTTCAACAGTTGTCACTTGGATACTATCGCCGTCACAATACGGGAGATCTGATGGCACGTATCAGCGAGGACGTGAGTCGTGTTAGGATGTATATTGGCCCAGCCATCATGTATGGCATCAATCTATCATCGCGGATTATCCTCTCCGTTGTGATCATGGTTTCTGTCAACCCCAAACTTACTTTTTTTGCATTGTTGCCTTTTCCTTTGCTGGCTGTTTCCATATATCTTGTCAACAATATTACCTATAACCGGGGCATGGGCATTCAAAGGCAGCTTTCCACCCTTACCACTTTTGTCCAGGAAGTATTTTCAGGCATCCGGGTGGTTAAGTCCTTTGCCTCTGAAAAAAGCATTGAGGGACACTTTGAAAAAGAAGTCGATGTCTATAGAAAAAAATCGCTTGGCCTTGTACAAGTAGATGCTTTTTTCTTTCCGGCTATTATTTTTCTTATCGGCCTTAGTACCATTATTACGTTATACGTCGGAGGCCGGGAAGCATTGGCAGGCCAGATAACTCCCGGCGTTATCCCTGAATTTTTTATGTACGTGTATCAGCTTGGCTGGCCTGTGGCCTCCCTTGGCTTTACAACTTCGCTCATTCAAAGGGCTGCTGCATCCCAGCAGCGGATAAATGAATTGATGGACGCACAGCCAGAAATCGTGTCCGAAAACGGCAAACAGATTGATCTGAAAGGAGATATCGTATTTCAAAACGTTTCTTTTACTTATCCTGACACCGGAGTAAAAGCAATGTCAAATGTAAATATCCATCTTAAAGCCGGTAAGTCTTTAGGAGTTATTGGAAGAACAGGGTCTGGGAAATCCTCACTAGCCAATTTATTATTAAGGTCTTATGACACAAGTGAGGGAAATATCCTGGTCGATGGAACAGATATCCGGAATATAGACCTAGGCCATTACCGGAAGCAATTGGGTTATGTGCCCCAGGATGATTTCCTTTTCTCTGAATCCATTGGCGACAACATCCTTTTCGGGTACAATAAGCCAGAAACCCAGGATAAAGAACAGGCTACTCATGAACAGAATGAATTAATCATGAAAAGCGCGACAATCGCTGATGTATTTAAGGATATAGCAGGTTTCCCGGACGGTTTCAATACAATGATAGGGGAGAGGGGTATTACCCTTTCGGGCGGACAAAAACAACGGGTCAGCATTGCCAGAGCAATTGTTAACGATCCACAGTTTTTGATTTTAGATGATTGTTTTTCTGCGATAGATACCAATACAGAAGCACAAATTCTTCAAAACCTTTCGGATGTGATGCGCGGCAAAACATCCTTAATCATCAGCCATAGGGTATCAACAGTTAAAAATGCTTCGCATATCATTGTGCTTGATGGCGGAGCCATTGTAGAAGAAGGAAACCACGATCAGCTTATAGAAAGGCATGGCTATTACTATACCTTGTATCGCAAACAACTCATGGAGAAAGAGATGTACGAGAGACAAAAAATTGAGTCCTGATTAGCCTTTATTGCCAATGTCGATTTCTTATATGTGGTTGTTAATCAATATTTAACCACTAAATCACCTTTCACTTGATTTTTAATGGAGAATCCAGTCGCATTTTAATCCAAAAATTATCTTTAACTTCCCTGTGTTTTGGAAAGAAAAGGGGAACATATTGAAGAAATGTTCCGAAAGTTGATAAGACTTATAGCTCTGGTTACGTCGATGTTGCTGCCCTTGCATGGATTTTCGCAGGGCATATCTACCTTTTCAAGTGTTAATCCTGCCAATCTCGTGGTTTGTGGTTCCGCTCAGACCTTTACATTTAAAATATCCAATTCTTCACTTTCAGATTCCATTAAAAATGGAAAGGCAACAGTAAGACTTCCCATAGGTTTTCAATACGTTTCAGGGTCAGTATCTTCCACACCATCGGGGGTAAAGGAATCAAATATTTCGAACCTGAACCAAGTTGTTTTTTCTATTCCATTGGTTACACCTAAAGACAGCGTTAAATTCAGCATTAGTGTATCGGTAAATTGCAGTGTTATTTCATATATAAATGGCGGAGGCTCTTTAAGGAATTTTATCTCTTTAAGCTATAATGGTACAGCTATTGATTCTGGCTACACAAGTTATTTCAGTGTTGGCATTCCTTCCCTGTCAGTCAGTCAGTTCACCAACCAGTCATATTCAGGAAATGTTGGCGATACCTTTTCCAGGCAAATAACTATAACCAACACCGCCGCTGCTCCCTTAAGTAGTTTTACAGTTTATATCATTAAAGGCAACGGCCTTGTTCTTAAATCCATCGGAACTAAAACTTATTCAACGTCACATGATACCATATTTGTGACCTATAACAGCACAGATTTTAAAAACACTGGCAACAAAGACGGAAATCTCGATCAGGGCGAAAAAATAGTACTTACGGAGACTGACAGCGTGATATCATGTAATGGCGTTGGCAACAGTTATATAGCTGGATGGGGATGTAATAATACCATTTGCCAGAAATATACCACCACGAGCAATGTCGTTATAAGTTCTAATGCGCCAAACCTGGGTGTTAGCGTGAGCTCATCCCAAAATGACTGTTATGTCATAACATCACCCAATTTACAAAGTGTCACCATTACAAACAGCGGATCAGGATCTGCCGCCAACGTACTGGTTGATATTATGCAGTCTGCTACCATCGGCACCGGTTATGACAATGGTTTCTACACTAAAATTGATGTTTCGAGTATAAAAATACAATATGGAACGGGCCCTTTCAGTACCGTAATACCCGATTCGACATTTGCCAACTATGCTTATTCTTGTTTAGGAGCTAATCCCAAAGGCCGTTTCTGGATCAAGGTCCCCATAATAAAAGCTGGCGGAAAGATCACCATTGAATGGAATGTATACAGTTGCTGTATCACTCAGGGGTATTTAAACTCATGGGGATATGTTGTGAGTTACACGGATCAATGTGGATCAACTAATTATTCTACCAGTGGCATGGGGCATAGTTACAATTCCAACTATCAGTTATATGGAACACCTGTTGTGAATACAAACAGTCTGATAGCAGGTGACACAGTGAGTGTATATCTTGAAGACAATACCACATATTCAATACTTCTTCCGGGTACTGGCAGCCCATACCTGCAATACCAGTTTTTTATTTACAGTGGTATTAAGCTAGTTACGAGTTCCATATACCTGACCGATGCGACAGGATCAATAACCTGGAAGCCGGATTCCATTAAATTAGTAGGGGGCATTTACCATGTCACATTTGCAATGCCACCTCCTTCCGGATTTAGTTTTTACAATTCAAGGTTAGTCATGGGACTTATTGGCGATACAAGTACCATATCATGCAATGACACTGCAGATATGTCTTATAATATCTATTATGAGCCCAATCCGGCCTGTGGTTGCAAACCTTTGCTGGCAAGCGGAATAATACCCTTCAAGATCAACTGCCCAAACCCTGATAATGTAGGCCTGAACAATGCCAAATTTAGCTTTCTCAGAACTTCGTATGGATTGCCCGACAACAATGATGACGGTTTTCCTGATCCCACAGGCAGTCTTAACTTTTCTAAAATAAGGCTTGACAGGGCTATGTATGGCGACACTATCACGGCAAGCCTATCTGGTAAAGTACTTTCTGATGCCAAATATCCTTCCTGGAGATATGCCTTTGCGGATATGAAATTCACAACTGATTATCTTACCCAGCTTGATATAAAACTTATTATAAAAGACAGCACAAATAAAAAAACATATACCATTACCAATGTACCATATACAAAGTCGGGTGCCAATTATTTTTACTATTACGGTACCGATACTTTGCAATGGGTAGGCTCAAGCGTACCTTCAAACTATGTATATAAGGAAGGTGATTCAGTTTACATCACAATACGTTATAAAATAACCAAAAACACCCAGGATGTAAACTATATCACACTAAATGATGATTTTTATTTCAGCACGGTTTCCAATCCAACTACCTCTTTTCAACACTACAGCATCAACAAAACCCCCGCATATTACTACGCCGTAGGTTATTTTTTTGAAGCCTGCTGCTCAGATGATGATAATGCCTATGGCTGTTCGGGTGCTGCATTTTCCGAAAATTACTATTTAAGCATCGGCAATTGCTGCACAAATTTTTATGGAGGGGATATTTTTCCATACGAATATCGCTATTGGGCATCATTTACAAAAATGAAAGTCGTAATTCCAGACAATTTCAAATATGAATCTGCTACCCTTTACTATTATCCAACGCAGGGGCAAGGGAAATACGGGGTTTATTATGGATATCCGATTGCCTCTGCTATTTCGGGCGATACGGTATTTTTCGACTTTCATAGCTTCTATAATCCTGTTTCAGGATTTTTCCAGCTTTCTGATGATGGATTCGCAGCTACACTTATTGTCTATTGCCAACCCACAAGTAATGCCGTGTCGACAAGCAGTATCCCTGTAAAATATTATGGATATTTTGACCAAAGCGCTTTCCTGGGCGGGGGTCTCAGTCCTGCTTATACTGATGTGGATTATGTCAATTATGCCGCACCATCCATTACTTTGCAACCCGCCTTACCAACAGTTTCAACCCAAAGTGATACTGCAAGTTGGACGCTATACATTACAAATAAATCCACTTCCAGCAGTGTGAATAAACCCTGGCTTGCCTTCCAGAATGCCAGTGGAAAACTGATAGTAGATACGGTTTTAAATGGTTCAACTCTCGTTCTGGATTCAAACGGGATATACCACCTTCCCGCTCTTGGTGCGGGAAAAACTTTTACCGAAAAGATAAAAGCAGTCATAAAAAATTGCGTCAAGGATAGTATCAAGGTCATTTTTGGGTGGGATTGTAGCAATTTCCCTGACAGCCTTGCTGCTGTTAAATATCAAACCCAGAATTTTTATTTATACGCGAATCCTCTGTTGTCCGGACTCCAGGTAAAATCCGTTAATCCGCCTGATAGCTTGTATTTATGTGATACCGCAACGTACTCCATTTTCGTGTCGAATACGCAGTCAGGATTTGCGACCGATGCAAATCTTGAAATTAACCTGCCTCCCGGGGCACAACTGGTGAAAGGCAGTTCTAAATTAAGGTATCCTATGAAAGGGACTTTGAAACCAGTTTCTGAACCAGATTCTTTAAACCCATATTTGTTCGTTTATAAATCTGCAAACCTCAGTTCATATTTGAAAACGAATGGGCTGGCGGGGAATTATGATACAACCAAAAATGAATATCAGATCCAGTTTAAAGCTGTAACTAACTGTGCTTATATCTCCGGTAGTAACTTGTCTTATACTGCTCTTGGATATGATGCTTGCGGCAATGTGGCAAGCATTGCAGGATTACAGGAACAACCGCTCAGTATCATTGGCGCCAGGTCACCTTATAGCGGCGTATTGTCAATCGGCGGACAAACTTCACTTTCAGGATGTGGGGGCGTTTCAACTATAAAATTAAAGTTTATTAATAATGGGCCGGTTGCGACTGATACATCGGATTATATGTTCATTGATTTCCCGAACGGGGTAAATTACATGTCGGAATCAATAAAGCCTGTACATAATAGCCCGTCTGACAGCAATCTAATTATAGAAGCTTTAGGAACTTCAATGCGGTATTCATGGAAAATTCCTGCCGGTATTAAAAGCGGTGATTCAATCGTTTATTCCATTAGCTATGCATCAAACGGCATCCTAAACTGTGAAACATTTCCGGTAATACTTCAATCAGCCACAACGCTGTCGTTGTCGTGTATTACTAAACATACTTTATGTAATTTAAAGGTATTGACAGGGTTAGCTTCAAAAAATTTCACTCTTGCCAAACCATCTATCGGCATTTCAGGTTTTTTAGCAACGTCTATACCTAATCCTCCGACCTCAGAGAAATTAACAATTAAAGCAACCCTGACAAATTCAGGGGACACACTTAAAGCCAACAGCAGGTCCGTTTTAAAGTTTTATTATGACGCCGATGGGAATAAAACCTATTCTTCAGGCGATATACTTATCGGAACTGATACGATAAATGCTTTAATAAAGCCTAATGCCACTTACTTAGAAAATAAAACTTTAATTGTACCGTCAGGCAAGGCCTGCGGCATCATTGCATTTTGGGATACAGCAAAACTAAACTGCGCATGCGCCCCAGCAGAAGCATTTTATGGGCCGGTTCCATTTCAAAATGCAGGGAATGATACATTTTTATGTTCAGGAAGTATTGCAAAACTGGGTGCTGACAGTATAAGTGGATACTCATATACATGGTCTCCAGCATCAGGACTAACCAATTCCAGATCAGCGAAAACAACGGTTACGGTCACAAACCCGGGTTTAACATTGTTAGCAAATAAATATGTTTTAACAACCAACAGAATTGGATGCACAACATCTGATTCGGTTCTGGTTAATATTGATCCGGCACTGAAAATATCAGCAGGATCTCCAAAAACTATTTGCATGGGGACAAGCATATCTATTGGCAGTTCTACCGCAGCTTCAGGAGGTTCAGGAACTTATACTTATAATTGGTCCCCTGTTATAGGATTAAGCAGTTCAATTGTTGCCAATCCATTCGCAAACCCAAACTCCACAATCTTGTACAAACTTCTTGTTACTGATACCAAAGGCTGCTCAGGGAAGGATTCAGTAACAATTACCGTTTTACCTGTTCCAATCGTAAAGGCGGGACCGGATGTTTCCATATGTGCAGGCGATTCAGTTCAAATCGGCGGCTCACCTTCAGCCAGTGGCTCACCCGGCCCCTATTCCTATGCCTGGAAACCAAGTACCGGGATGAACAAATCAAACGTAGCAAATCCAAAGACAAGTCCTTCTGCAACGACTGTTTATGTGCTATTTGCAACAGATGTGAATAGTTGTCATAACTCCGACACCGTTAATGTTGTTGTAAATCCGCTTCCCAAACTTAATGCAGGTGCCAATAGTACAATATGCCATGGGGACAGCGCTATTCTGGGAGGCTCACCTACGGCTACCGGATCAAAAGGACCCTATAAATACCGTTGGACACCGTCATCCGGATTAAGTGATTCACTGGCAGCAAATCCAAGATCAGCCCCATCATCTAATACAAATTATACACTCAAAGTAATAGATAGCAATGGATGTGTGAACACGGCCATGGTTTCCATCAGCCTCAATCCAAAACTTAATGTTTCAGCCGGGCCTGGTTTCCGAATATGCCCTGGAAGTAAAGCAATCCTTGGCGGATCTCCCACCGTCAGCGGGGGCAAGCCAGCTTATCAATATTCCTGGTCCCCATCAATAAACCTGAACAGTACTTCAACATCAAATCCTACAGCAAATCCGGTTATGCCTACAGCGTATACCTTGGTGGTTACAGATGCTAATAACTGTCAAGCTTCGGGTATTGAGAAAGTATTTGTAGATACCACTCCTCCCGCCTCAGATACCATCATTGACGTTACAACAAATAGCTGGGGGCAGATACAGGTCAATTTCAAACAGGATGATTCGGCTGATACAAAGTCTTTCAATATTTACCGTGGAGATAGTTCAGGAAGCAACTTTACACTTATTGGTAAAGTAGCATATGTGAAAGGTAAAACATCTTACCTGTTTGAGGATAATAGTGTTAAGGCAAGTCGTACCCGTTATCTTTATAAAATCAGCGTGTCCGATACCTGCGGTAATGTCAACAGCTATTCTCCAGTGCATAGTCCGGTTTTGCTTAAAGGCTTTCCCTCAGATTATGGCGCGCATTTGTACTGGTCAAAATATATTGGGTTTAATGTAAAAAATTATACCGTTCAACTTTTAAAATCCGGTGCGTGGACAAATTTATCAGGGCTTTTGCCTTCAAACGACACCACTTATGATGACACTCTTATTCCTTGTAATACTGTACGCTATTATAGAATTAAAATGACAGAAAATGGAGGAACCAATGCCATTTCTTATTCAGATTCAATGCCGCTTATACCATTTGATACAATTCGCCCCTTGCCGCCTGCAATAATATTTATTACGGTTCCCTCAAATGGAAAAGTACAGGTAAACTGGACGAAAAGTTCTTCGAATGATGTTGAAAACTATACCATCTACCGGGAAAGCGGAGGTGTATTTAAAGCTCTTGATAGTGTCGGGAATGTGAATACTTACACAGATAATACTGCCAATACGTTAATATCCAATTGCTATGAAGTGGTTGCGGTGGATAGTTGCGCAAGGAACAGAAGCAGGATTTCGACACCTCATTGTACTGTATCGCTACAGGTTAGCAATAATGGATGCGAACCCGCCAATTACCTGACGTGGAATGCCTATTCAGGGTGGACGGGTATTTCAAAGTACGAAATTTATCGGTCCATAAACGGTGGATCACAAGTCCTTTTAGCAACTACAAGTTCTGCTACCACATACAAGGATACAGGGCTGAACTTCCATAACAATTATTGCTATGTAATAAAAGCTTATCAGAATGATGGTGCAAATATTTCCTTCTCAAATACTTTCTGCAAATCGGTCTATTTTATTGATACGCCCCAGGTTGTCGTAGTCACGAAATTGAACAGTTCACCTACGGCTGGAGAAGTGAAAGTACAATGGATAAGCCAGAAAAGTATTCCACACCTGGCCTTTTACAGGCTTTATTATTCATACAATAAAGCGCCATATAAATTACTTAAAGACAGCATTCCTATAGCCCAGGATACTTTTATTCATACTGGTTTGAATACGAAGGTAGGCGATCATTATTATTACCTGCAGACAATGGATAGTTGCGGTATTCTGTCAGAGATTTCGGCAATTAATAAAACCATGGATTTTACTTTCCACGTCGGGCAACTCACGCATCAATTAAACTGGACACCATATCTCGGCTGGCCTGTGAAATATTATATTGTTCAACACGCCATAAACCGAAATCCTTTGGTGGATGAAGACACTTTACCCGGGACTGACACTTCCCTCCATAAATTCCCGGCACCCTGCAATACCCGGATTGTATATAGGGTTAAGGCTGTAAGTTACAAAGGTGCTGTGAGTTATTCCGATAGTATGGGCGGGCAGGCAATAGATTCCATTCCTACAAATGCACCGACCCTTGAAAATGTTTCTTATTTATCGGGAAATTTGGTCAGGCTGGATTTCCTGGGTTCAGATTCGTTGGATACTTATGGATATGTGATAAAAAGGTCCGAAAATGGGGCACTTTTTGTCACTGCCGGCTTTGTTTATTATAAATCGCCTCATGCTCCTGCAGTTTTTGTGGATACAGTAGCGAAACAGACACCATTAAGTTACCAGATAATAGCTGAAGACAGTTGTCTTAATCTTACCAATTCACAGATATTTAAAACAATTTATCTTAAGGGTTTACCGGAAAACCTATCTGACTCTCTGAAATGGACCAACTTTGTCGGCTATGGCATTAACAAATATGAGGTAATGATCTATAAGAATAGTGCCTGGCAGAACCTGGTCAACACAATAAAAGACACGACTCTGTTCCAGGATTCTTTATCATGCGATATACCACGATATTACAAAATAGAGGGCTTTGGCAATGCAGGCTATAATACTTTCTCAGATTCAGTGTCTGTGATCCCATTTGATACCATCCGTCCTGCCAGTCCTGTAATTAATTATGTAACCGTTCTCAGCCCAACCTCAGTCAGCCTGAGCTGGCAATTCAGCGCAAGTAATAAAGTAAAGAATTATGAAATTGACTATAAGGCATCTTCAAGCAGTACCTGGAGGGTTTTCAAAACGGTAGCCAAATTAAATTCCATTATTGTAACGGGTTTAAAAACTCATGATACGGCTTATGATTTTCGGGTGGTAGCTATTGATACCTGTGCCGGGAACCGATCATTGAGTGGGGATTTCCACCAAACCGTCCTGTTAAAAGGAACACCAGGCAACCTAGTTAGTCTTTTATCCTGGAGTCCGTACCAGGGATTTAATGCAAACCGATACGTTATTTTTAAATGGGTCAATAATAAATGGACACGCTATGATTCTGTGAGCGGTGCAACTACATTCTTTAATGATTCTACTATTATTTGCCATGGAATTTACAATTATAAAATATTGGCATACAGCAACAACAGTGGTTTTACAAGCTATTCAGATTCTATTTCCGTTCAGCCGATTGACACAAATACACCGCCAACACCATCAATACAGTATGCATCTGTTGTAAGTAACATTAGCATTGCTATATCGTGGAATAAAAGTGTCCTGGGAGTTAAACAGTATAATTTATGGTATAAATCGGCTCATGGTCCATGGATCAATTATGCACCTTTCTTTAATACCTACTCTGTTACCATGACCAATCTCGACACAAGGGATTCGATTTATTCTTTCAGGATCAATGTGATAGACAGTTGTTCTTCCAGATCGGGCCTATTCAGCTCTGTTCACACCGTAATGAGTATTGGAGGAACCAAGGGTAACCTGAGCAATACCATTACATGGACACCATATACAGGTTTTGCGATCCGGAAGTATTTTATTTATACCTGGAATAATGGTTGGCATCTGATTGACAGTGTGAGCAATACTACTACAAAGTACGTACACCAGCCCATACCATGCAATACCCCGGTCAACTATAAGATTGGTGCCATTGATATTACAGGAAAGTATATTTCCATGTCTGACAGTATTCAGCTTATTCCATTTGATACTATAAAACCGGGGCCAGCAATATTGTATTCGGCTACGGTTTTGACTAACAACTCTGTCCAGGTAAACTGGCACTTGGATTTATCAACCAGGGACAAAACCTTTGAAATATGGCGCAGCGTAAACAATGCCAAAGCGGTAAAAATAGGAACTGTTATTTTAGATAGCATATTTGTTGACAACAATGTAAATCCAAAAACGAACAAAAACGCTTATTATATAATTGCAATTGACTCTTGCAGCAATCTAAACCGATCAGTCCCTTCCGTTACGGATACGCTTATGCGCATTTCATATAAAACGGGAGGTTGCAAAGCTTATATAAGTATTACATGGACACCCTATTATAGCCTTCTTGGAGGTACTGATTCATTCAGAATATATAAGTCTGAAAGCAATAGTTCCTATTCTTATTTAGCCACAGTTCCTGGCTATCAGTTACAATACACGGATTCTCTTGTAGATGCTGTCAATCATTTTGGTTATAAGGTTCAGGCTTTTAATCATTCTCAACCCTATTACAGTTTTACCGATTCCATTGGAACCACTCCCTGGATTTACCCTCGTGCAAAGGCTCCGGATCTGATTTATAATACCATCGTAAAAACCAGCCCAACAAAAGGAATCATCCATCTCAAATGGAGCACGTATCCTTTTGCAACAGATACTTTTGCAAGGGGATATGACCTGTATGGTGCTAATTCTTTGAATGGCCCATTCAGACTTTTGTATCATGCTGCCGACAAATCAGCAACAGATTTTACAGTTAATAACCTCAACACATCTGACAGTTTGAATTATTTTTATCTAAAGGTTTATAATTCATGCGGTTTAGATGGTACTTCAAGCATTGTTAATTCCCCTATAAAACTCAGCCTGCAAAATAAAAACCTGGAGGTAGATCTTTCGTGGAAAGCTTATCAGACCAGTGATTCTATAAAAGCCTATAAAATTTACCGTTCAGTTGATCACTCCTATTTTACACTCTATCAGGTAATAGGAAGTAGTCAACTTTCATTCAGGGATACAAACGTATTCTGCGGGCACCTGTATTATTACAGAATTTCGGCCCTTACAAATAACAATTCCCTTCCAGAGTCATTTTCAGATTCTGCCGGGATAATATCTTTTGATACCATTAAACCTGCTGCACCAAAAATTGACCAGGTAAGTACCAATGCAACAGGACAAAGCAATGGTTCAGTCCTGATTAAATTTAATGGAAACCAAAAAGCCAGCAGGGCTGGGTATATTATATATTATTCCACTGACGGTATTCAATATTTCCCGGGAGATAGCTTCAGGGACTTAAAATCAGATTCCCTAATATGGCAGCAATCAGGCCTGAATACGGCAGGCAAGCCATATAGTTTCTATTTAACGGCATTTGACTCATGTGGAAATGCGTCTTCAAGTTCTGATACACAAGCCGTTGTTTATATTAATGCAATTGCCAAAGATCATCGTGACTCGCTCCACTGGACATCATATGTGGGTTGGAACAACCTGCATTATATCCTTGAAAGAAAAACAGCCGGAACAACCTGGATGACAATTGCATATCCCGATTCATCTCAGAATAATTTTGTTGATCATTTCACCAAATGCGATACCTTTTATATTTACAGGATTATTACTGTAAATAATGGTAACAATCTTACCAGTTTGTCTAACGAAGCAGGAACCACCGCTTTTGATACATCTGCACCAATTCCCCCGCAGATAAGCTATGTAAGCGTAGTGATTACCAGCAAAAAACATGGCCGGATAGATATCAATTGGGCCAGGTCAAAATCAATAGATGTAGCCTTTTATAATCTTTATCGTCAAGCAGATCTAACCAGTCCATGGGTGGCAATTGCCACAAGACTTACAGATACCATGTATGTTGACAGTATCCTGGATACCTACCGCAACTCCTATAGCTATAGGGTTGAAGCGGCTGATAGTTGCAGTTCTCCAAATACAAGCAGATCAAAAGTTAACACAAGCATTTCGCTTACTACCCAACCTGGTGACCAGAAAATCATTTTGAACTGGAATGCTTATACAGGCTGGCAGCCTGCTGGTTATATCGTCATCAGGAATGGGGTTCCTATCGGCAGGGTAGGGGGAGCAATTACATCTTTTACCGATTCAACAGTTATGTGCCCTGACACGTATTTCTATATCATAACCGCCATAAATCCATACGATACAAATCTTTATGCCGTTTCCTCAATTGATTCTGCGAAACCTTATGATAACATCGCGCCACAAACGCCCTATCTTATCAGGGCTACTGTTACTCAGCCAAATAACACCGTTAATCTCCAGTGGACAAAATCACGTGATTTTGATGTGAAAGGATACAGGATTATGCGGCAGGAACCGCAGATGAATTATTTTGCATTGATTGATTCTATACTGGATCCAAATGATACCGTATATACTGATATTGTGAATAGTATAAGCGATTCATTATGCTATAAAGTTGAAGCATTTGACCATTGCGGCAATTCAAGCATATTGAGCAATCCCGGTTGCATTATTATTGTGCAGGGACAATCAAAATCCCTAGCTAATGTGTTGAAATGGAATCCATATCAACAATGGCCGGGAGGCGTATCTTATTACAATCTTTACCGGAAAATAAATGATAGCGTCGGCTATGAACTTTTATACCAGTTTTCTAACCCTGAATTTATTTATTCAGACACAGGTTTTATAGCTGATGGAAAGGACTATTGTTACAGGATAGAAGCTATAGAAAACGGTGGTTTCCAGAGTAATTCATGGAGTACCGAATTATGTCTGGTGCAGCAACCTTTGGTCTGGATACCTGATGCTTTTTCGCCTGATATAACTATAGGGATCAATGATCTTTTCGGCCCGAAAGGTTTGTTTATTGCCAGGTATGAAATGGATGTTTACAACCGCTGGGGATCAAGGGTTTATTATACCAATGATTCCAAACCATGGGACGGGAATTATCAGGGCAAAACTGTAGGCGAAGGTGTTTATTTATATCATATTACGATATATGGGCATGATGGGAAAAGATACTATTTTACAGGAACGGTTGAGGTGGTTAATTAATTGCGAATTACGAATTATGAATTACGTCTTGCATAGCTTTGCGATTCAAGTCTAAATAAATAATAATGATTGATTTTACAAGTGTCAGGATAACTGACCTGGCAATACATGCCGTAGGCAACAAACTAAGGAATGAAGAAATCATTTTCTCAAAAAAGGAACAAGACCTGGACGTTGATAACCTGGAATCAGTATTGCTCAAATATCTTCTCCATCCATTTAAAGGGGAGGAGTTTTTTAATTTTTCACACCCAACGACTTTAACTCAAAATGAAGTTTATTCATACTGTCTGGAGATTTTCGGAGATACTGGACGGTTTTTTGAAAATTCGAAATCCATCGCACGTCATTTGTATGAACAGTCAACCCATCCGAAAGTGAAAGCAGGAGAACTTTATGTGGTTCAATTTGAGGAATGCAAAATAGATGGAAAAGTAGTGCCTGCTATCGGATTGTTTAAATCTGAGAATAAAGAAACCTTCCTGAAGGTGAATGCCAATAAGGATAATTACGATTTAGTGACCGAGGATGGCATCAACATCAACAAGATGGACAAAGGCTGTTTGATTTTTAATGTTGAAGAAGAAAACGGTTTCAAAGTGGCAGTCGTAGATGCGCAAGGCTCTAATGAAGCACAATACTGGAAAAATGATTTCCTGGGATTGACTCCATGTGAAGATGATTATCACCAGACAAAGAATTATTTATCAATGTGCCGGAATTTTGTTTCGGAGAAGTTGGACGAAGATTTCAAGGTCGAGAAAGCGGACCAGATCAGGATTTTGAATGATTCTATTGGCTATTTTAAGAACAATGAAAATTTTAATACAGAGGCGTTTGCCAGTGAAGTCATCATTGAGCCAACCATGATCTCTGCCTTCAAAGATTACAAGAAGAGTTACCAGGCAGAGCGTGACATATCTATTGACGATGAATTTGAAATATCGGCTTCTGCCGTAAAAAAGCAAACCCGGAACTATAAGAGCATCTTAAAACTGGATAAGAATTTCCACATCTACATCCACGGAGACCGCGAAATGATCGAAAAAGGCTTCGATAGCGCATCGGGTTTGAATTATTACAAGGTTTATTTTAAGGAAGAGGAGTAGGTTCCTTCATTAAATTGATAAAACCTTGGAAAGCATTGTTTACCAAAAGAATATAAAATAATTTTGCTCCCCATTCAAATATTGATATATTTGAAATTACATTAATTTATTGACAATGAATACCAAACCCCCTCCTTTGCTTTTGGCAGTGATTTGCCTATTTCTCATTTCTTTCAATTCTTTTGCTTCAAACCCATCTAAGCCTTCTGGTCCTGCACAGCCCACAGAGCTGATGCAGCAAAATAAAGCTTTGCTTTTTGAAGAAAATATAGGTCAATTAATGGATGAAAACCATAATCCGATTACTGAGGTAAGGTATTACGGCCATTCTAATGGTGTCAATCTCTATTGCAAACCTGGAATGATCAGTTTCATTTTTACAAAAACAGAAAATGATGAAAAAATCTCTGAAGCCACAAGAACCTCAGAAGGTCAATTAGCGCTGTCCCCCGCTGACGGGGGTAGGGGGTGGAAAGGAGCAGGAGAAACTGAAAGAGAGCAAAAAATCTCCACCTCCCGCATGGACTTCGTCCTAATTAACTCCAATCCTGCCGCAACCATCACCGCCTCTGACCAACAAGAATACTACGAAAACTTCTACACCACCTGCGATGCAAATCATGGCATTACCAACGCACATACCTATAAAGCCATAACTTACAAGAATATCTACCCCAATATAGACATGGTCCTGAAAGCTGCGGGAAATGGAATGGAGTATTCTTTTTTAGTGCATCCCGGTGGGAAAGTAAGTGATATAAAATTGAAGTGGAATGGAACTGCTAAAGCAAAAGCCTTGGAGAGTGGAAGTATAAAGTATTGTAATACTTTGGGTAGCATGGAAGAAAGCGCCCCGAAGAGTTTTGTAGAAGGGAAAGAAGTTGGAAGCAGCTTTGTGAAGAAAGGAAATGAATATGGTTTTGAAGTCAGGAATCATGATAAGAATAAGGACCTGTTGATTGATCCCAGCTTGGTTTGGGGAACTTACTTTGGGGGTAGCGATGATGATGAAGGAAATGGCGTAGCTACAGACGCGTCTGGAAATGTATATATAACTGGTTTTACAAAGAGCAGCAACGGCATCTCAATTTCCGGAGCCTATCAAATATCTAAAATAGGACTTGAAAATGCTTTTCTGGCTAAGTTCAATAGTTCCGGGAACCTGGTCTGGTCCACATATTATGGAAATATTTCTGAAGTAGGAAACGGTGCGAGTACGGATAAAGCGGGAAACATATACATAACAGGTTATACCAGTAGTAGAAGTGGCATGGCTACAAATGGCGCGTACCAAACTTCCTTAGCAGGGAATTCAGATGCTTTTGTGGCCAAATTTACAAGTTCCGGTGGACTCTCATGGAGTACATATTTCGGAGGCCCCGACCAGGATGTCGGGAATGCGATAAGTACAGACACATCAGGCAATGTATATTTAGCAGGAAATACATTCAGCAGTACTGGCATCGCAACAGCAGGCTCATATCAATCATCTTTTTCAGGAAGGACGGACGCTTTTCTTGCAAAATTCAACAATAAAGGGAATTTGGATTGGGCAACTTATTTTGGTGGCAATTTATATACTTATGACTTTGGAGTAAGCACTGACGCTTCCGGGGATGCATTTATTTCAGGAACTACAAGCAGTAGCAGTGGCATTGCCAGTTCCGGAGCTTTTCAGACTTCCTATGCTGGCAATACTGATGCATTCCTGGCGAAATTCAGCAATTCGGGCACAAGATTGTGGTCTACTTATTTCGGCGGAACGGATGGCGATTTTGCACAGGCTATTGCTACCGATAACTTTGGAAATGTATTTATTACAGGCAATACAAGCAGTAACGCTGCCATCGTCACTTCCGGTGCATATCAGACATCTTTTGAAGGATATCAGGATGCTTTTCTTGCAAAATTCAGTACCACAGGTACCCTGTCATGGTCAACTTATTATGGTGGGAGTGTAGCAGATGGGGGGCAAGGGCTTATTACGGATAGTACCGGTAATGTATTCATGACAGGTTATACGGGCGATAGCAGCGGATTCGCGACTTCAAACGCATATCAGACTACCTTCGGTGGGGGTACGTATGACGCTTTTCTGGCAACGTTTACCAGCTCAGGCGATAGAATATGGGCTACTTATTATGGGGGTACAGGAGAAGATGTAGGAACCGGAGTTAGTATTGATCCATCCGGGAATTTATTTGTGGTTGGGCGGACTGCCGGCAATAATGGTATATCAACCACAGGAGCCCATCAAATATCGTATGCGGGAGGAGTTGAAGATGCATTTCTTGCTAAATTTAATGTTCCCGCAACATCCGGTGTTAACCCTTTAAATAATCCAATTTCATATGACTTATCCATCCACCCCAACCCATTCACAGATAAAACGTTAATAAACTTCAAGCTTCCTCAAACCTCTCATGTCAAAATCAGTGTTGTGGACATGAAAGGGAATATTTTATTTATTCCGACTGATAAAGCACTTTATTCCGGCCCCAATGAAATTGAAATCAATGCTTCGGAAACAGGTTTGTCGCCAGGGACCTATTTTGTAAACATCATGATCAATGACCAGTTTATTAGTAAGAAGGTTATTGCGGTAAAGTAATTACCAATTAATTTTATTCGAGGCTAAATAATTGTTATATTTGATATAACAAAAGCCCGTTAGCAATGAAAATAATTACCCAATTTTCGTTTTTGGCGTTTACTTGCCAGCTCTTAATTGCTTTTAATTCTTTTGCTTCAAATCCTTCAAATCCTTCATCTTCTGTTCAGGCCAAAGAGCTAATGCACCAATCTAAAGCCCTTCTTTTTGAAGAAAACAAAGGGCAACTAATTGATGCAAACCACAAAACTATTTCGGATGTCAAATATTATGGTCACTCAAACGGTGTTTATCTTTATTGCAAGCCTGGAATGATCAGTTTCGTCTTTACAAAGCCTGAATCGAAAACATCCGATCAAGTTTCAGAGGCAACTGGCAGCGGAACCGTGTCCCCATTTGGAGGGGGTAGGGGGAGGAATTCCCTGCCCCAACCCTCCAAAATCTCCACCTCCCGCATGGACCTTATCCTCATCAACGCCAATCCCTCCGTAACAATCACAGCATCAGACCAACAGGAATACTACGAAAATTTCTACACAACAGGTGATGCCAATCATGGCATTACAAATGTACATACCTATAAAACTCTCACATATAAAAATATCTACCCTAAAATAGATATGATTTTGCAGACAAAAGGACAAGGTATGGAGTATTCTTTTTTGGTACATCCCGGAGGAAAAGTGAGCGATATAAAACTGCGATGGAATGGAGATGAAAAAGAAGAAGCTTTAGAAAATGGCGGTATAAAGTATTATAATGCTATAAGAAGCATGGAAGAGAGCGAACCGAAAAGTTTTGTAGAAGGAAAATCAATACAAAGTAGTTTTATAAAGAAAGGAGATAAATACTTCTTTAATGTGGATAGATATGACAAAAGCAAGGATTTAATTATAGACCCGGCCTTAGTTTGGGGAACATATTTTGGGGGAGACAGCACTGAATATGGAAATGCAGTTGAGGCAGATAAGTTCGGGAATGTTTTTATTACCGGCTATACACGGAGTACCGGTGGGATATCAACTTCAGGTGCTTATCAAATATCAATATCAGGGTCATATGATGTATATCTGGCTAAATTTAGCGGTAGCGGTTCCCTTAGTTGGGCTACATATTTTGGTGGGAGTGATGGATCTGTTGGTAACGCCTTGAATGCAGATGATTCTGGAAATATATACATAACGGGATGGACTGGAAGCGACAGTGGAATCGCAACCGCGGGTGCATATCGGACTTACGGGGGAACAATCTTTCTTGCCAAATTTGGTGGTTCAGGTAACCTGCTATGGTCCACTTATTACGGCGGGTATGGAGACGATTATGGTAATGGATTAGCACATGATGGTGATGGAAATATATTTGTGACTGGAAGTACAGCAAGTTATAGTGGTATAGCTACTTCCGGGGCTTACAAAACTTATTATGGAGGTGGCTATGTCAACGCTTTTTTGGCAAAGTTTGCTAAATCAGGCAATCTATTATGGGGAACGTATTATGGTGGTTCTGATTTTGACTATAGTAGTGCCATAAGTACAGATGGCTTAGGTAATGTTTATATTACTGGCCCAACAGAAAGTGATACAGGCATTGCTACATCAGGTGCTTATCAGACTTCTTTAGCTGGAGTTACTGATGCCTTTCTTGCAAAATTTACTAATTCAGGTAATTTATCATGGGCAACTTATTACGGAGGCAGTAATGCTGATCAGGCCGAAGGAATAAGTACTGATGCTAAAGGTAATATTTTTATTACAGGATTTTCTCAAGGTAACAATGGAATTGCAACATCAGGCGCATATCAGACTTTCAATGCCGCTAAAAATGGCGGAGTGAATGCTTTTTTAGCAAAGTTTAACAGCCTTGGAAACCTTATTTGGGGGACATATTATGGGGGTACTGAAGGAGTAAATCCAAATAGCTTATGTTCTGATGATTCAGGCAATTTATTTATAACTGGCAATACTTCGAGTCCTGATGGTATTGCGACGCTCAATGCTTATCAATCTTATTTTACGGGAAGTGGTGTTGCTTTTCTTGCAAAATTTGGCAACTCTGGAAATCTAATTTATGGGACATATTATGGGGGAGGTTATTACGGTTATTATGGCACCGCCAATGGCGTTAGCTGTGATTTATTAGGAAACGCATATATTTTTGGCATGACAATAAGTGGGGGCATTGTAGCGACATCGGGAGCTTTTCAAACTTTATACGGAGGAGGTGATGATGATGCATTCTTGGCAAAATTTAATGTACCAGAAACATCTGGCGTTAAGCCTGTATCAAATCCTTATTCATTCAACCTATTAATCTACCCCAACCCATTCTCCGATAAAACATTAATAAACTTCATACTGCCTCAGACCTCTCATGTTAAAATCAGTGTCATGGACATGAAAGGGAATGTTTTATTTGTCCCCACAAACAAAGAACTTAATTCCGGCCCCAATGAAATTGAAATCAATGCTTCGGAAACAGGTTTGTCGCCAGGGACCTATTTTGTAAACATCATGATCAATGACCAGTTTGTCAGTAAGAAGATAATATCAATTAGGAATTAAGAATTAGGAATCAAGAATTGCTACGCCTGCAATTGCTTTAGTGAAGGCATGGCAATAATTGATATTTATACCAATCCTGCCTATCCATTAATCTAATAAATCTTGTTCAGTCATTTAAGGGTGACGACAAATCTCAAAAAATATTTCATCATAACTATTTGATTAAATACAAGTTAAAAAATATTTTCCCGAAGTAACCACCCACTTAGGCATCTCACTATATATGTACATAAAAGCCGATGTATAATGAGAAAATGTGCCGATCCCGAAAAGCTCGGGACAAGTTGTGATAATGGGCTTGGAAAGTTGTCAACTTTTTGAAAGTTGCCAACTTTGAGTACGGGTCAAAATGGGGGACAATCTATTGCAAAATCATTGCTTGGGTATTGCTAAGTTATTGCAAAAACATTGCTATTTTTATTGCTCATTATCGTGTAATTAATTGAAAATAAATTAAATAAATGAGACATGTGGGATTTGTATTTTTTTTGTGCTACACATGATGGTCGGAACGTATGTCATGTGATGCCGGGTCAAGCCCGGCATGACGGCTTCTTTGGTCAATGGTATATGCATATCCGCCTTCGCCAAATCTACAGCGGACAAAGAAAGATAAACCGCCCTTTAAATACATTCTGGCCTGATATTTTCCTGATAATCCCTGATATTTGTCAGCGAGTTACGTATAATAAATTGAATATTAAAAGATTGTAAAATTAAAAAAATGAAAGAACAGGTAAAAATCCTGGATTCGCGGTTTTCGGGAATTTATCAGGCGCAAATGGTCAAAAAGGGCGTTTTTTTATACACGACAAAATTGCATCGGGCTTATGCCTTTGCGTTCTCTGCGTTTTTTCATCTTCGGGGTCTTTGCGTGAAAGTAATCTCACGCGAAGAACGCAAAGTCTTTCGCAAAGGGCGCAATCGAAAACGATCTGATATCATTTTTTCTCCCATATCAAACTAACTTTGTCTTTTGATTTGTTAGAACTACAAGTATTAAAACAAACACAAAATGCCATTCCAATCTATAAACCCCGCTACTGAAGAGTTCATCGCTGAATATCCTTATATTAATGATGATGAATTGAACCAAAAACTCAATTCTGCAAATGATGCATTTCACAATTGGCGAAAGACATCCTTTGCCGATCGTGCAAAATACATTCAGGCTGTGGCCGATGATCTTCTGAAAAACAAAGCGGAATACGGTCGCACGATGACACTCGAAATGGGGAAACCGCTGAAACAGGCCATTGCAGAAGTAGAAAAATGCGCCAGTTGCTGCACTTATTATGCTAAAAATGCAGAGAAATTCCTGGCACCTAAAACCTATAAAACAGATTACAGTTTTAGTGCGGCACACTTTGAGCCTTTGGGAATTGTATATGCCATCATGCCCTGGAATTTCCCACTGTGGCAAGTGTTCCGATGCGCGGTTCCGGCTATTATGGCTGGGAATGCTGTGGTTTTGAAACATGCAGAAAATGTCCCTCAATCTGCCCTTATTATTCAAAAAGCGTTTGATGATGCTGGGCTTCCAAAAGGTGTTTTTACAAACCTGTTTATCAATCACGACCAGTCAGATAAAGTAATTGTGCATCCAGGTGTTAAAGGCGTTTCATTAACCGGTAGCGAAAGGGCAGGGGGGCATGTCGCTTCCACGGCTGGTGCCAATATCAAAAAATCTGTTCTTGAGTTGGGCGGCAGCGATCCCTATATTATTTTAGAGGATGCCGATCTGGATGCAGCCGCCAAAACAGGATGTCTGTCCCGAATGCAGAATAACGGGCAGAGTTGTATCGCAGCGAAACGTTTTATTGTCGTACAAAAAGTAGCTGATCCCTTTATTGCAAAGTTTGTTGCTGAAATAAAAGCGCTAAAAATTGGTGACCCCTTAGATGACGATGTATATATGGGACCTGTGGCACGAAAAGACCTTTTGGAAACCCTTGAAAAACAAGTTGATAAATCTGTTGCAATGGGAGCCCGGATACTTACCGGTGGGTCCAGGGCATTGAACAAAGGTTATTATTTTGAACCAACGGTTTTGGCCGATATCCCCAAAGATTCACCCGCTTATAAAGAAGAACTTTTTGGTCCTGTGGCTTCAGTTTTTGTTGTTGAAAATGAACAACAAGCCATAGAATTGGCCAATGATACTAATTTTGGGCTTGGCGCTTCCCTATGGACTTCAGATAAAAAGAAGGCGATGGACATTGCTTCAGAAATACAATCCGGTAGTGTTTACATTAATACAATGGTAAAATCGGATCCAAGAATACCATTTGGGGGCATAAAGCATTCAGGTTATGGACGTGAATTGTCGGACGTAGGAATACATGAATTTGTAAACGTAAAAACAGTCTGCATTGCCTGAAATAAATATTGCTGCATTACTGCTTGGAACCAACCTGGGTGATAGAATGAATAACCTGAACAAGGCTTCAGAATACATTGTGCAAAAAGCAGGAACCATCACCAAAAAATCTTCCATTTATGAGACAGCGCCCTGGGGAATAAAAGAGCAGGATAACTTTTTGAATTGTGCATTATTGATTGAAACCCCTCTTGCTGCAACTAATCTTCTGGATGAATTACTTTCAATAGAAAAAAAACTTGGTAGGGAAAGAACGGAAAAATGGGGACCAAGGATCATTGATATTGATATCCTTTATTACAATGGTGACATCATTAACGAGCCTGACCTTAAAATACCGCATCCTTTTTTACAGGACCGGCGTTTTAGTCTTGTGGCTTTAAACGAGATCAGTCCCGATTGGGAACATCCGATATTGAAAAAAACAGTGAAACAGATGCTTAAGGATTGTGAAGATGATAGCTGGGTGGGGGTATGCCCTGACCCTAAAGGGAACCTCTGATGGTTTTATTAAGAATTTCCCGCAATTTTGTTTATCTTAATAAAGCAATAGGTAAAAAACTCACCGATAGTTCCCTAGGGTCAGGGCAATAAGCAAAAAAACATTTTTTGTCACCGGATACATTTTTCTATCTTCGTCTTTTTAACATGCCATGGCAAAACAATCCAAAAAACAGACCCCCTCTTCGCAAAACGCTGCCAAATCCAGTCCAAAAGCGGCTACTGATCAGCCAGTTTCGAAAAAAACTTCTGATCTGGGACTAAGCAGGAATATGAGATTGCTGCTTATTTTAGCGACCATAACGATAGCAGGTCTGGTTATCTATTGGCCAACCCTTAAATATGATTTTACAGGATATGATGACAACCTTTATGTAAGCGAAAACCCCGGCATTACAGATTGGTCATCTAAAGGGATCAACCAGATTTTCCACAGTTATGCCGTAGGTAATTATCACCCGCTCACCATGCTTACGTTTGCAGCCGAATATCATGCGGACCAATTAAAACCTTATATTTATCATAGGGACAGTATCATTCTTTTGATCCTTACCAGTATAGTCATTACTCTTTTGGCGTGGTTGTTAACCCAGAACCTGGTTATCGCCGCTTTTTGCGGGTTGCTTTATATCATTCATCCCATGAATGCAGAATCGGTGGCCTGGGTCGCGGGCCGAAAGCATGAATTGTTTGGGTTTTTCTATTTCCTGGGACTTGTTGCATGGTACTACTACTGTACATCTCCTAAATATAAGATAGCGATGTACATCGCATGCCTGATAATCTTTGTTTTGTCGCTTCTATCGCTTGCCATGGCAGTTACATTCCCGTTGAGTTGTTTGCTAATCAGTTATTACCTTAAAAAACCCTTAAAGATCAAACTTCTCATTGAGCAATTGCCATTCTTTGCGCTTTCTCTTTTATTCGGTATCATCGCTATCAGGGCCCAAAAAAGTGCAGGGGCCGTATCCATTGGGGCTTCAACCCATTTTATACTGTTAGATCGCATCTTGTATGCTTCTTATGCTTTTCTTGATTATATACGCAAGTTGTTTCTGCCTTTCGATTTGAGTAATATTTACAGGTATCCGGTCAAAACAGATGGAGCGCTACCTTCTGTCTGGTATTTATTCCCTTTCATTGCTGTTGGGCTCATCTTCCTTTTATATAGATATGGCAGGCGGAATAGGGATGTCATTTTTGGTTTTCTGTTTTATTTGACTGCCATTGCATTGGTTTTACAATTTTTGCCTGTTGGAGATTCTATAACCGCCGACAGATATGCGTATGTTTCTTATTTTGGCCTGATCTTCATATTGGGGAGCTGGTATTTCAAAGCAAGCCAGGGCAAACCTTCCTGGATAAAACCTTTAAGACCAGTTTTGCCCATTATAATTTTGATATGGTTCGTGTACCTCGGATATACGACAAGGGTACATGCAGCGATATGGAAGGATACTGAAAGCCTCTGCAAAGACATGATCAACAAGCAGCCTTTATATCCATATTCCTATAAAAAACTCTGGGGCTTGCTCCAGAAACAAGGAAGACAAGATGAAATGATGCCCACATTAAACAATGCCATTACTTCCATGCCAGACTTCTATATGCCTTATTTTGTTCGGGCCGAAATATACCGGAGTGAAGGTAAGATACCTGAATCGCTTGCAGATTATAATGCGGCCATCAAACTATACCAGGATGATGCAGATGCATATATGGGGCGCGCTATCATTTTCAGTATGCAAAGCAAATTTGATTCTGCAGGGAAAGATTTCAGCAGGTCTTTTGTTTTAGACCAGAAAAATGTAGCTGCATATCTGAACCGTGGCAATTATTATATGATGACCAATCGGTTTGATTCGGCTATGGCCGACTACAACAAAACCCTTCAACTGGATCCAAACCAGGCCGGAGCATATATCAACAGGGGATGGGCTCTTGTGAACCATCATGATTATGATGCAGGTATCAAAGACATTAATGAATACCTCAAATTAATGCCTGAATCGGGTGAAGGATATATCAAGCGATCCTATGCCTATAATTATAAGAAAGACTTTAAAGATGCCTTGCAGGATGCCATTGAAGCCCAAAAGCTGGGTTTTGATGTAGATAAAAATTATATTCAGCAATTGACGGGGTTGACAGCTCATTAAAGTTGTCAACTTTTGGAAAGTTGTCAACTTCTACCTTTCAATGACAAACTTATCGGTAAAAATATCCCCATCCGATGTTGTGATCTTTACAAGATATGTCCCGTTTGGGAGTTCGAGCGATGATAAAGAAATACTTCCATTTCCCGCAACTTTTCGGGGAAACTGAGAATTAATAACCATCTTCCCATTGGTATCAAAAATCTGAACTGAATTTATGATTTTATCATTTTTAATATTGATATTCAGGCTATTATTTGCAGGATTTGGATAGATTGAAATGGCGTGATCAGTGTATAAAACAGGGGTAATGCCTGCCCGGGAATCATAAGCCCCAAAAGCATATTGGCCCTTTTTCAGGTTCAGGATTTTTATGTTCCCCAATTCATCTGTATGGTTGCTACCCATAGCTTTTGTGTAGTCGGTATTTTCGGTTAGCAAAGTCCAGTCACCGCCAACAAGTGGTTTATACATTAAAACAATACTATCTTCAAGTGTGTTTTTGAGAAAATCATTGTCCAGATAACCGCCATTATAAGGTGAAGACAAGTATCTTCCGTCATATTGTAAAGTAGCAGTTGCATGAAAACCGGTAGGCAAAATACCGTCAATAGTCCAGTACCGGTCAGACGAAAGACGGATATTCTTAGGGGTATTTGGAGTTCTTTCAGCGCCTATCCAGTTATGAACTACATATACCAAAGAAGAGTCTTTCAAAGAATCCACATCCAAGGTTATCAGGCTTTCGTTGTATGTATAAGTCCCTGTTTTTTTAACAGTCATATATTGTTTGGTAGTAGCGTCTGGAAGTTTACCATCCATGTCTAATGCATAAAATAACGGGTTTATAGGTAATTGTGCATTGATATTACCAAAGCTATCAGCCGTGAAAGAAATATCTGTCCGTTTCCAGTTGACATCAAAGCTATTCAGGGTAAGGGGCGTATTTTTGTAGGGGAAATTATTATCAACGCCCCTTAGTTCCACCTTTGGCCTGAGATGGCCGTTTGGTAAGGCAAGAACCCCATTTATTTCATAGTGCGGCCATCCTTTACCAAATATCCATTCGTTAAAGAATTCGGTCATGTTAACACCTGTTGCAGTAGTTAGCACATTTTCAAAGTCAGTGCTTGAGGCACTTTTGTACATAAATTCATGCTGGTATGCCTTGTTTCCAACGATGAAAAGGCTGTCACCGAGATAATTTCTGAGAGCGCGCACGGCGCAAGAGCCTTTTTCATAAATCGTAGGCCCGTATGTATATTCAATTGGCATAGGGCTAATAGGGCGATCGGCACTGTCAACTATATGAGCGTATCTTAGGGCCTGATATCTCGTTCCCATGGCATACTGATCATAATTTTTTTGACCATATAGCTGTTGCTGATAAAAGCCTTCGTTATAGCTGGCCCATCCCTCATTGAGCCACATATCTTCAGGAGAGGAGCAGGTTACCTCATCTCCCCACCATTGGTGTGACAGTTCATGGGCCCAAAGGTATTCACTACTAAGCCCTCCTTCAATGACATCATTGGGCAAAGCAATATTGCTCGCGTGTTCCATAGCACCACCTGTAAAGTTGATGCCTACAAATCCCACACGGTCAAAAGGGTAGGGACCATACGCATTTTCATACTCGGCCAATATCTGGTTTAAGTGCTGGAATGTTGTCTTTTCGATCGTAGAATCACCCGGAACGATCCCGATCATTATCGGAATCGTTGATCCAGTAACGCTTTTGTAACTGCTATATATTGTTTTGTATATGCCAATCGCGACAGAAGCAAGATAAGGGACTATTGGTTGTCTCATTTCCCAATGCCAGGTGAGGGTGTTGTCAGAGTTTAAAACTGAGTCTATTAAAAGTCCATTACAGAAAGCCTTATGGGTATTTTTGCTCTTTATAAAAAAACTGAAAGTCGCCTTATCTATAAAATCATCCACGCAAGGGAACCAAACCCTGCCCAAATTATGAGGATTGGTATTGAGACCGATTCCAAGGTTAAATGCATAATTGTTGGAAGCATCAAAATAAAAACCACCCCAACTATTAGAAAACGGCTTGCCATGATACCACGCCGTCACAGAAAATGAATCTCCTGCATTATATGGCACAACAGGTTTTATTGTCAGCAGCGAATCATTGTAAATATACGGAACAGCCTTTCCATTTTCTGTCACAGAATCCACGTTCAATTTGTATAGTTCCAGCGATAACCGGTTCAGGCCGTTGATAACACTTACTCCTGATACTTTACATGAGCCAGATATTGTCTTTGTTGATAGATTGCTTAAATCAAGAGAAATCGAGTAATGGGTCACATTGAAGGAATCTGACCTTGTATCAGACGTTGCAGCAGAGGCCTTAAAAGTGCTGAAAAATATTGCACAAAAAGCGATTGATAATTGTGGAAAAATGTATTTGGCGATCATGCGGTTATTCGATAATTTAGACCGAAATTTGTACTTGATTTACATGAACAAATATACGTCTAAAAACTGCTTTCGGACACTGTTTACGAAAAGGTTGATCCGCATTCTGGGGTTTTTATGTATATAATTCATTCATTTTGAACTAAACGGGAAATATTTTTAAAACAAAGATGGAAGACGAAAAGATTATACCGATCAATATCGAAGAAGAAATGAAGACGGCATACATTGATTATTCAATGTCGGTTATTGTTTCCAGAGCTTTGCCAGATGTCAGGGATGGCTTGAAACCTGTTCACCGGAGGGTATTGTACGGGATGACAGAACTTGGATTGGCTCACAATCGTCCTTATAAGAAATCAGCGCGTATCGTAGGAGAAGTACTTGGTAAGTATCATCCGCACGGTGATACGTCTGTCTATGACACCATGGTGCGTATGGCCCAGGATTGGTCTATGAGATATACTTTGGTAGACGGCCAGGGAAACTTTGGTTCTGTAGATGGTGACAATCCTGCGGCAATGAGGTACACAGAGGCGCGTCTGACAAAGATCGCCGAAGAATTACTTGTAGATATTGATAAGGATACTGTTGAGTTCCGTCCGAACTTTGATGAATCCCTGAGCGAACCAACGGTTCTCCCTTCGAAAATTCCTAACTTATTAATAAACGGCGCATCCGGTATCGCCGTAGGAATGGCAACAAACATGCCTCCTCACAACCTGAGCGAAGTTATAGACGGCATCATGGCTTATATTGACGACCATGACATTACTATTGATGAACTGAGAAAATATGTAAAAGCCCCGGATTTCCCTACTGGAGGCATTATTTATGGCTACGAAGGTGTTAAAACAGCTTTCGAAACCGGAAGGGGCAGAATCGTTATGCGTGCCAGGGCAACCATTGAGCAGCTTCCAGGCAACCGCGAAAGAATTATCGTAAGCGAAATTCCGTACCAGGTAAACAAAGCTACCATGATCGGTAAGACATGGGACATGGTAAGTGAAAAAATCCTGGAAGGTATTTCGGAGATACGGGATGAAAGTGACCGTACCGGTATGCGCATTGTATATGAAATCAAACGCGATGCCGATGCAAACGTGGTATTAAACAAATTGTTTAAATACACTGCGCTACAAAGCTCATTTAGTGTAAATAACATCGCTCTGGTTCATGGCCGTCCGATTGCCCTGAACCTGAAAGACATGATCAGGCATTTTGTTGATCACAGGCATGAAGTGGTGGTCCGCAGAACCAAGTATGATCTCGCTGAAGCTGAAAAAAGAGCCCACATTTTAGAAGGATTGCTTATTGCGATAGACAACCTGGATGAAGTGATCAACATCATTCGCGCCTCTGCAACGCCTGATATTGCGCGGGATGGTTTGATGGGACGTTTTGGGTTGACAGAAATTCAATCCAAAGCGATTCTTGACCTGCGTTTGCAAAGACTTACCGGACTTGAAAGAGATAAGATCAAAGCAGAATATGCTGAGATCATGGAACTGATTGATTATCTGAAAAAAATCCTTGCTGATGAAGTACTTCGGATGACTATTATCAAAGAAGAGCTTGCTGACATCAAGAAAAAATACGGTGACGAAAGAAAAACAGAGATCGTGTATGCCGGGGATGAACTGACCTTGGAAGATATGATTGAAGATGAGGATGTTGTGATTACCATTAGCCACTTAGGCTACATGAAGCGCACTACCGTCCGCGATTATAAAACCCAGGGCAGGGGAGGGAAAGGCTCAAAAGGCGCTACTTCAAGGGAAGAGGATTTCATTGAGCATCTTTTTGTAGCAAGTACCCATAGCTGGATGTTGTTTTTCACAGAGCTGGGCAAATGTTACTGGTTGCGGGTCTATGAAATTCCTGAAGGTGGCAGAACCACAAAGGGAAGGGCTATTCAAAATCTGATAGCCATCGAAAAAGAAGACAAGATCAGGGCATACATAAGTATTAAGAATATAACAGATGAAGACTACCTGAAGAGTAACTTCATCCTGTTTGCTACCAAAAAAGGCGTCATCAAGAAAACCGCCCTTGAAGCTTATTCAAGGCCTCGTCAAAAAGGTATTATCGCCATAAACATTGTTGAAGACGATCAATTGCTGGAAGCGGTATTAACCAATGATTCCAGTGAGGTGATCATAGCAACCAAGTTCGGCCAGGCCATTCGCTTCTCAGAAAACAGGGTACGTTCCATGGGCAGAAACTCCACAGGAGTTCGCGGGGTTAGATTGAGTGAAGAAATGGATGATGAAGTAGTTGGTATGGTTTGTATGAGTGATTTATCTTCAACCATATTGGTCGTGTCTGAAAAAGGATACGGAAAGAGGTCATTGATTGAAGATTACCGCGTGACAAACCGTGGCGGCAAGGGTGTTAAAACGCTGTCTATCACTGAAAAAACGGGGAAACTTGTTGCTATATTAAATGTTGACGATACACATGACCTGATGATCATCACCAAAAACGGTATTTTGATCAGGATATCCGTAGCTGAAGAAATCCGGACAATGGGCAGGGCAACGCAAGGCGTCAGGCTGATTAAATTAAATGCGAATGATGAAATAGCCTCTATTGCCAGACTGGATGAAATGGAAAAAGAAGACGAAGATGAAATTGAAAATGAGGATATTGCAAATTCTGAAAACGAAGGGGAGGAGCAGGAATCTTCTAATGAGAACGAAGAAATTTAACCATAATAATATGAAAAAGCATATTTGGCTTATGGCCTCTGTTGGACTATTTATGACAGTTCAGACTTTGGCGCAGCACTCTAAGGTAACAAGCGCATGGAGTTATCTGCAAACCAAGGATTATGACAAGGCTGTTGAAGCCATTAACCTGGCAGCCCAGAATGATGATACCAAAGGAGAAGCAAAAACCTGGTTTTATAGGGGAGAGGCTTATGATGGATTATATACCAGTACTGTTAAAAGCCTCAAGGATAAGACCAAAGGCAAAGATGAAGCAGCCATAAAAGCCTATAATGACTATGTTTCGACCAATATCGATCTGAAAGAGGCCGCGAATTCCTATATAAAAACCATTGAATTGGATTCAAAGAAGGATTTTCCGGAGGCAAAAGATCTACTCGTAAACGATGCATTGACATTGTACAATGATGCTTATACATCTTATAATAATAAGAAATATGCCGAGTCACTGGATAAATTCAAGCAATTCATGTTATCCTATAACGCATTGGGAGATGCAAAAGCAAAGATAGATAAAGCATTTTCCAGCGTAAAGCCTCCGATAGATATCAGGGAAATAAAGCTATACATGGCAGGATGCGCACTACAACTTAAAGACCGTGACCAGGCAAAGCAACTATTGCAGGAACTGGCTGACTCTAAATATCCGAATCCGGTAATTTATCTGAACCTTACCAAAATGTATGAGAGGGATAACGATACTGCAAAAGCATTGACCGTTCTGGATAAAGGACTCGATGCCTTGCCAGATAGCTTAAAAAGCGGCGTACTGGTTGAAAAGCTCAACATATATCTTAGCCAGGGGAAATCTTCCGATGCTATAACGGTTGCAGAATCGGCCATAAAACAAAATCCCAAAAACATTAGTCTTTATGTGGCATTAGCCAATTTGTATGCACACCAAAAGCAGTATGATAAGGCAACTGAAATATTCAAGCAGGCATCTGCAATCAACAATGATAATTTTGCCCTTGCCAGCAGTGAAGGATTGCTGAAATATAATTTGGGTGTGGACAAGTTCAATCTATCCATTGATGCCAAAGCCGCAGCTGACCAGGACAAATATCTTGCCCAGGCCAGGGAATTTTGGAAGGATGCCATAAAGGATCTGGAGCATGCTTTGACCTTACAAAGAACTTCCACGGATCAGCAGAATCTCAAGGATGCTTATGATGCTTTATCAAAGATGTATTATCATTTAGATGATCCTACAAACGGGAAGAAATACAACGAGCTATTCAAGCAGCAATAGAGGAGAATCCCTGAATTTGTGGCTATTTGAAGTATATACACCTCTGTATCAAAGAAAACATTATTTAACATAATGTAAATTATGTAACAAAAGGAGTTCTGGTTTTTTGAGGAGTCGCTATTCGAATACTTTTAAAATGCCTTCGAATTTGGAACAACCTAAAGTTAATGTTTCAACAAATTTGGTTGAACATTCATCATGACTCAATCCTTGTTTCTAAATTGCGAAGAAAACAAAAGTTGGCAACTTTAAAAAAGTTGTCAACTTAAATTGCACCAAAAGATTTTTGGATGAGTTGACAACTTTCCAAAAGTTGCCAATTCTAAAAACTATAATTTATGAAATACAAAAAACTCGGTGATACCGGACTCCTGGTATCTGAACTTTGCCTGGGTACCATGACCTTTGGCGGTAAAGGAATCTGGACAAATATTGGTCAACTCGAACAGGATATTGTAAACCAAATGGTAAAAGGCGCCATTGATGCAGGGATCAATTTTATAGATACTGCCAATGTCTATTCTGAAGGTATGTCTGAAACCATGACCGGCAAAGCCATCAAAGATCTCGGACTAAAGCGTGAAGACCTGGTTATCGCCACTAAAGTATTGGGACGTATGGGGCCCGGCTCAAATGACGCTGGATTGAGTCGCAAACATATTCTTGCCCAGGCCGATGCAAGCCTTAAGAGACTTGATATGGATTATGTTGACCTATATCAGATCCATGGAGTCGATCCATTGACACCCTATGAGGAAACCATGGATGCACTTAATACCCTGATACAAAACGGAAAAGTACGTTATATCGGCTGCAGCAACCACCCTGCCTGGAAAATCATGAAGGCCAATGCCATATCTGAAAGAAAAGATCTTGCTCGTTTCCAATCATTACAAGCCTATTATACCATTGCCAGTCGCGACCTGGAACGCGAAATTGTCCCCATGCTCCATGACCAAAAAATGGGATTAATGGTTTGGAGCCCTTTGGCCGGTGGATTCCTAACTGGCAAATACCGTAGAGAAGGCAATGAAGACAGCAACTCCCGGAGAATTAATTTTGACTTCCCTCCCATTAACAAAGAACGCGCTTTTGACGTGATTGATACCATTGAGCCGATTGCAAAATCCAAAGGCGTATCTATTGCCCAGATTGCTTTGGCCTGGCTGCTGCATCAGCAAGTGGTTACTACTGTCATTATTGGTGCAAAAAAGATGGATCAATTGGACGATAACTTAAAGGCTATTGATATACAATTAACATCTGATGAGTTATCCAAACTAAATGAAGTAAGTGCTTTGCCTGCTGAATATCCGGGTTGGATGCTGGAAAGACAAGGAAGCAATAGAAAGGAAGGTTAATTGGCGCTCTTTGCTAAAATATGGTATTTTGCTCCAAGTTCAAGCCCCAGCATTCTTTCGTAAAAAACATTTGGATAGGCGTATATATCATAATGTGCTACGTCATGATAATTGACGAGAGCCATTCTGTACATTGGTGAAAAATAATAACTCCATTTCTGACTGGCTTTCATCTCAAAACCCAAAGCAAACTGGAGATAGTTTTGATAAATTGTTGTTTGCCCCACCTGAATTTTGTAGTCGTAGGCATCAGGATATGTTTTCGCAACTGCAAACGAACTAACATCCCCAATGGATGCATAAGCTCGGTAATGTTTTTTATTCAATGCGTAATAGTTTAAAGAGCATGGAAGCTCAAGAATATGAATATTTGCATTTTCTATATCATAATCAAGGTTCCAACCTCCTTCAACGTTCATTGAATAAATATCCCATTTTACTATGGAAGTATTATAAAGCAGATATCCAACTCCTGCCTCCAATGAAAAATTCTTAAGAACTTCGTAGTCAATTTTGAAATCTGCAGCAGGCAATGTATTAAGTGAAGGGTAATAATAATTGATTCCAAGCCCGTTTTGAATGCCTACAATTCCAGACCAATAATCACCTGTAAAGTGAGGAATTAATCCACCCGACACGGACCAGCGCGAATTGTTTTCCTCTTGCGCAGAAGCAATACCTGTTTGAAATATAACCGCAAAAGCAAAAACTGCAAAATGTTTTTTCATTGGACGGTTATTTCTTAATAGTCAAAGCCTTAAGGAGATATGCAGGGTAATTCGTTACCCTTCTTTCAATAATGCCAATATTCTTAACGAAATACAACTCGGAAAAATTATATCCCATCAAGCCTTTTAAATATAAAACATTCCTAAAAGTATGGCCTAAAACCTGAAAGGAATCTAAAATAGTTGCGGAGTTATTGTGATTCCCATTATAAGAACCCACTCCTTGAAAAATCCCTCCCGATTCCATTATATCAGGGTTTGTCAACAAACCGTGCCCCAGGTCAGAAAAGCCAAAATAGCAATTAGTTAGATCATCTTCGGTACGGGCAGCGGTAGCATCCAAATTACCCATAACCTGCGAAGTATAGCCGACTGTTATATTTTCATATTCGTAATGAGTGTTTGCATAGTCCAACTCATCACCGCCATATCCATAAAACGCAATATTGTACGAAGTTTCATTCACAGTATCTACATCAGAAGACCCTTCTTTTTGATATACCCATTGAGAACCAATATTATATGATGCAAAGTAGGCAGTGCATGTTGAATCAACAAGGATTTTTTTCCCCACAAAAGGAAGTAGTTGCTCCTTATAACATGATGAACTCACAATAATAAGTGCGCCTATACAGAAACATAGAAAAAATTTATGAATGACAGCCATTTCCTAAATTTTATTACTTCCTAACCTTCCTTTCTTAAGCAATTATACAAATTATATTATACAAATCCAAATTTCTGATACCTTAATTTATTGCATGACTGCGAGAATGGTCTTATTTGTTAGGCAGTGCAATTTTTTTTCGACTCCTACCCTACTGTTTTTTATCTAACTTTGCACCTTACAATGGCACGATGATTACAGGGGAAGGGATCGAAAAAAGCTATGGGAATCTGCGCGTATTGAAAGGCGTTGATTTCGAGGTTAAAAAAGGCGAGATCGTTGCGGTTGTCGGCCCCAGCGGTGCCGGAAAAAGTACTCTCCTCCATATCATTGGGACTCTTGATAGTCCAGATTCAGGTCATGTTGTCATTGAGGGAATCAACCCTGCCAAACTTGGATCAAAAGCCCTTGCAGATTTTCGAAACAAGAACATTGGTTTTATTTTTCAGTTTCATCACTTGCTCCCGGAGTTTACTGCAATAGAGAATGTATGTATTCCTGGATATATCGCAGGGAAATCAAGGACTACCGTGCAACCTATTGCCAAAGATCTTTTAACAGAACTGGGCCTGGGTGATCGTTTAAACCACAAGCCCTCAGAACTTTCCGGTGGGGAACAACAACGCGTGGCAGTGGCAAGAGCTCTTATCAATAGGCCAACCGTTATTCTCGCGGATGAACCTTCCGGAAATCTTGATACGCAAAATGCAAGGGAGCTGCATAAATTGTTCTTTCAGCTACGTGACCATTACAACCAGACCTTTATTATCGTGACCCATAATGACGAACTTGCCGGAATGGCAAACCGAAAACTCATGATGCGCGATGGTAGAATTATTGAAAGCGTTACAACTCATGAGGAGGCATTGATATGAAGGCGCTTGCGATTATTCCGGCCCGGTATCAGTCAACCCGTTTCCCAGGAAAACCATTGGCTTTGCTTGGCGGGAAACCCATGCTTAGGCACGTATATGATAATGTGGTGCATAGCGAACTATTTGACAAGGTGGTCATTGCATCAGATGATGAGCGGATTTTGGAAGAAACGCGCTTGTGGGATGCCGAAGCTTTATTTACGGCAGATCATCATCAATCAGGGACAGATCGTTGTGCTGAAGCTGCGAAAAAAATCACAGGAGATTTTGATGTCATCGTAAATGTACAAGGTGATGAACCGTTTATCAACAAAAAGCCTCTGGAGAAACTGTTACATATATTTGATAATGACCCGAATGCTGGAGTAGCAACTTTGGTACAAAAGATCGAAGATCCTGAGGATATCTGGGACCATAATACCGCAAAAGTCGTTTTAGGCTGGGGACATATCCATCAATTATCATTGACCAATGACCAGTTAAGAATTGCACTTTTTTTCAGCCGCTCCCCTATTCCGTTTATCCGGTCTGTCGATAAAAAAGATTGGATTGATTATCATGTTTTCTGGAAGCACATTGGCTTGTATGCATTCAGACCGGAAATACTGGAAGAGATTGTAAAACTACCTGTCGGATTGCTGGAAAAAGCAGAAAGTTTAGAGCAACTCAGGTGGCTCGAAAACGGTTATAAAATATATGTTGACGAAACAGATTATAAAATGCTTTCGGTAGATACGCCTGAAGATCTGGAGAAAGCAGAAAACTTTTTAAAGAAGAATGTTGGAATATAAATATTTGCCTAATTTTAAACCCCGAAATGTCATCAACTAAATACATCTTTGTTACCGGCGGGGTTAGCTCCTCCCTGGGTAAGGGAATCCTCTCAGCATCACTGGCTAAGCTGCTACAATCGAGGGGTTATTCTGTCACCATTCAAAAATTTGATCCTTACATAAATGTCGATCCCGGCACCTTAAATCCCTACGAGCATGGAGAATGTTATGTAACGGACGATGGCGCCGAAACCGATCTGGATCTTGGTCATTATGAAAGGTTCCTGAACATTGCCACATCACAGGCCAATAACGTGACAACTGGGCAGGTTTACCAAACCGTGATCCTTAAAGAACGCAGAGGTGATTATCTTGGCAAAACCGTTCAGGTAATTCCACATATTACGGATGAGATCAATTTGAGGTTTCAAAAGTTGTCAAAGACCAATATGTACGACATCATTATTACAGAAATAGGTGGTACTGTAGGTGATATTGAGTCCTTGCCATATATCGAAGCGCTCAGGCAATTGAAATATGAAAAAGGAAATAACAATTGTATCGTTATACATCTCACTTATATACCCTTTTTGAAAGGTGCCGGAGAACTGAAAACAAAACCTACCCAACACTCTGTAAAAACATTGCTCGAAACAGGAGTTCAACCTGAAATACTGGTTTGTAGAACAGAATATCCGATCAGTAAAGAAATGAAGAAAAAACTGGCATTGTTCTGCAACGTGAAAGTGGATTCTGTTATTGAAGCTATTGATGTGAGTAGTATTTATGAAGTGCCGATACATATCATGAGTGAGAACCTTGATAAAGTGGTGCTTTCTAAATTAAAACTTCATGCGAGGCATGAACCTGATATGGAAAGCTGGAAAGACTTTTTATATAAGTTAAAAAATTACAGCCACACCGTAGAGATAGGCCTCGTAGGAAAATATACCGAATTACCGGATGCATATAAATCTATTAATGAATCGTTTATACATGCAGGTACCAGGAACGATTGTAAGGTAAATGTTACATACATACCATCTGAAAGCATTAATGAGGAAAATGTAAGCGAAAAACTCAGAGGGCTGGATGGCGTATTGGTTGCACCAGGTTTTGGGGAGCGCGGTATTGAAGGAAAAATAGCAGCGATCAAATATGTGCGTGAAAACAACATTCCTTTCTTTGGTATTTGCCTGGGGATGCAATGTGCAGTTATAGAATGGGCACGTAATGTTTTGTGCCTCACCAATGCCCATACTACCGAGATTGATCAAAAAACTCAAAATCCGGTTATCGACCTGATGGAGCACCAAAAGGACATTTCATCCAAGGGTGGCACTATGAGATTAGGCGCTTATCCATGTGAGCTGCAAAAGAAAAGCCTTGCTTTTGAGATCTATGGACAGAACGTGATCATGGAAAGACACCGTCACAGGTATGAATTTAACAACAGATATAAAGACGATTTCGAAAAATCAGGAATGATGGCTTCAGGAATTAATCCTGTGAGCAAACTTGTCGAGATCGTAGAAGTGAAAAGTCACCCTTATTTTATTGGGGTTCAGTTCCACCCTGAATTAAAAAGTACGGTAGATGTTCCGCACCCGTTATTTGTAAGGTTTGTAGAAGCGGCGCTGAAGAATAAAAACGGTTCTAGCGTGAATGGCAAAGCAATAAAGGAAGCGGTTCATGCTTAATCCCTAGCGGTTTAGCTTGTCTTTTAATCCTTTTCCATCAGTTCTTTAATATACTTAACCGGCGCACTGCCATAGCTTAAGAACTTTTCATGAAAGGCTTTCAAACTGAAAGCAGAGCCTGCTTTTTGCTTCATTTCATCTCTAATAGCATATATTTCGCTGAATCCGGTAAAATAGCTGCATAATTGAACCTGTGAAAGTTCGGCACGTTTCAGTTTGCCGGTTGCTTCGGTTTGTTCCTGGAATCCTTCATCTACCATGAGGTGCATGGCATCTGCTTCGCTGAGGTTTTTAACCTGTAATCCATAGTCCAATAAGGTATTGCATACGGATCTCAAATGCCATTTGTAGTACATAAGCCATAGTTCCGGGCTGTTATCCCCATAACCTTCCTCCAACATCATCCTTTCGCAATAAACCGCCCATCCTTCTACCATATTGCCATTCTGAAAAATGGTTTTGATCAGGCTTGGTGATTGGTTGCTATAAACCAATTGCGTGTAATGACCGGGAATGGCTTCATGCATATTGATGATCTGCATGGTGTACTTATTGTATTCCCTCAAAAAGCTTTCGGCTTGTTCCGGACTCATATCTTTTAATGAACCAACGTTATAATACGTATTCGCATTTTTGTCATAAGGGCCGGGCGCGTCAATGGATGCCACTGAAAAACCGGCTTCATAGTCTGGTGTCTGGCGCACTACTAATGGTTTTTTAGGATCTATATATACAATATCCTTTTTCGCAATAAATGCAATTAGTTCGGGCAATTGCCTTTCAACGGCAGCCTGAAAAGAATCTCTTGCAACATGCTGGGATGTAATGGTATCCAATACTTTTCGGATCAAGGCCAACTGATTGTCTGGCTTAGGTTGAGTTCCAAAATATTTCGGCCAAAGCTGTGTCGCCAGTTTGGCCATTTCTGTATGCAGTTCGTCTTTTCGCTTTGATGCTTTTTCATACATTTGATCTGCTGTAAATCCTGATTGCAAGTCAAATGCAAACTTTTTGTCATAAAGTTCTTTTCCGATCCTGAAACTTCTGGCTGTCTGGTCATTTAGCTTTGGTTTTATATTATTCTCAAGCCATGAAACATAACCTTTGATTGCTTCAATTGCAGCTTTGGCCTTGGTTTGTATTTCCTGCTTTTCAGCATTTGATAAATGTGAATGTGCCAGGGAATCAACCAGATCCTTCTCAAAAATACCGATAGAACCTTTGTTTTGGTCAATAGCAAGATTGGTATGAACGATGGTAGGCCTGTTTATATTTGCCTGGGCAGCTTTGTAATAATCAGGCACATGGGTAAGCCTGATATTAAAACTATGAAGCCTTTGATCAAGAGGCGCATATTTTTCATTCAACAAGGATGCAAAGCCTCCTGCAACATTATATGATGAAGGGTTCCACTCATACGCTTTGAATTCATTAATACTCCACTCTGTTGAAAGCAGCTGGTTTTCTATTAAATGATAGTCAATCTGGTTGCTTTCCGACAATGATTTCAGGTCATATTCATGCAGGGAGTCCATATAGGTTTTGCAGAAAGCGAGTTCTTTGCTTCGTTGTTGCTGGTTTGGGATCACCAAAATGCTATCGTATTTGCGATAACCTTCAGAATTGGCCCATTCCGGGTAAACTTTCCATAAGGCTTCTATAAAATTGCCCTTGAAGGTATCAAAACTGGTATTGTCTTTCATTTTTTTGTTCTGACAGGATGATGCAATAATACACGCAAGGATAAACAGGACAATTTGTTTCTTCATGATGTTCGAATTTTGGATGTAAAAATACGGTTCTTTGGGCTTTATCTCGCAAAGACACAAAGGCGCAAAAGAAAAACACGATACCAATTACCAAAAAAATGCCTCACTCCTGTTAAGAGTAAGGCATTTATTATCAATTATTTAAAAGAACTTTAACTATTCAGTATCAGCATCTTTCTTTTTAGTCGCTTTTTTCTTTGGAGCTTCTTCACCTTCTGCTTCAGAAGTCTTTGCTTTTACAGCTTTCTTCTTAGGCTCAGCGGCTGCCTCTTCTGCGCCAGCCTCAGCTTTTGCCTTCGGAGCCTTTTTCTTAGGCTCAGCTACAGGTTCTTCCGTTACTTCAGCACTCGGCTCTTCGGTTTTAGCTTTTGCAGCTTTCTTTTTCGGAGCTGCAGCTTCTTCAACCACATCTGCTGCCGGCTTTTCAGACTCTGATTCAAAAAGATCACCCGTTTTGGCTTTTGAAGACGCTTTCTTTTTTGGCTCTTCTGCGGCTTCTGCTTCTGCAACCGGTTCTGCTGATGCTTCTACGGTATCAGTTTCAGCTTTTGCTTTTTTAGTAGTCTTTTTAGCCTTTTCTTCTACCTCGGTTTCAGATTCAGCAGCAATAGCAGGTTCAGCTTCATCACTTACTTCTGTTTCAGATTCATCTTTAGATGCTTTTTTGGTTTTGGTCTTTTTCTCCATTACCTCCATCGCTTCTTTTTGCTTCACGATATCTGCCTGCTCCATCTGGTTTTTCAACTGTTGCAGGATGTCAAGTTCATCACCGATGGTATTTTTCTCAACAGATGATTTTATCTTGCTGATGTCTTTCTTTGTTTTATCCTCTTCAGCCATCTTTTCTATTTCTTCTGATTTCTGGCGGCTTCTTTCTTCATCGCGCCAAATATCAGAATGCGAAAGAATGATCTTACGGTTAGACTTATCGAATTCCTTCACTTTAAAGTCAAGGGTTTCATCAACCTTTGGATAAGTTTTGTCCGCTTTCATGAGGAACTTACGTGGTGTATAGGCTTCTACCCCATAAGGCAGGCCAACGGTAGCGCCTTTCTCATCTATATAATGGATAACGCCCTGGTGAACGGAACCGTCAAAGAAAATGCTTGAGAAAGTATCCCATGGATCCTCTTCGAGTTGTTTCACTCCAAGACTTAAACGCCTGTTTTCTTTATCAAGATCAAGTACTACCACATCAAGCTTTTCACCAACCTTGGTAAATTCAGCAGGGTGCTGGTATTTACGGGTCCATGAAAGATCTGAAATGTGAACAAGACCATCAATACCCGGCTCAAATTCCACAAACAAACCAAAATTGGTCATGCTGCGAACGGTGGCCGTATGTTTTGAACCGACAGGGTAACGTTTTTCAATGTCAGCCCATGGATCAGGTGTCAATTGTTTGAGGCCGAGGGAGAGTTTGTGCTCATCACGGTCAATATTCAATACTTTGGCTTCGATTTCATCGCCAAGGTTCAGATATTCGTTCGGACTTTTCAAATGGGTTGACCATGACATTTCCGAAACGTGTACCAGGCCTTCGATGCCAGGATAGATTTCGATAAATGCGCCGTAGTCTTCCATGTTCACTACCCTACCCTTTACAATAGAGCCTTCTTTGATATCTTCAGGCAATGTCTCCCATGGATGCGGGGTCAATTGTTTCATGCCCAATGAAATCCTGCGTTTGTCTTCATCGTAGTCAAGAACAACGACATTGATCTTCTGACCGATTTCAAGAACTTCTTCAGGATGGTTGATACGGCCCCATGATACATCTGTAATGTGGATCAGGCCGTCAACGCCTCCCAAATCAACAAACACGCCGAATGAAGTAAGGTTCTTAACGATACCTTCCAATACCTGGCCTTTTTCAAGTTTGCTGAGGATTTCTGTTTTTTGCAGTTCGAGACCGCTTTCTATGATCGCTTTGTGCGAAACAACGATGTTCCTGTATTGCTCATTTACTTTCACAACCTTCAGGTCCATCCAGGTTCCTACATAAGAATCGTAATCTTTTATAGGTTTCACATCAAGCTGGGAACCCGGGAGGAACGCATCCATACCCATGAGGTCAACCACCATACCGCCTTTTGTGCGGTCTTTGATGTATCCTTTAACAATAATGTCCGTTTCAAAAGCATGCATGATCTTGTCCCATGCGCCTTCTGCAATGGCTCTTTTATGTGATATAACGATCTGGCCGTTTTTATCTTCTTTCGTTTCAACAATTACATCTACTACGGAACCAACTTTCAGGTCAGGTGTACTTTTAAACTCTGATAGGGGTACAAGTCCGTCTGATTTGAACCCAATGTTCAATACAACGTCTTTATCCGTAATAGCTACCACAGTACCCTGGATCACTTCTTTTTCCTTGAGCTCGCTGAATGTATTTTCATACATGGTCTCAAGGCTTTTGTGGTCTTTCTTGTTGTAACTGCTTTTGCCATCTGAAAAATCATCCCAGTTAAAATCGCTGATAGCGGGGGATGCGTTTACACGGATGGCTTCTTCAAGGGATGGTTTTGGTAGGTCAAGTGTTTCGACTTCCACTACGGGTTCCGGTTCTACAACTGGAACTTCTGCTGCCGCGGCTGGCAACTCTTCATCGGCAATGGCCGGAATTTCAATTTCTTCTTCGGCTTCTTCAACAATTTCT
>Ga0207007_1006_pt1 | contig 48040 bp, 43 predicted proteins | sample Alteio_BWMinCont_85_FD_153487 | JGI IMG/M metagenome (GOLD analysis project Ga0207007, IMG submission 153487) | Enriched cells from forest soil in Barre Woods Harvard Forest LTER site, Petersham, Massachusetts, United States -... | ecosystem: Environmental > Terrestrial > Soil > Temperate forest >...
GGCGCGCAGTTCGATGGCGAGGCGGCTCGCGTGGCCGACCGGCAGTTGGAGAAGTTGTCGGAGAAAGCCCAGGCCGCCGCGACTGAAGCCGCGGCGCGGCTGGAAGCGCGATCCGCCGGAGCGCGTTCGCAATTGGAAACCGCGGCGGGCACCGCCTTGGCCGAGTTCCATGTGACCGCCAGGAGCGATATCGAACAGTTCATTCAAGAGGCTCGCAGGGGTGTGGAAACCTCGCTGGCCGCGTTCGCCAGTGAGACGCGAGCCGACTGGGAGGCTCGCCAGCACGCTTGCCAGGAAGAGTTGGTGCGCACCGGCGAGGAAGAAATCGAAAAGTTCCGGCGGAATCTGGAGAGCATCGCCAATTCCTCGGTGTTTACGGCGATTTCGGCGGTTCACGAGCACTCCAAGGGCTTGCTGGACTCCCTGACGCGCGGAAGCGCCAACGGATTTGGAGAAGACGGCGGCGGAACGCCGTCGAGCTGATCGCCCGCAAGCTGATCGCTGGTTGCGTTCCATTCTCTTCCGCTAATCCTTTACGCACTTCGCGTAAATTAAGGGCCGCCCGGGCCTTTTTGTGTTACCTTCCCCTCAATGCTTAGGGGTAATGAAGCGGCACGCGCGAACTATGACGAGCGCCGGCGCAGCCAGCGTGCTATTCTCGACGTGGCTCTGATCGTTCGCGGGAAATCCGTCGAAGGCCAACCCTTCCAGGAAGAAACGTTCACCATTTCGGTAAGCGATCATGGAGCTTTGCTGATGTTGTCGTCCAAGGTGGCGTTGGGGCAAGTCCTTTTGCTGGTGAATCCGCATACGCAATCGGAACGGGAAGGGCGAGTCGCGCGGTTTGGGTCGCCCTATGGCGGGCTGGCGCAGGTGGGCGTCGAGTTCGCGCATCCCGCGCCGGAGTTTTGGTCCGGCGATGGCTCCCCTGAGATTCTGCAATTGCCTCGGAAATAGCCGCGGCCGGAAATTCTACAAACAGAACTTACCGGGAATCACTTCTCTTGCAGAGTAGTCAGATAGTCGCAAAGGTTCTTGATGCGCTGCCGTACGGCGTTGTCGTTTTGCTTATCCAATATCTGAAAAAGGGGGCCCCATGTGGGCATGTCCGTCGAGCCATGCGCCGTCACGCCCGGCCCGAACTGCAAGACGGCGGTAACGTAGTCGACGGGAAATTTCCCGCCATGGCGCTTGGCCAGAGTGCTGAGATTCGCGGGCGGTATCTTGAGCGCATAGGCGGCCGGGCCATCGCCCTTGGCTTCGGCGCCATGGCACGCCGCGCAATATTGTTTGAACATCTCCCGGCCGGACATGAGGATGCTCGGCGGAAGCTGAGATTGAGCATTCGCAGGTTTGTTGGTTTGGGCGTTGGCGGAGCAGGCGACCAGCAGCAAGGCAATCCCGAGAGCGATACGGCGCATTTTTTCGTCTCCTTGGAAATTACCCTGCGCACCCAGGGACAACCAATATATCAGGTTTGAGCGAGGGCGACCTAGAGCCGGTGGCTGGATGGGGGGCCAGTTTCCGAGGAGCCGACTTATCGGGGCTTGGCGACTTGCCCAAGGCTTCTCTTTCGCATTGCAAGGCTGGAAGCAATTGCCGCAACAAGCGAAGCGGTCACCAAAAGGGGAGTCGTGATTTCAGTTAGGAAATATGGGACGGTGCCTCCAAATCTCCAGTAAAACCAGAGCCGGAAATACAAATCGTCACCTTGAAATATTCCATAAGTAACTGCGGCTATTACCGCGATTGTCGAAGGTCGGCGCACCAGCGAATCGAGAACAAAAACAATGGAGATTAGCGGCCCAACAGTCTCAATGAAGAGCTTCCAGCCATGCTCGCGGTGAATAAGGGGAGCCAAGATTATCAGCACAGACGCACCCGCTATCCACCGCGCCCAATTCGATTCCTCCTTCGTCCAAAAAGACAGTGCGCTTGCCAATAGAAAGAGTGTGGGCGCAGCGAAATACAAGGTCGCAAGGGAGACCAGCGCTCGGATGTAGCTTTTGGCAGGTGTGTCGTAAAGGTGGGCGAAGAGAGCCCAGCTCGCAAATAGAGTAATAAGTGAGGTCAGCAAGTAGAGTGCAAGGGGCAATCGCCTCATCATCCACCCGGCAAGAGTTTACAGGAAAACCGATTTGGCCGTGCGAAACGACCATCACTCGGACTAGTTCCGACGGGCCGAAGAGTGAGGCGATTTTGACGGCGGCCTGTTAGTGCCTGACTCGGATGCTGAAGCACTACCCGACTACGTGGAGGGACTCGATTCCCACCGGCCGAGGGTGACTCCGCGCCAGCCTACGATTGCTGTGGCGCTCAGGCCGCACAGCGCCGCTACGGAAAACCAAACGGCGGGCATGGCTGGATTCCCGGTTACGTGAATCAGATAGGTGCAGATCGCGGGGGTAAATCCGCCAAAGATCGCCGTGGCCAGACTGAACGCCAGGGAAAAGCCGGACGTTCTGATCTCCTCGGGCATGATTTCCGTGAGAAAGGGAACCATCGCGCCGTTGTAGCAGCCGAAGATGCAGGAAAACCAAAGTTCCACCGCCAATAAGCGGATGGTCGACGGATTGCCCACCAGCCAGGACATCACGGGATAGGCAGTGATCAGCGTCGCCATAGTAAAGGCGATGAGCATGGTTTTTCTCCCCACGCGGTCGGAAATGGCTCCGCCCACCGGAAGCCACAGGAAGTTGGAAAGACCGACGCAAGCGGTTACCAACAAACTCTGGCGGCTGGTCAAGTGCAATACCACCTGACCGAAGGTCGGCGTATAGGCGGTGATAAGGTAGAAGTTCACGGTGGTCATGATGGAAAGCAACATTCCCAGAAAGACAATCTGCCAATGGGTCGCCAGCGAGGCGAGGATCTGCGATGCGCTCAGGCGTTTCTTGCGCGCCAGAAAGGCCGATGTTTCGGCCAGCGAGGCGCGCAGCCAGAAGAGCAAGGGAACGATGAAACAGCCGATCAGAAACGGCACGCGCCAGCCCCACAACGCCATGCTGGCCGGCGGCAAAATGGAACTGAGCGTCACTCCCAAAAGCGCCGCGGAAATTACCGCCACCTGCTGGCTGCCGGATTGCCACGCGCAATAAAATCCGCGATGGCCGGGGGTGGCGATCTCCGCCAGATATACGGAAACGGCGCCGAGCTCGACTCCCGCTGAAAAGCCCTGCAGCAGGCGGCCCAGCACGACGATGATCGGCGCGATGATGCCAATCGTCCGGTAACCCGGCGTGCAAGCGATCGCAAACGTTCCCACAGCCATGAGGCACAGCGTAAGGATCAGCCCGGCGCGGCGGCCGTGCTTATCGACGTAGGCGCCCAGGACGATGGCGCCCAACGGCCGCATTAGATAGCCCGCGCCAAACGTTCCCAGAGTGAGCATCAAGGAGGCGAACTGGCTGCTGGAAGGGAAAATGGCGTTGGCGATGTACGACGCGTAATAGGCGTACACCATGAAATCGTACATTTCGAGGAAGTTGCCGCTGGATACGCGGACAATGGCGCGGACTTTGGAGCTGTCTTCCCGATCGCTCATCGCAACTCGCGGTTTATATCATTCACCGTTTCACCGGCGTTTCGCAGCAACGCCGCCGAGCGGTAAATCCCATGAACAAACTTGCTGAAAGGAAGCACTAGAAACAGAGACAAGATGACGCCCAGATGCAATGCCAGGAGCATGCCCATGGCCATCGTATTCCTGAGGCCGAGAAGTAGCAACCCCGTGGCGGCGGCTAGAAACAACAGCAGCAGGAGAGCGTAGTCCGCGCCTTGCAAGGCTTGGGCCACCGGGGCTTGATCGCGAGCGGCCTTGACCCACAGAAGCCCGGCAGTCCCGACGATCATCGCGACGCCCCCCACGGTGCCCAGCAAGACCGGGGCACTAAAGAACGGATAGGGAGCGATCTGTCCGAGGACATGCTCGTAAACCGCGGCCGCGCAGGTGGAAGCAAAGCAGAGGAGAAAACCGTAGAACATGGCTTGATGAGCGGCGCGGCGAGTCTCGGAGAAAGATTCGTCGCGGTCGTTGCAGCCGTGTCCGCCCCCGCCGAGATTGCGCAGCGTCAGGACGTCGCTCAGCGCCTTGCGCAGGGGACGCGATGGCAGCAGCGGGCCGCCTCCGGTGTCGCGCCAGAACTTGAAAAATCCCACGCCGAGGGCCAACAGCGCGAACAGGAAAGTCACGCCGGCAACTCCGACCATCACCGGCTCGGAGATCACGGCATAAAAAGCTCCCGGACCATCGGATTGGCGATAGAAAATTTCGGGGGCTTGTAGTTTCGCGGTGAAAAAAAGCACCGCCGCCATGCTCAGCGACGCCAGCAACGATACGAACGTGCCGTTGCGGCGGAACAGCGCCGCCAGCGGGCGCGGCCAGGCGTACTCCTCATAGGTTTCGGAACGCAGCCGCGCGAAAGTTTGCGGCAAATTGAGATTGAATTCGTGCGGCGGCGTGAAGGGGCAGGCGTAATAGCAGCCGCGGCAGTCGTGGCAAAGATTGGCGAGGTAACTCAAGTCTCCGTTGGAAAATGCGTGGCGCAATTCCATGGCGGGGAAGACCGCGCAATACCCCTCGCAATAGCGGCAGGCATTGCAGATTTCCATCAAGCGCCGTGCTTCGCTTACGGTTTCAGTGGAGCGCAACCTTGGCTGCCTCTCTGCCGGCGATTCTTCCGAATGTCGTGCCGATGGCCATGCCCACCCCGGCGATGTATCCCTGGCCAAGGATATTTCCGGCCATGATTTCTCCGGCGGCGAAAAGATTGCCGCAGGGCTGACCATTTTCGCGCAGGACGCGCGCATTTTCGTCCACCTTCACGCCCAGGTAGGTGAAGGTGATCCCCGGCCGCAGCGGGTAGCCGATAAACGGCGGCGTGTCGATGGGGCGAGCCCAGTGCGTCTTGGGAGGAGCGATCCCCTCGGTCCCGCAATCGTCCAGCGCGTTACTGTCAAATGTGCCGGGGCGAACGGCGCGATTGAAATCGCGCACCGTCGTTTCCAATGCGCCGGCATCGAGGCTGAATTTCCGGGCCAGTTCACCGACGCTGTCCGCGACGACGGCGGGAAAGACCGAAGGCATGAAAAGCTTCTCGGATTTGCTGTCCATGATCGCGTAGGCGATCTGCTTGGGGCGCTGGGCCAGCAGCCGGCCCCAGGCGGCATAACGCTTGGGCCAGAGGTCTTCGCCCTCGTCGTAGAAGCGTTTGGCCTCGTGGTCCACAACGATGCTGAAGGGCACGCAATCGAGGCGGGTGACAATCCCGCCGTCGAATTTGGGCGCGCGGGCGTCCACGGCGATGGCGTGGAATTGCGTGGGATCGCCAACCGGAGCCACGCCTTGGTCCAGGAGATTTTTCAACACCAAGCCTTGCGCGTAGGGCGTTCCACGAATCACGAAATTGTCCGTGGCATCTCCCCAATACTTGCGAAGCCAATCGAGGTTGGCCTGAAAGCCGCCGGAAGAAACAATCACGGCCTTTGCTCGCACTGTGGAAACGGAACCCACGCGCGAAATCTCGACTTCGCGCACAAGCCCATCCACGAGGCGCAAGGAGCGCACCTCGGTGTCGTAAACAACGTCGACGCCCATGCGCTCAGCGGCCGCGTAGTAAGCGTTGAGCAGCGCCTTGCCGCCTCCCAAAAAGAATGCGTTGGTGCGCGAAAGACTCAGCGTGCCGCGCAGGGAAGGCTGGAAAGTCACGCCGTGCGCCGCCATCCAGGGAAGCACTTCCGAAGTGGCGCGAATGGCCGTATGCGCAAGCCGCTCATCGGTCTTGCCCTGGGTGACGCTCAGCAAGTCGCTCCAATACTCCGATTCCGTGTATGCGCCGGTAAGCGTCGCCGTGGGCTTTTCATGCATCACTCGTAGATTGCGGGTGTGCCGGCTATTGCCGCCGCGAAGCGCGCGCGGCGCATGCTCCAGCACCAGCACGCTGGCTCCCGCTTCCCGCGCCGTAAGGGCCGCGCAGAGCGCGGCATTTCCTCCACCGGCAATCAGGAGGTCGTAAGCCTCATTCAATGGATTCACCAGCGATCATCGCAGAGTCATCTTAACGAATCCGGAGCGATATGTGCAGCGAGCGCCGCGGTGCCGCCGCGCATTGCCAACGTCGACGTTGCGCAAGCAGTGTGATATAAAACGCTCACTGAGCGGGAGCGAGCGCCATGGCGAAATCCAAGAACAAGCCGGTTGATCGTCGCAACTTTCTGAAAGGCGCCGCCGTTGGTGCGGCGGTGCGGTTGATGGCGGTTATGCTCTTGAGTTTTTCTTCTTTCATGGGCGCGGCGGCGCAAGATCGCCCCAATCGTGTCTTAACAGGTCCGGCCGACAACACGGCTCCCGCCGGCAACGTGGAAAACGGCAAGGCCAGCTTCACCAGCCGCAACTGCGCCACCTGCCACGGCGCCGACGCCCAGGGCACCGATGGAGGCGGGCCGCGCATCGGGCCTCCTCCTATGGCGTTCCCCGATTTCGTGCAATACGTGCGCATGCCCACGGGCAACATGCCGCCGGTTTCCGCGCAGCGCGTGCCGGATTCCGAACTCGCCGACATCTATGCGTATCTGAGCACCATGGGTTCTTCGGCGCAGGGTTCGGGGGCGCCGGCGGCGGTTTTTTCCATTGGCCCGCGAAATCGCGACAACGGCAAAAAGATTTTCAGCGGCTATGGCTGCTTCGAGTGCCGCGGCTACGAAGGGCAGGGATCGAAGCTCGACGTGCCGAATGGGCGAAGTCCCTCAGGGGTTAAAACCCCTGAGAAGTGATGCATAAGGCGGCACGGTGTGGCACGGCTAAAGTCGTGCCCGGACGAGCCGTGCCCTGACGGCAAGCCTGTCGATTCCTGCACACATCGAGGCATGGCTTTGTTCAAAGGAGCCGGTCGGAAGTTCCTGCTCCCTCAGCGGCTAAAGCCGCTGTATTTGACATCGGAATCGGCACGCTTGAAAGCGTGCCCTGACACTCGTAATTGCATTTTTAAGGCGCGCTATGGCATCGGACGTTCGGTGAGGATCATCCAGGACGTGCCGAACTTGTCTCTGAGCATGGCAAAGCGGGGCGCGAAAAAGGTCTCCTCCATCTTCATGAAAATCTGACCGCCATCGGAGAGCAGCGCATAGATGCGCTCGGCCTCCTCGACGGTGTCGACGGTGAGCGCAAGATAGGCGCTGCGCATGGGCTGAAAACGGTCCGACGGGATATCGGCCCCTGTGAGCGCCGTCCCTCCGATTTCCATGCGAGCGTGCAGGATGGCCTTTTTCCAATCGGGCGGGACGTTGCTCGGAGAAGGCGCCTCGCCATGTGTCATCATCATGGTGATTTTTCCGCCGAGATGCTCTTCGTAGAAACGAAAGGCTTGCTCGCAGTTGCCGCCATAGTTGAGATAGGTGTGAAGCTTCATCGTGGCGTTATTTCCTTTCGCGGGTTTGACGGGTGGCGCATGGAATTTGCGCGCTCTATCGCGCAGCGAAGCCGCGCGTGGAGTATATCACCGCCGCTAAAAGCACCCAGGCCAAGCTTGGTGGCCGAAATGCTTGCGCGCGCGATGCGGTCTAGTCGCAGTGGTATCATCCGTTCATGCGTGCGGGTCAGGAAAAAATGCGCGAGGCCGGGGCACCCGTCCTCGCGCGGATGGGCCGATGGTACACGCAGCTTGCGATCATTCTGGCCAACACACTTTTCCTTCTGATCGGCATAACGCTCATTGCTTATGCCTATTACGGCATCAAGGGCAGCGGGAAACAGCCGGTACCGGTATATTCAACCTACCTGCGGCCCCAGGCGATGCATCGGATGAGCGCCGAGCAAGCCGCGCTATTCTTCAAAATGTTTGACCGCATGGGTGAAGCGGAGACTTACATCTACCAGCCGTGGGTCGGATTTTCGGAACGTGTTTTCCACTCCGAAAGGCTCAACGTGGACGAGGCCATGCCGCTGCCCATACGCCGAACCTGGCAAAATCCCGGCCCGGGCGGGGGACCACCACTGGTGATTTGGACGTTTGGCGGCTCCACCATGTTCGGTTGGGGAGTGCCCGATGACGAAACCATTGCCAGCCATCTGGCAAAGACCCTTGCACGCACCCTGCCCGGACGCAGCGTAACGGTGATCAATTACGGCCATAGCTATTTCTTTTCCTCGCAGGAACTCGCACTGTTTCAGACTCTGCTGCGCCGGGGAGAGCGGTGTGACTTCGCGGTGTTTTTGGACGGGCTGAACGACTCGCTTAGCAATTCGCTTGAGGATGTTCCCGCCTTCAACGATCGCATGCGTGTGGCGTTTGAGAAGGAGCAACAGAGAAACCCCACTGCCGAAACGTACTTCTGGATATCTCCGGAATTTCCTCCTGTGAAGCTGGCGGAAGCCATGCATCGGCGATATTTCCAGCGGCGCGATGCCGCCCCGATTCCGCCGCCCACCTACGATGCCGCGAGCAAGTACCAGGTGAATATGGCCGCGGAAGCCGCGCTGGGAAGCATGCAAGGCGTCAAAACGCTTTTCTTCTGGCAGCCAGTCCCGGATGGCCCGAATTATGCTCCGGCGCGCGAGCTTGCAGGTAAGATCCGCCAATCGGTTCACTCCGACAACTTCTACTTTGTGGCCGGCCTGTTCGGCGGGATGGATCCGGCCGACGTCTACGTTGACATCCACCATTATGGCGACACGGCTAGCGAGCGTCTCGGCGAAGTCATCTCCCAGGAAATAGTCAAGCAGATTCCAATTCGATAGCAGCGGCGCGGTCGAATAGAAGGTAACTTCGCAAAGCCGGGCGACCACCAGCACTTCGGCGATCGTAGTAACCACATGTATACCTTCTTTCAATAGCTGGTTTCGAATCGCGCGCATCGACGCGCACAATGTCAATCGAGAGCGTTAGACGCGAGGTCTCGGTGGTCATGAAGATGTCTCAACCAACAGACCGTGGAAGGTCCGAGTTGTTCTTTCGACTCGTACTGACTGCAATCGGAACGGCCTTTGTAATGTTCACGTTTGAGTTGACCAAGCAGCTTTTTTCCCCCCATATAGCGATCTGGACGTCGCACGGCATTACGATTCTGTTTACATCCTTACTAGCCACCGTGGCCGCTTACATCATGGGAAAGAAACTTGCCTCGACCAATGCGGAACTCGAGGCGCGCATCTGCGAGCGCACCGGCGAGATTACGGAAGCAAACCGAAAGCTTGCTGTTGAAAGCCGTCAGATCAACACTCTGAGCGAAATGGGCGAGCTATTGCAAACGTGTCGCAGTCTGGAGGAGGTAAGCACGGTTATCCGCCAATTTGCGGAGCAAATATTCCCGGCTGACTCAGGAACTGTCTGGGCGATCTCGGAATCGAGGAATATTGTCGAAGCTACGACGTCCTGGGGCGGCTCTTCTCCGGCGGAATCGGTATTCGCGCCCGAAGACTGTTGGGCGCTGCGGCAGGGGAGACCTCATCTTGTCCTGAAAGCCTCGGGGCTGTTGTGCCGCCACATCAACCCAAACGCATCGTTTCCGACTTTATGTGTGCCGCTAACGGCTCATAGTGAGACATTGGGGCTCCTCTATATTCAGAATGGCCCTGGCGAAAGTGAGTTTGGAAACGTCGATGCTCCAAGCGAGTCAAAACAGCAATTCGCGATTGCCATGGCCGGCCATATTGCTCTGTCCCTTGCGAATTTACGACTGGGCGAAAAACTACGAAACCAATCGATCCGAGACCCGCTTACGGGATTGTTCAATCGCCGCTACATGGAAGAGTCCTTGGAACGTGAATTGCGGCGTGCCATTCGCAACAACGAATCGGTGGCAATTCTCATGATCGACATCGATCACTTCAAGCAGTTCAATGACACGTTCGGCCATCAGGCGGGTGACACGCTTCTGCGGGAATTCGGCAGCTTCCTGCGACAGCGAACTCGCGGGCAGGATGTGGCTTGCCGATTCGGAGGAGAGGAGTTTGTCGTCATTCTGACGGGTTCCGCGCTCGATGGCGCCAGCAAACGAGCGGAAGTGCTGCGTGAAGAGTTGAAGCATTTGGCGGTGCAACACGTCGGGCAAGTACTGGGTTCGTTGTCTATTTCGATAGGCGTTTCCGCGTACCCAAACCACGGGCCAGGCGCTGAAGAATTGTTACATGCGGCGGACCAGGCTCTCTATCGTGCGAAGAGCGAAGGCCGCGACAAAGTGGTCTTGGCGTGAGGGGCTTTAACCCCCTGAGCGCCTCCCCAGCACCACTGCCCCGGCTTGCGCACAACATATCCCGCGAATAACCGGCCAACGCCTCTCCATACGCCACGGTCCATGGAGAGAGTGTTATCCTCTCTTCGCGCCGCGCCGTCGGCGGGAGCGCTCATCGAGTGAAGAGTGATCCCACCCGCCTGAACATTTGGCAAGAATGGAGAAACTTCACATGGGTCATTCATTGGGAACCAAGGAAAAACCGCTGAAACTGAAAACGCCGCCCGGCAGCTCGGACTTTGAGATTTACAAGGACGAAAAGGACGGCAAGGAAATCATCGTATGCGTAGTCGGCAAAACAGTGCTGCATTACGATGCGCGCTGCATCTCCGATCTGCACGCCATGCTGAAAAAGCACGGAGACTGGATGGAACTGGGAAGCGCCGACGAAAACAAGCACGCCAAAGAAGGGACCGTGGAAGCATGGGGGCGCTCGGCAAAAAATCCCATAGGCGGCTGGTATGGTTTGAAGAAGGGATTGCGAGGGCGATTTGGAATGTATATTCCCCCGCTGATGGAAAAACTGGGCCTGGTCGAGTTGGAACACAATCCCAAAAACAACCGGATGAGGGCGAAGTAGATCAATACCGGTGGTCGTCGGCTTCGGCGGCGTGCCGAATGGACGAAGTCCCTCAGGGGTTAAAACCCGGCGACGCACAGGACGGCACGGTGCGGCACGGCTAAAGCCGTGCCCTGACGTTCCCTGAAATTAGGACGCGCGTCAGGGCACGCTTTCAAGCGTGCCGATTCCGATCGCAAATACGGCGGCTTTAGCCGCTGAGGGAATACCCTTGAAAAGGTGCGGCAACCGATTCGTGCTAGGTCTTTACGTTTGTGCGACCCGCCGTTAACTTCGCGCGGTGGAATTCGGTTAAGGCTTAAGCCCTAATGCGAGGGCGGGGTTGGTCTTAGTCATGAGGTTAATATCTGCCACGGAGATTCCTTCTTTGTGCAGCGCCGCCATGAAATCGAGCAAACCTTGCGGTTCCAGGGGGCGCTGCGGCTCCGGCGGCTTTTGCACGGAGCCGAAATCCGTGGCGACGATACAGGATTTTGCGCCGACGGCGCGAATGGCCTTGGCATAATCGGCGACGCTGACAACCGGATTGGTTCCAAGGGTAGCGCCATACACAAACTCGATAAATGCGCCGTCCCTAGCAGCCGCTTGCATTTGCGGGATATTCATTCGGACGGGGGCGGCCATCGCATGGGTGACCACAATGTGCGTCACTCCGCGCTGGCGCGCTTCATGAACCACCATGTCTCCTTCTTCCGCCGAGATGTGTCCCGTCTCCAGCACTATGTCATGATGCTGGGCGATGAAATCGATCAACTGCAGCACATTCGGCAGCAGATGGCCATTCTCCGAAACGCGGACAAATGGACCCGTTCCTTTGGCGTCCTTCACGGCGTTTTCGGCGTCGAATGTCGGCAGCCAAACGATTCTGCCCCAGCCGCCCTTCATGGCGACCATGTGTTTCACCGCTTCCAGGTTGATTCCGCCGACCGCCAAATCCTGGGTAATGCCTCCGAATAGCTCGATGCCCGGAACTTCCTTGCGGACCATGTAGACGAGCGCAGCGGTATCCTCCCAGTGATTTTTCATCACCATGCCGCGCATCCCCATCTTCTCGGCAAGGCGCGCCAAATCGTCGGCGTCGATCGCGCGATCCACGCTGTCGGGACCTTGATGCACGTGAAAGTCGATAGCGCCCTTTACATCCAATGCCGGATCGGATTGGGCATTCAATGAGACGGGCCATGACACGGGCGATGACGCGGGTAAGAGGAATAAAGCGATCCAGACCCAGCCCAACTGCTTGATCAGAATACGCGAGAATCGTGAAAGCATCCGATCCTCCTTTCAATTGCGTAGACGCCGATGGGTAGCGCGCGGAATTTCCGCCCTGCATCGTGTAGCGCTGCCGCTGGCGGAGTATACCACTGTCCCTAACGCACACTTGGTAGCACCGGCTTCCGCGCCCTGTCATTCTGAGCTTGTCGCGGCGACCGAAGAATCTCTCTGCGTTTCTCCAGGGGATGGCCAGCCCCCGAAGCCTTTACAACGGTATCGTATGTGTTACCATTAGATATGGTCGAAGTACGTGAATACCTTGACCGGGGCGGGCGCAGTCCATATGCCGCCTGGTTCGACCGTTTGACCAGGGAAGCGGCGGCCAAGGTGGCGGCCGCCTTGGCGCGCATCCAGCAGGGCAATTTTTCGAACGCCAAGGGCGTTGGCGCGGGTGTCTACGAGTACCGGATCGATTTTGGTCCGGGTTATCGGATTTACTTCGGCAAGGATGGCGACCGGCTGGTAATCCTGGTAGGCGGCGGAACAAAGAAACGTCAGCAGGAAGACGTCAAGACGGCACTGGCCCGGTGGCAAGACTACAAACAACGAAAAGAGGCGGGAGGGTGAACCCAATGGCTTTGACGCGAGATTTCAAGGAAACCATCCGGGCGCGCGTAAAACGCGATCCTGGTTTTCGCAAGGCGCTTCTGCGCGAGGGAATCGAAAACTTTCTCTCGGGTGACGTGGAGACCGGCAAGATCATACTGCGCGATTTCATCAACGCCACGATTGGATTTACGAAGCTGAGCGACGTTACCCATCGCTCGGCGAAAAGTCTGATGCGCATGCTTGGGCCCCGCGGCAACCCCCAGGCGCGCAATTTATTCGCGATCGTCGCCTTTCTGCAACAAGCGGAAGGTGTGCGCTTCGAGGTCCGATCCGCTCGCGCCGGCTTGCGCACCAGGCGGCGGCCATCCCCCCAGGGAACAAAACGCGCCGCTTCCGCCGCATTGGGCCATTAGCGCCGGTTTCCAGCCGGCTCTGCGGCTTAGCGTTGGCATAGGTGCGAATGTTCCTCTAAGCTGCTCCTATGGCGAGGTCCAGAGAAAAACTTCTGGCTATGCTGAGAGAACAGATGGATCTTCTGCGCACCTCCCTTGATGCGTTTTACGGGGGCAATTTCGCAGAGAGCCTGCGCGTTGCCACAATCATTCGGGTCCTGGTACACGAGACTGGCGGGAGCAAGCCCCTGCTCAAACAAGCCCGTCCGGATGGCCTTGACCTACAGATACCGGAGAACGTAAGTGAGGTAAGACCCGGTGAGGAAGAGATTATTCGCTTTGCGGTTAGCGTTAGGCTGGGGCCGGGGCCTGCCCTAGCACCCGCTGTGGACCTTCTCTCCTCGCACTATTCATCGAGTTCCGTTGGCTCTTGGTGGGGTCGGACCGTCTTCACATTTCCCTCTCGGGTTGGGACGCAAGTAATTTATACGAGAAAGCAGGTTGTTCTCATTCTGGCTAATAGGGAGGGCGGGGCACACGTGGATCCAGACGAGGACCCCAATTACATTAGGCTGCTCACCGACCAGCCCCTGGCCTTCAACTTGGGCGGAGTTCAGATGGAGACGCCCGATTTGGCCAGATTTCTGACTGCGCAGTCTGGCGTTGAAATGTTGGGATGCCTAAAACGGAATTTCCTTAGCGATTCTGATGTGCCTTCAAAGTGGGAGTACGGCGCGGCCCCGCCGATTGCTATGTACGTCGATCAGATTTCATTGATATTAAGGCGGGTTGTACCTGCAATCCCCAGAACCGAGATTCGGGTCACGAAAAGGGAGTGATTGCGAATGCCGTCCTTCCCGGCGGCTGGTGGCCGGCCCTTGACGCGGCGAGATGGTTTTGCGTGGCCCACCATTTCGGGTGCGGTTTTTGAAAAGGTAGGGCTTGAGCTGTTTCTCCGGGTTCTCGCCACGATTAATTGCAGGAGTGGTATCCTCTCTGCGCAGTGCCGTCAAGTGGAGCGCTAATCTGGCGGAGGGTGTCCCGCTGCAAGGAGATGAGAATGGCAATCACACCAGTTCGAGTGTTCACTGCGTTCGATTACGACCACGACGAGGGTCTCAGAAACCTTCTCATGGGCCAAGCCAAGCACCCGGATACGCCTTTCGAGATGCATGACTGGTCTGTGAAGGAGCCATTCACCGGCGATTGGAAGGCAAAAGTCCGCACGAGAATCCGTAGTGTCGATCTAGTTATCGTTTTGTGTGGGGAACATACTCATACGGCGACCGGTGTCAACGCAGAGTTGGCAATCGCCAGAGAAGAAAGAAAAACCTACTTCTTACTATGGGGATACTCGGATAAGAACTGCACCAAGCCAACTGCCGCAACCGCCGAGGACAAGATTTACAAGTGGACTTGGGACAACCTGAAAGCGTTAATTGCTGGAAACCGCTGAATTCTAAAGGTGGGGTTACTTATGCGGCGTGCTCTATGCGTCGGCATCGATGAATATGAGTTTGGCCCGCTCAACGGGTGCGTGAACGACGCCCAACGCATGAAGGCGGTTCTAGAGAAACAGCACGATGGCTCGCCGAATTTCGATTGCAAGACCCTGACGGCACCACAGGGGCTGGGTAGAGACATCGTAACCCGCGCGATCTTACGCGAGCACTTACAGCGACTTTTCAAAGATCCCGCCGACGTTGCTCTTTTTCACTTTTCAGGACATGGAACAACAAACAATCTCGACGGGTATCTCGTTACACAAGACGCTAGCAAATACGATGAAGGCGTCGGCATGGGCGAGATTCTCAAGCTCGCAAACGATTCCAAGGCGAGAGAAGTAGTAATTTTGCTCGATTGTTGTTTTTCGGGGCAGCTTGGCAACCTACCAGCCATCGACAACTCGAAAGCCGTTCTTCGGGAAGGCATTTCCATCCTTACCGCAGGTAGGGGCGATCAAGTCTCGGTAGAAACAGGCGGAGGCGGCGTGTTCACTTCGCTTGTGGTTGATGCTCTTGAAGGCGGAGCCTGCAACCTTCTCGGTGCGGTCAGCGCGCCAGCCATCTACGCTTATGTGGAGGCCGCGCTCGGTGCTTGGGATCAAAGACCGCTGTTCAAAGCTCACGTCTCTAGTGTTCTTGAACTGCGATGTTGCACGCCTCCAATCGACCGGCGCATTCTCAGGAAGCTGCCGGCACTCTTTCCTCTTCCAGCCGAGGACCTACCGCTTGATCCATCCTATGAACGCTCATTACCAAACTCGGACACGGCGAAGGTGTTCGATTTCCATGACCTCCAAGCCCTTAATCGAGTGCATCTTGTAATTCCAGTAGATGAGCAGCATATGTACGATGCGGCAATACACGCAAAGGCATGTAGACTCACGCCTTCGGGGCGCTATTACTGGCGATTGGCTAAGGACAACCGGATTTGACGATCTCTGCTGCTAGTATCCTCGTGGCTCCTGGCGTGACAGACTGTCGAGAGTCAATCATTTGGTTGATCTGTAGGAGTCTGAAGAGAGGGCAGAAAGGGCGACTTGACCTACCTAAGCCTCAGTTCGCGTGGATAAATCCGTTTTGCTAACTTAGCACCTAGCTTTGTGCCGATGGCAGAAACAAGCCCCTGAGCTTCCAGAATCTCAAGGACTTCGGTCTGTGCCTCCTGTCTCAAGTACAAACCCCTAGACAGCCGCGTCATATCGTCGTGTGCGAGTCGTTTATTTTCTCGAAAGTGGGCGAGAATACCTAGGGACAGGTAGAACTTCTTGTCCCTGTTGTCCGCTCCCAAGCTCTCCCAAATGCGTCGGGGGTGTGTTTGCTCGCGCACCAAATATCGCGCGATATTGGGAAGCAGCCCGTTGGCTTCACGCGATCCAATTGATGAGTATTCAATTCGTTGTATTCCCTTAATGTCAGAAGGAACATCCTTGGATTGTTTCTGATTGACCAGAATGTAGTAATCCCTTCCAAGTCCTTCTGCTAGGCCCAATTCAAGTGAAACATTCGGGTTCCAAAAAGACAGGTCAAAAAGGCAATAATCTACCGCCTGCATGTATGTTGTGAGGATTGAAAGGAGGTGCTTACTCCTAAGACTTGTATCGGCATAGTACCAAGCAAGCGGGAGACGTTTCAAAGTATCTCGGAATGCCGCAAAATCAAACGGACGCGCATAAGGGCAGCCCACGAAAACAGTCGGCAAAAGAAATGGGGCACGTGCCATCGCGCTATATGAAACCATATTTGGGGCCGATTTAGAATCGAATTTCAAAGTAGCTCACTACCCGCTGTCCCGATTTATTTACATGATAACCGGTCCGTCATAAAGTAAAACGAGACGCTGGAATTGTATTCCCACAAAGCCAGGGCGTTTCAACGGCCACCTGCTGCGCACCTTTGGCGTTAGCCCGATTCGTGCCAGGTCTTTACGTTTGCGCCGGCCGGGCGAATTTAGGGGTATACTGGCCGCACGAACCCTACGAAGGAGGATGAAGCATGAAAAGCCGTTTCACTGCCATCATTTGCAGCGTGGTTGCAGCATTCCTGATGACTGTGCTTTCGTTCCTTCCCGCGGCGCGCGGCCAGAATGGCGCGGCAACGCCGGAGCCAAAAAAGTGGTGCTCGGGCTGCTCGGCGGACGGCAAGACCACGCCGCGCACGCCGGACGGACACCCGGACTTCAGCGGATTTTATAATTGGGGCGACGACCACTACATTGGAGACACCAAGGCGCAAACCGGCGGAGCTCTGACCAGCCGAACGGAAGACGGTTCGGTTTTCTTTATCTTTGGCGGAATCGGCGGCGGAGGGGGAGAGGCAGACGCGCCGGCCGCTCCGCGGGCGGGCGGAGCCGCGCCGCGCAACGATATTACCTGCCAGTCGTGCAACAACCCTCCTTACAAGCCCGAGTACCTGGCCAAGGCCAAGGCCATCGGCGATAGCGAATTCGGCGATGCTTCGCCTTTGGACCCGCAATATGACTGCAAGCCGCTGGGCATTCCGCGCGGCGCGCTGCGGGGTTCCAACGATCCCGCCATGCAGATCGTGCAGAATTCGCAAGTGGTGGCCTTCCTCTATGAAGATCGCCCCGGCCCCTATTTCCGCATCGTGTATATGGACGGGCGTCCGCATCCGGCGGATCTGGACGAATCGTATTACGGAGATTCCATCGGGCATTGGGAAGGAGACGCGCTGGTGGTGGACGTCGTCGGCCTCAATGACGAAACGTGGCTGGGCTCGGGCACCATCGGCCCGAAATACGCGATGATGCACAGCAATAAAGAACATGTGATCGAGCACTGGACGCGCAACGGCGACACGGTGACCTACCAGGCCACCGTGGAGGACCCCGTGATGTTCACCAAGCCGTGGGTGACGACTCCGCGAACCACGCAGATCGCTCCGGGCGACGCCATTGCTCCGGCCATGTGCGTGGCCTTTGACAAAGACCATCTGGTTAAGAAAGACGGGACCACTTACAAAGAAACCGGCGGCAAGACGGCGGCAACCGCGGCGGCGGCCGTAGCCGCAGTGCAGGGAACTTCCAAGGTGGGAGGGAATTGGGACGTTACCGTGCACGATACGGTTCAGGGCCTTTTGAACGAGCAGTGGACCTTCAAGCAGACCGGCGGCAAGGTCACCGGGACGATCAAAAATAAGGGCGCCGAACTGCCCCTGGACGGAACGGTCACCGGCGCGATTCTAAACGCGGTGGTCACCGATGGAACCATGAAATACGACGTTGTGGGGACCATTTCCGACGGCGGCACCGTCATCGACGGCACCATCCGCATGGGCAAGCACGAGTACCTGTTGGCCGGGAAGCGAGCCAAGTAAAATTTGCCGGGGGAGTTTGAGGAAGCTTTTCGAGTAAGTGAATGCTACGAGCGTGCCGGCTAGGTCAGCATTCCCGGCTTCTTCAAATACTTGTCGACGACGGTATCGGCGGTGCGATAGGCGAGGGCCAAAAGCGTAGGTGTGGGATTCGCCGAACCCTGCATCGGGAACGTCGACGCTCCCATGATGAAAAGATTCGACGCCTGCCAGTGTTGTGAGTAGGGATTGACCACGGATGTTTCCGGAGACTTCCCCATAATCGTGCCGCCCTGAACGTGGGTGGACTGGTAGCGCCTGGTATCGTAGTGGGCGTATTCCGAAGTGGCGCTGACTTCCTTGACTCCCGCCATGGCGCGGCCGATCTCGGCTCCCTTGGCGCTCATGAATTTGACCATCTCGCGCTCGTTGTCCCGCCAATCGATGGTAAAGCGCAACAGCGGATCGCCCCAATGATCCTTGTAATTGGGGTCCAGGTCCATGAAATGTTCCTTGTAAGGCAGATGCTCGCCCGCGAAAGCGACTGATCCCACACGGTCATAGTAATAGACCGCCTGCTTTTTCCATTCCGCGCCCCAGCGCGCCTTGACCGACGGCGGCAAGGCGCCGAAGCCCGCTATGGGCTGAAATCCCGTGCCGATGCCGGCAAACGTGCCACCACGCAGAAAGGGAAGATTGCTGTGGTCGAAGTTGTCGCCGTCGAAGTCGCTCATGCGCACGCCGGCTCCGGCGGCGCCCATGAAACGGTTGAGCGGCTTGTCGAAAAAGACCTGGGCGGCGGAAAACGAGATCTGATGGGTGAGGTTGCGTCCCACGGCGCCCTTTCCGGTGGCCGGGTCGTAGGGCTGGCCGATGCCGGAGAGGAGCAGCAAGCGCGTGTTGTTGATCGTCCAGGAACCGAGGAAAACCAGATCCGCGGGCTGGAAATATTCCTCGCCGGCGGCGTCGATATACGTCACGCCAGTGGCCTTGCGGCTGTTTTTGTCGTACATGATGCGGCGCACGGAAACTCCGGTGCGAATGGCGACGCGCTGTTGCTTCTGCACCAGGGGCAAAAGCGTGTTGGTGGGCTGCGACTTGGCGCCGATCATGCACCCGAAGCGGTCGCAGAATCCGCAGTAGACACAGCCGGGCCGCGAGGCGCCGTCGGGATTGGTGTAGTCGGTGCTGAGAATGGCGGCGGCGTTGGGGAAGGGATGATAGCCCAGCGATTTCGTGGCGTCGCGGAACAGGACGGCGAAGTAAGGATTTTTGTTGGGAGGCGTCGGATACTCTTCGCTGCGCGGGCCCTCGAAGATGTTGCCCGCCGGATCGATCTTGCCCTGGATGTTGCCGGCTTTGCCGGAGACGCCGCAAAGTTTGTCGGCGCGTGTGTAGTACGGTTCGATGTCCCTCCAGGTGATGCCCCAATCCTGAATGGAGTGGCCTTCGGGCAACTTCTTGGCGCCATATTTTTGCGTTGTGCTGGAGAGCAGCTCGAAGCAATCCGGCAGGAATCGCGGAAATTGCGCGCCCCAGTGTTCTCCGGCGCCGCCGATGCCCGTGCCGGGCATGAAGGAGCCCAGTTGCCGGATGGGAATGGCGCGGTTTTGCGGCGTGTAGCGCAACGTCACCGTTTCCGTCGAATAGTCCTGCATCATCTTGAAGCGCACGTTGTAATCGAGTTCGTCCATGGCGCCGGCGTAGTCTTCCAATTTGCGCGGGCCGCCGCGCTCCAGCACCACTACGGAATGCGAAGTGCGGGAGCCGAGCTCCTTGGCCATTAGCAAGCCGGTCCAGCCGCCGCCAACAATCGCAACGTCGGTAGGGGGCAGGTTTTTCATGCTTCATCCTCGAGCGGCTTCACCGCCTTGTTGCTCATTTGGCGGAGGCTCACGGGCTTGGGGCGGAAAGCTTCGCCGAAATGTTTGTCCACGTCGCCGTAGTTGCTCATGCGCGGGCCGGGGAATCCGATCAACTGCCAGCCCACCATGTCGGCGTTTCCTCCGTGCATGGGATCGCAGAACATGCCTTCGATGGTGTTGCGGCGCAGGAGCGTAAAAAAGACCGTGGATTCAATCTGCTTCAGCTTCTGGTCCTGCTGATCGGGCGGCAAGAGGTCGAAGCCGGCAAGGTCCTTCAGCCCCTGGCGGTAGATCTGTTGCGGCGTGGCCTTGCCCTGGTAGCCGAATTCCGCCGCGGCATTTTCGTCAAAGGGGGCTTGCGTGAAACGGTAACGGTCGCGTCCCCAGGGGCCGGCGAGCTGGCGGTCGATGAAAATGGCCACGCCGGCTTCCTTCGCTCCGGGGCCGCTATCGTCGCCGGGGAAGATGCGCGAAGTCGCGGCCGCGATGATGGTAGCTTCCTGCTGTGTGAAAAAGCGCAGCGGGACGCGAACGGTTTTATCGTCTTGCGCGGAAAGGCGGGAAACCTTGCGGTCCAGCGAGTACACCAAAACTCCGCCAATGCTGGTTGCCGACAGAACCAGGAACTGACGCCGTCTCATGGCGCGGAGATTATCACAAGACGCGTCCCGCGGCGACTGTTTCTTGCGGGGGATGCTCATCCGGCCGAAGGATTCGTCCCTGGCGCAAGAGCTCGACGATGCGTTCGGCGGGCTGTGGCCGGCAGAAGTAATATCCCTGCGCGACGTTGCAACCGGCGGCGCGAAGGAACTCCCATTGGGCCTTGGTCTCCACGCCCTCCGCGATGACATTCATGCCCATGGCGCGGGCCAAAGCGATGGTTGCGCGGACTACCGCCGCGTCGCGGGGATCTTCGATCATCCTATCGATGAAGGGCTGGGCGATCTTCAGGCGGGTGATGGGATAAGCCCGGAGGTAATTCAGAGAGGAGTATCCGGTTCCGAAGTCGTCGATGGCGATTCCCGAGCCCATGGCGCGAATGCGGTCGAGTTCCGCGGCATGTTCTTGCGTGGTCTCCATGAGAATGGATTCGGTCAGCTCCAGTTCGATGGCAGTTCCCGCCACGCCCCACGCCAACAGGGCGGCGGCGAAGTCAGCCGAGATTCCCGATGGGCTCTTGATTTGCGCGACGGAAACGTTGACGGCCACAACGGGCAGGGGAATGCGCAATTCGCGCCAGGCTTTGATCTGCCGGCATGCGGCGTGGAATACCCACTTCCCCAGCGTGGGTATGATGCCGGTCCTCTCGGCGATGGAAATGAACTCGCCCGGCAAGACCAGCCCCCGCTGCGGATGGTTCCAGCGAATCAGGGATTCCAAGCCGACGATGCGCCCATCCGGCCCTTCGATCTGGGGCTGGTAATAGAGCTCCATCTCTCCTCGTTCGAGCGCGCTGCGCAGTTCATCGGTGATGGTCACGCGTTTTTGCACTTCGATGGTCAATTCCTCGGAGTGGAAGCAGAATTGATTGCCGCCTTCCAGCTTGGCGCGATTGAGCGCCAAATCGGCCTGAGCCAGCATGGCGTCGGCGCTATCGAGATCGGCGCTAAAGACGGAGATGCCGACGCTGGTGGTGACGTGCAGGGTATTGCCGTCCACCAGAAACGATCCGGTCAGCGAGTGCAATATCTTCTTCGCCAGGACGCCGGCATCGGAGGGATCGGTCAAGTCCGACTGCAGCACAGCAAATTCATCTCCGCTGAAGCGCGCGGCGATGTCGGTCTTACGGAGAGTCTTGCGCAGGCGTTCGGCGACCAGTTGCAGCAGGGCGTCGCCGTTGGGATGCCCCAGCGTGTCGTTGATGTCCTTGAAGTGATCGAGATCCAGATACAACACGGCAAAGTGGCTGCGGGTGCGGTTGGCCCTGGCGAAGTTCTCTTCGGCGCTGTCGATGAATTCCTGGCGGTTGGCCAAACCGGTGAGGCCATCGGTTCGTGCCAGCAGGGCCTTCTTTCTTTCGGCTCTGCGGCGTTCGGTAATGTCGCGAATATTGCATTGGATGACGGTGGTGATGCCCACCGGATAGACGTTGCTGACGAATTCGACCTCCATCTGCCGGCCGTCCTTGGCGCGCAGGGGCAGGTCCTCGTAACGTGCATATCCTTTGGTCTGTAACTTGCGGAATGCCTCGCGATTGAGCGCCACCTGGCTCAAGGCGCCGATCTCCCACAGTTTCTTGCCTACAAGTTCTTCCCGGGAGTAGCACAGCATGTCGATCAAGAACGGATTGACGTCGATGATCTGCCCGGTTTCGACGTCCACAATGAGGATTCCGTCCTGCGCGGCCTCAAAGAGCCGCCGGTATTGCATTTCCGATTCGCGCAATTCCTCATCGGCGCGCTTGCGCTCGGTGACGTCGCGCGCGGCGGCCAACACGCCCTCGGCCGCCCCGGCATCGTCGCGGTAGACGCCGGCATTGTAGAGGACTTCCCTAATTTTGCCGGAGACATGGCGGATGGCCAGCGGATAATCCCTGACAAACCCCTTGGAAAATGCCTCTCGGAGGCCGTTATAGGCGTTTTCCGGCTGGGTGAAAAAGCCGCCAAACTCACTGCCAATCAGTTGTTCGCGCGGGACGCCGGTGATTTCCACGGTGGCCTGGTTGACGTCGATTATTCTCCCCTCCGGGCTGATGGTGACCAATGGGTCCAGGCTTGCCTCGATCAGGCTGTGCCGGTAACCGTTCGCCGGGCGCGGCTCCTGGGCTGCCGCGGGCGCCTTATTCGATCGAATGCGAGAGCTCATCGCGTTTATTTGGAAGTCGTGATCGAGCCGAGCCAGAGCGAACGCACTGGCACCTTCGGCCCAGAGGCGAGATCATGCATGCCTCGTTCCAACCTGCAAATAGGCCGCACTTTGCCGTCTGTACGTCGCCGCAATTTCCCAGGTACCCTCCGACTTCAGAAATCCGTGCGTGGAAATTCTGAGGCAAATTGCCAGCGATAGCTCCGCGGACCGGGCAACCCCTTGTAAAGTAACCACATAGCTCACCGCAAGGTTCTCAGTGAAATTGCGACCACCGGCATCGGCGGCGCTGTGCGGAGATGGGGGAATGTCTCGGAAAGTGGAGAAGAAGATGGGGGCGAACGACCGATATGCAGATTGCCTTTCCCACAATGGCTTAGGCAGTTCGATTTGGAACTCCGGTACTAGTGGTTTGGCCAGAAGGGAACTAGAACCACCAGTCCTTTAGCCCCTCCTCATTCCCAACCATCGCGCTATCGTCGCGGTTCCCGCGTCTCCCCACAATGCCTAACTAGCACCAGACGGATAGCGACCCAGCCGGCAGCAGCCCAGGGAATCAGCCGACAGTGGTCAAGGAGACAGGTTACATGCAGACGAAATCTACATTGATTCGAGCGATCGGCGTGGCGGCTATTTTGATCTGCCTATCGGTCGCACCGCTCCGAGCGCAGTCTGGTCTCATCCCGTTGTACTCCGCCGCGGGAACCACTTTTGATGGATCGGTTAACTTCGCCGCGCTGGGCGCGAACAAGGCAGTCATCGCATCTGGAACCGCGGTTGCGATTTCTGGCTTGCCATGTCTGACCGTGACCTTCTCGACCGCCACGGGACTTTCTCTGCAGCGGCTTGACCAGGGGATGTCGGGCTGGGGCGGCAACTTTGCGCCGGGCACGCCGCTCCTTTGGACCAGCGGGTCCTATCAAGGCGCCCAAGGCACCCTGTGGAAAGGCAACGGCCCGCTTACCTTGACCTTCAACACGGCGCAAACCCAAACATGCGGCAATACCAGTGGAGAAGGCGAGGACAACGAACATGATTGGGACGACGGGCCGGACGGACAAGATGGAACGGGCAGCAACGCGGCCAACGGATCGGCCGTCATAGGTGTTGGCTTTCAGATCCAATCGGACGTCTGGGGACCCTTCACGGCTACTCTGTGCGCATACGACTCTGCCAACAACCTTCTCTTCTGCAACAGTTTTCCGGGTATGAGTAATTTCAATTCCGACAATTCCGCGATTTTCACCGGGCTCCTAGCTCCCCTGGCCGGCAGCCATATCGCAAAAATCGCTATAAGCACAAACGACAACGATTTTGCGATCAGCGGCCCTCTGGTTAAGAGCACGGGATCGAATCTCTCTTCCGGGCCCGCCGGCTGGTGGCTCTTCAATGAAAGCTCCGGAATCACCGCCAAGGATTCCAGCGGCAACCACGACGATGGCATGCTCCAAGGCGCGGCCTTTTTCGCAAACGATCCGCAACGAGGGAATGTTCTCTCGATCAACGGAGTGTCGGGCGAAGTTGATATTCCGTTCAGCCAAAATCTGGAGCCGGCGGTAGGCACGGTATCGGTTTGGGTGAAACCCAATCGCGCGCAAGACGGGAATATCATCCGGCAAGCGACCGACATGCTGCTGCGCAGCAATCGCAGCGGAGCCTTCGACGCATACTCGCTCAGCATTACCGATGAGGGCAGGGCGATAGCCGCTGTCGCCAACGACAATCCGAACGCCAGCTCGCCAAACCCTCGAATCGTTCTCGCCAGCAGTGAGCATACCGTCGATCTGAATGAATGGACGCAACTGGTCATGAGTTGGGACGGATCGAACCTCTCTCTCTATGCCAACGGAGAAAAAATCGGATCCACGCCCTATAATCCCAACCCGGCAACGGGCCTGAGCTATCACGGCACGGCGCCTCTGAAAGTTGCCGCCTCCTCCTGTGATGGCACGGACGACAGACGGGAATACAGCGGCGAACTGAGCGATCTGCGAATTTATTCGCGTCCATTGACGGATAGCGAGATTCAACAGTTGTACGCCGGGCACTGATTTGGGCCGGTTTGACCGACCCTGCGGATTCCGTTAAGATGAATTTGCGGGGTGGAGCAGTCTGGTAGCTCGTCGGGCTCATAACCCGAAGGTCGTTGGTTCAAATCCAACCCCCGCAACCAATTTTCGAATTCAGAGGCCGGGGCCAGACACCCGGTCTTTTTTTTTGCGCTAGGCAAACGGACAAGAAGGACGGGCTGGCAATTTCATGCGTCCCGGCGAAGCCGGGCCGGAGGCCGAAGGTCGTTGGTTCAAATCCAACCCCCGCAACCAATTTTCGAATTCAGAGGCCGGGGCCGAAGGTCGTTGGTTCAAATCCAACCCCCGCAACCAATTTCACGGATTCATAAGGGCTTCCTGGCCAGACACGGGAAGCCCTTCTCATTTCTGCCGTGTCGTGTGTATCGGATAAACCGTACTTCCTGTACATCCTGTGGAGCGCATGACCTAAGGTCGGACGCCGATTCCCAAAATGTATTCATGATAAATGGCGAACTTTTCCCAACGGATGATTTTGAATCGGTCCTTAAACCTCTTGCGCAGCTCATCTTCGGTACGCGGGTAGGAACCGCGATCGAGCCTCCACAGGATCTTTCCGGCAAGGCGCCGGCGGTTAAGAACCGGGTCGAGCAATATCATGTGTCCTCCTGCGCGAAGCACACGCCGGCATTCGTCGAGCGCCTGCTCAAGCATGCAATCGGTCAGATGGTGAGCTACAAACTTGCAAATTACCATGTCGACGATGCCGTCGGCGATCGGCATTGACGTTGCGTCTGCCAGAACGGCCAAACCTCCGGGCACCTTGGAACGAAAGCCTCTCAGTTTGGGCATTTCCAAATCGAGGCAAATGTAAAGGCAATCCGCCGGTAGGAGATTGCGAACCGCGCCTGTCCCTCCCCCGATATCCACGACGACCTTGGGCTTTAGAGGCGCGATCTCTTGCGACAGCCGCTCGAGGATCCGATTATTCCCGGCCAGAGTCTGAATCCGGTCATACACCCAGGGATGCGAAGCTATGCGATCCAGCAGTCCGGTTAACACGTCACTGCATCCGCCGTGCGGCGCAAATACTGGCCAGTTGCCGGAAGCAATCGGGATTGTAGGATCGACGAGCGCCCTGCCGTGGGACCTCTTGTTTATCCATCAAGTTATCCACAATCGAATATATTTATTGCAGAGACAACGCGGGCTTGATCGGTTTCGCTCAGCTCGGCATAGAAAGGCAGCCTGATCACGCGGTCGCTGACGTCCTCCGCAACCGGACAATCGCCTTCTTTTCCACCCCATCGCCGGCCCATCTCGGACAGATGCAAGGGCAGATAATGGAACACGCTGAGGATTTCGCGTGCTTTCAAATGCGCAATGAGCGCCTGACGGACCTTGAGCGATGGCATCAGCAGGTAAAACATGTGCCAGGGTTGCTCGCAATGCTCCGGCACAAATGGCATAGCAGCGCCATTCTTGGCGGCCCATTCGGCAAGATGATCATGGTAAAACTCCCAGACGCGTCGCCGGCGGGATTGAATTCGGTCGCGATGCTCGAATTGCGCGAACAAAAAGGCCGCAAGCACGTCCGATGGGAGATAACTCGACCCCAAGTCCACCCAGGTGTACTTGTCCACCTGCCCGCGGAAGAAACGGGCGCGATTCGTTCCCTTTTCGCGAATGATTTCGGCCCGCTCGATGTAGCGCGGGTCATTGATCAGGAGCGCGCCGCCCTCGCCACACGTGAAATTCTTAGTTTCGTGAAAGCTTTGGGTGGCGAGGCAGCCGAACGTTCCGAGATGCTTACCCTTGAATTTCGCGAAAAGACCGTGAGCGTTGTCCTCAACGACTGCGATCCCATGCCGCTCGCCGAGGGCAAGAATGGAATCCATCTCGCAGCCGACCCCGGCATAATGCACCGGAACGATAGCTTTCGTTCGTGGCGCAATGAGCTTAGCGATTTTGCGCTCATCCAGATTCAGAGTGTCCGGCCGAATGTCACAGAACACGGGACGCGCGCCGCGCAGCGCGAAGGCGTTGGCGGTGGAGACAAATGTGAACGAAGGGACGATCACTTCGTCGCCCGGCTGAAGATCGAGCAGCAGCGCCGCCATCTCCAAAGCGTGCGTGCAAGAAGTTGTCAGAAAGGCTTTTGCGACGCCAAGTTCATTCTCCAGCAGTTCGTGACATTTTATTGTGAAACGGCCGTCCCCCGAGATGTGGCCGGTTTCAAGGGCCTGGGAAATGTAGCGAAACTCATTGCCGGCAAGGCCCGCGCGGTTAAACGGGATGGGTACCGTGGTCATGCGCTCTTCCGCGTTTCAGAAAACCATCGGTGAAACCAGAGCTCCACGGAGCGGGTCGTGAATCCACATCTCTGATACAAGCGTTGCGCGCGTACGTTGCGGCCTTGCGTCACAACGCTAAGGTTCGCAACACCTTCCTGGGCAAGCCAGCGGACGGCGCACGACACCAGATCGCTGCCAATGCCTTTCCCGCGGGCTTTCTCGGCGACGCCCAGCAAACCGATTTGGCCGCTACCGGGATTGGGGAGATGGCAGGTCAGGTAGCCTTGGAGATCTCCACCTTCTTCGGCAACAAATACCTTCGCGGCCCATCCACGACAACTTTTTTCGATCCATGTCTGGTATAACTCATCGCACAGGTGATGAGGGAAATGTCCATCGTAATAGAACCGTGAATCGCGATGGCCACCGCGGGCAATCGCCCGCAGCGCCGGAATATCGCCCTCCATCGCAGTGCGTACTCTGAAGCGAGACGCATCACCGTGGGAAACCGCCCCCACGTGAAGATCGAGCGTCTGCCTGACATCGAGGAAACGAAACATGTTGTCCTGGGCCAATCTCGCTGTCTCTGCATCCGTGGAACTTGCCAGGAAGTAAAGGCAGTCGATCCTGTGCAAACCACACCAGGCTTCGATTTCGACGACTACTTTCCCGGTAAGACACGAGATGTTGGCGCGCGCAATCCGCCGGGCGAAGAATTGTGAATCCCATTCGAGATAGTCGCAGATGGCATTGCCGCTCACGCTAGTCGACGAGCGCCGTTGAGCGCACGGTGTAGGCAGGCCGGTCCATCGTGCGAAAGTACATGCGAGCCAGGTATTCACCGATGATGCCCAAAGCGAACAATTGCGCCCCCGAAAAAATGGCGATGAGCGAAGCGAGAAACGGGAACCCCGGCACCGGACTTCCGTGAAGCAACCAACCGCCGATCACGAAAGCAAGAGCCAACAGCCCAAACGCCGTGAACGTGAAACCGATGAGACTGGCAACTTGAAGAGGCAAGACACTGAATCCGGTCATCATGTTCAGCGCATGGGCCACCAGCGCGCGCAGAGTGTAGCCGGAAACTCCGTCGCGGCGCGACTCGTGGCGAACCCGAAGGGCGCCAAAGCGAGTGGTCCCCCAGGTGAGAAGCACGTCAATGGATACGAATGGACCGTGATAGTGCTGGAACGCTTCGCGCACCTGCGTGCGAAACACCCGGAACGCGCTGATGTTCTGGGCGATTTCCGCGCCCATGGCGTTCTGCAGAACGAGCTTGGCGATTCGCGACGACAAATTGCGAAGCAGGCCGTGCCTTTCGTGCTCGGGGATTCCGTAAACGACATCGAACCCCTCCTGCAATTTCTCCAGAAGTCCGGGAAGTTCGGCGGGAGGATTTTGCAGGTCGTCATCCATGGTGGCGATGATTTCATGTTTAGCGGCGCGGATTCCGCAAAGCAAGGCGCTGTGCTGGCCGGCATTGCGCATGAGATTGATGCCGCGAATCCAGGTATATTCCCGGGCGAGCCCCACGATAACTTGCCAGCTTTGGTCCGGGCTGGCGTCGTTGACCAAAATCAATTCGAAGCGATCGGAACATTTTGGCAGCACCGCTTCCAATTCCTTCACCAGTTGCGGCAAGATCGCCGAGCTGTTATAGACGGGCACAACGACGGAGATTTCCCGCGAGCTCATCTCGTTTTTCATCGGCTTCCTGACATTTCGAATTCAGGATTATGAGAGTAACCCATGATGGCGCGCATGGCTATTGCTTCCACCTCACCTGAAAAGTGCCCACATCCTCACTATGAGGAAACCGCTGATCGAGAGCCTGCCGCAGGCCGGAATCCATCGAACCCGATGCTTTCGGGGCCAAATTGATGGCAACGACATTTATACCCAGATGATCGATGGCGCCCAGAGTTCGTTCGGTGCGCCCGGCGGGTTCTTCGGAAAAGTCGAAGAAGTGACGGGTCGGACTTCGCAAGCCGGAAAGAAAGTACACCTCAGGGCAATCCGGCGCGGCATAGATGAATTTCCCCGAGGCATGTGATTGAACCAATGGAATCAACTCATCGTAGAGGCGCGCATCGCTCGATTCCACACGCAGGGCACCCCCTCGCGCGAGAGTCAATCGCTCGGTTTGGGCATCCGGTGTATACCGCGCACCCATCTCGTAGATAAACGCGGGAGTGACCCGCAGGACCGCGAATAGCGGATAGAAAATCATCAAAGTCCCCAAAACGAATCGCGGCGGATTAATGGCCGAGGCGAAAAGGGCCGTCGCGGAGAGAATCGCCAGCGGAGCTACGTAGCAAAAGTATATCGGCGCCGCGAAAGGAAATTGCACCACGCTACAGAGCGCCGCGACGCACAGCATCAGCATAATCTGCTGCTGCCGGACGAGGCCCACATTCCGCCGCCCGCGCGAAACCCAAAGGATCGCCACGCCCGCCAGGACCAACAGGGGTATCGAAGTCGACAGCGAACGCCACCCGAGGCGATAGATCGCTGGAGACCTTGCCGAGAAAATGAGGACGGCGCAAGCAAACACCGCGAGAATGCCTCCGCAAATCGCGCGGCCTAGTCTGTGGCATTTATTCGCGACGATAACCGGCAGGAGGAACGGGATGATTGCCATCATTGCGACAGCGCCCTTAGGGGCAAACGCCGCGAAGCGTATGGCACTGGTAGGCGTGGCTATGAGGCCACGGACCAAATCGTGGACAGCGCCGGAAAGCGCGTAGAGAACCAATAGCGCAATTAACGGGATGGCGACCCCCACTCCAAAGGGCGCGCACATGGCGATGAGCGCCGTAAATCTCTCCCGATCGCGACCCGCAATCCCGCTGAATTCCCGGACCAGCAACAAGACGACCAAGGCAAAGGCCGGTAGAACAAAATAAATCGTTCCTGGGATTCCGGGAACCTTGTGAATCATGCTGAAAAGTAGGGCAAGAAAAACCACCAGCGCAAGCGCCACGGTCGCGCTGTAGAATCGGGCGCGCGCCGCCAAGTGGCGATGGTCCTCATTGGCAATACTCTGCTCGCGAAAGATGAAGAATAGAAGCGCGCCAGCAACAAAGTAAGCCCCGGTTATCTTCGCCAAAATGGAAAGGCCACCGCAAATCCCGGCTAAGAAGAGCCAGCGGCGAGAGCTTACCTCAAGATGACGAAGCAACGCCGCGGCGCCGAAAACGGCAAAGAACAGGTTGTACCAGGAAGGCATAGGGGCTGGATAGTTCGGCACGCTCCAGGCCACAGCCATGAGCGTGACTGCTCCGGCGGAATACGGCGAAGCGAAACGCGACGCCACGTAAAAAACCGCCGGGACCCAGGCGACAAAAAAAGCGAACAAAACGACGCGCATGGACGCCAAGTTAATCTCGAAGGCGCGGAAAGCAAGGGCGTGGACAAAAGTAAGTCCGCCTGTGTAATCGTCAAAGTCTCGATGAGGCAGTTCACCGTTCAAGAAGCGTTCCGCGCTTTGGCCGAGGGTTCCCTCGTCGTGGGGAACCCAACCGCGCTTCAGGTGCGTCCCCATGTAGCCGACGCTGATCGCCCAAACAACCAGAAGGACAAGCGCGAGCGTTCCGGCGCCTGTGTTGGGGTGAGCCTGCAAAGCGTTTTTTCCCGGCTCCATCACGGAGTTGGCGGAAGGCGTCAGATTAGTCTCCCCTCGAGTTTTGTACCACCGCGAAGGAGAGAGTCTACATCACAGCCAAGGGCTGTGAAACCGTGCCCGGTGGCGGGTACGGGTTGCCGGCGGCCAGGGAGGCGGCCGCTACCACGAACTATAGGGGGAGCCTTCGAGCGAAACGCTGTCGGAGGTCGAGTGCACGTCGCTGATGCCGGTGGCCGTCTGGTCGACACTCAGCAGAACGTCTTCAAAGTCGGCGTGCCAGTCGTGCGTGCGGGTAATCGGATCGGCGGGAATCTCCCGCAGGTAGCCTGCCGAGACCAATTCGCTCAGCGATCCCGGCGCGGCCTGCTTGTCGAGGGTGTATTGCTGGATGGCGTTGCGCATGGTTTGCAGGTCCTGCTTGAGCACCGCTTCGCGCGCCATTTGCAGCGATCGTTCGTAGCGGCCCGCGGCCATGGCCAGCAGCACCAGGATGATGGCTATGACGACCATAAGTTCGAGCATCGTGAACCCGCCGCCGCGCCTGCGCGCCAGACGAAAACGCGAATTGAAAACGCTACCCATGGTTTACCAGTCCGCGTACCTCGTGCCGTCCAGCGAAGAGCTGTTGGATAGCGAGAAGACGTCGAAAACGTCCTTGCCGCCCCAACTGCTCGATGCCGGATCGTCCTGCACCGACCGCATTCCCCATTGCGCCTGCCCGGTCATCGGATCCACCGGAACGCGGCGCAGAAAGCGCACGTGGCGAGTGGCACTGCTCCCGGTGCTATTTGTGCTGGCGCTACTCGTGCCGAAGGTTCCCGTGCCGAAGTTACTCGAGCCAAAGCTGCTGGTGCCGGTGTTCGTCGCCGGTGCCGCGCCGAAGAATGAAGATATAGCGCTGGCGGGGGTGGCTCCGGCGATCGCCGCGCCCGCTGTGCCGGCCGCCTGGCCCGCCAGGTCCACGCCGGACACCAGCGTATCCAGGTCCGGCGGATACCCCTCGGTCCCGACCTCGACGCGAATCAGGTTACGATCCGCGGCGTCCTTATAACGGTCGATGGCGTCGCGCATATCTCTAAGATCTCGCCGCAGCTCGGTCTCTTTTTGCCGCCTCACGGTATAGCGTGCCAGGGGAAGCGCCGACGTTGCCAGGATCAGCAGGATGGCGCAGGCCATAATCAGTTCCAGCAGACTCATGCCCGCTTGTGCCGGCGGCAGGAATCTGGCGCATTGCCTTCTGGAGCGCATGGTTCCCTGATTCCCCCGTTACGGGTGCACCTGCACGGTGGCTTCCTTGGTGACGAAGGAGATGGCTTTCTGCTGCGAGTCGCGGGCGTTGATCTGCACGATGGAGATCGTGGAACTGCCCGGCGCGACCCCGCGCACCACAATGCCGAATAAAGTCCCGCTGCCGCTGATGCCGGGAGTGTTCGGCATGCGCGTGGCGGAGATGATCGCCTGTCCGCGCTCTTTGTCGACGCGCTGCACGATGGCGATGGGCTGCGTTCCGCCGGAGAGGAATCCTCCCTGGCGCACGTCCTCGATGGAGATCACTTTGGGGTCGTACTGCAGCAGCATGGGCACGGAGTAGAGGTCTTGCACGTCCTGCACGGCGACCCCCAGCGTGGTGGTCTCGCCGGTCTTGAGTGAAGCGGTTCCCGGCGCAAAGTTCAACTGAGCGTTCTGGCTCTGCGCCAGGGGCGCGGGAGGAGCGGCGGGCGTCGTGGCGGGCGGCGCGGGCGCTGCCGCGGATGGCGCCGGAATCGGCGGCGCGAGCACTTGAGACTCCAGGTGAATCTCGGGATTGGTATCGGTTCCCGATGCCAGACTGCGCAGATTTTCCGCGGTGATGCCCGGCAGCCGGATGATGTGCGGCGTCACCACGATCAAGACTTCTTGTTCCTCGTTATCGTTCTTGTTGTCCGATGTGAAGTATTGCAGAAAGGGAATCTGCGAAAAGCCCGGCCACCCGCTGGACGACTTCGACTGCGTGCGCTCGATCAAACCGCCGAGGATATTGACTTCGCCGTCCTTCAGCCGCACATCGTGTTCGATGTGCCGCTGGCTGATCACCGGTTGCGAGATGCCGCCGATATTGCTGGTGCCCGTGACCGAGGAAACTTCCACCATGAGCTTGAGGCTTACTTCGTTGTCGGGATGGATGCGCGGCGTGACGTCTACGTTCACGCCAACGTCCAGATATTGAAACTGCGTATTCACCAGCGGATTGATGATCCCTCCCGCGGCGCCGGTCGCTCCCACGCCCACGCCTGCCTGGAAGCTGCCGGTGGCAATCGGCACGCGGTCGCCGATGCGCAGCTTGGCGTCTTGCCCGTCGACCATGCGGATTTCCGGATCGTCGATGATGCGCGTCTGGCTATCCGTCAGCAGCGCCGTGGCCGTGACGCCCGGCAGGGTCAGGCTGTAATCAGCGCTCGAGAGACCGCGCAAGGCGTTGAGCGGCACGGAAAGAGCGGTGGAAGCCGAACTGCCGCTGCTCCCGCTGCTCGGCGTGGCGATGCTGGCGCGCGGTGCGAAGGCCAGCGTCGCCGTTCCTCCGGGATTGATGCCCAGATCGCGCATCCGGTCGCGCCGCGCCTGCAGCACGGAAAATTGCACCACCACTTCCGACTTGGGTTTATCGATGTCGTTGATGATTTTTTCCGCGAGCATCACCTTGTCCGGCGTGTCGCGGACGATGATGGCGTTCTGTTGGTTGAACTGGATCACCCGCCGCAAGTCCAGCAACTGCCGCAAGCCGTTGATGAGTTCGGTGATGTCCTGCGGCAGGATGGTATTTTTCAGGTAGATGGTGCGCACGATCTCTTCTTCGTAGTCGCGGCGTTTCTGCGCCTGGTCGGGCGCCACAAAAATGATGTCGCTGGTTTCCGGCTTCCAGAAGGCCTTGGCCTCCAGGGACACGATGTTCAGGGCCTGTTCCAGCGTGACGTTGGTCAGTTCCACCGATACCCGCCGCGACGTGAAGTCCGGATCGAATATCACCGTCAGCCCCGCCAGCTTGGCCACCGCGTCATAGACCATTTTGGCGTCGTTGGTCATCTTCAGGTTGATGGGCGCGAGCGACAATGCCTTCAACTCCGGCGGGCCCGCCATCAGCTTGGCTTCTTCCTCTTGTGGCGGCTTGGGCGGCGGATTTTGCGCGGCGTTCTTCGTGGCTATGGCGTCCAGCGTGGTTTGCGTTTCCTGCTGCGCGATGGGGCTGGCCGGATCGATCAGCATGGCCTTCTGGAATTCCGCCAGCGCCACTTGCAGATCGCCCTTTTGTAGCGATTTCTGCCCTTGTTCGACGTGGTACTGCCCGGCGTCGAAGCGCAGCCGGTTGACTTTCAGTTTGTACTCGGGGTTGTTGGGCTCGGCAAGCAGCGCGCGGTTGTAGTGGATCAGCGCGGTGTCGTAGTCATTCAGCCCCTCGGCCTTTTTCCCCTGGTTGTATTCGCTGTTGCCGTGAGGGCAGCCGGCCAGTCCGGTTACGGCGCAGGCCAGCAGAAGAACTCGGAAATGCTTTCCGATCATGTTCACACTCTCTAGGGGACGTGTAGGCCGGAGGGAGAGAGGCCGCTCCGTGCCTTTCTTCAAGAGTGTTCGCTCTGCCGACCCCATTCGGCGCTCACAAACGCCGCTGAGCGCCCTTCTCAGAGAACCACGCCCAACGATCTTAGCCCCTCTTGCGGTGGCGGGCAAGGCGCCTTCTTGCCCCCATTTCCGCCGGCCGTTAATATAACTGCTTGTGGCTAACCCATTTAAGAAAAAAGCGGCCAACAAGACCAAAGATGCATCGGGCGAACTGATCGTTGCCCAGAACCGCGCGGCGTCCTATAACTACCATCTCCTCGAAAAGATGGAGGCGGGTATGGCCCTCGCCGGCACGGAAGTGAAGGCCCTGCGGGCCGGCCAGGCCAATCTTCGCGACGCCTATGCGGAAATCAAGGGGAACGGCGTCTGGCTGGTCAACTGCCACATTCCCCAGTACCAGCCGGGCGGCCCTTTCAATCACGAGCCGCTTTCGCGCCGCCGGCTGTTGCTGCACAAGCGCGAGATCGAGAAGTTGTTTGGCAAGACCCAGCAGAAAGGCTTGACGCTGGTGCCGCTGCGCATCTACTTCCGCAACGGAATCGCCAAGTGCGAACTGGCCCTGGCGCGTGGCAAGAAGGAGTGGGACCGCCGCCAAACGGAACGCGACAAGGAAGCGCGGCGCGAAGTGAACGAGGCAATCTACAAATCCCGGAGGCGCTGAACCATCATGCAAATCGGCCTGGACCAAACCGCGGCGGCAAAAATCCCGACGCAGGCGCTGGTGACCTATGTGTTCGAACCTGAGAAAGAGCAGGGCAAGGCCGTCGTCGAAGGCGCGGTGGCCGAACTCGATCAGATTTGCGGAGGCGCGCTGGGAAAACTGGCCGCCAACGGGGAATTGACCGGCAAGATGCTGGAGATGACCCTGGTGCACTACGCCCCGGGATTTGCGGCCGAGCGCCTGCTCATCGTCGGCGCCGGCAAGCGCCAGAACTTCGGCACCGCCGAACTGCGCAAAATCGCCGCCGCCGCCGTGCGCCATCTGAAATCGCGCTCCGTGAAGCGCGTGGCTTTCCTGGCGCGTGAACAGGACCGCGGCGCCGCGGCTGCCGAAGCCGTCGCCGAGGGGCTGCTTCTCGGCAATTTCGAGGGCGACAAGTACCGCACCGAAAAGCGGCCCGATCCCGTGGAGTCCGCCGCGCTTCTCGGCTTTGACGCCGCCGCGCAAGCCGGCGTCGAGCGCGGCCGCATTATCGGCGAGGCCCAAAACTTCGCGCGCGACCTAGGCAACGAGCCCTCCAACCTGATGACCCCCGTCATGCTCGCCGACCGCGCCCAGGCAATGGCCCGCGAAGCCGGCTTGGCCGTGGAGATCCTCGACGAAAAGCGCATCACCGAACTGAAAATGGGCGCGCTGCTTTCCGTGGCCCGCGGCAGCGTCGAGCCTCCGCGCATGATCGTGCTCACCTACAACCCGCCCAATCCCAAGCCCGGCGCGCCTGTCCTGGGCCTGGTCGGCAAGGCCGTCACCTTCGACACCGGCGGCATTTCCATCAAGCCCGCCACGGACATGGAGAAAATGAAATTCGACATGGCCGGCGGCGCCGCCATGCTCGGCGTCATGCGCGCCCTGGCAAAGCTAAGGCCGGCCATCAAGGTCATCGCCATTATCCCCGCAACCGAAAACATGCCCGGAGGCCGCGCGCAAAAACCCGGCGACGTGCAGATCGCCATGTCCGGCAAGTCCATCGAGGTCATCAACACCGACGCCGAGGGCCGCCTGATCCTGGCCGACGGCCTCACCTACGCCAAGCAACTCGGCGCCACGCATATGGTCGATGCCGCCACACTCACCGGCGCCATTGTTATTGCGTTAGGCGCCGTCAATACCGGCGTTTTCGGAACCAACCAGGCGTTTACCGACCGCGTCCTGGCGAGCGCGCGCGCCGCCGGAGAAAAAATGTGGCACATGCCGCTCGATGACGACTACCGCGAGCAGATCAAGAGCACCGTCGCCGACATTCAAAACGTAGGCGGCCGCGGGGCTGGAGCCAGCACCGCGGCCTGGTTCCTGCGCGAGTTCACCGGCGAAACTCCCTGGGTGCACCTCGACATCGCAGGCACCGCATGGCTCGACGACGCCAAACCGTGGGCCGGCAAGGGCGGCACCGGCGTCGCCGTCCGCACCCTCGTTGATCTGGCGATGAATTTCGACGGGAAGTAGATCTCCGGGAACGCCAATCTCCCGATTGGCGCCCGGAAAAGCAAGCGCCGTGATTCCGAGGCCGTGAGGAAGCGGACTAGCCAATAGACGGGTGCATACGTTGGAAAGGCGAGCAGCGCGTTCGACCGATGCCCAAAGCATCGTCCCCTGGTTTCCTACCAGGGCGGATGCCGTTTTATGGGCCGGCCCCAGTGTTCCGGACCCACTCACATCCCCGTGGCTAGCACAACAAATTGAGACGACCAACTATTGGGTGTGGGTCGATGAAGCGGGGACCATACAAGGAGTCTTTGCCCTTAACTTCAAAGAGGACGGGTGGGCACGTTTCGGTCGCTTTGCTCTATCACCAAGCTTACGCGGACAACGGCTTGCAAAAGGATTGGTTCGGGAAGTCATAACGTTGGCGCGGTCTCTTGGAGCCAAGAGATTATCCTTGGGGGTGTATGGCTCCAATAAAATAGCCATGCACGTTTATGAGAGGGTCGGTTTCGAGGTTTTTGAAGAGCGCGCTGCTGAGGAAGACTCGAGCGGTGTGGATTATCAAATGAGGCTAGACCTGTAGAGCATGAGAAATTCACATTTAGGATATTACATTCTGTAGGCTACATCTTCTCCGGCGCTTCGATGCCCAGCACATCGAGCGCGGCAGTCAGTTGCCGCTCCACCAATCGGCTCATCTGCAACAGCAGCAATTTGCGCGCCGGGTCGGTTTCCGAAAGGATGTGATGGTGGTGATAGAAGAGGTTGAACGCCTGCGCTAGCTCAAACGCATATTTGGCGATAAACGCCGGCTCCTGCGCCGCCACCGCCACCTGTACTTCATAATCAAGCGAGCCCGCGAGCAGAATTACCTGCCACAGATCGTTGCCCGCCGACTCCTTAAGAAACTCCTCGACCGCGCTGGCATCCAGTTTCTCATCCAGTTGCCCGACGCGAAATGTAGCGTCCTGTTCGGCGGCCTTGCGAAAAATATTCTTCGCGCGCACCACGGCATACTGGCAATACGGCCCGGTTTCGCCCTCAAAGCTCAGTGCGTCGCGAAAATCGAAAGCGATGATGGCCGTGCGGGTGAAGCGCAGCAGGAAATAGCGCAGCGCGCCTATGGCGATGACGTGCGCGATGTGCGCGCGCTCGTTTTCCGGCGTGCCGGCGTGGCGCTCGTCCACCTCGGCGCGCGCCGCGGCCTCCAGCCGGTCGAGCAAGTCGTCGGCTTTGACGCCCTGCCCCTTGCGTCCGCTGACCTCCACGTAGGGCTTGCGCGCGTCTTCGTCGGAGAGCGTGTAGCCCATCTCCGCCGCGCAGCGCGGCGTGAGCGCCACCACCTCATAGGAAAAATGGATCGAGCGCGCGGCCTGTTCCTCGAATCCCAGCGCGCGCAGCCCCGCCACCACCACGTTTTGCAGGTATGCTTGGCGCGCGTCAATCACGTTAAAAACTTCCGCCGCGTGCCCGAACGCCGGAGCGCCGGGTTCGCCGCCGCTCACGGCGCTGGTCCACAGCGTGTGCCCGCCGGCGTATTGCTCAAAGCGCTGGTAGGCGAAGTCGCGCCCCAGCAGGCCGAACTTCCACATCTGGTATGCGATGTCCTTGCCCACATACGTCACCGTGCCGTTGGAGCGCACGATCACCTTGGCGTCATCGTCGCCTTCGCCGCCCGAGCCGCCTTCGCTCGCGGCCAGGATCATCACCCAGCAGCCGGCATTCTTGCCGCTGGGCGCCAGATGAACGGCCCCGCGCGCTTTGAGTTCGCCAAACGCCGCGTCCCAGAATTTCAGGTGCAGGATTTCGCTCTCCCGCGGCAACAGGTCGTATTCGATGCCCAGCCGCTCCATGGTGCGCAGGTGGCAGCGCGTAATGGCAACAGAAATGATCTCGGCCAGCTCCGCCGCCGCGCCGTGGCCATCTTCGATCGCCGCCAGCGTTTCTCCGCGCAGCTTGAGGCGCGTCGCGTCCTCCTCAAAAAAATGCGTCACCCGCGCGTAGACGTCCCAGCACAGATAATCGAAACGCGGCGCGGCGGCCAGCGAGCGCACCTCCTCCGCCGTTTTCTTTTCCATGTGTTGGAAGCCGACCACCACGTCGGCCACCTGCACGCCGGTGTTGTCGATGTAGTTTTGCACCTCGACGCGCCGCCCCGCCCGCCGCAGCAGGCGCACCAGCGTGTCGCCCAGCGCGGCGTTGCGCAGGTGTCCGATGTGCGCGGCCTTATTGGGATTGATGTTGGTGTGCTCGACCACCGATTTCGGCGCGTCCGCCGCGGCCATCGCCGGAGCTTCGCGGTTGCCGCCGGCCGCGGATGTGAAAAACGCGGCGCGGTCGAAGAAAAAGTTCACGTACCCGCCGCCGGCGGGCTCCACGCGCGCCACGCCGGGAATACGTGCCGGCTCGGCGGACAGTTCCTGCGCGATCTCCTGCGCGATCTGCCGCGGCGCGCGCCGCAGCCGCTTAGCCAGCTCAAACGCAATGGGCGTGGCCACTTCGCCCATGGCCACGTTGGGCGAGCGCTGCGTGACGATGGCAATGTCCGCGATGCCGCGGCGGTTCAGAAACGCCGCCAGCGCTTCGCGGATGCGCGCTTCAACGATGTGATACACGGAGGCTCATCGACCGGAAAGAGTTAGCGATTATAGGGAAGCGCGGCGGGGCAGTCAAAAGCCTTGCCACACTGGTTGCGCCGTTCTTGGGTTACTTGCCGATCTTTTCGTATTTCTCCAGCACCATGCGCGAGACCACGCACCCGTAAACGTTTCCCTGTGCGTCCACGGTCACGCCTTCCGGATTGGTGTTGGGAATGAAATATTTCACCGCGCCGGTTTTAGAGCTGCCGATGCGGATGCCTCGCGGCCAGTCGGGGTGATTCATGGGGCTGGACTCGGAATCCACCACATAGATGGTGTCGCTCTTCTTATCGATGTAAATTCCGCTGGGACGGCTGAACTGCCTCCAGATGTCGATGAAGTTCCCGTCCTGATCGAGGATCTCCACGCGATTGTTGGACCGGTCGGCGATAAACAGCCGCCCTTGCGCATCGATGGCGATGCTATGCGGTTGCCACACCTGCCCCGGCCCCGATCCCATCTGCGCCACGTCCTTGATGAACTTCCCATCCTTGGAAAATTTCGCCACGCGGTCGCCGTAATGGTTCGTCGTGGGATCATGCCCGTCGGTGACGAAGATGTCGCCGTTGGCGGCGACGGCTACGTCCGTGGGGCACACGAACGTGTCGATGCCCGATTTGGAAACGCCGGCCTTGCCCAGCGTCATTAACACCTTTCCATCCGACGTCATCTTAAACAACTGATAACCCTTGCCCGCCTTTACCGCCGCCTCGTCCGTGCCGGGCCCCAGCGGGCAATCGGTCACGTAAAGATTGCCTTCGGTATCCATCGTAAAACCGTGCGGCCCCGCGAACATTCCTACGCCCAATCTCGCCAGCACCTTGCCCGACTGCGGATCGAGTTTCAGAATCGGCGGCGTCCCGCGATGCACGATCCACAGGTTCCCCTGAGCGTCCGGCTCGCCTTGGATCACTCCGCCCCACTTCACGCCGGGGTCGGGCGGCGGCCAGTTGGGAACCAGCCGGTACGGCGCCGGCGCATACGGATTGAACGCCTCGGGCACCGCCGCTGTCGGTCCACCGGCGGGATTGGGCGCGTTCCCCTGCGCGAAGAGCGCCGTTCCCGCCATGGCCGCGAGCGCAACCATGATCATCGCCACAAGTAATCTCACGCGATTTGCCTGCGACATGCCGCCCTCCCTTGCCGCCAATTTATTTCTTGAGCCGTGGGCTATGGAATGATCCTGCAAGACTGGCCCGCATTATAGGTACTTGCCGCGCCACGCGTCAGTAAAAAATCAGCGCCGCCCGCTGCAGAAACCACAGCGCCGCCACCGATCCGATGGCGTAGGCGGGAATTTGCCGCGACCACTTCGGCCACCGGATCGCCAGCTTGCGCATCGCGTACAGAAAACTCAGGCACGCCACGATGAATCCCAGTTGCCCCGCCTCCACGCCGGCGTTGAAAAAAAACAGCGCCCGCGGAATCGCCGCCTGCGGCAGCCCCACGCTCGCCAGCGTGCCCGCAAACCCGAATCCGTGCAGCAGCCCGAAGCTGAACGCCACGATCCACGGCGCGCGATAAGTGAGCCCGTCCTTGCCCATGTTGTGGTGCGCCAATTCCACGGCCAGAAACAGAATGCTCAGCGCGATCACCGCCTCCACCGGCGCGGGCGTAACGCGCACGAATCCCAGCACCGCCAGCCCCAGCGTGATGGTGTGCGCCACGGTGAAGGCCGTCACCGTTTCCACCAGCACCCAGAGTCTTTTTACCACCAGCAGCAAAAGCAGCACAAACAACAGATGATCGATTCCGTAAAGGATGTGCTCCACGCCCATGCGGAAAAAGCCCGCCGACGAAAGCGAATTCTGGCCGCTGTGTTCGATGGTCCACGACGGATTTTCCGGCCGGAGCACTCGTGTCACCGACGTTCCGTCGGCGAAATTCACACGCACCAGCACATCGGTCGCCGTCCCGGCAAGCCCGTCGATGGCCACGCGCTGCCCCGCCAGCGAAGCGCCCCCCGCCGGTATCTCCCATTGGCACACCATCGCTTCCGCGCCCGCGCCGGAAATCTCCGTGCAGTCCCCCGGCAGGTTTTCGAGCGCTGTGTCCCCCAGCACCGGATGCAAAAAAATCGGCGGGTCGCCGAGCACCGGGCTCTTCCACAACACCGACCATTGCCGCGCCGAAGCCACGCCCGCCTGCTCGGTCACTTCGATGTACGCCGGTCGCGTCTCGTGCGCTTCCACGGCCGGCGCCGACACAAGGAATGCCGCGAGCGCAAAGAGCGCCAGCGCAATGTGACCTGCGGCCCTCATTTTGGCGCCGCCTCGTTTCCGGCGTCGGCGCGAATCCCTTTGGGCAGCTCCACGCTGACGGCGTAGCGCTGCAACAGTCCCTGATAGTACTTGTCGTTGGCCGCGCGGCGTTGCGCTGCCAGCCACTCTTTCTGCACCGCCGGCTGAATCTCGGCGAGCGCCGGCAAACGCCCCTCGACGCGCTGCTTTACGTAGACCAGATAAGCCCCGTCTTGCGTTTTCACCGGCCCTGACCATTTTCCCGTTTCCATCGAAGCCAGCGCCGCCGCAAACGCGTTCCCCAACTGCTTCACCACATCGCTCTCCGTGACGCCCTCAAAAGTGTTGGAGAAGGGAAGCGGATCGCCTTTGGTCGCAGTGTCGGGCTGCGCGTTCTTTCCCAATCTCGCGAGAAGTTTCTCGGCGTCCTCCGTCGTCTCCGCGCCGTGCAGCCCCGCGTCCACAAACACCAAACGAAAAGAGTATTTCGTCGCCGCGCGAAAAAGTTCAGGGTGTTGCGCCAGAAAGGTTGCCAGGTCCTGCTCGCTGGGTTGCGGAGCTTCCTTGATGTCCTGCGAGAGAAACTCCAGCTTTTCCTGGAGCCGGCTGCGAATGATGGCGTCGTCGCGATCCAGGCCCAGCTTCAGCGCCTCGCGATAATAGACCTCTTCGCGCACGCGCCCTTCGATCAGCCCGTTCAATTCCTGTGGGGTGGGCGGGCGCTGCCAAAGCGCGTTGAAGCTGGCGATCAGACTCTCGACGTCGCCGGGAGCGATCACGATCTTTGCGGTTTGCGGTTGTGCCCGCCCGAACTGCAAAGGAGCGGCGCCGCGCCGCAGCCCGGCGATCAGAAATAAACACGCGCCCAGCAACAGAAAATGCAGCAGCGGCTCGCGCAACAGTTTTTTTAGGAGTGGGGAAGCCATGCCCGCGGATCCCTTGCGGCCGCTGCCGCCGCGCTACTCCGCGTGCGTGCCCGGCTCGGCGAGGTAGTGCTCGCGCAGCAAGTCCTTGCCGTAGTCGTTGCCGTTGGGCGTGCGCACCACCACGTGCACGTGGTTGCGCGTCGGCACGTTGGGATCGTAGGGCGGATCGCGCATGGCGATGGGCTGCTGGTGGTCGTATTCGATCAGGATCACCGGGCTGTGAATGCGGTAATAGAAGACGCTGTTCTCATCATAGGCCCCGATCCACGCGAAGTAGGTTTCGTCGAGATGCTGTTGCACCTCGTTCATTTTCACCTTGGCGTGGCCGTCGTCCATGTTGTCGACGTACGCCGCGATCAGCGCGGTCAGTTGCTTCTTCTGCGCCGCCGTCAGGTCCTTGGCGCGCACGCCCTTGTAGTCCAGCACGATATTGTCCTTGAACGCTTCGCCCACATTTTCATTCTCGGTCTTGACTCCCACCTTGATGATGGCCTGTTTCCGCTGCGCGTCGTCGAGCCCGCGGATCATGTCCAGGCCCATCTGCTGCTCGTCTTGTAGGATCGACGTGCCCTTGTACTTGCCCTTGGTGGCGATGGTCGGCTCCGAGCCCCAGAAATTCGGCGACATCACCACCTGATCGCCCAGCACGAAATAATTGATGATCAGGTGGTGCCCCTGGATCTGCCATCCCCACGGCTGCGTGGCCGAAGGCGTGCCCATCACCGTGACGTAGTAATACCATTCGCCGTTTTCCGCGAAGCGGTTGGTTTCTTCTCCCAGCGTGTAGCTCAAATGCATGACGTCGCGCGAAAGCTTCAATCCCTTGGCGCTCAGCGACGCGCGCAGCAGGTTGATGCCCGCCTCGCGCTGCTCGTCGGTCATCTGGTACATGCCCACGCCCTGGCGCACGAATGTGTTCACGTTGTTCCACATCCGCCACTGCGGATCGTCCACCGCATACACCGTTTTGGCGCGTTGCTCCGGCGTCAGCGCGGCCAGAAACGCCTCCGCCGCCTTGCGTGCCGGCTCGGTCGAGACGCCTGTCGAGCGAACAGGGAACAGCCCCGGCTGCAAGCTCCCGCTCGTGGTGATGCCCTTGAATGGGAACGCCAGCTCTCTCTTTTCCTGCGCCTCGGTGTTGGCGCGCAGGCTGTCGCGAAAATCGTCATAGGTCGCAAAAGCCGGTCGGCGCGGCCGGTTGGCGCGATCCGTTTGCGGCGTGGCCGCCGCCCCCGCCTGCGGCGCAGGCGCCGCCTGCGTCTGCGCCTGCGTCAACATTCTGCCGGGAGCCAGCACCAGCAGCGCCGCCGCAACCGCCAGCAGCCAGCCGTACAGCATCAGCCGAATTTTCATCGACGCCTCCAGGAATCGCGCGGCAATACAAGCGCCCGTATTTACAACCGCGCCACTTGCAAGGGAATGTATCGAACTCCCGCCATCGCGGCAACCAAATTCACCGCCGGCCGGGAAATCCCGCCGCGCAAAGGGGACCGAGGCTCTTTCGCTGGCGCCATTACAACGACGTCATTCCGAACGAAGTGAGGAATCCCTCTGCGCCTTAGCTCTGCCCAGCCGCCTTGGCGAAAAATTCCTTCTGCCGCTGCGCCAACTGCTCCGGCGTCACGTCCTCGATGTGCGTGGCGATCCCCCATTGCTGCCCATACGGATCGGTGATCTTGCCGTAGCGGTCGCCCCAGAACATATCCGCCACCGCCATGTCCACGCGCGCTCCTCCCTCTATCGCTCGCGTAAAGACGGCGTCCACGTCTGGGACGTAGAGATGCAGGTACATGAGGTTGACGACCCCCGGCTCGGGCATCGCCGGTGCCTTGCCCATGGTGTCGTTCACAAAAATAATCGTGTCGCCGATCTTCAACTCCGCGTGCACGACCTCGCCGTGTGGACCCGAATGGCGCATGATTTCCGTCGCGCCAAACACCTTCTTGTAAAATTCCAGAGCCGCCTCCGCGTTGCGGCACACCAGATTGGGCGTAATCGAGCGATATTGATCGGGAACCGCTTTCACCGCGCTGGCCATGATAACCTCCTGTGTAATTTCAGGCTGGAATTGCCCCTCCGAGGGAAGCAAACGCCTGCATTCTCCGCCCGCCATCGCCGCCTGTCAACGCGTAGGGCCGGAAAATGACTTCGCAAGGTGATAGCATCGGCATTCCTAAGGAGGCCGCTTGCCGGAAGCTCCAGAAGTACTGATTGGATTGCGCGATGGAGACCGCATACTGCTGCGCAATTGGCATTACATGCCGGAAGATTGGATCACCGCGGACGCGGAACTCCGCTGTGGTCCATGGAATGGGAAATTAAGAGTTTGGTTTTATGGCCGCGAACTCTCACTTTTCGCGGAAGAAATACGAAAGCTTTACCGCGAATTGCGCGGAACGGCGACGCTGGCCCCCTTTGAGGTGCCCCATGTCAAGATGACTTTCACAGGTGATGGTCGTGGCGGCATTACGGTTGATGGATGTGCCCGAACAGATTTCATGAATGATACGGTGCTTTCTTTTCAGTTCCAAATCGACCAAACATTCTTGCCACAAATCGCTAACGCACTTTGCGCAGCCGAAAGGCGTCCATAGTCCCTTGTCTTCTGGCCCGTTACGTAATCCCCACGAGCGCAGACGCTCTTGCCTGCGCTCGTGGCTTCCTTAGCTCGCTTATTCGTATTTCATGCAGATTTCTAGTTGACGGATGGCTTCATCCGTCGCCCGCAGGGCCTCCGCGCGATGTCCGCCGAAATCGTGGGCCGCTTCCTGAATATGCTTTCGGGCCTTGCGCAAGGCTTCCAGCGATTCCCGAATTTCCGGATGCGGTGGTGCGGGTTCGGCTGCCGCGGTTGGGCGCGGAGCGGCCGGCTGAGCGCTGGCTGCTGGAACGGATGAGGCATTCGGCGCGGCCGGGGCAATAGTCGCAACACCCAGAGCCAGCACAAGGGCGATGACTGCAAATGGAATTACGGTTTTCATGTTCACGTCGTATTCCTCCTGGATTGAACGTGGCGTCCGCCGCGATTTCCCGCCAGCGGGCACCAGTGCAATTTTAGATTCCATTCGTCACCCGCGCCTTTTGCCCTTCACAGCATGTTCCATATCCATTACCCCGGCCGCGAAGGCGCCTGAAAATGAAATGGAGCCCACCTTCCCACTCGCGGACCCCATTCGGTTTGTGCTCTTTGACGAAAATGTGGGTTGTGGGGCAGGCGGGTAGTGTCTCAGTTTGAACTGGCTCGTGGCGGCCCGGCGATATTCGTCCGAATCACAGCGAGATTCGACATGACACCGTAGAGTTCTAACGCGTTACCAGACTTCGGCGTCAAGCCTTTCACCAGATTTTCAATTCCACGTATGGCGTCGAAGATGTCCGTTACCTGCTTATGACTTAGCCTGATGCTGTCGTCCATCATTTCGCCTCCAGTAATTCGATCTCTTCAATGGACCATACAATGATGCCACAGATCGCGTTACATCGTTACAGCGCCCAAATTCAAACTGAGACACTGCCGGCAGGCGCCGCAATTTGACTACTCCCAACGCGCCGCCTACTATCGTTCGTTTCACCGGGGAAGCTATTAAGCCACTGTGAGCCACGAAGACCTACGTCCGAAGTTTTACCTGACCACGCCGATCTACTACGCCAACGCGCGGCCGCACGTCGGGTCTGCCTACACCACGCTGGTTGCCGACGCCGTGGCGCGTTTCAAGCGCATGCAGGGCTACGACGTGGCCTTTCTCACCGGCACCGACGAGCATGGCGAAAACATCGCCCGCGCCGCCGCCAAGCTCAACATCACGCCGCGCCAACTGGTGGACCGCAACTCCATCGTTTTCCGCCGCCTGTGGGACGATCTGGGCATCAGCTACACCCATTTCGTGCGCACCACCTCGACCGATCATCTGCGCGCGGTGCGGCGCCTGCTGCTGCGCGCGCGCGATACCGGATACATCTACAAGGCCCACTACGAGGGCCGCTACTGCATCTACGACAATCTCTATGTCACCGACAACACCGACCCCATCGATTGCCCGGTCTGCGGCCGCCCCGCCGAAGTCGTCTCCGAGGAAAATTATTTCTTCAAGCTCTCGGCCTTTCAGGACCGCCTGCTGAAGCTTTACGAAGAACAGCCCGACTTCATCCGCCCGGCATTTCGCCGCAACGAAATCGTGCGCTTCGTCGAATCCGGCCTGCGCGATATCTCCGTCAGCCGCAAGACCGTCAAGTGGGGATTGCCCTGGCCGGAAGACCCCGAGCACGTCGTCTATGTCTGGTACGACGCCCTCACCAGCTATCTGAGCGGCGTCGGCTACGGCGACGACGAGATGCAGTACGAAAAATACTGGCCCGCGCAGCTCCATCTCATTGGCAAGGAGATCATTCGCTTCCACTGCGTCTACTGGCCGGCGTTTCTCTGGGCCGCCGACGAGCAACTGCCGAAGCACGTCTTTGCCCACGGCTGGCTGCTCTTCGATCAGCAAAAGATGAGCAAGTCCAAGGGCAACGTGGCCTATGCCGAGCCCATCGCGCGCACTATCGGCGTGGACGCGCTGCGCTACTACCTGCTGCGCGACGTCCCCTTTGGCCAGGACGGCAATTTCAGCCACGATGCGCTGCTCACGCGTTACAACAGTGACCTCGCCAACGGTTTGGGCAATCTCGCCAGCCGCACCCTGGCCATGATCGAGCAATATTGTGGCGGCGTAATTCCCAATGCTACCGCGGGTCCTTCGCCCCTGGAAGCGCCGCTGCGCAATGGCATTGCGGAAGTTTTGGGAACTTCCGCAACCAATCTCCCCGGCTTCTACGATGAACTGGATTTTTCGCGCGCTCTCGAAAGCATCTGGCGTTGCATTTCCCAGGTAGACCGTTATTTGGTCGACGAAAAACCGTGGACGCTGGCGAAAGATCCCGCCAATCTGCCGCGCATAGAAGCGGTTCTTTATAACGCCGCCGAAGCCTTGCGAATCGTCCTGGTGCTGGTCCACCCGGTCTTGCCCAACGCCACGCAACGCATTTGGGAGCAGATGGGCCTGGCGGGGAGGTTGGCGGATCAGCGCATCGATCAGCTCGATTGGGGACAGCTTAAAGGCGGCTCTCCGATCGCCAAGGGTGAGGGAGTATTTCCACGAATCGATCAGAAGGAAACTTTGGAAAGGATTCAAACCATGGAAAAGGACATTACGCAGCCTCAGACTCCGCAACCCGCGGCGCCTGCGCAACCCGCCGCAGTTCCTGCCGCGCAACCCGGCGCTGCCGCGGCCGCTCCGGCAGCCCCGGCGCGCATCGGCATCGAAGATTTCGCCAAGGTGGAGATGCGCGTCGGATTGATTAAATCCGCCGAACGCGTCGCCAACGCCGATAAACTTTTGAAGGTGATGGTGGATATCGGCGATGAAGTGCGCCAGATCGTCGCCGGCATCGCCACGGCCTATGAACCGGAAAAGCTGGTCGGCCGCAAAGTGATCGTGGTGGTGAACCTGGAGCCGCGCAAGCTGCGCGGAGTGGAATCGAACGGCATGATCGTCGCGGCCACCGGCTCCGACGGCAAGCCTATCCTTGCCGGTTTTCTCGAAGACGTTCCTGCAGGCGTGCGCCTGAAATAGATGGTTGCTGAAACGGATGTTTGCCTGAAATAAGCAGCCGCATCCGGCCGTACAAGCCATGGAGAACGCCGCGTCCCAGCCCGTGCCGCTTCCGCTCGTGGATTCGCACGCCCACGTGGACGCCTCCGATTTCGACTCCGATCGCGACGTCATGCTGGATCGCGCGCGCGCCGCCGGCGTCGAAACCATCCTCGCCATTGGCGGCGGTCCCGACGCGCTTGGCTCGGCCATGCCTTTTGCCGAGAGCCACGATTGGATCTACGCGGCGGCGGGCATCCATCCCCACGAAGCTGGCCTCGCCACCACCGCGCACTACGAAACGCTTTCGCGCCTGGCGCAGCATCCGCGATTTCTCGCCTGGGGCGAAATCGGCCTCGACTACCATTACGATCACTCGCCGCGCGACGTCCAGCAGCGCGTCTTCACCGAG
>Ga0207007_1010_pt1 | contig 44582 bp, 37 predicted proteins | sample Alteio_BWMinCont_85_FD_153487 | JGI IMG/M metagenome (GOLD analysis project Ga0207007, IMG submission 153487) | Enriched cells from forest soil in Barre Woods Harvard Forest LTER site, Petersham, Massachusetts, United States -... | ecosystem: Environmental > Terrestrial > Soil > Temperate forest >...
AAGAAAAATGCCGCGGAGAGCAGCCAATGATAAGTACTCCGCGCAATGGACCATGCGCGGCGACGGCCTTGCTCGCCACCAACCTCTGCGGTTGCTGGCGCGGGAATCGGTTGTTCGCTTTCCACGTTCATACCATTACATCGAGCGCGCCGGGCAGCACTTCGAGAGTCTGGGCCTTTAGAGTAATGACTTCTCCATCCACAACCACATCGACAGGATTCTCCAACTCAAATTCGATTCGAGCCGCCGTGCGCCTCGATGCCATCGGATGGCGTATATGCGAGCCGGTAAATAGCGTCGGCAGATTCCGCACGAGGGCTAAACGGCCAATCGGCCCCCAATGAACGTATTCAATCGTGCCGCTATCGATCGAGGCTTGCGGTGCGATCATCATCTTACCGCCAGTGTACTTACTATTGCTAAAGGCAACGAACAAACAGCGCCGGTCGTCCCGCTCCCCGTCGACGCGCAGGGGAAAAGGGCGGCGGCGCAATCGGGCCAGAGAAACGAGCACTCCGGCCAGATAACCTGGCTCGCCCAAAAATTTTAGGCGGCGATTCGTCAATGTCGCCACGTCCGCTGCGAAACCCATATTCAGCGTATTAATGTAAAAAATGGAGCCGTTCGAGTGGTCAAGGCGAATCACGTCGCAAGGACGCGTGCGTTGTCCAAGGATGGCCTTGATGCCAAATTCTGCGAGGTCCGTTCCGTTTTCCACAAAATCCCTTAAAAACGAATTGCCGGTACCGAGAGGAAGGAATCCGAGGGATGCGCGGCCTTCGGTTGCAGCATCTGGAAAAAGACCGTTGATGATTTCAAAACTTGTGCCGTCACCTCCCACGGCGATGAATTTGCGATAGCCATCGGCGTAAGCCCCGTGCGCCTGGACGGTGGCCTCGCCGGGAGTGCGCGTTTTGCGCACTTCCAGGCGCAGGCCTGCTGCTTGGAGCCGCTCGATGGTGCGTGCGGCCAGTTTTCCGCAGCGCCCGCCGCCCGCCGCCGGATTCACGATCGTGAAGTATGTTTCGTTCACAGGGAAACCATCGCGCTGCGGTTCACTTGCTTGCTGATTTGTCCGGCAAGAATGACGCGCCGGATCTTCATCGCCGCATTGCGCGGAAAATCCTGATCCCAGGCAACGTAGCCGGAGACGCGTTTATAGTTCAAAAGCTGCGAATTGCGCCGGGAAAGTTCCTTGAGCAGCGCGCCATCTATAGTGTTTCCCGGTTCCGGATGCAGGACCAGCACGAGTTGCTCACCGGTCATGGTGTGCTGCGGCCAGATATAATTCGCCGCGAAAACACAAAATTCCTTCGCCGCAATTCCCTCGAAATTATTCTCGATGTCTTCAGGATAGATGTTTTTTCCTTCGGCGGTAACGATCATGTTTTTCTTGCGTCCGAAGAGTTGAAGATGTCCTGTCACGTCAACCTTGCCGAGATCGCCGGTCATGAGCCAACCATTCACGATCGTTTCCGCCGTCATTTCGGGGTCGTCGAGATACTGCGACATTACAGTCTTACTGCGAACGGACACTTCGCCGATTCCGTCCGCGTCCGGCTGCACGATGCGAATTTCCATTCCTCTCACAGGTTTGCCGACGGTCTCGGGACGGAAGGGCCGGAGATCGTTCAGCGTGATCGCCGTGCAGGCCTCCGTGCAACCATAACCGTTGTAAATTGGTATGCCAATATCGTGAAAAAATTCAATCGTGGCTGGTTCCGTGAATGCGCCGCCAACGAGCAGGGCTTCGAGTCCGCCGCCGAAAGCGTTGTGAATATCCTTCAACAAGACGCGGCTCAGGCCCGGGCGCGGTTGCCGGCGAGTAAGCGCGCGATTCACGGCGATGAGCGCGCCGAGCATTTTACGTTTCGCCGGCGGAAGCGCCGCGAATTTCTCACGCAATCCACGTTGCAGATTTTTCAGGATCAGGGGCACTACCGCCATGTAGGTAATTTTGTATTTCGTGAATGCATCGCGAATGAATTCGGGCCGCAACGTGCGCAAATGAACGACCGTGCCTCCGCCGGTGAATGGCATGAGGAAACCGCCCATGAAATCAATCGCGTGATTTGTGGGAATGATGCTCAGATAGCTCGCGCCGGGCCTGAACGGAAAAACCGGCGTGACAGCGGAACATTGTTGGAGATAGTTTTCGTGAGTTAGGACGCAACCTCTCGGATGGCCTCCGGTACCGGACGAATATACGATGCACGCCGCGTCCATTCGCTTGCGCGGCCGAAATTCCGGCGCACGCGCCCCATGAAATTCTTCCCATCTGAGACCGCCCGCGAGATCGGCGTTTGGCGGCGCTTCGGTCACGATCACCGTCCGCAATTTATGCTCGCGGAACGCGGGCGCCTGCGAGATAGCACGCCACAGCGGGTATTCGACAACCAGAATGTGCGATTGGGAATGCGCGAGCAGTTGAAGGTGTTCGGATGCGGAAAGTTTGTAATCGAGCGGGACTAGAACGCCGCCTGCAAAGAAGACGGCGTAAGCTGAAATCAGCCACTTGGGCTGATTGGTCATCATAATTGCGGCGCGGTCCCCGGCGGCAAACCCTGATTCTTCGAGGGCTGCGGCCAGGGGTTCTGCGACCTCGCCGAATTGCCGGTAAGTGATGCGGGAGCGTTCGTGATCGCGGTCCGCTTCGATGAGGCACAGCTCTTCCGGCCAATGTTTGAGCGCTTCGCGCAGCGCCGCTCCCAGCGAGTCGTATTTCGCCAAATCAAGCATCATGATTTCCACGGGAAATGCATACAAAGAGAAGCAAGATTATATGAGGAATTCATCGGAGGAATCGTTTTATTCCGCCTGGCGATCAGAGTCTTGCCTGAATTCGCTCAGCGAGCGTGTGAAAGTCGCTTACACCCTGGACTTCGTAGTCCGGAAGCTCCACCCCGAAATGATTTTCAAGGCGCGTGAGCAGTTCCAGAGCCTGCAGGCTGTCGATTCCCAGTTTTTTGTAGAAATCGTCGCCGGGATGAAGTTGAGCGCGCGGGAATTTGAAATGAGTGGCGGCAAGATTCAAGATTTCATCCGTTGTTTGTTCGATTGTTTTCATAATTGGATTCTATCTTACAAAAAGCAAGATGCCGCTGGCTATTGTCAGGTTCTAAGGTTGATGAGAGTACGGGCCTGGATTTTCGATGAACTTTCGCAGACTCTCCATGACGACGGGGCGTTTGAAAAGGTCGCAGAAAATGTCGATTTCGCGGTGCAATTCATCCTCGGGCAATGGCTTGATGAAGAGTTTCGCGGCGGCAGCGGTGGCCCGATCAAATTTCGTTGTTTGCGAGGCCGTCAAGCGGGCCAGACGCAGGGCTTCGCCCTCCGCAGCCAGTTGGCTTACAAGCCCCACGGATAGCGCTTTGGTGGCATTGACGCTGCGCCCGGTGAGCAGCAGATCGCGCACCACGGCGTTGCCGATGTCGCGTTTCAGCCGGGGAATTCCGCCGAAGCCAGGGATGAGTCCGAGGCGCAATTCCGGAAAGCAGAAGCGCGCCATCTTGTCCGCGATGATGAGGTCGCACACAAGCGCCAACTCGAATCCGCCCCCAAAACATACACCGTGGACGGCTGCGATCGTAGTGAGCGGCGAAGTGTCCAGCCGATTGAGCACGGCATGAATTCGTTCCAGAAATCCGCGGACTCCTTTTGCGGCGGAGGATGCGTCCATCTTTTGCGCTTGTTCAAACAATTCTCTGAGGTCCGCACCAGCGGAGAAGCCGGCTTTCTGCTCGCTGTAAAGAATGAGCGCGCTGGCCTTTGATTCAAGCGCGGGAAGCGAGACGGCGAAACGCTCCAGATCCTCGAGCATCCGAAGTCCAATTTCGTTCGCCGGCGGGCGATTGAGTGCAACCTCGACGACACCGGCGGACAGCCGCCAAGAAAGCGTTTTCCCTTTGTATTCATCCATTCGCTAGCCTTCACCGATTCGATATTCTGTGTATTTCTGAACTTGCTCGATCCGACGCGATCGATTTTCAGTTTGCTGTTAGACAGGTCCGACCTTTAGGCCGGACAATCGCGATCGTAAAAAAAGTGGCCTTTAAGCCCCGAAGCTTCAGCGGCTGCAGCCCGTGGATAAGCGACCGAGTATGTCGGGGCTAAAGCCCCGGCCTCCGAAATTACGCTACTCTTGCTTCGCGTACATCCGCTCAATCTCCGCGGCAAAACGCGCGGCGATGGTATCGCGCCGCAATTTTCCGTTCGCGGTTAGCAAGCCGTTTTCGATGGTAAACAATTCCTGCGCTATGTGATACCTGCGAATCTTGCGGTAGTGCGGCAGCGGGGCATTCACCCGCTCCAATTGCGAATCAATTTCCGCGCCGGTGGACGCGCCGGTAATGATGGCCGCGAGAAAACTGCGCCCATTACCGACCAGCATGACGTGCTGCGCGCCTCGGACGGCGCGGAATAATTCTTCCTCGATCGGCTCCGGCGCAATGTTGTGCCCGGAATTGAGAATGATGATATTTTTCAACCTTCCTGTAATGCGCCAATTTCCGTTTGCATCGACGTCCCCCTGATCGCCGGTATGAAACCATCCGTCACGCAGCACTGCGGCGGTTTGCTCCGGGCGGCGCCAGTAGCCGGGAAAAATAGTAGGGCCCCGAACAATGATTTCGCTGTTCTCGGCGACGTTCATCTCGATGCCTGGGATGGCGGGGCCGACACGTCCGGGTTCGACGTGATGCGGATCGTCCATGGTGCAAATCGCCGTCGTTTCCGTAAGCCCGTAAACTTGGAGCACACGAATCCCGAGCATCATGAAAAAGAGCTGGGTTTCGCGGGCGAGAGGCGCGGAGCCGCAAATCAGCGCGCGAAGATTCGGGCCTAGACGTTTGCGAATGGACGGGAAAATCATGAGGCCGGCAAGTCCCAACCAGAAAAAATCCCACGTTTGCGGCGCCTTGTCATTTAGCCGCAGCCACGCCGCATTTGCCCGTTGAAATATTCCGGCGATGGCGCCTCCGCGTTTCCGAATATTGTCTCCGACGCCGCTGCGAATACGCTCTAGCAAGGTGGGCACATTCAAATAATAGTTGGGAGCCGCAACCCCGATTTCTTCGGCAAGCTTCGTGAGATCCATCGATAAAGTAAGCACGCTTGTACGGGATAGGCACGACAGCAGCAAGATCCACGATCCGGCAAAGCAAAACGGCAAGTAGTGAAACACGCGGTCAGGCTCCGTACGCGGCCCCATCAATTCATCGAGGCGCGCCTTGGTGCAGGAAAGCATGTGATCGAGATTGCCAACCGTCAGCATCACGCCTTTGGCTTCGCCGGAAGTTCCCGAGGTGTACAGAATGGCGATCGTGTCCTCGGGCGAAAGTGCCGAGGGTGAGGGAAACGAACTCGCCGCAACAGGTGGATTAGCGCCGAAGATTTCATCGAAGAATACAAAGCGCGGCGCATCCGGCCACGCCGCCGAAATCGCATCGCGAAGCCCCGTATCGCTACAGCAAATCAATCCAGGCGCGGCGTCGCGCAGCATCGCGGCGAGTTCGGCCCCGGATTGACGTGCGTACATCGGAACGGCAATGAGGCCTTCCGCGATAATCGCGAGATCCAGCGCGGCCCAGCGAATACTGTTCGGAGCGACCAGGGCACAGCGGTCTCCTTTCTCGAGGCCTGAAGCGCGCAAGAAAGCGCGGGCGGCGGCAATTTGAGCGAGCAAATCCGAACCGGTCGCGGTTCGACCTCCTCCCGCGTATGCCTCCGCCAAAACCGCGCGCCCTGCAGCTTCCTGGAGGCGCGAGAAAATGTTTTCAAGCAAGTTCATGGTGTTCTATGTAGCACAGGCTTCAGCCTGCGGGTTTTCGCTCGTTGTGAAATAAAACCGACAGGCTCGAGCCCGGCTACGAAATCTCTACCATATATGTCAACCTAATCTTCCCGCTGTTGCCGCGGCTGCGCCTTGGTATGTGTTGAGCAGAATGTCCAAAGTAGGGCTGAGCGTCGGCAAATATTCCTCCCAGCCGCGCACACCGGACCGCACCGGAAATTCCGGGTATTGCTGATGCACTGCGCGCTCCAGATATACACCCATTCGCGCCATGGTTTTTAAATTGCGCACGACCGAGTGAGCCACGCCCTCTCGCACGGCATCGGCTTCCGCTGCAAGTCGCTCCAGGACGCCAATCAGTTTTTCTCCGAGATCCGGATCATCAACCGTGAGGAGTAAATGTTCGTGGCCGCGCTCGCGAAGCAGGTTGCGAATGCGCTCATCCATGGTGATTCCCGCCGATGGCACGAGAGCGGGCATCGAAGTGACCATTGCGTGATAGCGCGAGGAAACCATTAGGCTCGACCAGCGCAGAATGCTTACGATCTGGTACATGTCATAATCGTCCGAACTGAAGACTGGCGCGCCACCCAGTTGCGGCGCGAGTTCATTACATGCCCGCGTATCCAGGCTTTCCATGGCGACGAGAATCAGAAAAACGCGGTGCTTGCTGCGAAATGCCTTCACTCCATGCGCCAACGCGGCCAGATATTGTTTGTACGCGGCGTCCACCGCTCTGCCCGAATTGTGAAAATAAATGGTGCGGTAGTGGCTTTGCTTGTACGCACCAAAGAGGGAGTGCGCCAGGAATTTCGGCGTGGATGGGGATACGGGCCACCAGAATGGGTTGATCGGGCAGACCGCCAGGATAGGGGTCTTGCCGTCCCATCCCGCATCATGCAAGACCTTGCCCCCGTATTCAGGAGGGTGCGGCTCGAAGGTCCAGGCGGTATCCGTGCCGGCCTCACTCGCCACGCCTAGTTTGCTGAGTATGGCCTGCGATTCCTCGTTTCGCGTGATGATCATGGAACGCCGGCAATATCGCGCGCACATTTTCTCGAGCATCGGGTTCATGTAGCCCGCTTCGGCGCCATAGCCAACCGATAATTTATTTTCGGCAGCAGCAATTCCCAGCGCACCGATGAACATGGTGGTGAGCGCATCCGCGAATTTGCTTTTGAACATCGACCCTTCGCAGGCGATCACTCCGTGATGCTTCCTCACTTCGCGAAATAAAAATGGCGGATAAATGTCCGGAAGAAATACCTGGCGAGCATCGCCAAAATAGCCGCGGCTCCATTCCAGATTCTGGGACATCACGCTGAGCGCGAGATTTTCCTCCCCCAGGACGCGGCGAATTTGACGAAGCATTTCTTCGACGCGAACGTCGGAGCCCGTGTTGCGCGTGCCGTTATATCCAGCGAAGAGGAGTTTCAGCTTCTCGCCAGGCTGCCAAGGATGCCCCCCGCCAAACTTCCAAAGCATGCTGGAGAGATCGATATAGGCGCTGGTCCAGGCTTCGAGGACGAGATCCATCATGGGCGGGAGCCTCGCAGGGATCCCACGCCGGCTACTGCCGCGTCCTTGCGCACCAAATTCAGGGACTCAGGCCAAGGCCGGTAAGGATAGGAAAAGTGATTGTCGCGGCTGAATTTCAGCAGGGGATAACAATATTCAGAAAATGGTTCCGGGGCGCGGCCCATTTCCGCGACAACCCGCGAATTGTCGAACACCGTGTCCCAGACGAGATACGGCATGAAGACTTTCAAGAGAGATGCGTTGCGGCCTATCGAGCCGCGCGAATTTGACAGCCAATTCACAATGGAAGAAAAATTTCTCTCGAGCCCCGGCCAATATAGCGGTTCCATTTTGCCTGCGGACTCCGCGAGCGCGCGCGTAAGCCGTTCAAATGTTTCGGAACCGGTTCCGGAAGAGAGGTGGTAGATCTCATGCGCGGGATTCGGTTTTTGATGCAGCGCAACAATCGATTCCGCAACGTAGTCCACAGGGACGATATCGATCCGGTCGGTCGGCCGAAAAGGCAAAACCGGCAATCCTGCCAGAAACACAAAAGCGCGGACCATATCGAATTGCGTCGTTTCCGGGCGGCGGCTGTCGCCGAGAACTATGCTCGGACGAAACACTGTTCGTGGAACATCGGGGAGCAACTCACGCACCATATGCTCGCAGAATTTTTTGGTACGCGCATACGGATCATAATCGGAGCGGTTCCAGTCGATGGAAGCATCCTCGGCCACCACTTCGTGGCTTCGCCTGCCAGCCACGGCAACCGTAGAAATCTCGCTGAAGCGGCGCAGGCCATGCAGGTCACGCGCCCGGCGAGCCATCTGCACGACTTCCAGAGTTCCGCGCAAATTCACGTTGAGGCAGGTTTTTTCGGATTTTCGGTTGAGTGAAGCCGCGCAATGGATCACAGACTCGGTAGTGCCGATCAAGTGAGTGTAATCGGCCGTATCCAGCCCAAAATGGGGTTCCGTGAGATCACCGCGAAAAACGGAAATGCGCGTCTCAAGCGCTTCCTGGAACCAAGGAAAATCCAGATGCAATTGCAGCGCGTGCCAGAGGCGCTCGTTCGCTTCCTGCTCCGTTTTCGCGCGCACCAGCAGATTTAAACGATCCGTGTGCCGCTCAAGCACAATGGAAGCGACGTGAGCGCCAATGTAGCCCGTGGAACCGGTCAGAAAGATGGCCATGGATTAGGTTTTGGTCCCCGCGCCAGAAGCTGCCCCTGCATGGGGCGAATCTTCCGGGCGTTCCGCTGTTCCATTGCCGGCGTGCTGCAAAGAAAAAGCGCGGCGCGGACGCTCTTCCATCGGGCGCCCTTCGATGAGTGGGTAGACCCAACGGCGCAGCGCTGGTATATGAATGTTAATCCAATAGTCCCACCAGTCAACGGTGGAAGGATCGTAGCTAAATACAGCACGTTCCTCTTGAGGAAGCGCCGCAGAGAGCAGTTGCACATTCTGCGCCTCGAAGACCTGTTCGTTATGCAATATGAAGGGTTCGTAAAGCTCGATCAGTTTCTCAACTCGCGCGAGGTCGCGCTCCTGGCGGGCCAGGGGAGGTTTCTTCATCTGCAGAACCGAAGCGGCGCGATTGATGCCCTGAACCACAGCCTTTTGAGCGGGAACGGAAAATTTCTCGTAGCGCGATTTGGAGACGGGAATCGTATCAAATTGCATGCGCATCCAGTTTTCCAGGCTTTGTTGCGATCGATAGTGTTTACGATGCGCGAGCCCGGTCAATTCGATTGACCGTCCCATGTCGCATGGATTGCTGGCGGATGTGGCCAGCTGGTAGATCGGTTCGTGACGCCGCGCGATAATCGCGGCGGCGATCAGAGTCATTCCGCGGCACACCATGTCTACAGGAATCACATCCAGACATTTGCGCTCGTTGGTCGGCAACTGTCGAAAATAGGTGCCGAGCAGATAGGAAAGCGGGGCGGAAGTATTGATGCCTTCATTCCAGCCGCGAAATGGCTGGTCAGTCGAGGTCTCCACAATCGAGGGGCGCACGATGGCGATCGGCAGTCCAGCTCCGTGACGCACGATCATGGATTCGGCGAGCGATTTGGAAAGCGTATACGTATTCGGCCAGCCGAGGCGGCGCGCGCGCCGGGTCCCGGCGCGTGTCAGGCGATTGCGCAGCCAGCGCATGCGATTTTTGCGGATAAGATTTTCGAGCTCAGGCGCGGCCGGTTCTTCACTGCCGCGATGTTTTCCAAGCGCCTGCCGCCGTAGCGCAGCAGTAATCTCCGGGCTCTCTGCGCGCGCTTCGGCACGGGCCACTACTTCCTGCAGCGAGTGCCACTCGCGTACGGCGTCGAAATCCGCAGCGCCAAGCGGCGTGTAATTTGGCTGCACTTCCTCAACGACGCGGCCGTCCTTACCACCTATCACATAACATGTCGAAAGGTGGATCAACGCGGCATGATCGGATGCGCGCAAAAATTCAACCAGATGAAGAACCGGGGCTACATTGCTTGCCAGGGCTTCGCGAAGGTCCGGATTGAAATCCGTCAAGCCGGAACTGTTGACAACGAGGTCCAAATTGCGCGCCAGCCGCGCTCGCGTTTGCGGAGCGATCCCCAGCCCCGGCTGACTGACATCGCCTTCGATAATCTCGACCCGCTCGGAAACAAACTCCGCAAACTGGTCGCCTAGCCGTTCCTGCAGTGGATCGAATACGGGCGATTCTTCAAATATCTTCTCAAAGCGCCGCTGCGCGGTCGTCGCGCGCTGGCGGCGAATCAACAAATAAATCTTGCCGATTTGGGGCACTTCGTTCAATAACTGCGCCAGCCATACCTTGCCGATAAATCCTGTCACCCCGATGAGTAAAATGTTCTTTCCTGCCAGGGTTTGCCGGACAGAAAGGGGCTCGGATTGTTTTTTTTCGTTGAATACAACCAGGGCGCGATGGTTTGCTGCTTTGGGGCGTTCAGCCGGCAGAATCGCCTTTTCCAGGCGCTCTGGATGGGCCGTCAGCCCTAGATTTTTCAACAGCCGGGCCGTTGGAACATGTCCTTCGACGCTACGCTGGAAGGCCCAGGCGATCGGACTTCGCGGCCGAATCACGGGATCCAGCAGACGGCCAGTGGCGATTCCATTCCGGAATTCCAACCGGTTCGAAACTAGCCGGGAGACGCTGAGGTATTGCGCCAAGGGACGCATCACGTGGTCCAGACCCTGGCTGACGAGCACCACGTTCTCTGAACCCTTTTCCGCCACGCACAATCGCAACCGCTCAACGCCCTCCGGCTTCAGCTTCTTTTTCAGGACGTATTCGAAATATTCCTCGCCCAACGAATCCAGGCGATCCCGTGTAACCCCGGACAAAAGGGTGTGCAGTACGCGCGTTGCAAACACCCGGTTACTCGCATAAAGGAAGGGCCGTACCAAGGCCAGCGCCAGTGTTCCTCCCCGGCGGGCCCACCTACCGGCGAACGTGTGGGAGTTCCAGGTAAAGTAGGCGACAGGCCGGACAGCGCCAAGCGCAACCAGACTCCCCTCTACCCGCCAGAACGTGAGGGCATGCAGATCTGAGAGCGAGAGAAATGGAGGACTGGTCCCGGCAACGGGGCGGCCGTTAGAATTATTTTGGGCGCTCTGATTACTCAACGGTTAGTTCCACTCCAATGAGGTAAAGAAGAATCACCCAGTCTGGCCAGGATTGAAACTATCATTCCCGGCCCCTGAATCGCAAGGGTTTGCGGTTCCCGCTGTGCAATTCGTTGCGGATAAGTTCAACCTCGTAAGGATCTCTTGGTTTGAAAAACGTGTTCCCTCCACAACTTAGGAGACCTTCTGCTCCGCAGAATGCGAAATTCATTTCCCATCGTCCGATGCAAAAGCACCAACTTTATCCCCTCCGAGGGACAGTATGACTTTCAGGACTTTTGAACCTATGGTCAAAAGTTCATCAACTGTTCACGGAACTGTTGTCTTCAAAGCTTAGCCTGAAGCCGGTTCCTTACCCCCAAGAATGGAGACGGAAAATTATGAAGAAGCTAAGAATGCTTGTCTTCCGACTAGCGATTCTGATGATTTCCGGCGTGATCGCCGGCCCTGTTTTCGCGCAAACTGCAACGGCTCCCTACAAATTGTCTGTGTTTGCCACAGCTCCAACCGGCCTCAGTGCGCCAGATTCCATCGCTGTCCTGGGCGACCATGTTTTCGTGGGATACGGCGATGGCCACTTGCCCGATGGTTCCGATGGCTTGAGCAGCCAGATCGTGGAGTTTAAGATGGACGGGACTCCCCTATACACGTACACGGTGGTTGGACACAACGATGGGCTGAAGGTCGATCCTATCACGCACAAGCTCTGGGCGCTTCAGAACGAAGATGCCAACGCCAACCTCGTGATCATCGACACCGAAACGCACTTAACGCAATTTTATTCATTCGGGCCGACGCTGCACGGCGGCGGTTACGATGATATGGTTTTCCGCGGTTGCAAGGTATATATCAGCGCGTCGAACCCCGCGAATAACCCGAACATTGGTCCGGCCATTGTGAGCGCGCGGCTGGAAGGGAACATGGTCGCTGTCGATCCCGTCCTTTCCGGCGAAGCGAACGCCATCGATATCCCAACCGACACGACCGTCAAGCTCAATCTTCAAGACCCTGACTCGATGACGCTCGACCCTCTGGGCAACCTCGTTCTGGATAGCCAGGGCGATCAGGAACTGATCATCGTAAGCAATCCAATGTCCTCGAATCAGCGCGTACTGCGTTTGCCGTTGACCTATCTGACTTCCGGCGGGCCGATGTCTGTGGAAACGGATGACACCGCATTTGTCACGTCGACCGAGGGATTCATTCTCTTTGCCGACAAAGGGCTGAATACCGTTTATAAATTGAGCAGAAACGCGTTCTCGCCGGGCACGGCATTCACTGCCGCGGACGGAGGGCCATTTGTCGGCACTCTGGACTTCACCACGGGAGTCGTCACACCGGTCGTAACCGGGTTGAACGGTCCTGGAGGCATGATGTTCGTCGATACATCGAAGCACGATCAGGACGATCACCAGGATGGAGATCGCGATACGTGCAAGGATCGTCGCTGAGGTCCACTAACCGACCTGTAAGGGACAATTCGTATCATTATGATGTCGGCGCGGCCTCGGGAATTCAGAATCGGGGCCGCGCTGCCCCTTACCCTGTTTCAAAATGACGAATACTCGCGAACGGCGAAACCTCATAAGCCTGATGTGCCTTCCTACACAGAGCGAACGGTAAAGCGGCATCAGAGTTCGATTTTTCAATTTTTTACAAAGGATTCATGCGCGATTCATGCGGCCCTCAAGCTCCGATCGGTAAAGTGCAATCCCCGCCAGGGACTGAATGATTAATGCAAAACTTAAGGAGGATTGGAATGGCTAGCAAGTGGAAGGTCGGCACACTAGTTGTCGCAATGATTTTATGTACCATGTCAGCTGTCTACGCTGGACCGAAAGGTAGCGGTTTGGCTAACAATGGCCACCGCATTCAACGTGTGTTGTTGATCAGCATCGACGGAATGCACGCAATTGACTACCTCAACTGCTCCAAAGGAATCATCGGAGTAAATGGCGGCGCGCCCTATTGCCCCAATCTCGCCGAGCTCGGTAGAACAGCTGTCAACTATCTGAACACTTCAACTTCAAAACCCTCCGATTCCTTTCCTGGATTAATGGCCCTCATGACCGGCGGTTCACCCCGCACCGTTGGCGCGTTTTACGATGTCGCCTATGACCGCGTGCTGGCTCCGCCCACGATCACAACCGGTAACGGAGTGGCGGGTGGCCCCTGCACGGTTGGGGTAGCGAATGGCACGACGACCGAATATGACGAAGGAATCGATCTCGATAAAACACAGGTGAACGGCGGAGCTCCCACCGGGGATGGTGGGATCAATTCCATCGACCCGAAGAAATTGGTGAGGGATCCGTTCAACAACTGCGCGCCCGTCTATCCCTGGAACTTCATCAGAACGAACACGATTTACGGCGTCATACATGCCGCGGGTGGCTATACGGCATGGACCGATAAACACCCCTCCTACTCTGCGGTTTCCGGTCCCGGAGACGGAACGAACCTCGACGACTATTACGCGCCAGACATCAACTCCATTCCCGTAGGTCTCCCCGGGATTCCTGGATGCAATCCACTGCCCGACCAGACCGCGGTCGCCGCGTCGAATGCATGGACGGACAGCTTTGCGAATATCGAGTGCTATGACACGCTGAAGGTCAACTCCATCCTCAACGAAATCGACGGAAAGACACACAATGGTCTTGCAAAAGCTCCAGTGCCCAACATTTTCGGCATGAATTTCCAAGTAGTCAGCGTCGGCCAGAAGCTGATCGAGAAATCGGTGAGCTTGACTGGTGGCTATGTGGATGGCGATGGCACGCCTACTGCGCCCCTCCTTGGCGAAATCCAATTCGCGGACAATGCAATTGGCGAGATGGTTGCTCACCTTAAGCATAATGGACTGCTCGATTCCACGTTGGTCATCATCACCGCAAAACACGGCCAGAGTCCCATCGATTCCGCTCGCTACCTGGGCATTTCCACGGTCACGAACGATCCAGTCACGACTTCGCCGGCCACCATTCTGGACAACGGCGGGTGCTTGCCCTTCTCGGAAGCGCCGTCCAATCCTACCGGCATCGGCCCGACCGAGGATGACATCTCCCTCGATTGGCTGAAAAGCAGTTGCACCACCTTGGGCGCGGTCGCGATGCTCGAGTCGCAGTCGCCTTCGACCGCCAACATCGCGGGCATCGGTCAGATTTTCTATGGGCCGGGAATCACGCAGATGTTCAACACTCCGGGAATTCCGCCGAATGGCGATCCGCGCACGCCGGACATCATCGTTACGCCGAATATCGGCGTTACTTTGTCCGGAAGCGGCAAGAAACTCGCCGAGCACGGCGGCTTCGCGCATGATGATGTCAATGTGATCATGCTCGTGTCTAACCCATCGTTTGAAAGCAAGACGAACGTAGGTCCCGTTCAAACGCTCCAGGTTGCTCCGACAATTCTCAAGGCGCTTGGGCTTGATCCAGAGGCCCTAGACGCCGTGAGAATGGAAAGCACGCAGGTCCTGCCCGGCTTGGACCTCGACAAATAAGACGTTCGCTGCGAAATAGATTGATCACAGCGCACGGGACGTCCGAAGGGGGCGTGCTCCTGAAAACGGGAGCACGCCCCTTTTTGTCTTCAATGGATGCGCATGAATCGGTCTTCATCTCCTTGGAGGCATTTTCTCCAATGTTAGAATCAAGGGTAGAAAAGAAACTCGAGCCCGCGGGAGGAATCAATGCCGAACTCCGAAATCGAGCATTTATTGGCTTTGCTGGACGAAGCCTATAGCAGGGCGGCGTGGCACGGGCCCAACCTTCGCGGATCGATACGCGGGGTGACGGCGCGCGAAGCTGGAATCCCCCCCAAAGCCGGACGGAATACTATATGGGAGATCGTCCTTCACGCCGCCTACTGGAAATATACGGTCAGGCGGAGGCTGCTTGGGGAAAAGCGCGGTTCATTTTCGATTCAAGGGAGCAATTGGTTTGATCGGCCCATCGATCGCAGCGAAACCGCGTGGCGAGCTGATGTAGCCCTGCTGGAAAGTGAACACCGGCGGCTCAGGGAGGCAGTGTCAGCCTTTCAGCCGGAAGATCTTGAACGTCCTGCGCGCGGGAGCCAAACCGTGGCGCGGCGATTGATCACCGGCATTGCCTTTCACGACGTCTATCACGCTGGGCAGATTCAATTGATCAAAAAACTTCTAAGGACCAAGAATTCGCGCTAGGCGCCAGATTTGACGCGCTGCTGAGGGCGTGACGCGGCAGCCATCTCGGCACATACCCGATCGCCGAATTCTATGCAGCCAACTTTGGTCGTGCCCGACTCAACGGTGTCCGGCGTGCGAATTCCCGCGGCGAATACGCGGTCTACCGCTGATTCGATCCACTCGGCTTCGTATTTCATGCCGAAGCTTTCACGCAGCATCATCGCGGCGGAGAGAATCATGCCCACGGGATTGGCAACATCTTTCCCGGCAAGCGTGGGCGCAGAGCCATGAATCGGTTCGTAAAGAGAAGGCCCCGGTCCGCAGCTCATCGATGGGATCAGGCCGATCGAGCCCGCCAGCGCCGCGCCGAGATCGGTCAATATGTCACCGAACATATTCGATGTAAGGATCACATCGAACTGCGCGGGAGCGAGCACGAGTTGCATGGCGGCATTGTCCACGTACAGATGTTCGAGTTTTACGTTGGGGTGATCTGCAGCCATCCGGGTCACTGTCCTCCGCCAGAGTTGCGAGGTGGCGAGAACATTGGCCTTGTCGACGGAAGCGAGCCGGCCTTTGCGCGATTCCGCTCGCGCGAATGCAACCTTGGCGACGCGCTCGACCTCCGCGGTTGTATACACGGCTTCATCGGTGGCGCGCTCCCCGCTTGGATCGGCTTCCACATTATGCTTTCCAAAATAAATATCTCCTGCCAACTCGCGGACGAAATCGATGTGAACGTCCTTGACGCGATCGGCGCGCAAAGGGGATAGGCTTGTGAGCGACGCATGCAGATCGATTGGACGCAGGTTGATGTACAGCCCGAGTCCGTTGCGCAACGCGAGCAGGCCGCTTTCCGGCCGCTTGCCTAATGGGACGCCGTCCCATTTAGGTCCGCCGACCGCGCCGAGCAGAATGGCATCGGCAGCCTTGCAAGCTGCAAGAGTTTCCGCGGGGAGGGGTTCTCCTGTCGCATCGATCGCACAACCGCCGAATGGGAATTCGGCAAAATCGAACGCGTGGCCGAATTCCACGGCACAATCTTTCAATACATGCACGGCGGTCCGCATAATTTCGGCGCCGATGCCGTCCCCAGGCAGGAGGACAATCCTCTTTTGAATCGTCATGGTTTTCCCCGGCTAACCCAAGGCCAATGAGTATAGTCCGGATCGCTCTTTCTGTCAGTGCCCGGCGCCTTGAGACCCGAGCTGAACTATTTCCGCACTTCTTTGGCAGGAGGGCGCGAGATTCCCGCTTGACACCGGATGCAAAGCTGTATATTACTAAACCGAATGGTTAAGTATAGCCGTGGACTTGACGCTACTTTTCAAGCGCTTGCCGATCCCACCCGCCGCGCCATCGTTTCCGCGCTGGCGCGCGGGCAGGCTACCGTAACGGAGCTGGCGCGGCCCCACCGCATGAGTCTTCCCGCGGTGATGAAACACCTAAGGGTGCTTGAGAAAGCCGGCCTCGTCACGCAAAGAAAGTCCGGGCGCACGCGGCGCTGCCGGCTTGCCGCCCGGCCGTTGAAGAAAGCGGAAGCTTGGATTTTGCGGTATCGCTCATTCTGGGAAACGCAGTTTGACGCTCTCGATCGTTACCTTGCTCCAAAACCGGCGGAGGCATCCGGATGGCCAAAGAACAGCTCTCCCCAGAAATAACGCTGAAACTGAAGCGAACCTTCCAGGCGCCGCGCGAAAGGGTATTTCGAGCCTGGACGGATCCGATCGAACTGGGGCGGTGGTTCGCTCCCTCCGAAGAATATTCCACGCTCGTGCCGCTGCTGGAATTTCAGGTTGGCGGAAAATATTGCGTGGAGATGCATCACAAGGGCGGCAATGTCCACCGCGTGTCCGGCACTTATAGAGAGATCAAGCCTCCCGAAAAAATTGCTTTTACCTGGCGTTGGGAGCATGACCCTGATGGGAACGAATCGCTGGTCACCATCGAGTTGCGCGATTTGGGTCCGTCGACGGAAATGCTGCTTACACACGAGCAATTGCCGAATGCGGAGCAACGCGACAAGCACGAACATGGCTGGGACGGCTGCATCAACCAGCTCGCGAATTACTTGAATATGTAAGCTCAGCGAATTCTGAAACTTGCGGCGCTTAATTTTAAATCTCGAAAATATGGAAAAGGAGCAATGAAACTATGCCAATCGTCGATTCAATTCTGATGGAAGTTGATCAGGAAGCGAAGACAACGCAACGAGTCCTAGATCGCGTTCCGGAGGATAAACTTTCCTGGAAGCCGCACGCCAAATCCTATTCCCTCGGCCAGCTGGCACTGCATATTGCGCGTGCCCAGGGGGCTCTGGCGGAAGCAGCCAGCAAGGATAATTTTGAAGTTGGCAGTCTGGCACAGGCACAGCCCGCTAACCGGAAGGAAATCTTGGATACATTCACGCAAAGCACCGCGAACGCCAAACAAATCCTGGCAAAGCTCGACGATGCACGCCTTCTGGGCATGTGGACAGCAACCAGTAATGGAAAAGTAATTTTGTCCATGCCGCGGATTAGCTTTATTCGCGCCATCATGATGAACCATATCTACCATCATCGCGGGCAGCTTTCCGTTTATCTGAGGATGCTGGATGTGCCTATTCCATCGATCTATGGTCCCAGCGCGGACGAGAATCCGTTCGCATAATGTGAGCGCTTGTCCCATTGGAATTCCGGCCAGAATCCTTCTCTCCGATGGGAGCGCGCCATGCATGCGACAATCCAAGGTGATAGTGAAGCATATCGAAAGCTCCGGAACCAATTGCTGGAAGCGGGAATTGCGTTTGAAAGATCAAATCGAACGCCTGGCAGTTCTTCGCAGGCAATTACCCAAAGGCCCGCTCATCGCTGCCGATTATGTTTTTCGCGAGGGGCCATCCGATCTTCGCGACGAATCGCCCGCGAATTTCCGGGATGTGCGGTTCTCTGAACTTTTCGCCCCAGGCAAGGACAGCCTGATAGTCGATCGCCTCATGCGGGGCCCGAACGACAAGATTCCTTGTCCGATGTGCTTTATGTGGCCGATGGCTATTCGGGAATCGCGCAGCACGTCGGCAACAAAGTTAATTTCGTGCTGGTCGCTAAAGTGGATATCGGCCCGCCGTCAGCGTTTCGCGCCGCGGTCCCGACGGCAAAATGTATTTCACTGACACAACGGAAATGTCGCGCGGAGCAGGCCACCATCGCGGAATCGATCCGTTCTCCCCCGTCTGGCAATTTTACGATCTTCTTCCGGAGGGGCGCGAGAACTGGATGGCTAAACATTTCTACTGAATTCAAAGTCCTCCGCAATGCAAGGGCTGAAGAATAAAATGAGGAGCTTTCATTACCAAATCAAAGAAAAGTCCCTCAACACCAAAAAAAGTAAAGCCGTCCTGAAAAAGATGGATCATTGGCATTGAATTGATTTTGCGACGACGGAAGGAGATTTCCTCAAATGCCCGACAGCAAGCACTCCATCCAGATCAGTGCATCGCCGCAGCTCGTGCATCCTTTTGTCGCTTCCGCGGAAGGTTTTTCGCGTTGGTGGGCCTCCGACGTGACGGAAGACAATAAGGCTGGAAATGTGGAGCTGGGCTTTTTCAATCGCGCGACGGTGTACGCCCTTCATCCCATTCAAATCGCAGCGCCTGGGCAAGCGCATTGGGTCTGCCAATCTGGAAAAGACTGGAGCGGCACGCGCCTGTTTTTCGATCTCGCGGAACAAAAAGGACAGACAGTGCTTCGATTCACCCATGCCAATTGGGCAGCTGAAACAGACTATTTCATATCCTGTAACACCACCTGGGGCGAACTGATGTTCCGTCTGAAAGCAGCAGCGGAAGGGAAGAAGCCAGGGCCGCTTTTTAGTGGGACGGGCCTCGCCGATTGAGCGAATTTCGCTGCGTGCGCGGCGTATTCCTTGGTAAACCCGGTGCGTTCGTTGGTCATCGTGAAGCTGCCATCGGCTCGCACGGACATTTTAATGTAGTGCCCGTGATCGGTTTCGTTGATATTCGCAAGAAACTGTTCCGGAGAATTGTGCCCCGCGCCGCCCGCAGCCGAGCGGTGGAGCTGCCAGAAATCCTCGAGCCCTGGGGCGTCATGAACGGTCTGCCAATATTCGGGTGAGCCGCCTTTTCTCTCTCCATTGTTCATCACCGCGACGCGCGCACGAATTGCGTCCACAAATTGCGGCGCGCCGGAGTGCGGATCTCCATGCCGAGTGGTGTGAAACACGGTCATGGCGCCCACCAGATTATTTGGGCACGCAAGCGCGTGCTCCTGATTCCAGGTCAGATCACCAAGATCGACAAGCCGGAAGCTGCCGTACCGCACGACGATTCCCACCGACTCAAAGTTTTCCGGCGTGGCATCCTGTTCTTTCAATTTGGCTTCGCGACACAGCGGATTGGGGGCTCCCGCTCCGGGCGCTCTCGCCATCGGTTCTTTAATGACTTCGCCCGCTGAAGAAACGACTTGCACATCGAGGCCTTCGACGGGAATCCGGTCGCCGGGCTTGGCAGTAATCGCATGCGCGTGTTCGCGAATCGGCAAGTAGGACAAAATTGGCGCGTCGCGTCCCGCCTGCATTTCGACCGTATACGGACCATGGTCCACAAAATGCCGGATGGGAATGCGATGGGCAAGTTCAGCTGCATTGCCTGCGTGATCCGCATGAAAATGCGTTATCACCACATAATCGAGCACGTCTACATTTGCCAATTTCAGGACCGCCATGATGCGGTCCGCGTCGCGTGTGATACCAGGAGCATTTGCTTCGGCTGGAAGCGCACCTTGATTGCCGGGGAATCCCGTGTCCACCAGCATGGATTGTCCCGAGGGAGAAACGAAGAGCGTGGCCTGGCCGCCTTCCGTATCCAGGAAATAAATATCCAGCGGCCTTTTCTGCGCCTGCGTGTGGAGTGGCGAGAGCGCAGCGAGCAGCGCCGTCGCCACGGTAAGTGGCATCTTGATACGCATGGAATTCCCCCATGAACCTTCGAGATGCGGCTATGGGAGTCTATTCGCGGGGGAATGTCCAGTGGATTCGTCAGCTAACTGAAAAATTCAATGACGCTCGGCGTTTCGGTAAGCGAATTATTCCGCGGCGACGGCGGTTTCGCTGCCGCGTTTCCGCATCACCTCATGCGCGATGGCGAGCACATCGCGATTGCTCACACTTTTCGACGCGTCGGCCAGCGTCACGACGCGCCTATAACATTCATCGAGTTCTTCTTGCGTGGGTTGGTATCCCAGATCTACCAGCGTCGCGCGCAGCGCATTGCGCCCGGAATGCTTTCCAAGGACTAGTTGCCGCTTGGGAACGCCGACTTCTTCGGGGGAAATGATTTCATAGGTGAGAGGATTCTTGAGGATTCCGTCCTGGTGAATGCCGGCTTCGTGGGCGAACGCGTTTGCTCCTACGATCGCCTTGTTGGGTGCTACGGGAGCACCGGTAATTTCAGTCAGCAGACGGCTGGTCGCATAAAGTTGATCGAGGTGAACATTGGTGGTCACGCCGAGAGTCGCCTGCCGTACCTTCAGCAATACCACGACCTCTTCGAGAGCGGCATTTCCCGCACGCTCGCCGATTCCATTGATTGTCAATTCGAGCTGGCGTACTCCTGCCTGCACCGCGGCCAGCGTGTTGGCAACGCCCAAGCCGAGGTCGTCATGGCAGTGCGCGCTCAATGTGATCCCGTTTGCGCCATCCAGATAGTCGATCACGCGGCGGAACATCGCGGCATACTCCTCTGGCACCGCGTAGCCGACTGTGTCCGGCAGATTCAGGATGGTTGCGCCGGCTTTGACGGCCCTGCCGACGGCTTCGCATAGAAACCCGATTTCAGTGCGGCTCGCGTCCTCGGCGGAAAATTCGACTTCCGCGCAATGCTCGCGCGCGTATCGCACATTGCTCGAGATGGCTTCAAGGCATTGTTCGCGCGTCAGGCGAAGCTTGTGGTGCAGGTGCAGGTCGGAAGTCGCAAGAAACGTATGCAGGCGGGGATGCGCCGCTCCGGCGAGGCCATCGAGCGCCGCGTCAATGTCATCGCGGCGGGCGCGCGCCAGCGCCGCCACTGTGCAGCTGCGAATTTCGCGGCAAACCGCGCGCACGCCCTCAAGATCTCCCTGCGAGGCAATGGGGAAGCCGCTTTCGATGATGTCTACGCCGAGTGATTCCAACTGGCGGGCCATACGGACCTTTTCCGGCACGGACATGGAAAATCCCGGAGATTGCTCCCCGTCCCTCAGCGTCGTGTCAAAAATGCGTACGATATCCATGGCACTCTCCCACAGCATCCATTTCACCCATAATACGCAAGCAGATCAAATTTATAATAGTTGTGAGTTCCATAAGATAGAATTATATCAAACGACGTGGTGCACGCCCCGGCCTGCGGCTTTAGTCCTTCGCTACGATTCGTGGACTGGCACGATCGCTCAGACGGCGCGCCGGAGGAAAACCTGCAAGTTGAAGGGTGTGCTAGTTGAACCGCTCATCGATTTCGACTTGATAGCCTGCCGCAAGACGGTTCGTCTCATTGGCCATGCCAACGACGGCCATGAGTTCGTGGAGCATTTCGCCGGTCATGCCTTTGCTCTCGGCGGAAGCTGTGTGTGAAGCAATGCAGTAGGGACATTGGTTGGTGACGCTGACGGCGATATAGATCATTTCCTTGGTCAGCGAATCGAGCGCGCCGGGAGCCATGACCTGCTTCACGGATTCCCAGGTGCGTTTGAGGCTCGCAGGATCGGTCGCCAATGCTTTCCAAAAATTATTGATGTAATCCGTTTTGCGCGTCGCGCGGATGTCGTCGTATATGGCGCGAACATCAGGAGGCGCGTCTTCGTAGTTGATCAGGCGTTGCATGGCCAGAACACCCCCCTTTGTCAGAGGTTAGAAAATGCGACCGTTTCCGCCGGGTGAAGATCGATTGCGGCAATGGCAATTTAATTCAGATCGCGCGAAAGCATCAGCTTCAAAGTCACTTTGTCAGCGCCATGACTTACGCCAAACCCGATGCCGGTTTCGATACTCAGATATTTGTTGGGGTGATCCATGACCGCCCAAACTTCGTGGAACTGGTCATGCGCTGGGAGGAAATTGTGCAGAGGGCCGTCGTCGGAATACTCCTCTACTGCTGCCGCCCATTTGTCGTTGAAGTTATACGCGATACGCGTTGCCGGAACGAACTCGAGATTTCCAAACCCGCCCGTATAGTCCGTGTCCACAATCGGATTGAAAATGATGTCCACCGGGTGCAGATGTAATCCGACGATAGGTCGAATCTCGGAAGTGATGTGCCGTGACTCCCAATACGAGTAATTCACGCTGAACTCAAAATTGACGCCGTAAAAGAAAGTGTGATCATGGGCGTGCGGCCGCACGAAGAGCTCGCGAAGTTTAAATCCGTTGATCGTCCCGCCGCGTCCCGGGGAGTAAATCGTATAGACGGGCAGATAAAGCCCCTGCTCGAACCAGTCTCTAACGCCGTAGGCCCACTCGGCCGTGCCGTTGAACGAATGGTTGGGAACGATGCCGCCGGGGAAAACAGGCTCCGTCCGTCCGGCCGGAGTAAAATTACTGTGGATCATGAGATTGAATTTGCCCTGATCTTCAATTTCGGCATCGTAAACTTGAATTTCGTCCGTTTGCGCAAAGGTCACGGCTGGGGCAGCGAAAAGAGCAAAGGCTATCCATCCTAGAACGAAGTAAAAGTTCCTTTGAAAGAATTTCATTTTGCCCATGGTCTCCCTGAAGGCTTTGTGTCCATTATTCAAAGTTGTGTTCGGGTGCGCCGGTCCGCAAAGCAATCGCGCTTGTCCTAGAGTGGAACCCGACCATTCATTCTGGCGAAGCCCGCCGAGAATAACTCAGACGGGCCCTTTGCGGCAATTGTCCTTTTTCTGATCCTTTTTCTGATCGTAATGAGGAGCATCATGATCGGATCACGGTATGATTTAAAGAAACGCTGCTCCGAAGCACGCTATGGACGACCCACATGAGATATGCAGTCCTGTGACCCCAAAGTCTCGCTTGCGATTGTGCGTTATGGGGAAATCAACCAAATTGCCGGCAGGATGCCGGCGCTACGGTTTGAAATTCAGGCACGCGGGTGTGCCTTGTCAAAAACCTCAAGCAATTCGCGAATCGTCGCATGCGTATACCGCTGCGTCGTGGACAGCGAAGAGTGCCCCAGCAATTCCTGAATCGCGCGAAGGTCAGCGCCATCGGCTAGCAAGTGCGTGGCAAAAGCGTGCCGCAGGGAATGCGGATGCAAATCCCAATTCACGTTTGCCAGACGCGCGTATTTTTTTACAATGCGCGCCACGGACCGCTGCGTCAGGCGCGTCCCCAGATGATTGAGAAACACTGCCTGCTGTTCGCCACGAGCCCCGGCTTCGCGCAACATATCCTGGCGCAAGGGTTCGTATGCCTCGAGTGCCTGTTCTGCCTTGCCCCCGTATGGAATGATGCGCTCCTTGTTACCCTTGCCGCGCACTCGCAGCATGAGCTCTTTCCGGTCCATGTCGCCAAGGTTTAATCCGGTGAGTTCGCTGACCCGCAGTCCGGATGCGTACAGCAGCTCGAGAATCGCGCGATCGCGCTTAATCATCAGGCGGGCGTCGCCTTTCGCGGAGGCATTCTTGCGCCGGCTAGAACCACGTACTCGGGGCGCCTCGACGCTGTCGAGAAACGCATTCAGATCCTCCGCGCTCAGGACCGCCGGGATGCGCTTCGGAAGCTTGGGTGTCGCCACCATGCGGGCCGGGTTGCGAACGAGCAACGCTTCGCGCACCGCAAATTTAAAAAATGAACGAATCGCCGCAAGCTTGCGGGCAATCGAGGATTTTTCGAGTCTGAGATCGTGCAGGTGCGCCACGAATTCGCGGATCATAAGATGCGTGACGTCTTGGGGAGATGGCATTGCGGTTCCGGGAGGGGTCAAGAAAGCAAGGAACTGCCCTAGATCATTATCGTAGCTGCGGATCGTGTGCGGGGAAGCGTTGCGAACCGCGCGCAAATAAATTAGAAATTGTCTTACTGCGGAATCCATATTCCCCCGCCGGACCGCCGGTTTTGCTTCTTCGCGCGAGCGCCCGGAAAAAGCCCGCAGGTATTCCAAAAATCAAAAAGCAGGCGATTGCGCGGCGTTCACTCAGGAATTGGCCGTACCCACGGGTTCAGGAACAGGGGCGGCAGGATTTTCCGGAAGGGCCGCTTCCCAATCGCAGCCCTCTTTAATGCAGGTTCTCACCGCGCCCAATTTGCCGCGCTTCTCAACGACAAATGACGCGCCGCATTTCGGACAGGGCTCAGGGATTGGCAGGTGCGGCGTCGTAAAATCGCATGCCGGATATTTGTTGCAGCCGTAGAAGACACGCCTGCGCCCCTTTTTTGCAACCCGCTCAACCAGCTCGCCGGTTTCGCACTGCGGGCACTTAATGCCCAGGGTCTTTGCACGGATGAATTTGCATTTCGGATAGCCGGTGCAGCCCGTGAATTCACCGTACTGGCCGTGTTTCTTGACCAGCTGCAATCCGCACTCGGGACATTTTTCGTCCAGCAATTCGTCTGGCTGCAGCGCGCGGCGCGTGCCAGCCTTCAGGCGCCGTGTCGTCTTGCAATCCGGATAGCCGGTGCAAGCCAAAAACATTCCCCATCGGCCGCGCTTGATGATCATTTCGCGGCCGCAGTTGTCGCATGCTTCAATTTTCGCCGCGCCATCCTCTCCCTCAGGAGGCAATTCCGGCGAAAGATCGCGAATGAAATCGCAATCCGGATAGCGGGAGCAGCCCAGGAAAAAACCATGCCGGCTGATGCGTTCGAGGAGTTCTCCTTGCCCGCATTTCTCGCACTTTTGACCCGTGGGAATCCCCGCTTTGTAGGACTCCATCTCGCCCTTGGCTTGCTCGAGATCGCTTTCAAAGCGGCCGTAGAATTCCTTGACTGCTTTCTTCCAGGGAAGTTTGCCCTCTTCAATTTCGTCGAGTTCCTCTTCCATGCGGGCCGTAAAGCCCACGTCGAAAATATCCTCGAAGCTTTTAACCAGAAGGACACTCACTTTTTCACCCAGCATGGTTGGAGCAAACCGGCCCTGATCCTTGGTGACGTATTCTCGCTCTACAATCGTTGAAATGATGGCGGCGTAGGTGGAAGGGCGGCCAATCCCTTTTTCTTCCAGCTCCTTCACCAGCGTCGCTTCCGTATAGCGTGGAGGCGGCTCGGTAAAATGCTGATCGGGGCGCAATGTTTCCAGGCGCAACGTCTCGCCCTCGTTGATGGGCGGCAACAGCGCTTTACCCGCTTCCGTGTCGGCGTCTTCATCATCATCGATGGATACCTGATACACAGCCAGATACCCGTCGAATTTCTGAACCGAACCCGACGCACGGAACGTATAGTCGCCAGCCGCTACATCGACTGTGGTCTGATCGAACACGGCCGGTACCATCTGCGAGGCCACAAATCGCTGCCAGATCAGTTGGTACAGCTTGAACATATCTTCGCTGAGGAATGGTTTTACATCCTCGGGCGTTCGGGCCGCATCCGTCGGACGAATCGCCTCGTGCGCATCTTGCGCATCTTTCTTGGACTTAAAGAAATTCGGCTTCTCCGGCAGGTATGGCTGACCATATCTGGAACCAATCAGGCCGCGTACCTGGTCCAGCGCGTCGTTGGAAACGCGCACCGAATCCGTACGCATATAAGTGATCAGCGCGACCGAGCCTTCCTGGCCTAATTCGACGCCTTCATAGAGCCGTTGCGCTAGGCCCATCGTGCGCTTGGCCGTGTACCGCAGGCGATTGTAACCAGCTTGTTGGAGCTTCGAGGTCGTGAAAGGAGGTGGCGCGAATCGGCGCTTTTCCTTTTGCGTGACTCCAACCACTTTCCATTGCGCTTTTTCTACCGCGGCAACAATGGCGTCCGCCTCGGTCTGTGTGCGGACTTCGATATCCTCACCCTTAAATTTGGTGAGCTTGGCTTCAAATGCAGGCGGTTCGCCCGCGGCCAGGATCGCATGGATCGTCCAATATTCCACCGGGACGAACGCGCGAATTTCGACCTCGCGATCCACGATCAGCCGCAGCGCCACAGTTTGCACGCGTCCCGCGGAAAGACCGCGGCGCACCTTGTCCCATAGCAGGGGGGAAATTTTATAGCCGACCAGGCGATCCAGAACACGCCGCGCCTGCTGCGCGTCCACCAGATTCTCATTGATCTCGCCGGGGTGTTCAAATGCTGCCTTGATCGCCTTGGACGTGATTTCGTTGAACATCACGCGGAAAATGTTTTTTCTAGCAATGACGGGTTTGCCCTTGGCGACTACTTTTTTCTTGGCCGGCTTTTTGCCTTTCTTTTTGCCTTTCTTGCCGTTCCCATTCGCCTCTTCGGCTGCCTTTTCTTCTTCGGTGGGGAATTCGAGCTTGGGTCCGCTCAATACTTCGGCTAGGTGCGCGCAAATTGCTTCGCCTTCGCGATCCGGATCGCCCGCGAGATAGACAGCATCCGCTGTCGAGGCGGCTTTCTGTAGCTGTGTTACGACGGCTGTTTTATCCGGATTGACTTCGTAGGTCGGTTCAAACCCATGGGCGATATCGATCCCCAGAACCTTCTTGGGCAGGTCCATAATATGCCCGTAGGAGGCCTTGACCGTGTAATTCCGCCCCAGATATTTGTTGATCGTCTTCGCTTTTGCGGGCGATTCGACGATGACGAGCGATTTTCCCATAACGGATTTTCAAACCAGAACGCCCGCCGTGGCGGGCGCTTTTCCCTTTCCGTCCCTCTAGCGTGGCCCCCGTTCATGCCGTTTGTCAACGCTTGATAGATGCGTCTTGTGTCCTTCTCGATTCTATTGGCTGCGGCACATCTGCGTATTGCCTTGTAAATTCAATAAGTTAGCGGAGAATCCGCAGTCCATGAAGCGCGGCTGCGGTTTCCCGGCGCGCCGAACTTACATTGGGATTTTATGGAACTGCTTCCCTGGCAAATCTTTTACGATCCCCTTCATCTCCATTTCACACGGCGCCGCCAAAACTTCCGGCGAGCTCCATTCCGTCTTTTCAACCCGTTCATCCACATGAATCGACTCGTCCGTGCTCAGCAGATTGAAAATTTTCTTCTCCGGGATACGGGGCGCTCTTAAGCAGGGATGCGCGCCACGAGCCGGTGGTGGCTTGGAAAGCAAACAACTCCGCTCGTATTTCCGTTGGCAATTCCTCGATCCCGTCTTCCCAGGACGTACCCGGCTTGGCCCCTTGCTTGCTCCTCGATTTCGCGCGAAACTGACGTCCACGATGACGTTCCCGGGAACGCCGTAAACTTCGGGGCCAATCCCCATCCCCAGCCGCGCTGGAATGAGTGAACCGGAATATTGCGCGCCCTCTGCCGCCACGACGCCCTGCGACATTCCCGCTACAACGCGATTTCGCGGGAAATTCTCAGGCGCCGGGGGGCGCCCAGTGGGAATTCACTGATTAAGGCCCCGCGCTTTTCAACTTCCGCGAATATTTCTTGTTTTCCTTGGATGGAGGGCATCCACCCCGCGGTGCCGAGCGCCTCGACTGGGCGCCGCGGCTAGCCAGGCATGCGCCCTGGTCGGCCACGCTGTCCCTGCCGCGCGCCATACCGTTGAGGAACGTCAGGCCTCGTTCGGCCGGGTCAGCCCCTAGCCGTACTGCTACTTGAATGCCGCAAGGAGTTGGGCGGCGCGTGCCAACCATCGAGATGGAATGCCGGTTGAGTGCGCTGGCGTCTCCGCGAACGGGAAGAAGCGGCGAAGGATCGTAGATTTTCAAGAAGCCTTTGCGGATATTCCGGATCGTCCCTAATCAACAGGCGGCAGCCAAGTTTGCAGACTTGGACAAGCTCGGCCTCTTCATCTCTGTGCGCATGCTTGGATGGAATTGCGCGGGCCGGGGCGGAGGGCAGGTGGCATGCCTCGAGCTCAGTCGGGGAAGCGCGGAATGCATCCCCGGGCGATCCGAACAGGCGTAGCAATTTCCCGATGAGGCGCGAGCCGAGGCCCGGCGTCGTCGATGGTGACAGCCGATCGAGGGAAGCATCCAGTTCCGCGCTGACGGCGACGCTGCTATAGTGTCACTAATCATGTCAAAACTCAAAGTAGCGCAGGCTTCAGCCTATGGTTTTGGCTACGATAAACGAGAAGGCCCTTTGACCATGCCCAAAGGTTGAAGCCTGTGCCCCTGAATCTCTCGGAGCCGAAAGCTCCTGCATTTATTTTGTGCGCGGATGTGTTGCCGGAGGTTTTTGGAATATCCGAATCAGGCGAGTCCCTCTATGATTCGAATGTCTCGCTCAGCTGCCCCGTCTATGATGCGGCACGCGGCCTGGTACGCTGGACTCTCAAACGTCGTGGTTGCTTTCTGCACGCTCTCGAACTCGATCACGACCGTTCGCATGTTTTTGCCCGCTTCATAGGTCTTGGAAGGCAAACCCCGGCCAAGAAATCGGCCGCCCCCGCCTTGAATCGCAGGTCCAGCCAATTTCGCATATTCGGCGACCGCGTCAGGATTCGAGATCGAACGGTAGAAACAAATCCAATATCCTTTTGCCATGGGACTCTCCTATGAGGAATCCTTTACTACCTTGCAGTAGCTTCGGTGAAGGGCGGCGCGGCAAACCATTCGCTCACGGACCGGCTTCGCGTCTGCAGTCACGAAAGTCTACCGTTTCTCTTCCACAGCCGCAAGGTGTCTCACTCGATGCGAGAAATGCATTTTGACCAAGCGCATGCCCTTTCTGCCGCCGAAAACACAGGTCGGGGAACGCCGTCACAAAACCGTGCAAGGGATGGTTTTATAGGGCCGTCCGCTGTTCGGGGCTGGCAGCCGTAGCTTAGCGCTTCAGGGAAACGCCCAGGAAAATTTGGCTTGCGACCGGCTGTCCTTCACTGAACGCGGGAATGAATTTCCAGTTCGAGGTTGACCTCAGGAGTCCCTCGTCAATCGCCTGAACATTTCCCACCATTTCGGCGGACCGAACTTTTCCCGCGGAATCAATTACGAGTTTCAGCGCAGACTCCGTTTGCGCCAGCTCAATTTCAACTGCCGTGACAGGGGGCGGTCGTTCCAGCAGGATGGCTCTCGGCGCCGTTATTTCTTGTTTGGGCTTTACTCCCTTGGGCGTCACTCCAGGCGTTGCGGCCACCTCGGTCGTCCCGTCAAAAATCTTCGCGTGAATTTCGCGCCCTTGGCGGGCACGGGTGGACATGCCATCCACTTGCGAAAGAATCCCCCGAGCGTGCCCGTTCTGGAGCGCGCCGCGGATCCGGTCAAGATCCGCTGCGGGCCACATCTCGGAGAGGGAACGCCAGGCCTCCTGTTCGCGGCCGCTGTAAAGGAATCCCCAAACAATTTCCAATATTTCAATTTTCACTTTTCTCAGATGAATCAGCCGCGCGGGAGGGATTGCTGCGGCGGACCAGAGTTTTCCGTCGCTGTTTTTGAAATCGACAAGATCTTGCAGATTGAGCTTAGCCCGCACGTCCGCGATCTTCTGGTCGAAGTAGGGCCGAAATTCGGAACTCGCATCGAGCAGCCGGCCCCCCACAAAACGCAGCACGACCGGCGGAGAAAAATCCAGATCGCCCAGGCGCAAATTATCGAATCCATCCACGGACGCCGCATCGTCCGTCCATATTTCGACGCGGCCATCCAGATCGGTGTCCGCTGCATTGAAGAAATCTCCACCGGAAATGGTGCGCAGCAACATGGGCGGCGCTCGCAGGGAATAAATTTTGTATTCCATGCAGCATTCGGTTTTGGATTTCTTCACTTGCAGCGCGACGACCGGCGCGCCCACGCCCAAATCTACACCGAAGGCATCGACATCTGCCTGCGAAGCCGACTCCGCAACAGCTAAATTTTGCTCTCCCCAATGCAGCGCTGCCTCACAGACCCGCGCCTCCAGCTTCCCGCTCCTCGCAGGTCCCACGCGTACGGCAACGCCTGTTGGGAATTCCGCTTCGAAATTACCCGCTCCTTCACGGCAGACCACATTATGGCTCTGGGCATGGCAGACATCGGAGCCTAAGCAGGAAAGAAAAAATAATGCCAGCGCCCCTGCGCCGATTCGATATCGAAATCGGACATTTGCTGCGCGATCCGATGGCTGACGGGAATACTTCTTCGAGGTCTTGCTCGGGGAAGGGTATTGGAAATTCTTCATTGCCCATCTCAGGTTCGCGCTTTTCCCAGCGCCCGTGTCTCGCCGGCATTGTTGTGCAAAGTCAAAATCAGGAAATTGCCCGAGGGGCGCCGGCGCTACAAAATCCCCCTCGTGTTCTCTCATCGCACTCCAATATCTGCGTTCCCAAGGCTCGGTTTTTTACAGCCGAAGCAATTTGACGAGTGTGCCGCCGAGGACAGCTTCTTTTTCGGTGTCGCTGAGGAACGATGCGTTCAAAACCAAATCCACATTGGAATGCCAATTGAACGGCATATCGGTTCCAAACACGACCTGGCTCGTGCCGACTTCCGCGGCGAGATGGCGCAAGCCCTCTTCGGAGATGACGATGGTGTCGACGAGAATTTGGGTCTTCAAGTATTCGCTGGGCTGTCTTTTGTTCGCGCAATCTGCATTGGGCCGCACTTCGCAGGCGACTTCGGTCCGCCCAAGATAGGACGGCAGATATCCGCCACCGTGAGCCGCACAGATTTTCAGGTTGGGAAAGCGGTCCAAGGTTCCATTGAACATCATTCGCGTGAGGAAAACAGTAGTTTCCAGAGGATTCCCGATGATATTGCCCAGATCGCCCCTTCCTTTGAGCGCATCCTGCTTTATGACGTTCTCAGCGCTCTGAGGATGCATGAAAACCACCGCGCCAAGTTCCTGGGCCTTCGCCCAAAACGGATCGTATTTTGGCAAGGACACATCCTCGCCTACGACATGCCCGCCGATTGCGGCCCCGCGCGCGCCAAGCTTCTTGACGGCATATTCAAGCTGCTCGGCCGCGAGATCAGGAAATTGCAGCGCGACAGAACTGAGCGCCACATAGCGATCCGAATGAGCCGAGCACCATTCCGCAAGCTTTTCGTCGTGAAGCTTTACGATCTTGGCAGCGAGCTCGCGATCGGCAGCGGAATAGAACCAAAAGCCGTTGATGCTGAGCACCTGCACGTCAACTCCCAGTTGATCGATCGCGCGCACGCGGTCCGGCCCCATAATGTTTGGCCCGCGCGCCCGGCCGCCGGCGCCCGCAGCGAGGCTCGTATCCTTGACGACTTCCCAAACTTCGGGGATCACGCAATGCGCATGGATGTCGACGACTTTCACGCGCTTGCCCCCCACAAAAACTTCCCGGCGCTTTACCGGAGCAGCCGCTTCAGCCGCTCCGCCCTGAAGGGCGGAATCCGCGAACGCGCGTCCCCTTAAAAGCATTCCGGAGGTCGCGCCCGCGATGGTCTTCAAAAAATCTCTGCGATTTCGCATGCTTCGCTCCATTCCATTCTCCCCGGAATGCGAGCGGCCCATTTTGACTCCGCCTGCGGGGAACATCGAAACAGTTTGGGTCAGCCTAAGTCTCTTGCCGATTGATTTGACGTAAGTAAACCCCTTGCAGAGATGGAAGTCAAGACGTTGGGGCGGCCCAAAAGGGCCTTGCAATCAAAAACTTGACACGAGATTTGTTCACTTGGGTGTATGTTATCGGCCGGGCGGGAAGTCAAGTTGGAAACTCCAAACTGTATCTGTCATTTTACAAAATAGGCATCGCGCCCGCGAGGCGAAACAGAGGAGGAACTCCAATGAAAATGTCTGGTCGAGCGATTCTTGCAGCAGCCATGATCTTGGCCTTGATCTGTGGCATGGGTTTGCTAATTTTTTCCAGCACCCGAAATGCGAGCGCGGCGCAGCAAAAGGCGGAGGGGCAGTGGGTCGATCCGGCTAACCCGAGTGACGAACTCGTGGATGGACCCTATCGTGTCGACCCGAACTGGCCCAAGTCATTGCCCACACTGTTTCCAGAAGAGAAGGGTTGGACGTGGGGCGCTGTGCAAGGAGTATTCGCGCAAAACCCGGAGCGTATCTTTGTGGCCATGCGCGGCGAACTCCCAGACTTAACAAACGCCAAGAAAGCTTATGTCGAGCTCGAAACCGCTTTCGGATTGAAAGCGCATGTCGAAGTCCCTGGACGCGGAATGTACGGGCGGAATGCATCGGTGGGTCCCTATGCCAGTCCGGGCGAAGCCTCTGACGACTACATGGGCGTCGATGGAAAAGATTATCGCTGGAAACACATCCTGACGGTCTATGACAGCGAGGGAAACGTAAAAGAGGCCTGGACGCAGTGGGATTCGCTGTTCAAGCCGGATAACCCGAATGTTTTATCGCAGGGCCGCGTCCACAAGATTCTCATCAGTCCTTATGATCCGGAAAAGCGCGTGTGGGCCATCGACGATGGCCACGAAGTCATCCGCATCTTCAGCAACGACGGTAAGAAACTTCTCCAGACCATCGGCACGCTGAACACGACGACCGAGCGAAACGCAAAAATGACCGGCAATACCGGCCGTCCGTCTTATATTCAGAAGACTGGTCCTCCGAGCGAAACGTTCGGCCGCCAGACCGACATCGCGTGGCTGCCGGACGGCACCTTCTTCGTCACCGACGGTTACGAAGAAACGCGCGTCGTGAAATTCGATAAAGACGGCAAATTCTTGATGGCCTGGGGCGAGCGAGGCGAAGTCAACGGCAAGGAGAAGCGCCCTGGTTACTTCAATACCGTCCATGGCATCGCCATCGACAACCAGCGCCGTCTCTACATCAACGACCGCAGCAACCGGCGCATTCAGATCTTCGATGAGAACGGAAAATTCCTGAATCAGTGGTATCTCGGCGACGGACCCACCGCGACATATCACATCTTCATGACCGCGGACCAGCATCTCTGGATGTCCGATGGCCATGGCAATTTCAAGTTTTACAAATACGACCTGAACGGGAAGCTGCTCTACACGTGGGGCACGATGACTCCCGAGCCGGGCGGCCTGTGGGGAACGCACCAGTTCGGCGTCGACCAGGACGGCAACCTCTACACGGCAGAAGTGTGGGGCGGCCGCCCGCAAAAGTTCATTCCCCGAAAAGGCGCCGATCCGGCGTTGCTGATCGGCCAGCCGATTCGTGCAGCCTGGACTAAATAAGTTAGACCACAATCCAAGGGGTTGCCCTTCTGGAGACACTATTGCTGCTGTTCGATAATCCCTGCGCCGAATTGAGACGAATCGGTTTCGAGGATTAGAAATTGAGTATTGCTTATCTGGTACAGAACAAAGTTCTGGGTCTCCGCGGGTGTGCTTGCGAGTGACCCTTGGACTAAGAATCGCCCTGCGTTGGTCGTGTCAGCAGTTACCGTGGCTGTCGAAGAAAGGGCCGTTTTGAGTCCCGTGTTAAGAACATCGTTAAGATCCGCGGTTTCCGTAATCGCTGTCCCACTGATAGATCCCACGCCCACTTCATCAACCTCATGGTTGGTATTCGAGGCACTGAGTTGCTGGGATAAATTCCCCGTAGGTGGCGCTACTTGCGTTCCAGGCACGATCAGCGCGCCCGAACCTACAACCTTAGTGTCCAGATCGATGATCACTCCGAACAATCCGCCGCCGTTGGCCGTGCTGCTATTTGGATCGGCGACGTTGATGGTAGGGTCCGCGAGATACAAGCCTAGAGCGCTGACGTCCTGCATATTTCCCGGAGTGATCGTTATGCTGCCGTAACCATTGCTGTTCATCGTATACGTTCCTGTGAACGCGGTCGCAGTCGCATGGCCTAATTCATTTACGTCCGCGAAGCCCGACACATTCCCGTTTCCATCAAAACTCATCTGGCCCGCCGCCGCGTAAGAGGCGCCGATGGAAAAAAAGCTGGAATCCGCAAACACAAACTTCTGGTGCAGCGTGGCGCTGGAAACGTTGGTCACGCCTGCGTACGCGGAACCCACATCCGCCCATCCGGAGTCGTAAGTCACAAGCCGGAAAACTTTTGAGTTCACCACATAATACACAAGGAGGGTCTGCGCCGGAGTGACGTACGTACCCCGTCCATACGTGTCGGGGGCAGTGTAAGTCGCAACGTTCGTACCGCCGTGTGCCCCGGAACCGCTGTCGTTTACGTCCACGGTGACATGCCCGTTGCCCGCGCCGTCTCCCGACATCAGCCCGCCAAAAGTTTCGACATAGATATCCCTCTTGCCCTCCACGAACCAAACAAACTGTCCGTTAATTTGCGCTAAACCTGCTGGGCTCAATGTCTGAAAATCGAGTGTTCCGCCGGAAGTGGCGCTGGCGTCAAATTCCTCGATGAGAGCATGCTTGCTGTTGACGACGGAAATACTGAACGTTTCCGTGCCGCTTACGCCGACGGCGCTGTTATTGGTAATTAATGTGAGAGTCGCCTTGCCATTCGACACAGCAGTTAGTTTCCCGCCGGTAATCGTGTCGCCGCCTGGCTCGGGAGAGTTTGCCCCTCCCAGGCTGACATAATTTTGTTCGCCTCCGGTGACGTTGCCTTGTTGGTCCAGAGCGATTGCACCGGAAATGCCATAAGTTCCTGAGTTCGCTGTCTCTCCTCTCACCAAGAATACGAATTGCCCTGAGGTCAAACTAGCCCCTCCGGACCCTCCGCCGGAACTCGTGACCGAAACATTGCCCACGGCAGCGATCGAAGGATTGCTGGTTGATGTCGCTGTAATCACGATATTGCCGGCAACGGTTGGGGCGGTATAGGTGGAGTTCGCGCCGCTTGCGGTATGGGCAGGAGCAAATGACCCGCAAGATCCTGATGGCGTGCAACTCCAATCAACTCCGGAGGCAGAACTATCATTTGAAACTGTCGCCGCCACCAATGCCGTTCCGCCAGGATTCATTGTCGTTGGCGGTGCCGCAACCAGCGTAACGGAGATCGTTCCCGGAGTTTTAGTCGTGGGCTCGCTCGCCGAACCGACCGCGCCGCATCCCGAGAAACTCATCCCAAAAAGAAGAATCGTTATTTCCGCAAGAAGTGTCGCTGTAAGTGAGTTGCGCTTGAAGTCTACAGGTCTCTCCATCGACGGGATTGTGTCCGCACTTTTAAGGGGGCTCGCTGTCGCCGGGAGACACTTGCCTCAAATATAAAGATGAACCAATGCCATGCTCGCGGACAATAAGGGAAAAGCCTGAAGAAGTGGGTGGGTTAGAACGTAGAAAGATCTCTCGCGCGGGAAACCGGAACCCGCTTCGTTGGATCCTTTTTCGAATTCGCAAGCGTGCGGCGTGCCCCCGCGGCTATGCTATATTCAATTGTTTCGCGGCTCTATGCATATGGGCAAACTGCGCATCTCCATTGTGGAATTCCTGAACACCGCGCCGCTGGTCTGGGGCTTCACGGACGGCCCCTTGGCGGGTAAATACGAACTTATGTTCGCCGTACCTTCGCAGTGCGCGGAGGATTTGCGTGCCGGACGGGCCGACGTGGGCATCATTCCGTCGATCGAATATCAGCGAATGGACGATGTCGTCGCGCTGCCGGGAATGGCCATCGCATCCAAGCAGGAAGTGCGCAGCCTCCTGGTTGTCTCCAAAATGCCGATCGAAATGGCGAAAAGTTTTGCGCTGGATACGAATTCTCGCAGCACGGTAGGCCTCGCGCGAATCCTGAGCCGGCGCCACTGGAACATCGATCCCGAATTTATCGACATGCCTCCCGACCCGGACAAGATGCTGGCGCGCGCCGACGCTGCGCTCGTAATCGGCGACCCCGCGCTGCGCCTGCGCCTCAAGGTGGATGCGCTGCAAGCGAAAACTCCGGGAGCCGATGGATGCCGTTGCTGCGGCGGAGACGACGAACAGCCGGTGAAAGGTGTCGAAACTTTATTTTTGTATGACATCGTGCAGCAGTGGCGCGAAATGACCGGGCATTCTTCGGTGCTGGCGATCTGGGTGGCGCACCGCGGGGTGGTCTCTCCAGAAATGGTTGCGGATTTTCAGGCCTCGCGCGAATATGGCCTTGCGCGAATCGGCGAAATCGCGGAAGGCGCGGCGTTAAAGCTCGAACTACCTCCCCGCGATCTCGAGCGCTACCTGACCGAAAATATCAATTTCTCTCTCGATGACGAGAATCTGGCGGGCCTGCGGCGGTATTATGAGGAGTGTGAGCGCGCTGGACTCATACCGCGCGCGCGCGAAGTAGAATTTGTGCCGGTGCCCCGCAGCAGCCGACAGCGAGTCGCCGGCTAAAATATATCCGGCGCGGAAACGGACGTTTAGATCGAGTCTGCATTCGTTCGAAGATAATGGTCTGTTGGGGCGAAGACAATTATGGGACTTACACAACAAGAAGCGCTGGACCTGTTTCGCTCCGATGACCTGGTTGGCATCGGCATGGCTGCGATGGAAGTGCGGCGCAAAAAAACAGACCCGCGCATCGTTACATACCAGATCGACCGCAACATCAACTACACCAATTTCTGCACGGAATATTGTTCGTTCTGCGCGTTCTACCGCCCGCTCGGCTCCAAGGAAGGCTACCTGCTTTCCTTCGAGTCAATCTACGAGAAAATCGAGGAAATGATCGAGCTGGGCGGTACCGGCATCCTGCTGCAGGGCGGTCTGCATCCGGACCTGCGCGTCGAGTATTACGAAAATCTGCTGCGCTCGCTCAAGCAACGTTTCCCGCAAGTCCATTTGCACTGTTTCTCCGCGCCGGAAATCGGATGCATCGCGGAAGTGTCCGGTCTCAGTGTGCGCGAAACGATCGCGCGCCTGATGGCTGCGGGGCTCGACTCAATCCCCGGCGGCGGCGCGGAAATTCTCGATGACGAAATTCGCGCGCGAATCTCGCGCCTCAAGTGCACCTCCGACGAATGGGAAGACATGCACCGTGTCGCCCACTCGCTTGGGATGCGCACCACAGCAACGATGATGTTCGGCTGCGGCGAGGAATATCGCCACCGCGTCAATCACCTTGAGCGCTTGCGCCGCATTCAGGAAGATACGGGCGGTTTCACCGCGTTCATCCCGTGGATGTTTGCGCCGGACAATACGCCCCTCGGGAAAAAAATCCCGCAAGCCACCGCGGTCGATTACCTGAAGACGCTGGCGATCAGCCGCCTCTATCTCGACAACATCGATCACATCCAGTCCAGTTGGCTCACGCCCGGAATCAAGGTCTGTCAGGTGGGTTTGCAATTCGGCGCCGACGATGTGGGCAGCATTTTGATCGAAGAGAATGTGGTCTTCGCCGCCGGCGTCCGCAATCGCACCAACGAAGGCGAACTTCGCCGCATCATCCAAGATGCAGGCTACCGACCCGCGCAGCGCGATACGCTTTACAGGTCTTATGTCCTGAAGTCGGCGACCTCCGTCCGTCGGACGGGAATCGGGAAGGCTGCGGACCAGAGCAACCCCCCGTATAACGGCGAAAGTAACGCGAAGCACTCTACCCTGTAGTCTCTGCTCAGGTATTTTTCTCCCTTGTTTGAAAAATATACCTTAGTACTAATCATGTATTTTGTGATTGATACGAAATTTCAATCACTTACGGGTTAACAGTTTGGCATAGCTATTGCCGTTAATCGGATAACCCATGGCTATTCGTCCCCAAGGGTGCAACGTACGGACCAGGTACTCAAGTTCAAGAACTCCGACGTGCAGGTATTCCTGTTGCTTGAGATTCGATTGAGACCGTTGTTGCTAAGATTTCGCTCTTCTGTGCTCACGAAAGGGGATGAAGGCGAATGGGTGCGACAATATTACTTGCAGTTGCTCACGATGAAGCTCGAACAGCATGGAACGAGTTATTGACGAGCCAGGGATATAAAATTATCGGTATTGGAAGCGGCGAGAGGATAGCCGACCTGTGTCTTCATCTAAGGCCCGATCTTGTTTTAGTAGAGGCCTGCTTGCCGGACATTTCTGGTTTCGAAGTGTGCCGCCGGCTAAAACAAGATTCGAAAAATCGTCTTACTCCTGTCGTTGTGATTGCGTCTTTCTTGGACGATTCCGATGCTTCCTACGCTCGTGATGCCGGGGCGGATGATTTTTGGGACGCGCACCCCTCGCGATGGGAAGCTCTCACCCGAATCCAATCGTTGCTGCAACTCAAATCTTATATTGATGAGCAGGGAGAGGCGGTCATATTTTCGCTCGCCCGGAGTATCGAAGCTCGGGACTCCTATACTCATGGCCATTGCGAAAGGCTCTCGCGCCTCGCAGTGAAGCTCGGAAGCAGGATCGGGCTGAGTCCCGACGATTTGAATGCGCTTCGCGTCGCTGGGATCGTTCACGATATCGGCAAAGTGATTGTTCCGGACGCCATCTTAATGAAGCCGGGGCGTCTCACCTTTGAGGAAATGAAGATTATCGAGCAGCATCCGGTCGCAGGAGAGCGAATTTGTTCTCCTTTGAAATCTCTTCGTCGCGTGCTTCCTATGATTCGTCACCATCATGAGAGGATGGACGGATCCGGTTACCCCGACGGTCTACGCGGCAACAAGATCCCATTAGGGGCGCGCACGCTTCAAATTGTGGACATTTTCGACGCCCTGACGACCGATCGGCCATACCGGCGGGCTCTTTCATTGCAAGAGGCATTGAGGACGATGTACGAAGAGGCCGAGCGCGGCTGGTTAGACGCAGAACTGGTCAGTGCATTTGCGACCACCGCTGCGGTGGTCAAACCGTCCTGGACGCTTGAATTCGGTGAAACCTATCAAAGAGCCCAGGCAATTTGAACGGCATGGATTTTTCGGGCTTTGTGCAGATTTTTTGTTCGTTTCGTCTCGGTGAGACCAAAACCCCGCGGGCGGAAGCCTGCCCGCCGATTCAACTCCATTTCAATTCGTAGTCGTTGGATCTTCTTTACGTTTGAACGCAAGAATTTTTGTGGTCATGGCCTGCACTTCTTCGCCGTTTTGATTCATGGTAATGGAGCGCACGGTAACCACGGCCTGGTTCGGCTTGGAGCGGGAAGGAACGATTGCGAGGATCTCGCTGTTCACTCGCAACGTGTCGCCGGGACGAGTCGGCCTGGCCCACGCGATTTCGCCGCCAAGCCCAACAAGCCCGCCGGCAAACGGCAACCCGCTCGATACCAAAAGGCGCATCGTCGCAGAGGCCGTGTGCCAGCCGCTCGCAGCGAGCCCGCGAAAAATACTCTGCCGGGCAGCCGCATCGTCAAGATGAAAAGGTTGTGGATCAAACTCCGCAGCGAAAGATTTGATACGGCTTTCATCCATGCGATAAGTGCCGGAAGTGAATTTCTGGCCCACGTGCAGGTCTTCCAGATATAGCTTCTTGGCAGGACTCGCAATTTTTTCTGGCACTAAAGCGCCGTAGGCGGGCTTCACTCCGCCCGTGCTGTCTAGAGCGGCATTCGCCAGGTCGTCCGCGTCGCGATTCTGCTCGCGCGGCACGTACTGAATCGTGAAGCTTTCGAGGGTTGCGGCCTGTTTTTTGGCGCGCTCGTGCAGCGGGCGCAAATCCGGATGCTTCACTTTGTACAAACCTTTGATCTGATTCACGATTAATTGCGAGTCGCTGTACACACGCAGCCTGCGGATCCCGTTCGCCGCCGCATAATCGAGCGCCGCAATCAGCGCGTAATATTCGGCAACATTATTGGTGGTGCGGCCTATATATTTTCCGAGAGACTCATGGGTTGTGCCGTCTGGCCGCCGTAATATCACGCCGTAAGCGGCCGGGCCGGGATTCCCGCGCGCAGCGCCATCGATATTTGCCGTGTACGCGCCCTCGGCGCACGCCGAAGGCGCATCAGGTTCCTCGAACAATTTTCCTGAAGCTTTGCCGGTAGGTTTGATCATCGATTCGGGACAATCCTGCTAGTTTTCGCGGGCGGGAGCGGCCGGGGGATCGCCTGCGGAGGCTGCCGCGGAGGCAGCTGACGGTCCAGGTGCCGCCGCGTGATCCGCGTAATAGAGAATGCGCGTACACGTTTCGCAGTGGAAGAATCCTTCATTCGTGTCGCGCTGCAATTGTTGGATCACGTGCGGGCGGATATGGACGCCGCACTGGCCGCAGCCTTCGCCGCGGATTTCGGCCAGGGCAATACCCCCGTGGCGCTTCGCGATGCGCTCGTAGTGATCGACTAAATCTTCCGGCACGGCGGCGATAGCTGCGGCGCGCACAGCCTCGGCAGCTGCCAATTCCTTTTGCGTGGCATTGTATTCAGCTTGAATTGCCTGGCGGTCCTTGTTGGCAACCGCTTCCAGTGCCTTCACTGCCGCCTCGGCGGCCTTCACTTGTCGGTCGTACTCCTCGCCGGACACCATGCGCTCAAGCAGGCGGTCTTCGGCTTTGGCGACTTCATTTTCGGCATTCTGAATTTCATGCAGGAGGGCTTTATATGCTTCGTTGCTCTTTACCTCACCGCTCTGGTTGCGGTATTTCTTGGCCCGCTCTTTCCACTGCTCGACGTCCATTTCATACGTCTTGCGCTCTTTCTGCCCGGTGAGCAACGCTTCCTTGGCCGCCGTGACTTGCTGCCGCGCGGCTGCGACACGCGCTTCCACTTCGGCCAGGCTCTTTGGGAATCGCGCCAGGCGCTCACGAATTCCAATCAGGCGAAAATCCACAGCCTGCAATTCAATAAGGGATTTGAGGTGGGGATGCATGGACTCGCTATTTTAGCACACCCCCTGCTCGGGGCATGGATGGCAATTCCTTCTCAATCGGGGATTCCCATAAACAGAATTTGTCCGCTACCGTTGAAAGAAAATGCTTAAACGCAGGGAAAAATCAGGGCGCGATTCACCTCGCTCCTCAGCAGTTCTGAGACTGCCGCAAGGTCCTGAAGACGGGCGAAAAGGGACTCTCAAGAGTCGTATGTAAATGGTGTTCGATCTGCTTCCGCCTGGCGAGTCTGTCCCCAAGGCCGGTCGAATCCATATGGTAGGTATTTCGGCCACACTCCTTGGCGCTGTAACTCCGCGCCTGACGTACCGTCCGCAGGATACACAGCCACGCCTATGCTCGCAGTCCTTCGCAAGGTGATATTCTCGAAGCAGTATGGCTCGGCGAGCGATCAGACGAAACAATCTGTTGCTCTCGCAACGCCTTCGCTGTCAGGAGTTTTCCAGATCGCTTTTTCGCGTTAGACTCGAGGACCTCAAATTCCCAGGAGGATACCAGAAATGCCGGATGTGCATATCTTATGGCTCGCGGGGCGCACGGTGGATCAAAAGCGTAAAGTTGTCGAGGGCATCACAAAAGTGTTAATGGACGAAGCAGGGGCCAAGCCCGAATCCACTCACATCGTGTTTGTTGATATTCCCCACACGGACTTTGCCTCAGGCGGAATGCTTGTGGCGGATAAGAACAAGAAACCGTAGATCAGGTAGCACAGGTTGAAGCCTAGGTTACGAAATCCTTCAATCTCCCTGATGGACCTCCATCGTCGGATCGATCGTGAACGTAGGAAAGTGCGGCGGCGTGATGCCCGCGGGATTATCAATAGGAGGCGCCGTGTAGGTCGCAGTCGCCGTAAACGTGTTGCCCGATGAGTCGACAGAGTAGGTGTAGCCATCGCGGCTGGTGCGCGTAATGTTCATTGTGCCGGAGGAGGCGAGCGTCGGCAGGTCCGCATAAGAACCATTCTGTGTGTAATACATGCGTTCGGCCTGGGCGATGGCTACGAGGTCGTTTTTCACGCCGACTAAGCTGATGTTCTGTGTCACGACCATACCTGGGCCGGGCGAAGCTTGCTTCAACGTGTACATATAGATCCCAAGGCCAATCGCAGCGGTCACCATTAGGCCGATAAGTCCCTTCATGGGGCATTCTCCTATTCAAAAATTATACGCTGCCATTGAATCCATGGGCCGAAGGGCGCGTCCGCGTGTGCAGTTCCCGGCAACCCCCTTATCCTTGAGGTCCTAAACACGAAATGAGGAAGGAAAGCACCATCCACCTTTGCGAGGGTCTGAGAGGCAATTCTCAGGTAAAGATGGAACTGTCGTCTGCTTCCCGGTAAAGTAGCATGGGATGTGCGGAATCTGCGGCGTCATTGGAATTCAACCCTCGGAACGGGCCGAAGAAGTCACGCGCCGGATGATGGGCGCGCTACGGCATCGCGGCCCGGATGAAGATGGGATCCTTGTTGCTCCCTCGGCCGCGCTTGGGATGCGGCGCCTCAGCATCATTGATCTTCCAGGCGGACACCAACCTGTATTCAACGAAACCCGCAATGTCGCGGTTGTATTCAACGGTGAAATCTACAACTTCCCGCAACTGCGAAATACACTCGAAAGCCGCGGACACGTCTTTCGTACTCACTCAGATACTGAAGTTATCGTCCACGCCTACGAAGAATGGGGCGAACAATGCTTGCAGGAGCTCCGCGGGATGTTTGCCTTCGCCATCTGGGATGCGACACCGTCGGTTAGCTCCGGCGGCGCTTCCGGAGAAGCTTCTGGTCGCGCGCGAATCTTTCTCGCGCGCGACCGGCTGGGAATTAAGCCTTTATATTACGCGGTATCGGACGGCGTGCTTCTTTTTTCCTCCGAAGTGCGCTCGTTGCTGGCGAGCGGCTTGCTCAAGCCGCGCCTGTCGCCGGATTCTCTCGAGGCTTACCTGACATTTGGTTCCGTAGCCGAGCCGTCCACGCTCCTGGAAGGCGTTTTTTCCGCTCCCCCCGGACACTGCCTTACTTGCTCCGCCGACGCTCCCACAGTAAAACCCTCGCCGCGGCCTTACTGGGTCTATTCCGACGCCGTACTTGAACACGAGAAAGGCCCGCAGCCGAAAAATATTCAGCAAGCTGCAAAGCTGTTGCGCCCCTTGCTCGAAGAGGTCGTTCGCGATCACCTCGTCGCAGACGTGCCCCTTGGTGTCTTCCTTTCGAGCGGGCTCGATTCGACCAGCCTGGTCGCACTCGGTAGCCGGTTTCAGAGCGATCTGCACACATTTACCGTGATATTTCCCGAACAGCGTTATAGCGAAGCCAGAATTTCGCGCGAAACAGCCAAGCGCTTCAAAACGCGTCATCAGGAAGTTCTCCTTGGCCCGGATACTTTGGCGGCCCAATTGGACGATGCAGTCAAGTCACTCGATCAACCCACCATGGATGGCGTGAATACCTACTTTGTCTCTCGAGCTGCGCGTCAGGGTGGTTTGAAAGTGGCTTTGTCCGGGCTCGGCAGCGATGAGATTTTCGGAGGATATTCCACATTTGTTTCAACTCCGCAGGCCGCGTTTGCGGCCCGCTTGGGACGGTGGATTCCAGGGCCCTTTCGGCGTTTCACCGCCGGGGCGGCGGTCCGAATCGCCGCCGGCGATTCTGTGGGTAAGGCTGCCGCGGCATGGCGCTCGCCCTGGGATTTCCCCCATGCATATTATTTCACGCGGCTTTTGTTCACCCCTTCACGTGTCCAGCGCCTGCTCGCTCCCTATTTCGAATCAAACGAATATTCGAACAAGCCCGAAAGTCCGTGGCGCGCGCGTCTCAGAGAAACGTCGCGGCAGGCGCTGCGTCTTGATTCCTTCGGTTCAGTCTCCTGTTTCGAATTGCAATCGTATATGGTGAATACGCTGTTGCGGGACACGGATTCGGTGAGCATGGCCAATTCCCTTGAAGTCCGTGTGCCATTTCTGGACCACCGCCTCGTTGAGTTTGTCGGCCGGCTGCCGAAGAGCGCGAAATGGGTCCGTGGCATTCCGAAATCACTATTGGTTGAAGCGCTTTCGGGCTTGCTTCCGGAGGAAGTCGTCGGACAGCCCAAGCGAACATTCACTCTGCCCTGGGAAATCTGGCTTCGGGGATCGCTCGGCGTGCGCATCTCGCAGGATTTGACAAATCTCACGCCGCCCTTGCAGCAGTACTTGAATCCGCGCGCCGTGCGGGGCGCGTGGCAGAACTTCGCCATTGGCCAAACCAACTGGTCGCGTCCCTGGAGCTTGTATGTGCTGAATGAATGGGTGCGCCACCACGTGACGGATCAAGCGAATATTCCAGTTTCGGCCGCGCATGCAGTGCATGCCGCCGGGGTTTCATCGACTGCCTCGAATTCGGGGTCTTAAAGGAAGGAAAAAACCATTTCGAATGTATGTCCTGGGAATCAATGCCTACCATGGCAATGCCTCCGCGGCAATCCTTGCGGAGGGCCGCCTGGTCGCTGCTGTCGAGGAAGAGCGCTTTAATCGCGTGAAGTACGCGGCGGGGTTCCCGGCGGCGGCCATCCGCTATTGCCTGGACGCCGCCGGCATCACGCTTAAACAGGTCGACCACATTGCCATCCCGCGCGATCCTCGTGCGCGCCTCGGACGAAAACTGCTGTACGCACTAAGAATGCCCAGTTTTGCTTTCGAGAGGCTAAAAGTAATGGGCCAGTTCGCAGGAATTGCCGAGACACTGGCCAAAGCCTTTGAGGTATCGCCGGACTCGATTCCGGCCACATATCACCGCATCGAGCATCACCAGGCGCATCTGGCTAGCGCGTTTTTTGTTTCTCCGTTTGACCAGGCCGCGCTGCTGTCCG
>Ga0207007_1012_pt1 | contig 44047 bp, 45 predicted proteins | sample Alteio_BWMinCont_85_FD_153487 | JGI IMG/M metagenome (GOLD analysis project Ga0207007, IMG submission 153487) | Enriched cells from forest soil in Barre Woods Harvard Forest LTER site, Petersham, Massachusetts, United States -... | ecosystem: Environmental > Terrestrial > Soil > Temperate forest >...
CACTCGCACTTCACCTCCGCAAATCGCTAAAACCGCCGCTCCTCCCGCGCTCTTATGTTCCCCGGCAAGGATGTACACGACCCCGCAGTGATGTTGTTGTCGTGCGCGTAGCCGAGTCAGGGCGCATCAAAAAGGTGCCCACGGCAAGTGGCGCCTTTGTCGGTAACAAAGCCCCATTCTCAAAATGGCAATTCTCTTATTTTCTCCCTAACCCCTTTAGAATGCGCACTTACGCAAAATCGCCTTTTAACCCATTTGTAATGAACACTTACAAAAACGCTAGACTTAAAGTCGTTTGTAATGAACACTTACAAAAAAAGGGGGGGTGGGGGGTGCGACTTTTGTTGACACCGCATCCCGCGCCCGTCAAACTGTGCAGCGCTTATGCCTAAATCTGCTTCCCCCGAGGGAGTCGCATTGCGAGCTGACGGACGCGCCCCCGATCAAATGCGTCCGGTGAAATTTACCGCCGACTTCATTCCTGTCGCCGAAGGCAGCGTCCTGATCGAGGTCGGCCAGACCCGCGTGGTCTGCACCGCTACCGTGGATAACGGCGTGCCTTCCTTCCTCAAGGGCAGCGGCAAAGGCTGGGTCACCGGTGAGTACGGCATGCTCCCCCGCGCGACCGAACGGCGCACACCCCGTGAATCCTCCCGTGGGAAGCAATCCGGCCGGACCCTGGAAATCGCCCGGTTGATCGGCAGGTCCCTGCGCGCCGTCACCGACCTCAAGAAGCTGGGGGAGTGCACCGTCTGGCTCGATTGCGACGTCATCCAGGCCGACGGCGGCACCCGCACCGCCTCCATTACCGGAGCGTTTGTAGCCATGGCCATGGCCCTTGAGCGCATGGTCGCTGCGGGCATGCTGCCTTCGGTTCCGCTGCTCGATTCGGTGGCGGCCACTAGCGTCGGACTGATCGGCGGCGAGCCGGTGCTCGACCTCTGCTATGAGGAAGATTCCGGCGCCGAAGTGGATATGAACGTCATCATGACCGGCGGCGGCCGTTTCGTCGAAATTCAAGCCACCGCCGAGGGCCGCCCCTTCTCCGATGGCGAACTCAACAGACTCCTGGCCCTGGCTGCCGGCGGCATCCGCACGCTCACTGAACAGCAACGCGCCCTCTTGCCGGCCAACTTCAGTGTCCGCGCCCGCTGACCCCGCCCCCCGGGCGGCAACCGTCTCCCTGCTCCTCGGTTCCTCCAATCCGGGAAAATTACAGGAATTTCAAGTCCTGGCGTCCGCCTATTCCTCGATTGTCGCCATAGACATCCAGATACTTCCGGACTTGTCCCAGATTGGCGAATTCCCCGAGGATGCCCCCACGTTTGCCGAGAACGCCGCCGGCAAGGCCCTCCATTACAGCCGCTTTGCGCACCTGCCGGTCATGGCCGACGATTCGGGATTGGTGGTGGATGCCCTGGGTGGGGCGCCCGGTGTGCGCTCCGCGCGCTACGCCGGCCCGCGCGCGTCCCCTGCCGAGCGCATCGCCAAACTGCTCGACGCGCTGCGCGCCGCCGGCGCGACCCATTGCCGCGCACGATTCGTATGTGTGATCGCCCTGGCCCGGCGCGGGCGGCCCATCGGCGTATTTTCAGACAGCGTCGAGGGTGAAATCCTCGACGCGCCGCGCGGCCACGATGGCTTCGGATACGATCCCGTATTTTTTCTCCCGGCGCTGGGCAAAACGTTTGCGGAAACCACGGCCGAAGAAAAAAACTTGTACAGCCATCGCGGCAAAGCCTTCCGCAAGCTGCTCGCGTTCCTCGCCGCTCCCCCTGTGTTATAGTTTCCGCCGCTTTGGCCATGAAAAAGAAACCATCCGCGTCCCAAGTTGCACCCAAAAAAGTCGCACGCAAGAAACGGATTGCGCCCAGGGAATCGCGGCGCGCGCTCCCTACGGGTGCCACCGCCGGCACAGATCCCAAGCGGGTGCGCGCCATACTGGCAAAGCTCGATGAGGCCTATCCGGAGGCCACTTGCGCGCTGCGCCACCGCAACGCCTTTCAGTTGCTGATCGCTACGATTCTTTCGGCGCAATGCACGGACGTGCGCGTCAATCAAGTAACGCAAACGTTATTCCAGAAGTATGCGACGCCCGAGGCATTTGCCCACGCCAACCCCCGCGAATTGGAAATGGAGATTCGCCCGACGGGATTTTTCCGCAATAAAACAAAGTCGATTCAAGGCGCGAGCAAGAAAATTCTGGAAGAGTTCAAGGGCGCGGTGCCGCGAACCATGGACGAACTGCTGACGCTTCCCGGCGTGGCGCGAAAAACGGCCAATGTGGTGATGGGGACGGCGTTCGGCATCGCCTCCGGCATCGTCGTGGATACTCACGTGCAACGCCTATCCGGCCGCCTGGGATTGACCCGCAATACCGATCCCAAAAAAAAATCGAACAGGACTTGCTGCACATCATCCCGCAGGAGAAATGGATTCTCTTCTCGCACCAACTCATCTGGCACGGGCGGCGCGTTTGCCAGGCGCGCCATCCGCGATGTACGGAATGCAACCTCGAGCGCCTCTGCACCTCCAAGGACAAGACCATCTAGGCCGGCAGCCGCCCATGCCGCGCAACGAGTGAACGAAAAATGCCAGCCCCCACTGCGGTGACCGTCGCGGCGCGGCTGGATCGCCTGCCGGATTCACGATATCTCCGCCGGCTGATCATCCTGTTATCGCTGGGAGGATGTTTCGAGTTCTACGATTTGTTCTTCTCCGCGTACATCGCTCCGGCTCTTTACCGCAGCGGAATTTTCACACCGACGACCACAGGGTTCCTGGATGTTCATGGCTTCGCCAGTTTTATCGCTTCCCTCTTCGCGGGCCTGTTCGTAGGCACGCTTTTTTTCGGGCGTATCTCCGACCGCTTTGGGCGGCGCACGATTTTCAGCTTTTCCCTGCTGTGGTACTCGGCCGCCACGTTCATCATGGCCTTCCAGACAACGGCCGCGGCCATCGATGTATGGCGTTTTTTCGCGGGCATGGGGATCGGGGTGGAACTGGTGACCATAGACACTTACGTGTCCGAACTGGTGCCCCACGCCAATCGCGGCCGGGCCTTTGCCTTCAATCAATTCATCAGTTTTCTGGCCGTGCCGTTGGCGGCCCTGGTGTCCTGGTGGCTCGTGCCCCTTCGCATTTGGGGTCTGGACGGATGGCGTTGGGTGGCGCTGCTGGGCGCTTCCGGGGCTGTCTTTGTGTGGTTTATCCGGCGCGCACTGCCGGAATCGCCGCGCTGGCTCGAACAACAAGGCCAAATCGCAAAAGCCAACCGGCTGATGGGGCAGATCGAAGATCGCGTGCGAGCAGAAACGAAAAAGGAGTTTCCGGCGCCGGTTTTGGTGGCGGGAGAAAACCTCCAGGGCCGCGGCTCATGGAAAGAGATATGGAGCGCACAGTACCGCCAACGCACCATCATGCTCATCGTTTTCCATCTCCTGCAGTCCCTGGGCTATTACGGATTTGCCAACTGGGTGCCCACGCTGCTGCTGGCCAAAGGGATCGACGTGACCTCCACGCTCCGCTATACCTTCTTCATCGCCATTGCCAGCCCCATGGGTCCGTTGATCGGCTGGGCCTTTGCGGACAAATTTGAGCGCAAATGGCAATGCGCCTGGTCGGCGCTGCTGATCGGCGTGTTTGGACTGCTCTTCGCCCGGCAGCAAAGCGCGTGGGGTGTAATCCTCTTCGGCGTCTTGATCACTTTGAGCAGCAACTGGCTCTCGTTTGCCTATCACGCATATCACAGCGAACTCTATCCCACGCGAATCCGCGCCCAAGCCGTCGGCTTTGTCTATTCCTGGAGCCGATTCAGCGCCATCGCCAGCAGCTTTGTGATCGCCTGGGTTCTGCGGAAATATGGAACCCCGGGGGTTTTCGTTTTGATCGCGTCGGGAATGGCCATACTGTTTGTTGTGACCGGAGCATTTGGTCCCCGCACCAGCCAGCGGCGCCTGGAGGAGATTGCTCGCTGAAGGTTTTCTTTTCCATTCCCGTGGAGCCACCTTTGCCCCGGCTGGCACATCCTAAAAAATTGGAACTTTCCGCTCTCCGGGCGGAATACATCTCAGGACCTGGAACTAGGCGAGGAATGGACCCGACAATTGGCCCGGCAGTGCCGCTGGATGATGATCTTTTGCGCCGCATCCGCGCGGGAGATCAAGAGGCTTTCGGAACCGTTTACGAACGATGCCAGCGGCCAATCTACCGGTTCGCATTGCACATGAGCGGAAGAAAGCCGGTGGCCGAGGACGTGACGCAAGAGGCTTTCATGGCGTTGATCGGAAACAACTGCAGCTTCGATTCATCCAAGGGAACGCTAGGCGCATATCTGTTTGGCGTCGCCAGAAAACACCTGCTGCGGCATTGGGAGAAGGAAGGACTCTATGTTTCCCTACCGGCAGAGGAGGAATTTCCGGCGCCGCCGGCAAGAGCCAACGGCAACCATCACCAGAACCTCATCGTGTTGCCGGTCGACCTGGAGCGCAATGAGAGGATCGGCCGGGTGCGCGAGGCCATTTTGAGTTTGCCGGCCGACTACCGTGAGATTGTGGTGCTGTGCGATCTGCAGGAGATGAGTTACGAGGAAACAGCGCGGATTCTTGACTGCGCCGTTGGGACGGTCCGCTCGCGACTCCACCGCGCGCGAAACCTGTTGATGCAAAAACTGCGCGACACCAACAATCCGAGGGAACGGTTCGCCGCGGGTGAACGATTGGCAGGTCCGTGAGGATCTTATGATGAACTGCGAGCAGTTTCAGGAAATCGTGCACGATCTTTTGCGGAATGAGGCGCTCGATGGCGCCGCCGTTGAGAACGCTTTCAGCCATGCGGAATCCTGCGGAGCCTGTTCCGCCTTCTTTGGAGAAGCGGAACTGCTGCATACGTCTCTGCGCTCGTTGGCGACGCGGTATGCATCCGAAGAGGCGCCTCCTCGCGTGCAAGAGTCTCTCCTCAGGAAATTGGCGCAAGAGCGCGCTCCGGCTCCAGTCCCGAAAGCAAACCATCGATGGCCAATCCTGGCGGGAGGTATCGCGGCGGCGGCCGTTCTCCTGATCGTTCTGATGATCCATCGCGGCGCTACGCAACCGGGCAAAACGCCGCAACCGCAAGCCTCGCCGGCGGCTTCGGCCGGGCGGATTTACGAAGCAAACGCTTCGCCCGCGGGCGACGGTGAATCGCCGGGAGACGAGGAAACCGCGGCTGGACTCTTTGTCCCGCTAACGGAATCATTCGATCCGTTATCGCTGGACGATACTACGGTGGTGCGCGTGGTGCTGTCGCGCTCGGCTATGGAAAGTCTTGGTTTGCCCTCTAACGAAAGTGGAGACGACCAGGTAGTCGCAGATTTAGTGATTGCCGGTGACGGGATGCCGCAGGCCATTCGCGTGGTCAGTTGGCAGGTTCCAGAAACGACCCCGAATCGGCAATGATTTGATTTCAAAAGGATGGATTCGATGCGAGGAAGATTTTTCTCTGTGCTCACATGTTCTCTGGCCATTGCCGCGTTTTGCTCCCCGCGCCTAGGGGCGCAGAATCCGCCGCCGGGAGGGCCTGGTGGGCCCCCGCCAAGGTTTGGCCGCGGCGGCTTTCCCCCCGGCCCGCAGGACGGCATCGGGTTTCTCGGTTTCCAGCCCGGCGTCGGCAACAAGATCGTGACCGGAGCGCCGTATGCGGCACAGGTAACCACTGAACACAACGAAACGTTGGCGGACGGAAACCTGATCCACAACACATCCACGATAACGGTATACCGTGACGGCCAAGGGCGCACACGGCGGGAACAAACGCTGTCGGCCATTGGCTCCTATAGCGCTTCGGGAAATCCGCCGCGGGGCGTTGTGATCAACGACCCTGTTGGGGGCGTCACTTACGTGCTCGATCCGGTCCACAAGACGGCGCGCAAATTCATGCTTCCCCCGCCGGGGTCTGGGCCCGGTAATACGCTGCAATTTCAACGGGGCAATGGGAATCCGAATTCCAACGCAACCTCGCTGGGAACCAAGACCTGGGATGGAGGACTTCTAGTGCAGGGCACGCAGTTTACGCGCACCATTCCAGCCGGGGGCCGGCTGGGCAACGCGCAGCCTATTCAGATCGTCACCACCCGTTGGTTTTCATCGGAGTTAAACATCTACGTTCAGACAGAGACATCAGACCCGCAGCACGGCAAAACGACGACCAGCGTGACCAATATCAACCGCGGCGAACCCGATGCCGCGCTGTTCCAACTTCCCGCCGACTACACGTTGCAGACCGCCAACACAGGAGGCCGGCGGCCACGTCCTGGACCGGGGGCACCGCAACCATAGTGCAACGCCGCGACTGAAAGTCGTTGTAAGAAGGGCGCAGAGGAAGGCGCCCGCGGGGCTTGTGCCGCGCGGGGTTGCAAAGATACACTGCGGCGCTTCTTGCGAGGGCGATGGTGTCCAAGATTCTGGACGTAGGTTGCGGCCTGCACAAATTTCCCGGCAGCGTGGGATTGGATGTGGTCCCGCTGCCAACCGTGGATGTGGTTCACGACTTGAACGTTTTCCCGTACCCGTTCGAGGCCAATACGTTTGACCAAATCCGGATCATCCATGTCATCGAACATTTGCAGTCAGTGGTCAAGACGATGGAAGAGATCCACCGCGTCGCCAAACCCAACGCGCTGGTCACCATTGTGACGCCGCATCACTCCGATTCCTCTTCGTGGCAAGACCCCACGCACGTGTGGCATCTCAATAGCGGCTCTTTCCAATTCTTCGACGAAGCGCACCAGAGCAACTACTACTCCCATGCCCGGTTTCGCGTGCAGCGCGCCCAAGTGAAACTCTTGAAGATTTATGCCGCGATGGGCATGGAGTGGCTTGTGAATCTCCAGAATCCGCGATACCGGTTCATCCGCAAGTTCTGGGAACAGCACCTTTGCTACATCGTCCGGGGAAAAGTCATGGAATTCGAGTTGGTGGCGATCAAGGACCCGGAATGATTCGGCGTAAGACTTGGCCCAGCGTCTATCCGCGCCAAGGATTTCGCCGGTTCTAGTGATACGACGGACTGGTAGTAGCCGGGGGGACGTAATCCTGGCCGTACATATTTTTGTGGTCCAATTTGAAGGCGGCGTTATCCACAACCTGGATCGTTTCGACGGAGCGCGTGAAGTCTGAAATCGCAATCACGCGATCCAGATTTTTCAGGTCTTCCGGCGAACTGCGTTCATACCACGCTTGCAAGCGATAGCGCCCGTCGGGGACACTGGCGATGGTCACGCGCCCGGACCGGTCGGACACACCGAAATAAGGGGTTGCGACAGAAACCACGATCGCGCTCATCTCCGAATGGATGTTGCAAAACAAAAAGCTGACTCCCGAGCGCTCGAAGCGCACCGTACGGCTGGTCCCCGACTCATAAAGACCCAGATCGAAGCGCTTGCCATCGAACAGAGAAAAGACGTTGTGGAAAAAAGGGTCTTCATTGGGAAACTGAACAGCCGATCCTGTTTGTACGACCAGGAGATGGGGCACGAAGCTCTTGTTGCGCTGGATCAATTGTGGAATTTGCTTCGCTGCCGCAGCCCCGGCGCTCTCATCCAGAGGGGTGAGCCAGACAGCGACATCCGAGGCATTCGTGCCCGCATCTGCTTTAACAGTTGCGCCGGCCGGGGTGCCTTTGGCGCGTTTTACAACTTGAACTTGCACGGTAACCGGCTTGTCCTGCGCCGGGCACGGCTCGACGACGCCCAAGCACCACAAGCCCAACGCCAAGATGCCGGCTGGCAATCCGCGGCTATGCAGCAGCGCCATTAGAATATGTAGCCCACACTGGCATTTACGTGGTTCGCGCTGTTGGCGGTGCTATCCAGCGTATAGGTTTGCAGGCGGCGATACTCGAGGGAAAACAGCACGTTGGACCGGACCTGATAGATGAAGTTCACAAACGGGCTGACGTTCCTCGACAGCCACGGGCCGAGATAGGACTGGCTTCCGCCATATTTGCGAATGTCGCTGGCAAATGGATTGTCGATTCCCAAGGCGGCATTGATCTCGAATCGCGTGGTGGGCTTGATCTTCAACTGCGCCCAGCCGCCCATGGAATTGAGACCCCGCACGGCTGTGTTTGGATCTACGAAGGAACCATTGATCAAAACTCCCTGGCCGATGCCGCCGCCGAGACCATTCACGGCGCGGCCGCGATAGAAAGCTCCTGTCAATCCCAAATATTTACCGAGCGGCACAGTCAGGTCGACGGTCGAAGCCCAGGCGTCCACATTGCGGCCCAGCCCCCAAAATTGACGGTCGTAATATCCTCCCGCACCGACGATCAAATCTTGACCGAAGAGGCTGTGGCTCCAGGCGACGCGGGCGGCGTAAGCCGGCTGGCTGGACATTTCGCCCCAAGACGGATAACGGCCGTAGTTCGTCGCGTCTTGCGACGGATAGTCGCCGGAGAGCCCATCGAGGATTCCGCCTTGCAACTGGATTGACGAGTCTTCGGACAATGTGACACGATGCTCGATGCGCACTTGCGGCGTCCATGCCCAGAGATTTCCGGCATAGGAGAGCGGCGGATAGGAAACGGAAGCAAGCGAAGTGGGAGCTAAGGGCGCAAAAAACAACGTATCTTGCCCGGCGACAATGGAGGTATTCTTCCAATCTATGCGCACTGTGCCAATGCGCAGGCGCACCAACCCTTCGGCGACCCCGTTGGGCTGGTAGGGAAACCCGCCGGCAAAATCAAACTTCACGTTGGCGCTGGTGTGGGCCCCCTCGATATCGGGACCAAAAACCTCCAATCCGATTTGCGACTGGCGAAGAGTCCCTCCAAACGAACCGGACGAATCCAGAAGACCTCTGGGAAGGGCCACCTGGGGGACGTCCATATTGTCGGCCAGCCCGCGATTTTCAAACATGTTCAGGAGCACGAGGCCCGACAAGCGCACGCGATATTTCGATCCGCTCTCGATTTTGGTTTGATACTGATCGCCCAGTTTTGCCTCGGTGAGCTGCAGATTTTCCTCGAGCTGCGAGACACGGTCTGGAGATGCCTGTTCGGAAGCAATCGGTTGCGGAGCGGCGGCCAATGAAGATGAAGGCGGCGCCTCTTTTGCGGTCAGCTCGCCGGATGGCGAGAAAGGCGGCTCGCCCGGCGCAAGGCTTCGCAGAGACAACTGTGCCTTGGCGGCATCCAATTCCCGGCGAAGCTCGCTGACTTCGACGCTGGAACGGGACTGTTCGGCCCGGAGTTCGTCCAACTGCGAATACAATGTCTGGATCTGCGCCTGAAGATCACGGAGGGAATCGGCCAGCGCCGCAACGGCGGCCGCGGTGTCTGCGGACAAAACGCCCGGCGCGGGCCGTGGCGTATCCTGTGCGCACGCAAGACCGAGGCCGAAAAACAAAGTGCTGGCCATCACGCAAATCCCGACAAGCGGCCATCGACGACTCACGGTTTGCATCACATCCCCCTTGCTAGCTCAAACGACATTACTCATCTGCGAAAGCGGCTTTTCCTGCAAAACATCGCTCACCGCACCGATCAAAGAAGACAACGAAAATGGCTTCTGCAACACCACGCCTTGCGAGGGGCTTTGCCCTTGCTGCGTGCCTGAGTATTCGGCATAACCGGACATGAGAATGATCTTTATATCCGGGCGAGTCTCCTGCAATTGCTTGGCAAATGCCGGGCCGCCCATCCTGGGCATCAAGACATCGCTCAAGACGAGATGGATCACGCCGGCGTGCCGCGCCGCGACCTCCAGTGCTTCCACGCCATCGCGCGCTTCCAAAACGGAGTAGCCGCCGACTTTAAGGAATTGACAGGCCAGTTCGCGGACGCCATCTTCATCCTCGACCACAAGAATCGTCTCGCTGCCGCGGGAAATCGCCGGCGAATTGTCTTCCATGGCACTCTCGGTGATCTTTCCGGACGCCGGGGGCAGATAAATCTCAAACGTCGTGCCTTTTCCGATGGCGCTCTCGACCCAGATGAAACCGCCGCTCTGCTTGACGACGCCATAGACCGTTGCCAGGCCGAGGCCGGTGCCCTTGCCGACTTCCTTGGTGGTGAAGAACGGCTCGAAAATGTGCGCCTGCGTCTCAGCGTCCATGCCATGGCCGGAATCCTTGACGGACAGGAGGACATACGGGCCCGGAGTCATGGGGCGCCTGCGAACCTCGGCCTCATCCAGCACGATATTGAGCGTGCGGACCTGCAACGCGCCGCCCTCGGGCATGGCATCGCGCGCGTTGACGGCGAGATTCATGATGACCTGCTCAATTTGTCCGGGATCGGCCTTCACTGGAGCAAGCTCCGGCGAAGGCTGGAACGAGTACTGGATGTGCTCGCCAATGAGCCGCGGGAGCATCTTGCCCATGTCGGCGACGACGGCGTTCAGATCGAGCACGCGCGGCTGCAGCACTTGCATGCGGCTAAACGCCAGGAGTTGCCGCGTCAAAGAGACGGCCCGGTCGGCGGCTTTCTGGATCTGCTCGATGCTGCGCCGCTGGGAATCGTCCATCTTGGAGCGTTCGATCAGCAGATCGCCGTGGCCGCGAATGATGGTGAGCAAATTGTTGAAGTCGTGCGCCACCCCTCCCGCCAGTCGGCCCACGGCTTCCATCTTGTGAGCCTGGCGCAACTGTTGCTCCAGCAACTTTTGCTCTTTTTCTGTGGTTTGCAGGGTGACGCGCATGCGATCAAAGGCAGCAGTCACCTCGGCCACTTCATCCCCGCCACTGCTTTCCAGCGGGTAAGTGAAGTCGCCCTGTTCCAGGGCGCGAACGCCAACAACCAGATTAGCGAGGGGCTTCGTAAATGTGTCGGAGATGAGAAACACCAACGCACTGCCGGCCAATATGCTGACCAGGCCCAACCCCACCAAGACGCCGTTCAGTTGGCTGACAAATTCAGTCGCCTTGTCGAACGATTTCAAAACGCTAAGCGAGACAACCGGCCCGTCCGATGATAGGGCCACCGTCGTCAAGAGATACTTTTCCGCGCCAAGCTGAATCTCTACCGGAGCTTCCGAGGTATTGCCCTTGGGCCGAGGAGGGCGGCGTTCCAGTTCGGCCTGCTGCGAAGCCGGTAACGTGCCCACCACCAGACTATCGCCAAAGCGGAAGGCCACCTCGCTGGCGGCGACGTCGCTCAACTCCCTGGCCACGGGCTCATTCACTTCGTGACCTATGGCCATGAACCCGAGCGTCGTACCCTGCGACGGCGCGCCGAAGTAAATCGGCTGAATCCATATTTGGTAGAGACGGTTATCGCTGAACCACCAATCCTGCTCGTTTCCGCGCTCCAGAGAATGCCGCAGGAGTTCTCCAGCAGCGGCCAGGGGAAGGCTATTGCCATTCGACTCGATTGCGACCACGTTTGCGGAAGGCTCGGCCAGGACCAGGAGGTCGCTGCCACTTAGGCGCCAGATATCCTTGGCCCCGTCCTGAATGGTGGCGGCGTTTTTGGTGGACATCAGCGCCCGCACAATGGGGAGATTGGCGAGCAACGCGGCAGAGCGGGTCAACTCCTCCTGGCGCTGCCGGTCAAAAGCCCGGTAAGTGTTTACGGAATTTCGCAGGTCTTCCTGAAGCACCTGGCGGACTTGATTCTGAATTCTGTAGCGGACCATCAAAAGGGCGCCGCTGGTGAGTCCGGCGGTGATGGCCAGAAGGGAGAGCAGAAACTTTGTCCGCAGACGAATTTTTCTCATACCGGGAACCACATGAGAGGCCCACCCACCCCTGAACGGACCGACGCTTTCAGAAAAACCCTAGAAACAAGCTAGCATCGAACTCGTGCGGCATGGCCGATATTGTTGGGGGAATGTACCAAAAATGTACCAGAAGGGATGGATTGACCCGTTTTGCCCTGAACCAACCGATGGCAAGATTCGGTGTACGTGACCACCAAGTGGCCTGGCACATACGCCGGACACAGACCTGGTTACGAGAACAATTTTACGGCTTGACGACGGTGGCGGCATCGGGGATGCCGGTTTCGAGCAATTTGACGAACTGCTGGGGAGGCACCGGCCGGCTGAAATAGAACCCTTGCGCCTCCTCACATTGCTGCGCCTTAAGAAATGCCAACTCCTCCCTCGTTTCCACACCCTCGGCAACGACCCGCAGCTTCAGGCTTCGGCCCATGCTGATCACTGCGATCACAATTGTTGTATCGTCGGGAGCGGAGGTGATCTGACGGACAAACGACTGGTCGATCTTCAGGGAATCCATCGGGAACTTCCTCAGATGGCTCAGACTGGAATAACCGGTGCCAAAGTCATCGATCGCAAGTTTCACACCTTCAGCTCTCAGTGTTCGCAGGACCGTTGCAGCGGACTCGGCATGCTTCATGAGAACGCTTTCGGTCAGCTCCAACTCAAGAGATCGCGGATCCAAGCCCGTATCCCTGAGGATTGCGAGTACCCCTTCCAGAAAGTCCTCGTCTCCGAACTCCATCGCGGAGATGTTTACCGCCATAGTAGCCAGGGGCAGTCCCGCGCCCATCCAGGCCCGCGCTTGCTTGCACGCTTCCCGAAGGACCCAGTTGCCAATCGGCAGAATCAGGCCGCAGTCTTCCGCAACGGGAATGAATTGCGCCGGAGAAATCGGCCCTCGAATGGGATGCGTCCAACGAAGCAATGCTTCCGCGCCGGTAATCTCGCCAGTCTTCAGATTAATCTTGGGCTGGTAGTGCAGAGCGAATTCCTGCCGTTCCATGGCGCGCCGCAGACTCTCCTCGATGGAATGCCGCTCCACCGCCCGGACGTTCATGGCCGGCTTGAAAAACTGATAGCTCTGACGCCCGTTTTCCTTGGCCTGATACATCGCGGTGTCGGCGTTCTTGATGAGCGTCTCCGCGTCCAGCCCGTCGTCGGGATAGACGCTCACGCCGATGCTGGTGGTGACGTGAAGATCGTGCTGGTCGATGGAATGAGCCATTGCAACGGACTGCAGCATTCTTCTCGCCAAAATGGCGGCATCTTCCGATTGTTCCACTTCGGAGAGCAGCACGACAAACTCATCGCCTCCCTGCCGACTCACTGTATCCGAGCCGCGTACGCAATCGACCAAGCATCCGGCGATGGATTGCAGAAGTTTGTCGCCGATGGGATGTCCAAGGGAATCGTTGATGTGCTTGAACCCATCCAAATCCAAAAAGAGCACCGCGACTCTTTTCATGTGACGCCGCGCCAGAGCGATTGCCTGGCTGAGCCGGTCGTTAAGGAGCATTCGATTGGGCAACCCGGTCAGAAAGTCATGGTAGGCCGAATGGGCCATCTGCAGAGCCATCGCTCGGACCGCGCTCACATCGCGAAAAACCATGACCGCGCCGGTAGACTGCCCTTGCCGGTCATGGATGGGGGCAACGGAATCTTCGATCGGAATTTCAGATCCGTCACGCCGGATGAGGATGCTGTTCGACGGTAGGTGGACGGTTCGGTCTCGCTCAACTGCCATCTCCGTCGGATTCGCGGTGATTTCGCGACTTGCGGCGCCCAGGAGCCGGAAAATTTCGGCCATGGGCCGGCCTGCCGCTTCTTGCCACGACCAGTCGGTCATTTTTTCCGCGACGAGATTGAAGAAGGTGATATTTCCCGAGATGTCCGTGCAAATGACGGCGTCGCCGATGGAGTTGAGCGTAACTTGGGCGCGTTCCATTTCGTCGAACAACGCCCTTTCCATGATTTTGCGGTCGACGGCATAGCGCAGGGCTCGCAGAAGCCCGCGCGTCTCGATTTGGCCTTTGACAAGATAGTCTTGCGCGCCTTCTTGCAGAGCTTGTGCGGCCAGCGACTCGTCATCCATGTCCGCCAGCACTACCAAGGGGACGCGGGGCGCGGCTGCGTGGGCCCGCCGCACCGCTTCCAGTCCTTGCGCATCGGGCAACCCCAGATCGAGCATGACCATGTCCACAGGATTCGCGACAAGATGAGCCACCGCTTTCTCCATGGATTCAAAATGCGTCAAGTCGTACTTGAAAGAGGCCTGTTCATTGAGCATCTCGCGCAGCAACCGCGCATCTTTGGCGTTGTCTTCGACAAGAAGAATTCTGACGGTTCTTTCGCTCATCACTCTGGACCACTTGCAACGCCGGGACTGTCTTCCACCGAGAAAATCTCCATGGGCTTGGCGTTTTCCCCAATGCTTATGGTCATTTCGTCACCGATGAGGAGGAGAAACGCAAACGCCGCAATGAACGCGAGTTGCATCTTCCACATCGACAGAAACTTGGTATTCATTTCACACCAGCTTGGGAGGGGAACTTCTATTTCGGATGCGACTTGAAGGCTGAAAAGGGGCAGCCCGATGCCGCAGGCCGATTTTCTGGAAGGGAGTTCAATTGTATACCACTCTTATGTAGGCTCAAACTGGCATTGCGGGCAGGTGTCGAATCGACCAAGAAAATCAAGAGCCCGATCAAGAGCATCATTCCGGCACAGCACGAAGGAATTTCAAGCGTCTGACCCGCTGGTGGCACGATCTCGACCCGGATTGGTGGTCACAAGCTCGCAAGGTAAGCTAGAATAAAAACGTCATTCCGTCGGGGCGTAGCGCAGCCTGGTAGCGCGCCTGCCTTGGGCGCACCGAACTCGACTCCAACGGCTCCTTCTCTTACTTCTAACTGCTAACGTTTCCAACAAATCGGGGAATCTGCTTTTCGCTCAAAGCTATCCCGAGCAGTATGAAAACGTTGGATTCGTGCACAGTTGGTGCACAGTCGAGTCCCATCACAAATCCAATAGAGTGAACCCCTCGCTGAGACTGCGGGGGATGAACGCGAACTTCGACGGATTTCCGACGCGATTGTGATCCTTGATCCATCCGGTGCCACGTGCACTGAATCAGCAAACGGATGCGGACACATCATGATTTCCGGCCGGCGCTCCGAAGTACCCAAAAACAATTGGCCAAATTGAGATTTTTAGCCGAAAATCTGGATCGAATGCCGCCAAGTTGAATCTAGGCCCCAGTGGAGCAGGCATGAGTTCACCAGGTTCTAGCCCGATCACAGATCACATAGGTGCTAAAGCGGAGGCCTTGCCTGAAGTTTGCGCCGGCACGTCCGGGGAAAGTGAAGTCACCGATGTTGCCAAACGATATCCAACCCGAAAAGACTTAGAGATCGCGCTCCTTGAGTCGAGGGAATCGGAGGCACATCTCCGAAGGATCATCGACACGATCCCGACCCTCGCTTGGTGCAACCTGCCGGATGGTTCGAACGAATTTCTGAATAAACGATGGCATGACTACACAGGTCTCTCCCCTGAAGAGGCGCATGGCTTGGGATGGAAGGCCGCGATTCATCCCGAGGACCTCCCCATGCTGATGCAAAAATGGGAGGCACTCCGCGACGCTGATAAGTCGGGAGAGTGCGAAGTGCGGTTACGACGCTTCGACGGCGCCTTTCGTTCGTTCCTGTGCCGCGTCGAGCCGCTCCGCTACGAAGGCCCAGCTGTGAGATGGTACGGCACGGCGACCGACATCGAAGATCACAAGCGCGAGGAGGACTTGGCGGCTGGCGAGAAGCTGCTACTCGAAATGGTGACTGGCGGCCATTCGATGCAGAGAATACTCGAAGCGATCTGTCAGTTTGTCGAAAGCACGACCAGGGGGTGTTACTGCAGCGTTGTGTTGGTCGATCCGAGCGGCACGCGTCTCGAACACGGGGCGGCGCCGAGCCTTCCGGACAGCTTCGTCACCTCCATTGTTGGCAGACCCCTAAACGCCGATTCGGGGCCGTGCGCGATGGCCGCGTACCTGAACGAACAAGTCATTGCGGCTGACCTCACGACGGAGACACGATGGGCAGCGTACGAGTGGTGCCCTATGGCTTTGGCGCACGGGGTACGAGCATGTTGGTCAACGCCGATCTCGTCCTCGGGGGGCGCCGTCCTAGGCGCGTTCGCGATCTATTACTCTGAACCGAAAATGCCCACACCACTGGACCAGTCCATAATCGACCAGTTCACACACATCGCAAGCATCACCGTGGAGCGCCAACGATCACAGGAAGCTCTCACAAATGCCCTCGACGAAATCCGCAGGTCAGAAGCCAAACTTCGGCAAGTGATTGATACGATCCCCACACTAGCTTGGTGCAATCTGTCGGATGGTCCGAACGAGTTCCTCAACAAAAAATGGCATGAGTACACGGGTCTTTCTCATGAAGAATCGCATGGTTGGGGTTGGCAAGTTGCGTTCCATCCCGAGGACTTGCCGTCATTGATGGGAAAATGGCGAGAGCTGTTGATTTCAGGGGAACCAGGTGAGATTGAAGCACGTCTTCGCCGTCACGACGGTGTGTTTCGTTGGTTTCTTATCCGGGTCGAGCCATTACGCGACCAGACGGGCAAAGTTATCAGATGGTATGGAACAAGCACTGACATCCAGGAGCTTAAGCAAACCGAAGAGAAACTGCGGGACGATGAACGCGAACTTCGCCGGATTACCGACGCGATACCGCAGGCAATAGTTGTTCTCGGTCCAGAAGGGGAGCCTCTCTATGCCAACCAAACGACACTCGATTACACGGGTCTGACTGCCGAAGATGTGGTTAGCCCTGGATTTCGTGAACGAATATTCCACCCGGAGGACGTCCAAGACTTGCGTGAGAAGCGAAAGACTGCCCTTGAACGCGGCCTCCCGTTCGAAGCGGAAATCCGAGCCTTACGGAACGACGGCGAGTACCGCTGGTTTCTAATCCGCTACAACCCTTTTCGAAATGAACAAGGCCAGCTTACTCGCTGGTATGCCACGGGAACTGATATCGATGACCGGGTCAAAGCCGAGGACAGGACACGCAACGAAAATCTGGCATTGCGAGAGCAAATCGACCGTAACTCAATGTTCGAGGACATCGTCAGCTCTTCGGAATCGTTGCGCAAAGTATTGCGTCAGGTCACAAAGGTAGCGCCTTCCGATTCGACAGTCTTGATCTTGGGCGAAACCGGTGCGGGAAAGGAGTTGATCGCGCGGGCCATTCACAAACGATCCGCACGAGCGGAGCAAGCTTTCATCGCTGTGAATTGCGCGGCAATCCCACCATCGCTGATTGCCTCCGAACTTTTCGGTCACGAGAAGGGCGCGTTTACTGGCGCGACGCAACGGCGCCTGGGCCGTTTCGAAGCCGCAAATGGCGGGACTGTTTTTCTAGACGAAGTCGGTGATCTGCCGCCTGATGTTCAAATTGCGCTGTTGCGAGTCCTACAGGAACGTGAAGTCGAACGAGTCGGCAGCAACAGGCCGATTCCCGTCGACGTTAGAGTACTGGCAGCCACCCATCGCGATCTAAGCGCGCTCGTAGCGGAAGGCGAATTTCGCGAGGATCTCTTATACCGGCTCACTGTTGTACCTATCGAGATACCGCCGTTGAGAGAACGACTCGCTGACATTCCTTTGCTGGTCGAATACTTCATCGATCGCTTTGGAAAAAGGGCTGGAAAGAAGTTCACGACCATCGACAAGAAATCTCTCAAACTGTTCGAGGGATACAACTGGCCGGGAAACGTTCGTGAGTTACAAAACGTAATTGAGCGAGCGGTGATCCTGTGCGATGGTGAAACGTTCTCCGTGGAAGAAAGCTGGCTAAAGAGAGAGGCACCCCCAAGGCTCGCCCGCCCGGAGCCGCTCAATGGCATGCTCGTGAAGCAGGAAAAGCAAATTATTGAAGCTGCGCTGGCACAAAGCAACGGCCGAATCTCAGGGACGGCAGGGGCAGCGGCGAAACTGGGGCTGCCATCGCGCACGCTCGACTCAAAAATCAAGCGCCTGAAAATAAACAAATATAAATTCAAAGTTCCCACCTGAAATTTTCTTTTGATTCATCGAACCCGCCCGCTCTTTCCTCATCGCAAAGAAATTCCTGAATAACCAGGATTCCCGCACAACCTAAGTTGCGTATTCACAAGTAATTGTCAATGGCTGAATTATTGCATATTCGGAAGCGCGGCTCCGGCGATGGTCCATGACACTGAAGATCGAACGAACTTTTGGTGCTCGGGAAACGCGGATTTGCCTAAGCGGCCAGCTTCGATCCGAGCACCTAAGGCAAGTGAGGTCCGAGGTCGAAGGTGCTGAACAACCGCTGGTATTGGATTTAGAGGAGGTCGATCTGGTGGATGTGGATGGCGTTCGTTTTCTAAATGAGTGTGAGTCCACCGGCATCTCGATACTGTGCTGTTCGCCTTACATCAGGGAGTGGATGCTGCGAGAGCGAGGAGAACAGGCCAACACGGAGTGAGAGGGGCGACATACTGAGTAAGAGAGCGAGTAATTATTCTAAGCTAAATCAAAGGAGGCAACATGGAAACAAAACATGGCGGTGTCATCAAGAACGTGGTTTTGGTGCACGGTGCATTCGCGGACGGTTCCGGCTGGGAAGCCGTCGCTAACATCCTTAAGAATGACGGATATAAGGTGTCGGTGCCACAGCACCCCGAGACCTCGTACGCCGACGACCAAAAGTATACGAAGGCGGCCATCGATGCCATGGGCGGGCCAGTGGTTCTGGTGGGCCACAGTTATGGCGGGTCCGTCATCACCGAGGCCGGCAATCATCCGAATGTTGCGGCGCTTGTCTATATTGCCGCATTTGCGCTTGATGAAGGTGAGAGCTGTGCGTCGATCGAGCAGGCCCTGCCGCAGGCCTCCAAGGCGTTCACGCCGGACAGCAACAACAACTGGTGGATAGAACAAGAGCATTTCGCGGCCGACTTCGCAGCGGACATTCCGAAGGATAAGGCGTGGTTCATGGCTATCTCGCAGGTGCCGATCTCTACCGACGCGTTCACCCACAAGGTTACGTCACCCGCCTGGAAGACCAAGCCCACTTGGTACATGGTGGCCACCGAAGACCGGTCGATCAATCCGGAGCAGGAACGCATGATGGCCAAGCGCGCCAAGGCCAAGACGGTCGAAGTGAAGTCAAGCCATGTAGCCTACATGTCTCACCCGAAGGAAACAGCCAAACTCATCGAAGAGGCTGCCACCTCCGCACCCATCCATCAGAGCGCGTCCGCGGACTGACCTTGTCCCGTTCGATAGTGCGCCTCCGCCGATCCTGACGACATCGGCGGAGGCGCAGACGAACGTCGTCGCTGGTGTGGGCTGTACTTGTAGCCCGCGCAAATCGAGTGCGGGCTGTACTTGCAACCCGTGCAAATAATGTTAAGGAGGACACAATGCCTGAGCAGAGCACAATGATGAAAGATCACATGACCATCAAAGGACGGGACGGCGCGTTCGGCGCCTATATCTCACGACCGAAGACCTTGCCGGCTCCCGCCGTCGTCGTTCTGCAGGAACTGTTCGGGGTGAATGCCGACATTCGCAAGACCTGTGATGAACTGGCCGAAGAAGGCTTTATCGCCGTCGCGCCCGATCTATTCTGGCGGCAGGAGCCGGGCGTCGACCTCAGTAACGTCACATCTGAGGCCGACTGGCAGCACGGCCTCCGTCTCTATCAGGCCTATGACCGAGACAGCGGCGTTAAGGACATTAAGGACACCGTCAACGCTGTGGCCAAGCTGCCGGGGTGCACCGGCAAGGTCGCCGTCCTCGGCTACTGCCTCGGCGCCTTGATGGTCTTTCTGACAGCCGTGCGCGAGGGCGTTGACGCTGCGGTCTCCTATCACGGTGGTGACACGGAGAAATATCTGGGCGAAGTCGACGGGCTACATGCACCGCTGATGATGCACTTGGCCGAGGAGGACGAGTTCATTTCCAAGCCTGCGCAGGCTGAGATCAAGGCGGCACTTGCCAGGAAACCAAACGCGACGGTCTACAGCTATCCGGGTCAGAATCATGCCTTCTCTCGGCACGGTGGGGCGCATTACAACGCTGAGGCTGCAGCACTCGCCCACGAGCGGACATACGCCTTTCTCAATCGCCAATTGCGATGACTGCCGGTCGCTACAGCCGTTTCGGGCGACTAGTGTGCCTTCAGCCAGCGACTAGCCGATGAGGATTCGATCACACAGGAGGTCAAAGATGTCGCAAATTGGATCTAACCCGGCAAAGACCGCAAACGCCCAGATGAATCCGACACCGGCCCTTGGATGGGATGTGTTCGTGACGCCGGGCATACCCATTGTCACCATTGATCTGCCTCCCGGCGTAACGCAGGCATATTTTCAGGCGATGGCGTCAACCCTGATCTATGGCTCGCGGGACGCGGTGCTTGTGGATGCATTTATGACGGCCAAACAGGCCGATGCCCTGGCAGATTGGGTTGCGGCTAAAAATAAGAACCTGACAACCATCTACATCACACATGGCCACGGAGATCATTGGTTTGGAGTCGGCACTCTTCTTGAGCGATTTCCAAGCGCTATAGCTGTTGCGACGCCCGAGGTCGTGAAGGTTATGCGCCAGAATGCGTCGCCGGAGTTCCTGGATAAGGTCTGGAAAGCGGCGTTTCCAGGGCAGATTCCGGACAGGCTGGTGATCGCGGAGGAACTTAAGGGGAATGTAATTGACCTGGAAGGGCAGGAATTGGTCGCTGTGGAACTGGGTCATACCGACACGGACTATACGACCTGTTTAGATGTCCCTTCGATCGGGCTGGTGGTTGCCGGCGATGCCGCCTACAACGATGTGCACCTCTACCTCGCCGAGTCGAATGCGCAGACGCGACGGGAGTGGATCTCTGCGCTCGACAAAATCGAGTCGCTCGATCCACGCGCGGTTGTCGCTTCTCATAAGAGACTCGAAAACGACGACAATCCGAAAATTATCGAAGAGACGAGGCAGTACATCCGCGATTTCGACCGGCTAGCGGAAACGACGAGAACCGCTCAAGAGCTCTACGACAAGATGCTGGAACTCTATCCGAACCGGGTTAATCCCGGATGGGCGCTCTGGAGTTCAGCACGCGCAGTCAAACCACCGAGTCAGAGCGCGGAGAACGCAAAATGACCGAGGCAGAAGTGCTCAGGACGCACGTAGACCTTTTCAACGGTGCCTTAAAGAGCCGGGATTGGGATCAGCTTGCAGCGATTTATTCTGATGACTACATGCTCGTTCGTCCGGACGGTTCTGTGTTGTCCAAGCAGGAAGTCATGAGGGACCTGCAAGTCGGAGGACTTGAATTCAAGAATATTGAGATCGCAGATACGAAGGTCCGCATCCACGGAGACACCGCAATTCTGACGGCTGCAAGCCGTACGGTGATGTCGAGACAAGGCAAGGACGCCAAATCTCACACCCGGCTTGTCGCTGTCTACGTGGCTAATCAAGGCGGGCCGCGACTTGTTCATTTTCAGAGCGTCTCGCTGGCCGACTGAGTGGATGATGGCCCCCGCCCTCAAGCGCGTTGTGTTGGACCGCCGAAAACTGAACGATAGGAAGACTAAGTTGTCCGAAACGAATCGTGAGACGAAACACAATTCGGCGCAGAGTAAACGGTGCTCTTGGGTCAACGCGGATGATCCACTGTTGCTCCAATATCACGATCGGGAGTGGGGTGTCCCCGCTCATAGCGACCGCAAACACTTCGAGGCCCTGATCCTTTCAGGTGTACAAGCCGGATTGAACTGGTCGCTCGTCCTGAAGAAGCGCGAAGGGTATCGCCGTGCATTTTGCAAATTCGATCCCGAGAAAGTCGCGCGCTATTCTGATAGACAAATTCACAAACTTTTATCCGATCGCCAAATCATCCGCAACCGACTGAAGATTGAAGCTGCGGTACGCAACGCACGCGCATTCCTCAAAGTGCAGGAAGAGTTCGGAACATTTGACTCTTACTGCTGGCGGTTCGTCGACGGGCGCCCCAAACTCAACCGCTGGAAAACTGCGCGACAGATCCCCGCACGTTCACTCGAATCCGAGAAACTTAGCAAAGATCTCAAGGACAGAGGATTCAATTTCGTCGGCCCGACTGTCGCTTATGCCTACATGCAGGCGATTGGGATGGTGAACGATCACACCGTGGATTGTTTCCGTTATCGGGAGATCACGCGCGAGTTTACCGATGCAAAGTGAACGCAGAGCAATTGTTCAGAGATCGTTTATGCAGATCGCCTCGCCGTCCCGCTCGATTGAAATTTAAGGAGGATGAACCATGGCCAAACCGACTGCGACGGCACCCATGCGAGTTGTCGAGGAAACGCCTGCGTACTGGAGAGTTGTATTCGACTATCCGCCCTTCAACATCGTTGACGCGGATATCTTCGAATCCCTCCAGAATTTGCTTGTTCGGATGGACACCAGCCAGAATCTGCGCGTCGTTGTTTTCGAGAGCGCGATCCCTGACTTCTACCTGTCGCACTTTGATCTGACGGGGAAACTCGGGAACATCATGACGGCTATCGGCGCTTCGGGCCTGCCCATTTTGATGGATACGTTCGTGCGGCTCACGAAGTCGCCTGTTGTCAGCATCGCAAAGATCCGAGGCTGCGCCCGCGGCGTCAGCAGCGAGTTCGTCCTCGCCTGCGACATGCGTTTCGCGTCGCGCGAGAACACCAGACTCGGCCACCCCGAGCTTGGTGTCGGTCTGCATCCTGGCGGTGGAGGTACCGAACGCCTTCCCCATCTGGTTGGCCGCGGCCGCGCGCTCGAGATCGTTCTCAGCGCCAACGATTTCGATGGCGATACCGCGGAACGATACGGCTATGTCAACCGATCACTTCCAGACGCCGAGCTGGACGGCTTCGTGGACGCCCTCGCGCGCAGGATCGCTTCCTTCGATCGACGAGCCCTCGCAACCGCGAAGAATCTCGTCAACCAGGTCTCCTTGCCGTCGGCCGATCGGCTTCTCGCCTCGTTCACCTCATTTGGGACCGCGCTAACGTGGCCTGAGGCCCAGCAGCGAATACAAGCAGTGTTGGAGCACGGACTGCAACGGGACACTGACTTCGAGAAAAGTTGGCCTGCGGTGCTCGGCTCTCTCATCGAGACGGGGAAAAAGGGTATGTCGCGATGATCGCCAAAATTGAGGTTGAGCGTTTCAGCCTAACCTCATCCCGACCATTCGACAACATATTAGCCGCGATTAAAGCAGCTGTCGGCCATCCGGACATGGTTGAGTTTGCGAAAACAACGGCAGCGGCACGGACGTTTCCCGAGTTTGAAAGCACGGTTCGGGAAGGGCTGGGTAAGAGTGGCCTGATGCTCTTCATGGAAATCGACCATGGCTCCGTCATAAGGAAAGCGACGGGTGGCGACAAACCCCGAATGACCCGGCTCATCATGGGGAATCCCCTCATCATGCAGCAAATGGCAAGGCACGTTCCGGACGCGGGGTCCTACGCTCCCGTCACGGTACTCGTCGACGAACGCTCTGATGGCGTCCACATCTCCTACGACAGGATGGTCAGTCTGCTGGCTCCCTATCGGAATTCCGACGCGCTCGCGGTCGCACGGGATCTCGACAAGAAGGTCGAGGCCCTTTTGTCGGAAGCGGCAGGTTGAAACAACATCGCTGCGCCGCCGATGCAGAGCTGGAAAAGTGAGATCGGCTAAGGTTTCAAAAATACATCCGTCAACTATCGCGAGGAGGAGTGATGACCAATCGATTGCAGTGGGAAGTTTTTGTCAGCGCCCAGATTCCGGTGGTCACTAGCGACCTTCCTCCCGGCGCGAGCGAAATGAAATGGTCGCCCATTGCTTCAACTCTTATCTTGGGCAAGCGTGATGCTGTGCTGGTGGATACTGCGATCACGGTCGAGCAAAACCAGAAGCTTGCGGAGTGGATCGCCGCCAGCAGGAAGAATCTGACAATGATCTACGCTACCCATGGCCACGGCGACCATTTCTTTGGCGTAAACACACTTCAGAAAGCATTCCCGAAGGCGCGGTTCGTCGCAACGCGAGAGGTCATCGCCGTCATGCGGAAGCAGGCGTCGGTTCCCGTGGTTGACTCATATTGGAAACCACGCTTCCCCGGACAAATCGATTCGACGCTCGTAGTCGCCGATGAACTCACGGGGGGTGTCATCGAACTGGAAGGGGAACAACTCGTGAGTGTTCCCCTCGGGCATACCGATACGGACAGCACGACGTGTCTCCACGTCTCTTCGATCGGGCTGGTCGCTTGCGGCGATGCGCTCTACAACGATGTCCATCTTCATTTAGGCGAATCGAACGCCGAAGGCCGGAAGGAGTGGATCGCTGCGCTCGATACGATCGAGTCGCTCAAACCTGTGGCCGTCATTGCCGGACACAAGAGGGCCAGCGCGCCCGACACGCCGAATAACATCGAGGAAACACGAAAATATATTCGCAACTTTGACAGGATCGTTGCCAATACCGGCACCGCGTTAGAGCTGTACAAGGAGATGCTCGCGATTTATCCCGAGCGTGTAAACCCGGCCGTCTTGTGGTATTCGGCACGGGCGGTGAAGCCGGGCACTTAAACACGGCGACGTTCGGCCGCGCCAAGGTGGTCAATTGTTCAACCTGGACTGGATTCTTTCGTTCTTCGTCTCACTTGATGATCAGATTGCGCGAATCAGCCGCATGAAGGCGTCGATCTTCTTCGTAATTCGCGTCCGGTCGGGACCGAGGTTCTGCTCCAGGCAAATTCCGCTAAAGAACGTGACGATCAAGCCAGCGAGGGAATCATTATCGTCACGAGATCCACGCGCTGCAGCTAGATTCTCGATGAGCAGCTGATGGGCTTTCATTACGCTTGCGACCATGATCTGGCGGGCTTTGGGGGGGAGGTCTGCGAACTCGCGCATCGAGTTCACCGAGAAGCAGCCCTTCTGCCCCCAACTCCCATAGCAGACCTTGAGAAAACTCTCAACATTGGTCCAACCCAGAGGCTGTTTCGTCAGGTGTCCGCGTGCCATCAGAACGTCGAAATACCTGCGCAGGCTCTCCACGAACAGGTCTTCTTTGTCCTTGAATTCCGTATACAAGCCAGATTTGCGCACGCCTGTGGCCTCTTCAAGGTCCTGAACACTCGTCTCAGCGAGGCCATGCTTCCAGAAGACCGGGATTGCTTTATCGAGGACATCCTCTCGGGTGAACAGTTTTCGTCGTCCCATTGCAACATTATCGCTCAATTCGACCGCGAGGCTTGCAAATAAAGGACCGAATGGTCCATTATTACAAAGAGAGAGAGATTGTCCCGGAGGACCCATGGCGCCCAGCCGTAAACAAAAGGTCATCGATCTGCTGAAGTCGCTTGAGACTAAAGATCCAGTGCCGTTCGCGTATGTCAACCCGAACAAGTACATTCAGCACAACCTACGAGTGGGACCTGGCCCTGCAGGTGTGGCCGCCCTCATTCAGAACATGCCGCCCGATGCGTCCGTCAATACGATCCGCGTCTTTGAAGATGGGGACTATGTCTTCGCTCACACGCAGTACAACTTCTTCGGGCCACGCATCGGCTTCGACATCTTTCGCTTCGAAGATGGTCTGATCGTCGAGCACTGGGACAATTTGCAGGAGACCGCGACCGAACCGAGCCCAAGCGGACACACTATGATCGACGGCCCCACCGAGGTGTCTGATCTCGACCAGACAGCTGCCAACAAGGCGCTCATGCAGCGCTACATGGACGACCTTCTCGCAGGCCGTCGCGAGACCTTTCCCAGCTACTTCAACGGTACCGAATACATTCAGCACAATCCATGGGTCGCCGATACTATCCCCGGTCTGATTGCTGGTCTACAGGCTCTCGCCGCCAAGGGGCACGCCGTCGTCTACAAGCGTGCGCATATGGTCCTTGGCGAAGGTAATTTCGTGCTCGTCGTTGCGGAAGCTACGTTTGGTGGAGTACCGACTGCCATCTATGATCTATTCTGCATTGCAAACGGCAAGATCGCCGAGCACTGGGATACGCTCGAAGCGATTCCACCTCGCGATCAATGGAAAAATAGCAACGGTAAGTTCTAGTGCGGTGCGAGGCAGAACATATGCTTCAAGGCATGTTTGGAAAAAGATTGGCGGAGCATTTTTCTCTGCTGGAGTCTTCCTCACTTGTGCTTGGTCCCAAGGGAAACTCTCAGTTTGCGTTGACTCGTATGCGAATGCCGAACGGCTTTCCTGGACCCACTCCACACATTCCCCCAGAAAAAGCCTTTTCGATATCCGTGCACCTGCGCCGTCCCGACAGCATTAAGGGCTGGGGAACGTGGCTTGACGGACGCTTTCATCGTGTCACCGAATGGGATGCCGGCGGGATTCAGATATTCGATATGGAGTCGGAGCCGGTCGCCCTGCGGCCGTCAGGCTTCGATTCGATCCACATCTACATACCCCGGTTCGCTCTCAATCGATTCAGTGATGAGAGCGAACAAAAACGGGTCCGCACTTTGCAGTGCATTCCGGGAACGAAGGATGATGTAATCCTCCATTGGGCACGGACGATGATGCCGTACTTTGATCGTGGGATTGGCCTGCCACGCTTGGTTCTCGATGAGATGATCATGTTGCTCTGCGCTCACCTGACTCGGGTCTATCAGGATCTGGGCCAGTTCCCAGAGGTTGTCACAGGAGGTTTGGCTGTCTGGCAACAAGATCGAGCGATCGAACTACTGCATGAGCGTCTGGATGGTGATTTGGCACTTGCCGATTTGGCCAAAGAATGCGGCCTATCACCCGGTCGCTTTATGCGCGCCTTCAAAAAGTCTTTTGGTGTCCCGGTCCGACGCTACTTGCTTCATAAGCGAGTTGAAGCCGCGAAATCTCTGTTATTGCACTCAAACAAGTCTTTGCTCACCGTTGCGTTTGAAATAGGGTTTTGCGATCAACCCGCATTCAATCGAGGCTTCCGTGGGATTGTCGGAACTTCGCCGGGGCAGTGGCGAAGAGCGAACGCTCCGATGCTGAAAGCGTTTAACTTGCCAGCCGAAGATTGAAACTGAGCAATCGTATGGCATAACGACGCTTGGCACTTTTTGCGGGCGCTACGAGAAGTCCAGATCTCTCTCGTAGCTTTCTCGCCAGATAAGCCCGACGGAAACTCCAAATTGCGACACTTTCGATCAAGACAATGCCGACATCCTCCGGAAGAATGGAGTTCGCGGTGTCGGTACAATCCGGTTTTTCGAGTGGCGCGTTCGCGCCGGCGCCGAGGACGGAACGGCGGGGAGAACGATGGACCAGACTACGGAATCGAAAAACAAAGAACGTGTTCTCGAAGCATTTGACACGCTGTTCAATAAACGCGACTCCAAGGCGGCCGAGAAAGTTTGGTCTCCCAACTACATTCAGCACAGCGCGCACAGCGCGCCGGGCGGAGAAGGCCTCTTCGATTTGGTCAAAAGCTCCTTTCCAACACTCAAATATGAAGCGGGACTGGTTGGGATACATTGCCGGAACGCAGCCTCCACCCCGACGATGAGACGCTCGTTTGGAGAGAATGGCGAAGCTAGTGCAGGCACACAGCGGGAACTTGAAAAAAGGAATAAACGGGGCAATTAACTCGGACCTCGACCTCCGAGCGGCGATCAACGTCATCTCGGAGCTGGCGTGGTGCAATCGTCCGGACGGTTCCATCGAGTTCGCGAACCGTCGATGGCACGACTACACGGGGCTGTCTCCTCAAGGAGAGCACTTTTCAGACTGGAAGACCGCGATTCATCCCGAAGATCTGCGTGGCTTGTTAGAAAAATGGGATGCGCTCCGCGACATTGATAAGCCGGGACAATGCGAAGTGCGATTACGACGTTCTGACGGCATCTACCGTTGGTTTTTGCTACGGCGTCAACCTCTTCGTGATTCGACGGGCTCGGTGGTTCGGTGGTACGGGACCGCCGTTGATATCGAGAACCGAAAACAGACGGAAACCTTGCGAATCGCAGAAAAACAGACACTCGAAATGATCGCCAATGATGCAAGCCTCAAAGACATTTTGAACCATCTTTGCACTTGCATCGACGTCCAGGTCTGGCCGTCCGTGACAACAATCCTGTTGATGGACCCGGATGGCAGGCGCCTTTGGCAAGGTGCCGGTCCTCTGACTCCGCCGGAATGGATTCCAGTATTAAACCCAGTACCGGTCGCACCGGACGCCGGTTTATGTGGGACTGCCGCGTTTTTGAAGGCGCGGGTCATCGTCAATGACGTTGCCACGGAACCGAACTGGCACGATGAATATCGCGACGTTGCAATCAGGAATGGGATTCGAGCGGCATGGTCGGCGCCAATTCTGACAAACGATAACCAGGTCCTCGGTACATTCGCGCTTTACTGCCCTGAGCCTTGCGTACCCACGGAGGCTGAGCTGGCGTTAATCGAGGGAGCGGGGGCCATTGCACGAATCGCGATCGAACGCCAGCGATCGCAGGAAGTTTTGAGAACGGCGCTTAATGATATCGAGAAGCTGGAGGCCAAACGGCCCACCGCGGCCGAGCAGGTACCCTGCGAGATTGTGACCAAGTGGCAAGAAATCGTTGATCTACTAGCCGAGATCATGCACGTTCCCGCCGCTTTGGTGATGCGGGTTGAGCCTCCTAACATCAAGGTTTTCGTATCCAGCGAATCGGCGCGGAATCCGTACGAGCACGGTGAACTAGCCTCTCTAAATTCGGGACTTTACTGTGAGACTGTCATGAAAACTCGTCAACCGTTGCTGGTCCCTGATGCTCTGGTTGACGAGGAATGGAAATCGAATCCCGATATTAAGTTGGGTATGATTTCGTACCTGGGATTTCCAATATCATGGCCCAATGGCGAGGTCTTCGGGACGATCTGTGTTCTCGATCACAAAGAGAACGATCACAGTGAGCTGCACAAGAAACTCCTGTCACAGTTTCGCGATCTGATACAAGAGGATCTGCGGTGGCTAACCGATGTCGCCATCCACCAAATTGTGGATGTGATCCCCGTGATGATCGGCGTAATGAAGCCGGACGGCACCGTTCTATGTGTGAATAAGAACGTTCTAGACTATACGGGTCTCTCAATCGACGACGCTATGCAGCAGGAAGTAATCGATTTTCTCCCGGGCGTTCATCCCGGAGACATCGAGCGGCTGAGTAAGGAGCGCCGAAAGGCGATGCTCGGAAACGAACCGTTCGTGTTCGAAGAAAGAATCCGGCGCGAAGATGGGCAGTACCGGTGGTTTCTCGCGCAGTTCAATCCACTGCTGGACGAGCAGGGCCGGGTCATTCGCTGGTATCTAACGGCGACAGATATCGACGATCGTGCCCGAGCGGAAGAAAGAACTCGCAACGAAAATCTGGCGCTGCGAGAACAAATCGATCGAGATTCGATGTTTGAGGACATAGTGGGTTCCTCGGAAGCCCTTCGCAAAGTCCTCCGTCAAGTCGCGAAGGTGGCGCCTTCGGATTCCACAGTTCTCATTCTAGGCGAAACAGGCACGGGAAAGGAGCTAATCGCGCGTGCCATTCACAAGCGGTCGAAACGTGCGCAGCGGGCATTTATCGGGATAAATTGCGCCGCCATTGCGCCGTCATTGATTGCCTCTGAGCTCTTCGGCTACGAGAAGGGAGCTTTCACTGGTGCAACACAACGGCACCCGGGTCGCTTCGAGGCGGCCAATGGGGGGACCATTTTCCTTGACGAAGTGGGCGACCTGCCCCACGAGGTCCAAATCGCACTGTTACGAGTGCTACAGGAACGTGAAATCGAATGCGTTGGCAGCAACATTCCGATTTCCGTTGACGTCAGAGTACTGGCAGCTACCCATCGAGATTTAGACTTGCTTGTCGCCGAAGGCAAGTTTCGCGAAGATCTACTTTACAGATTGAATGTCGTGCCTATTGAGATGCCCTCGTTGCGCGAACGTGCGGATGACCTTCCTTTGCTCGTCGAGTACTTTATTAGGCGTTTCGGAAAAAACGCCGGCAAGAAGTTCAGGGCAATCGATGCCAAGACACTCGATTTGCTCCGAGCTTATGGCTGGCCGGGAAATGTCCGTGAGTTACAGAACGTAATCGAGCGAGCCGTGATCTTGAGTGAAGGCGATATCTGTGCTGTGGACGAGACCTGGCTCAAGCGGGCTTCCTCCCACACAGCAGCTACCCCGGCGTTTCCGCTTAGTGGCGTTCTGCATAAGAGGGAAAAAGAGATGATCGATGCCGCGCTTGCGGCAAGTAACGGACGCGTCTCCGGCCCAACGGGCGCAGCAGCGAAGCTCGGCATCCCAACCAAGACGCTCGATTCGAAGATAAAGCGATTGGGAATCAATAAATACCAGTTCAGGGCTCCCGGCACCGAGCCCGTCGCGTAAGGCTAAACTCCTAACGAAGTCCGCCGGACAAAATTTGGTCTGAACGCAAATAGGTTGCCGAAGTTCTCTCGCTTTCCCCTCCTCCCTCAACAGCAAATTCTGAAATTTCAGGGTTTGTGCCGCTCAAATGCCCAATCGTTTCAGGCATTTGGGAATGGCCCTTTGCTTGCCTCTGGGGTTTGTGCAGATCGATAGGAGACGAAGATGGGAAAAACGTATAGGGCGGTCGAAATAACGAAACCCGGGACTTTTCACCTCGTAGAGAGGTCCGTCGCTGCGCCGGGTGAGGGACAGGTACGCATTCGCGTCGAGGCTTGCGGCGTTTGTCATTCAGACGCAGGCACGGTTGAGGGGCAGCTACCGGGCGTCATGTATCCTCGCGTGCCAGGCCATGAAGCAATTGGTCGCATCGAAGAGGTTGGGCGGGCCGTCACAACCTGGCGGGTCGGCCAGCGCGTCGGCGTCGGATTCTTTGGTGGCGAAGACGGAACCTGCGAGACCTGCCGTCGTGGCGACACGGCATATTGCCAGAACCCCATTATCACTGGCGGGACGAGTGATGGCGGCTATGCGGAAATGATGATCGCAGAGGCACGCGCACTGGCTCTCATACCTGAAGAGCTCAAATCAGAAGACGCGGCCCCGTTGGTCTGCGCCGGCATCACCACATTCAATGCGCTCCGCAACACCGGACGTGCTGGAGATACCGTTGCTATCCAGGGTATCGGTGGTCTGGGGCATCTCGGAGTGCAATACGCCAAAAAGATGGGCTTCCGCACCGTTGCGATCGGCTTCGGTCCAGACAAAGAACATCTCGCGCCCAAGCTGGGAGCGCACATTTACATCGACGCCAAGGCCGAGGATGCGGGAGCAGCACTGCAGAAACTAGGAGGCGCCGACGTGATCCTGGCAACCGCACCCAGCGGAGCAGCAATCGCCAGCCTGCTTCCCGGCCTCTCAGTTCGCGGAAAGCTCGTGGTAGTTGGTGTTTCGGGTGATCCGATTCCCGTCAACGGAGTTCCGCTCATCTTTGGTGGCCGCTCGGTCATTGGAAGCCTGACTGGACGAGCCATTGAAACACAGGACACTCTTGATTTCAGCGTACTAACCGACGTTCGCCCGATGATCGAAACCCTTCCTTTGGAGAAAGCCGAAGAAGCGTATCGACGCATGATGTCTGGTGATGCGCGATTCCGCATGGTTCTTACAATGGCTTAAAAATCACGATGCCGCTGAGAAGCGGCATCGACAAACCGATGCGCAAAGGAGACTCAGATGAATCAGTTCCAGGAAATCTTCGACAAGCAGAAAGCATATTTCGATTCGGATGCGACTAAGTCTTACGAGTGGCGCATCGATCAGCTGACACGCCTTGAGAACTTGTGCAAAGAGAACGCCGAGGCTCTTGAGGCTGCGATGAGCAGCGACTTCAAGACGGCCAGCCAAGAGAAAGTCTTCGAGATTATGGCGCCTGTAGGAACCGTCGCCTTCGCGAAGCAAGATTTGAAGGAGTGGATGAAGCCCGAAGATGTGGTTGTGCCCAAGGCCCTTCGGGAGAGCGGGCATACTGCTAAAGTCTTTCGGGAACCTTACGGCGTCACCTTGGTTATCGGGCCATTCAACGGACCACTGACGCTGCTCTTCGACCCCGCTGTCCAGGTTATTGCGGCTGGCAATCCATGCATCCTCAAACTCTCCGAGGGTTTGCCCGCCACCAGTAAGGTCTTGCTCGATCTCATTCCAAAATATTTCGATCCCCGGGCCGTCACTGCCGTCACCGGCAGCAAAGACGAGGTGACGGAGCTTCTCAAGCTGCCCTTCGACTTCATCTTCTTCACCGGCAGCGTCAAGGTTGGCAAAATCGTTATGGAGGCGGCCGCAAAGAATCTGACTCCCGTTCTTCTCGAACTAGGCGGGCAGAATCCGGCTTTCGTTGACGCGACCGCAAATATTCCGGATGCAGCCAAGAAGATCGTCTGGGGTGCGACGGCTTGGGGCGGCCAATGGTGCACCTCGCCCGGATACGCCTACGTGCATGAATCAATCGCAGAGCAGTTTGTTGCGGAGTGCAAGAAGGCGATGGTCGAGCTGTACGGGACCGACCCCAAGAGCAGACCTGACGACTACTCCCGAATTATTAGCCCCAAGGCTACCGAACGTTTGGCCAGCCTGATCGATCAGAAGAAGGTCGTCATAGGCGGGGCCTCAGACCCAGAGGCACGCTACCTCGATCCCACGGTTATCTATCCAGTGACATGGGACGACCCGATCATGGAGGACGAGATCTTCGGACCGCTTCTCCCAATTCTCACCTACAAGGACATGGACGCTGCCATTCGCGAGGTGAAAAAGCATCCGAAGCCTCTTTCCGGCTTCTTGTTTAGCCGCGACCAAAAGGCAATCGATCACTTCCTCGCGAGCTTGTCCTTTGGCGGCGGTGCGATCAATCAGGTGAACATTCACTTGTTTGTCGAAACCATGCCCTTTGGAGGGGTCGGATATTCCGGCATCGGTCACTACTATGGCAAGGCCGGCTTTGACGCTCTCACGCACGCGAAATCGGTTCTCATTTCGCCGCCCGACGTTGCCATCGAACACCTGTTCCCGCCGTACACGGAGGAAAAGGTCAAAGCACTCAGCCAATGGTTTGAATACTAGGCCACGAAGATCCCAGAAAAAAGCGATCCCGAAGGAGCACAGAGATGAAAAAGAATGCGAAAGATTACGTATCGATCGCCCAACAGTTCTTCACTGCCTACGATGCACACGAGGTTGATGGCATGCTTGCTCATTGCGCGGATGGCGCACTTGGACGATATGCTCCGTACGGCCGCGAGAGCGTGGTGCCAATTCGTGGTGGCATCGATGTCATTTGGCGTGCGTTTCCGAATGCCGTTCCGAACTTCCGAGTCAAAGTGATCGAGATGATCCCCGCCGAGGGGAACACAGTGGTGATCCAAGCCGAGATGAGCGGGCCTATACCTGCCGAAGTGCCTGGAGTTGCAAAGAAGGGCCAGGACGTACACATCCCTCACTGCTACATTCTGCGTTTCGACGCGGACGGAAAAATTACGCGCCTTGACGCCTATTGGGACAACACCGTCCTGAACAGCATCCAGGCGAGCGCCGTGTGATGGAGCGACCTAGCTGCCATGAAAGTGCTGATTCTCGGAGCAACTGGGTTGGTGGGGCAGAGCACCTTGGTGCAAGCCGTCACACATGCGGCGATCACTCAGGTCATCGCTCCAACCAGGAAGCCCCTGCCACCTAGCAGCATGCTGGCAAATCCAGTGGCGGAGCGGCTGGAACTCCCCTTGCCGGAAGTTCTCACTTGGGGAGTCGACGCGGTGATCTGCGCGCTGGGCACAACGAGTGGTAAGGCGGGGTCTAAAGAAGCATTCCGCCAAGTGGACTATGTCTTGCCGCTAGCGTTTGCGAAGCTCGCTCATCAACAAGGAGCAGAAACGTTCGCCCTTGTCTCGGCGATTGGTGCCAACGCCAATTCCTCATTCTTCTATCCGAAGACCAAGGGCGAGGTCGAGAGGGACATGAAGCTCGTTGGCTTCAAATCGCTGACGATCCTCCGGCCCAGCATCATCGGCGGAAAGCGCGACGAGTCGCGTTTTGCAGAAGGACTTGCTCTGACGCTGTCCCGAATACTGGCGCCAGTTCTTCCGAAAAAGTTCCATGTCAATCCCGCAGCGAAGATCGCCGGCGTTCTTCTCGACAGCGTCATTGCTGCGGTCCCGGGTTGTCATTATCGCTACGCCGAAAGTTTGACCTAGTTCCTTGGAGGAATGTGCACGAGATAGCGTTCGACGCTGACGGATACAACGTAAGCCGCGACAGTCACACAACGGAAGGAAGGAATAGCCATGGCTAATGCAAGCAACACGACCGCACCGACACAATTCATCCAGACGAAGCTCGAAAAATATGCCAATCGCCGCTTTGGGAAAGGACAGGCGCTGCCGCTGTTATGTCTTCAACACTTCACCGGGACCCTGGACAATTGGGACCCGGCTGTAACCGATCCGCTCGCCCTAGGACGCGAGGTAATTCTATTTGAGAGTGCGGGTCTGGGCCGCTCAACTGGCGAGGTCCCGAAGAACATGGCAGGGATGGCGGCACACGCCCTCGCATTCGTCGATGCACTTGGCCTAAAGCGCCTGGATATCCTTGGCTACTCCCTCGGTGGAATGGTGGCGCAGCAGGTGGCGCTGGAACGTCCCTCGCTCGTCCACAAAATGCTGCTTGTCGCCACCGCCCCGGAGGGAGGCGAGGACATTATGCACATGGATAAACCGGAGTTCAGGAAGATTACGGAAGATCCGAATATGCCTGGACTGGAGAAACTAGTGAAACTCTTTTTTGCGCCAAGCGAATCGAGTCAAGCGGCAGGAGAGGCCTTCGCGGCTCGGCTCGCAGAGAGAAAGCAAGATGGCGAGCCTCTGGCCGGCCAAAATGTCGCAATCGCTCAGATCACGGCCTTTCGAGCTTGGGAACAATACAGTGGCGAGCGTTTCGCCAAGCTCGGCAAGATCACGCAGCCGTGCCTGGTCGTCAACGGCGTCTTCGACAATATGATTCCAGTCCGCAATTCCTACATGCTGAGCGAGCATCTCCCAAACGCCATGCTGTTGACCTACCCCGACGCCGGGCATGGATCGTTGTTCCAGTTTCACAAGTCATTCGTTCGGCAAGCTTCGCTGTTTCTCGATTCGGAAGGCATCAGCTGAAGGCTTCGGTAGCATTGGTAATCCTAAGCTGCATCCACTTAGGGATTTAGAAGGGGCACAGTTCGTTGCATCTGGAAGAATGCGCTTAGGAGTCAGGAGCCCAAGATTCTGAAGATCGAACGGATTCGGGATTCACGCAAAGTTCGCCTTCGGCTGAGCGGAGAGTTTCGATCTCACCATCTCGATCAGGTAAAGGCCGAGATCAGCCGCGGAGAGCCCATCGCGCTGGATTTGGAGGAGGTTGATCTCGTGGACATCGAAGCAATTCAGTTCCTCAATGCCCGCGAGGACGACGGTATCTCGGTGTTGCACTGCTCGCCTTATATCCAGGAGTGGATGTCTAGGGAGCGGCAAGAAGAGAAAGCTCGAACGGATTGGCGATGATGACATCGCTGAAAGAGGCACAGAATGACGACCGACGAGAAAATGGCTGGCAAGCTGGATGGAAGGATCGCACTTGTCACAGGTGGGACAAGCGGGATTGGTCTTGCTACCGCGAACCGCTTCGTGGCCGAAGGAGCCTACGTCTTCATCACCGGTCGGCGCGAGAAGGAATTGGCTTCAGCGGTCAAGAGCATAGGGGGAAGCGTCACCGGGGTGCAAGGAGATGTGTCTCAAATCGCTGACCTCGAACGACTCTTCGCCCAGATTAAGCAGGAGAAGGGTCGTCTCGATATTGTGTTTGCCAACGCGGGCACCGCAAAATATGCGCCTCTCGGGGAGATCACCGAGCAGTTCTTTGACTCAATATTCGATGTCAATGTGAAAGGACTGCTCTTCACCGTGCAAATGGCACTGCCGTTACTCAAGGACGGCTCTTCCGTTGTGCTTTGTGCGTCTGTGGTTGCCAGCAAGGGACTGCCGTCGAATAGCGTCTACAGCGCTACCAAGGCCGCCGTGCGCTCATTCGCCCGCACGTGGGCGACGGATCTGCGCAGTCGCCGTATTCGCGTGAACGCCGTAAGCCCAGGTTCTACCGATACTCCGGGGCTTAGCGAACTACTGGGTTCCTCAGAAACGGGACAGCAACGCTTGAAGACGATCTCCAACGTCGTTCCACTCGGCAGGCTCGGGACCCCGGATGAGATCGCAAAAGCCGTCGTGTTTCTCGCCTCCGATGATGCGAGTTATGTCACAGGGGCCGAGCTGTTCGTCGACGGCGGTTTCGCACAGGTATAGCCTGCTTCAAACGTTCGCGCGAAAGGAAGAATGAAATGGCAATTCAAGAAGTCAAAGTACAACGCTTCAGCCTGACAACGTCACGATCATTCGAGGCGGTCGTAGCTTCATTAAAAGCTGGTGTCGGCCGACTGGATCTTGCCGCGTTTGCGAGCGCATCGAAGTCGCCGGGCACCTTCGCCGAGTTGGAAGAAGTGATTAATCGAGACGTGGGCAAAGCCCATCTGATGTTGTTCCTGGAATTTGATCACGGAGCCGTTATCCGAAAAGAGACGGGACTCAACAAACCGAAGATAGTACGGCTCGTGATCGGTAATCCCTTGGTTATGAAGGAAATGGCCAAGCATGTTCCGGACGCGGGGTCATATGCGCCTGTGACCGTGCTCGTTGATGAGCGGGACGATGGCGTGCATTTGTCCTACGACAGGATGACCAGCTTTCTGTCCCTATACGAAAACCCGGATGCCCTGAAGGTCGCTCGGGAATTGGATTCGAAGGTAGAAAGACTGCTCAACAATGCCGCGGTCGAGTGAACTTCACGCTATATCCCAATGGTCTGAGGGCGAGAAAGGACGAACATGGATTTCGCAGGGATCAAAGTACCCGACACAGCGCTGGTGCGCGACGCGATGGACTTGTCGCGGAGTTTGTTAGAGCCATTTCTTTTCAATCATGTGATGCGCTCTTGGTTGTTCGGAATCGTCCTTGCAGAGAGCGCCGCGATAGCACCGGACGCTGAGCTCTTAGCTGTAGCAGCGATCCTGCACGATCTCGGTTTGACCGAGCGGTACAACGGGGAGAATCGCTTCGAGGTAGACGGCGCGAATGCGGCTCGCAAATTCTTGAAAGAACGCGGCATCTCGGCTCAGCAGACGCAGCTTGTGTGGGACGCTATTGCACTTCACACGACCCCAACACTCGCTCTCCATAAAGAGCCCGAAGTAGTGATGACTCATTCAGGAATCGCGGTGGATGTCCTTGGCGCTGGTCTTGATCGCATCTCGCGGGAGAAACAGCAGGCGATCCTAACCGCATTTCCTCGGCTGGCATTCAAGGACGGATTTAAAGGATGCCTTTGCAATGTCGTTCGTCAGAAACCGATGACGGCGGTTGACAACATTCTTCGGGATTTCGGCATTCGATACGTTGAGGGTTTCACACCTCCAAATTTCGCGGACCTCGTCGCAGGAGCGCCATTCTCCGAATAGCTTAAGCCCCACGACAAGTCGCGCTGAGACCAACATTCCTGGATTAGCAGGAGAGCGGGACGATCTTGGTGGCTCGCATGGATTGGGCTCTAAGGGAACCACATGCAAATGACGTGGTTCGTGGAAATCTTTGCGAGAAGAGCGAGACAGTTCAGTTGCGAAGGCCTGATTTGAACGGAGGAACCTAGGGCAAAGCCCATGCTCACCAGGCAGGCGTCCGTCTGTGAACGACACTCTCGTGCATTCTTCGCCTGTGGGCAGACTTTGGCTGATTTCTGCAAAGTGTGCACTATCAAATTGTCTCACTCTAGGGGTTCACTCCATGAGGTCCGTCAGAAAGAATATTCGGATTCGCCTGCTTCGCTTAGTGAAACGACTTTATTGTATGGAGGTGCGTTTCGCGATCTCGTATTTCCAACTCTCCGGCCGGTCGGCAAGTCGGAAATAAACCACGCTTCCCAACGTGTGCACGACAAAACTGTCTCAGTCTAAGGTTTACTCCACGAATCCACATTGGCTGCATGACACGATAGTCGTTTATGGTCTTTTCCGGAACTCTTTGCGACTTGCTTGCCGGTCACGCAAAATTCACCGGCAATTTACCCCGCCGCGACAGCTGTTTCCGTCCCCCGCGTGCGTATAACACGGCGGGCGATCGCGAGTAGATCGCGAGTCTGGACATTTTTTGATTCATCTGCCAGCGCGGAAACCCGCTTGTAGCACTCATCGAGTTCTTCGGGCGTGGGTGTATAGCCGATTTCGACTAGCGCCGTGCGCAGGGCATTGCGGCCCGAATGTTTTCCCAGCACCAATTGCCGCTTAGGAACGCCAACTTCTTCGGGTGAGATAATTTCGTACGTGAGGGGATTCTTGAGGATGCCGTCCTGATGGATACCTGCCTCGTGCGCGAAGGCGTTTGACCCTACTACTGCTTTGTTGGCCGCAACAGCTACACCGGTAATCTCCGACAGCAGTTGGCTCGTGGCATACAGTTTATCGAGATGTAGATTCGTGGTGACGCCCAGGGTGGCCTGCCGCACGCGCAGCGCGACAGCGACTTCTTCAAGCGACGCATTGCCTGCGCGTTCACCAATTCCATTGATTGTCAATTCAAGTTGGCGTGCGCCGCCGCGAATCGCGGCCAGGGAGTTAGCCACGCCCAGACCAAGGTCATTATGGCCATGCGCGCTTAATATAATTCCAGGTGCGCCGTCTAGAGAATCGATGACCCGGCGGAACATGGCCTCGTATTCATCAGGCAGGGCATAGCCAACTGTATCAGGCAGATTGATAATGGTTGCTCCCGCCTCGACGGCGAGTTTAGCAGCCCTGCACAGGAAGTCGATATCGGTGCGGCTCGCGTCCTCGGCGGAGAATTCAACTTCCCCACAATGCTGCCGCGCGTAGCGCACGTTCGTGGAGATCGCTTCGAGAGCCTGCTCGCGCGTCATGCGTAGTTTGTATTGAAGATGCAAATCAGAAGTTGCGAGAACAATGTGTACGCGCGGATGCACCGCATCCCTGAGGCCGTCGAGGACTACATCGATATCGTCGCGCTTGGCGCGTGCCAGCGCCGCCACCGTGCAATTGCGGATTTCACACGCTACGGCATGTACGCCTTCCAAATCTCCCCGCGAAGCGATAGGGAAACCTGCCTCAATGACATCCACGCCGAGTGACTCCAACTGCCGAGCTATGCGTATCTTTTCCGGTGCGGACATTGAAAATCCGGGTGCCTGCTCGCCGTCCCTCAGCGTGGTATCGAAGACGCGTATAAGGTTCATAGGTCTGTACACTCTCCTAAGCTATGCATTTCATCTCATTACGGCGGTCGAATCAAATTTATAATATTTGTAATTGTCATAACTTCCTGTTATATGGCGACAAGGCGGTGCACGTATTTCTGACGGCCGCGAGGAGCCCTAGAAAAGATCAACCGTCGAGCCAACGAAATGGCACCTGTCGCCGCTGACTTGGGCGCACCGAACTCGACTCCAACACCTCCGCCCATCACCTCTAACTACTAACGTTTCCCAGCGACCGCCCGGATGGGCGGGCCTACCCGCGACCTCCTGCTGCTACGCAGGCGAGCGTGGGTTCATTTGTTGTCAATTCGAACGATTGCGGGCTACACGCAATCATTTGATCCGAACGCTCTCTGGTTGCCGAGGCCTGATTTGAACGGACGAACCTAGGGCAAAGCCCATGCTAACCAGGCTGGCGTCCGTGAGCGGCACGCTCGCGCAGACTTCCCTTGTGGCAGACTTTGGCGGATTTCTGCAAGTGTGCACAATCAAAGTGTCTCACTCCGGGGGTTCACTCCACTTTACTGATTACTGACTGACTCTAAGGGCACGGCGCCTGGCGAGCGAAGGGTCCGAATATCTCGCTTAGGTGGTTGGCCGAAGAAGCGGCTATATTCGCGATTGAATTGGGTGGCGCTTTCGTATCCGACCTCAAAGGCCGCACTGGCGGCGTCCACACTATCTATGAGCATGCGTTCCCGCGCTGCATGCAACCGAAGTTGCTTTTGATACTGAAGAGGACTCATGGCAGTCAGCATCCGGAAATGGTGGTGCAGTGTGGAGACGCCCATGCCAGCGATTTCTGCGAGGTCTTCCACTCGTAGCGGCTTCGCGTAGTTCGCCCTGACCCACGCAATCGCCTTTGCTGTTCGGTGGCTTTGATCTCCCAGCGTTGCAATCGCTCGAAGACGCGCCCCCTCACGTCCCTGGAGGATTCGGTAGATGATCTCGCGTTGAATCAGGCCACTCAGAAAGGGAATGTGCTGCGGGGTGTCCAGCAGGTCCACGAGCCGGCACCATGCATCGAGTAACTCCGCCGTGGTCTCGCCGGTGGCCATCGCAGGACTATCAGACGGCGCCTCAGGCGCCTGAATCTCTTCTCGGCTCAGAAGCTCTCGGACTACGGGCATTTCGAGCTTGAGTAAGAAGCCGAGATAGGGCACCTCCTTCCTTGCCTCAATCACTTGGCTGATGACTGGCAAATCGAGCGATGTCAGCAGGAATCGCGACTGGTCGAAGATGAAAGTGGTCCGGCCGAGGTCTATTCGCTTTCGCCCCTGCGCGACCACGGCCAGGCTCGGCTCCTATGCCGCTGAGGTCGGAGCCGTGGGGGCGGTCCGGCGGGAAAGCATCAGGCCCGGGATGTTGGTTATCAGTTTCTCTGCGGACCCAATGAATGAGGCAATCTTATGAGCCAGCTCGCTGCGCAATTCGTACGCTCGATTTTGTGGTGGCAAGGCGTTTTTGCTCGATTTTTTCACTCTAAGGTTTCTTTTGCCTCTTGCCTAGGATAGCCGCTCAGCTCCCGAGAGCACTAGTTGTTTTCAAATGGCGACAGGAATAGGCAATAAATCGGAAGGATCAGGCTACCGTCTGGAGGACGTTTGCTCTTAATCTCGGAATGAGGCAAATGCCTAAGGAGAGGGAACAATGGAAACGCGCAAACTTGGAAATAGCAATTTGGAAGTCTCGGCTCTCGGGCTCGGCTGTATGGGAATGAGTGTTGGCTACGGTCCGGCAAGCGACAAGAAGGAAATGATCTCGTTGATTCGGGCGGCTGTCGAACGTGGCGTCACATTTTTCGACACCGCCGAAGCCTATGGTCCCTTCACAAACGAAGAACTCGTGGGCGAAGCGCTGGCTCCACTTCGTGACCAGGTGGTGATCGCCACCAAGTTCGGTTGCAAGCCTGATCCCAATGGCGGACCGGCCCTGAACACGCGTTGGACTGCCCAGAACAGTCGTCCAGAACACGTCAAGGAGGTCGCCGAGGCATCGCTCAAGCGCCTCAAAACCGATGTCATCGATTTGTTCTACCAGCACCGCGTAGATCCCAACGTGCCGATCGAAGACGTCGCCGGAGCCGTAAAAGACCTCATCCAGCAAGGCAAGGTGAAGCACTTCGGACTCTCGGAAGCCGGCGTGCAGACCATCCGTCGCGCACACGCCGTTCAGCCGGTCGCCGCGCTTCAGAGCGAATATTCACTTTGGTCGAGAGAGCCCGAAGCGGAAGTGATACCGACCCTTGAGGAATTAGGGATCGGGTTCGTTCCATTCAGCCCTCTCGGCAGGGGCTTCCTCACTGGCAAAATCACCGAAGATACCAAGTTCGATAGCACCGATTTCCGTACCGTCGTCCCTCGCTTCACTCCAGAAAACCGCAAAGTGAATCAGGCGTTGGTGGATCTGCTTGGCAGAATCGCGGAACAGAAGAAGGCGACACCGGCGCAGATCGCGCTGGCGTGGCTGCTTGCACAGAAGCCGTGGATTGTTCCGATCCCGGGCACGACCAAGTTGTCTCGCCTCGACGAGAACAATGGCTCGCTCGCAATCAAATTCACATCAGACGACCTGCGCGAAATCGACAATGCGGCCTCGAAAATCACAGTGAAGGGTGATCGTTATCCGGAACGCGTGCTGCGGATGAGTGGTCGGTGATCGGCCAAGGCATGATGACGACGCCTTCGGTCCTCAGTGGGGGATCAACTTCCGAATTGTCGGCGATACGGAAGTAATCCAGATGGCCATCGTGCGGATCAGTACCGGGAAGTCGGCTTGTAGGAAGTGATCGCGATTACTCCTGATTGACGGGCTAACCAGAAGTAGTCGGAAATTCCACAAGGTGTGCATCATGAAACTGTCTCAATTTTTGGGGTTCACTCCAGGTTGAGGGAACCATTTGGTGAGACAGTCTTAATTGGCACACTGAGATTTAGGAGGTGCTATTCAACACTGTCCAGGCAGACAGAGAGTCCATGTAGTCTCTCCAATGGATGATCTTTCTGTTCTCAATTGTGATAACGGAGATGAATCGGTTGTCGTAGGAGGCGCCGGTCGCGACTATCTTGCCGTGTACCTCGTATTCGATGATCACGACACGAGGGTCCTCCGATCGGTGGATGACGAGCGCATCCGCGCGATGCAGGACGATGTTGTTGCCGTAGCCTGCATAGAGCGCTATGAGCGCCTGACGACCATTCGATGTTTGGGGCCAGCCTGGGAAAATATATCGAAACTCGAACACTGCATCGTCGGCGATGGTATCAAAATAGTGGTCGCCGTCGACGAGACCGCGCAAGCCCTGCTGTGATATTTCGAAGAATGGGTCGAGCGCTGTGAAGGCCGCGTACTTAGAATCGGTCACAAATTGACTCCTGTTGACGTGCGTACCATACCTGCTGAAACTTTCGCCCTAAACCAGCAAGCGATCCCACGTGCCGCCGTATCTAATTGCACGAACCATTTCTCTGTCGTAAATACTCTGCGGGAATCCGGATTCGATTCGGCTTGCTCCATCGAGGGATTTCAATTGTTCGGCGGAGAGTTCAAGATCCAAACTGGCAAGATTATCCTGGAGTTGGGATACCTTCCGCGCTCCTATGATCGGGATTACTGGCACCGTTTGATGGCGCAACCAGGCGAGCGCGACTTGCGCCATGCTGCGACCGGTTTGTTCCGAAACCGACTTTACAGCCGAGATCATCGACGCCGCGCGTTGTTCCCTCTCAGGATAGAAGGTTTTCACTCCCTCATTTGTCATCCGCCCGCCGTCGGGCTTGCCTTCGCCGTGATATTTCCCGGTTAGAAATCCACCCGCCAGCGGAGAAAAAGCCAGAACCCCCAAGTTCAGAGCTTTGGCCATGGGAATCAGTTCGCGCTCGACCGTCCGCTCAATCAGGCTGTACTCGAGCTGCAACCCGATAAACTGTGTCCAGCCTCGAAGCTCCGCCAGAGTATTTGCCTGGGCGACCCACCAGGCGGGAGCGTCCGAGATGCCGACGTAAAGAACCTTGCCCTGGCGAACCAAGTCGTCCAGACCGCGCATGACTTCTTCCACAGGCGTGATCCCGTCCCAGATGTGCACCCAGTACAGGTCGATGTAGTCGGTTTGTAGTCGTTTCAAACTGGCTTCCACTGCTTGCATCATGTTCTTGCGATGATTGCCCGCCGCATTCGGATCATTGCCTGGCGCGGCGTTGGAGTACTTCGTTGCTAGAACGACGCTCTCGCGATGGCCCTGCATGAACTCGCCCAGGAATTTCTCGCTCGTGCCAGTAGTGTAGAAATTCGCCGTGTCTATGAAGTTTCCGCCTGCCTCGCGATACGTTTCATAGACTTTCTGCGCTTCAGCCTTTGGTGATCCCCATCCCCACTCGTCGCCGAAAGTCATAGTGCCTAGTGACGCTTCGCAGACCCGCAGTCCACTGTTGCCGAGTAATCTGTATTTCATAATCGTGCTCCTTCCGGGATTCAGCAACTCAGGAATTGGTTCCGCTCTTTGCCATATACAATCGGCTGTCGAAGCGCCCATCTTCAAACACCGTTGAGACAGTGAGATGTCGCCATTTTTCAGCTTCCATTGCGCGCGCGGCTTCTGCTTGCTGCACCCGCTTTTCCGCATCAACACCGAGAATCAGCCGTACCGGCACCTCGTCGCTGTTCGCCAGTTGCAGAATTACGTTCGCGATCTTTCGCGGATCGCCTTCCGCACGTCCTTCGAGTCCTCGCAGAATCTTGTGCATTGCGCCGACCGAGGCCTCGTACTCCGGCAGCAGGTCCGGCATATTCTCACCCGCGCGCCGTGCCCAGTTGGTCCGAATGCCTCCCGGCTCTAGCGTGCAGATCTTGACTCCGAACGGCGCGACTTCCATCGCCAGAGAGTCGCTGAAACCGCCGACAGCCCACTTCGCCGCGTGATAGGGAGTATTGCCAGGAACCGCGATGCGACCACCGACCGAAGACACCTGAAAGATGTGACCGC
>Ga0207007_1014_pt1 | contig 42498 bp, 38 predicted proteins | sample Alteio_BWMinCont_85_FD_153487 | JGI IMG/M metagenome (GOLD analysis project Ga0207007, IMG submission 153487) | Enriched cells from forest soil in Barre Woods Harvard Forest LTER site, Petersham, Massachusetts, United States -... | ecosystem: Environmental > Terrestrial > Soil > Temperate forest >...
TGAACTTCTTCCCGCCGACAAGCTCGCCGTAGCCCACTTTTTTGGATGAATCGCTTTTCGCGCTTATCACGCCATTGGCGACCGCAAGCTGGTCCACCGGGACGCCGAGGCGTTGCGAGCCCAGCCGTAAAAGCGTTTCGCGAGCCGTGGCGCTCGCCTGACCCAGATTGCTCTTGTTGAAATTCGTAGGGTGAGACTGGCTTCCGGCCGTATAGGCCTGGTCAGGAGTAAGCGCCGTGTCACAGTAAAGCAGTTTGACGCGGTCGAGGGGTACACAAAGCTCCTCGGCAACCAACTGGATTTGCGCAGTAACGATTCCTTGCCCAAGCTCTTCCTTGCCGCTATAAGCCGTCACGCTCCCGTCGGAAGCAATGGCGATCCACGAATCGAGTTGATTGGCCGGCGGCGAAAGAGACGAGACTCCGCCGGGGAAGCCACCCGGGAAACCTTGCGCTTCGGCAGTATCGAGCGCACCACCCAACCCAAACAAGCTAAATCCAACGATCAACGCCCCGGAGCCTCTTAAAAGATCGCGTCGCGTGAATCCCGCCCGTTGCAGGGCCGCCCGCGCGTCTGGGGTCATGGCCGGTTTTCCGCCGGGCTGAACAAGAACGTTTCTCATCGCTGCGTTCCCTGCGCATATCGCTTGATGGCCCGCAGCATGCGGACATGCGTGAAACAACGGCACAGGACGCCTGACATGGCTTTCTCGATTTCTGGTTCGCTGGCCTTCGGGTTCTTGTCGAGAAAAGCCTTCGCGGTCATGACGATTCCGCTTACGCAAAAGCCACATTGAGCGGCCTGCTCATCGATGAACGCTTGCTGAATGGGGTGCGGTTTGTCGGGAGTTCCCAACCCTTCGAGGGTGGTGATTTCAGCGTCGGCCACCGACTGTACCGGGGTAACGCAAGAACGAATGGCCTGTCCTTTTACGATGACCGTGCAGGCTCCGCATTGCGCCAAGCCACAACCAAACTTAGGCCCGCGCAACTCCAGATCATCGCTAAGCGCATAGAGCAGTGGAGTCGTCGGATCCAGATCCAAGGTGTGCGTACGGCCGTTAACCTTCAAGGTAATCGCGCTCATATCGAGCGGAATCTAGATTAGAAAGGCACCCGTGTCAAGCTTGGCGATTTGAGCTTGCCACTAGCGGATCCACCGGGGGCGCCAGCCACTACAGCATCGCTCAAATTGACAATTTGAAGGGAGTGGGAGCAAACTCAGCGCCTGGCTCCTGCGGAATTGTTTCGGGTGTACTGACTGGCCTTATGCTTGAGATGGGAAGGGGAGGATTGGCAAAATGAAATACGGTCTCATTGGCTACAGCGTGGCTGCGGCGGTGGTGCTGGCGGTTTTGTCTTTGGCTTCCATGCCTGTTGCTTCCCAGAGCGCGGCACAAACCAAGAAGCCTACCTGCGTCGGTTGCTCGGTGGACGGGAAGACGACGCCGCGGTTGCCGGACGGCCATCCGGACCTCAATGGATATTGGGGCGGAGGAACGGCGGGAAACGATCAGCACCTTTTCAGCAGAGGCCAGGACGGCTCAGTGGTATTTGACTTCGGCGGGAACGAGATCGACGAGAAGGGAAACAATCTCTCAGCTACGCCCGGCGACGACTTTCAGAACCAGGTAACCGACCCTGCCCTGCAACCTCCCTACAAGCCTGAATATATGGCTAAGGTCAAGGCCATTGCCGACGAGACGTATGGCGTCACCAATGCAAAGGACCCCATCTACGAGTGCAAGCCCGGTGGCATTCCGCGCGCGTCGTTCGGGGAAATGCAGATCGTTCAGACTGCCCAGGTAATCGCAATGATACGCGGGGATGGCATCACCGACCGTATCATTTACACGGACGGACGTGCGCATCCGGATAATCTGGACACATCTTATATGGGAGACTCAATCGGCCATTGGGAGGGAGATACTCTGGTTGTCGACGTGACCGCCCTCAATGACGAAACCTGGCTTTCCGGAAGCTATGGCGGCCTCAAGTACGGAATTCTGCATAGCAGCCAAGAGCATGTGATTGAGCACTGGACTCGCGAGGGGAATACGCTGACTTATCAAGCTACGATCGAGGACCCCGTCATGTTCACCAAACCCTGGGTGCTCAAGCCTCGTCGTATTCAGCACGCTCAGGCGGGCCCTGACGACTACCTGCTGCAAATCCCTTGTCTCAATCATGATGAGGCATCGCACGTCGTCAAGCCTACGGAAAATGATCAATTCAAGTGTGACTACGGCCCTCAATGCGTCAGCGGAGCAAAATGAAACTTTGGACGCGATTTATTTGGGGAGATTTGTCAAGAGAGACTTCTGACAAGGATCGTAGTTAAGTCCGTGTTAAGAATTTTTAACAGCAATTTTACAACGGCTAGATCAATATGGATGTATTGTCGGCGCCTAGGCTACCCGATTAGCTCCGCAAGGAGGAGATATAAACATGAGATACCGAAATCTAGGGGTCCTGCTAGTGTTTGGTCTGATCTTGGCGGGGCAGGTTTTTGCGCATCATTCGATTACCTCGGAGTTTGATCCCAGCAAGGAATTCACAGTGAAGGGCACACTCACCAAGATCGAGTGGTCCAATCCCCATGTCTATACCTACGCGGACGTGAAGGATGCCACCAGCGGGAAGGTAGAGAGTTGGGCATTCGAGGGCAATCCTCCAGGCACCCTGCATCGCGCCGGAGTGAAGAAGGAAGACTGGAGAATCGGTGAGCAAGTTACCATCACCGCAGTCGCTGCCAAAGACGGAACCAAGCACCTGGGATTCTTGAAGATGATCAAGTATTCCGATGGACACACGCTGGTGTTCCGGGTGGGCGGAGAATAACCCAAGTAACCCCCAATAACGGCTTGGTTGGCCCCTAAAGTAGGATGGCACTTAGTTTTGGGGTCTGTTTATGCTTGCGTGCGAATCGAGGCAGATAGGCGCCTGCACCAAGTGTACCAACAGACCTAAACTAGGGATGGCATTTTAGTGGGCCGGGCGGCCGCCATGCTTTCTCCCCGAAAAGGTTACCTGACATGCTGCTTCGTCTCTGCCAATCACTGCAACACGTTTCGTGGTTAGTCACGGTCAGCAAATCGGCCGGCATGATTTCGACCGTCTGGCTAATCCATTACCTCGGTATTTTCCTGTTAGTCGGGACGACCCTGATCGTAGATTTGTGCGTTCTTGGAGTTGTGGGACGCGGTCCAAGTATCGCGCAACTTGCGGGACATCTTTTCCCCTGGATGTGGACAGGGTTGGGCTTGGTCGTGGCATCTGGATTTATCATGTTTGGAAGCGAAGCTACGATTTTTTATCCCGCCACGGCTTTTCGCATCAAGATGTTGATGCTCTTGCTGGCGCTGGCGTTTGGCGTCATCGTCCAACGGAATGCGCCGAAGTGGGGGAAACTGACGTCTGTTCCAGTCGGCGCCAAATCCATTGCTTTTATTTCGTTGGTGTTATGGATAGCGGCAATCCTTGCGGCATTGGAGGTCCCAACTTTTCTTCCCTTTGCATGATCATGATGGCCTTCGCGTGATTCATGATGGGGAACCAGGACAGGGTGTTCGAGGCGCGATGGAAAGTTGCACATTTTAGGAGTCTAATGAGATGCATGCTTGGTTAGCGACCACTTGCCATTGGCTGCAAAATACCCCGCTGATCCTGTGGCTGGGCACCTCGGATTATGCGTATCCGTTCATCCAGCTAACCCATTTTACCGGTCTTTCCTTGTGGTTGGGGACAACCCTAGCTGTTGATTTCCGCCTCCTGGGCATGGGTAAGAGGTTTCAGACGGCTTCCCAGTTGTCGGATACGCTGTTTGTTTTGAATTGGACGGGGCTGGGAATCGCTGTCCTAGGGGGATTTACACTCTTCTCGACCGCTGCCGTAGGATATATCGACAACCCCGCCTTTCGCGTCAAGCTGACCATGCTGATCCCGGCGGCTCTGGTGTGGCATATCATCGTCCAGCAAAAGACGCGCGTTTGGGGACAGACGCCGGACACCCCACTGGTGGGCAAAATGGCGGGACTGCTGGAAGTATTGCTTTGGGTATCTGTCGCTACCGCCGCCGTTTGGATCCCAAACTACGACTAGCGCTTTGGGACGTTTCGAGTTCTAACCCTCCGTCGTTCAGTTGCAGGGGTAGCAGCGAATCTACAGTACCGCGCTCACTAGGCACTCCTCTAAATCGCCCCACTCAAATTCCACCAGGGCTGGAAAATCTCAAAGAAAGATGCGGATTGTCACTCATCACTTGGACAAAGGATCGAAGCTTGACAAGCCAAATTTCAAAGATGTATAGTCCGCCGCAAATGGGGTTTGTCCGCGTGGCGGACATCACACCAAAAGGACCGTTTGGACGTTCTCGCGATCAAGAATTTTCAGGTCAACGAGGAGGATAGGACAATGGGTTCAAAGCAGGGTGGGGAAACCGGACGATCGCACTTCGCGGTGGTGGCTGTTGCCATGTTGGCGCTGTTGCTTGGTTTTGTGGGCGCTGCTTTTGGACAGACCACCACTGGAACGATCACGGGCACGGCTACGGACGCGCAAGGAGCAGCCATTGCCGGCGCGAACGTGGTCTTGCACAACACGGATACCGGCATCGATACCAACACAAAAACGAACGACTCGGGAATCTATACCGGTTCTTTGTTGCAACCTGGGAATTATGACGTTACTGCCAGCCAGACGGGATTTGCCTCGGTGCTGAATAAGGGCATCAGGGTCCAGGTGGGCGAGACGGTGCGGATTGATATTCAAATGCCGGTGGCCTCGCAGCAATCGCTCGTGACGGTGACCACCGAAGCGCCTCTGATTGAAACCGAAAAAACCGAGGCTTCGCAAACTGTCAGCGAGACTCTGGTCTCCGATCTCCCGGTGAGCTCGCGCCGCTGGGAGCAGTTCGTTATGCTGACTCCCGGCGTCGCGCCCGACGGCCCTTCCGGCGGTATGACCTGGCATGGCTTCAATTCCATGTATAACGGCAACTCGGTGGACGGGGCCAACAACATGCAGATGAGCAATGGAGCGGCGCGAGGCACGCCGGCCAACGACGGATACGTTTACAGCGGCGACTCCATCCGCGAGTTCCAGGTGGCCTCCAGCAATTACAGCGCGGAGCTTGGCAACGCTGGCGGAGCGGTGAACGCGGTGACCAAGTCCGGCACCAGCCAGATGCACGGCGATGTTTTCTACAACATGCGCAACCCTATTTTTAACGCTTTGGATACGGTCGTGAAGACGGGGGCGGCCTTGGCTAACACGACTCCCACCAAGTCCGTTCACCAGCAAAATCAGTTCGGTGGCAGCGTCGGCGGGGCAATCATTAAAGACAAGCTGTTCTACTACGTCACCTACGACGGCTATCGCAAAGTCACTCCTATTGTTTTCACCAGCAACACAAATGTTGCGGGCCTGGGCTGCCCTACCAACACCGCCGACGTCTCCGCGGTGCAATGCGCCGCCGCCAAGAGCTACATTTTGAACGACAACTTGGGGACTTTCCCGCGCCTCCTGCGGCAGGACATCGCCCTTGGCAAGATCGACTATCAGGCCAACGCTTCCAACCATTTCAATGTCGTCTTCAACTGGCGGAACTGGTTTGAACCCCTCAGCACAGCTCCGGCCACTTCCGCCAACTCAGGATTGACCACCAGTGCCAACCCTTGGATCCAGGACCGCTTCGTGATTGCCACCTGGAATAAGGTCATCGGCAACAACAAGGTCAACCAGTTGCTCTACCAATACGGGTCTGACAACGGCTTTTCGGAATTGCGGGGAGGCACCGGTCCGTCTTCTCTTACCGCTGGTCTGAACGCCAATCAAGTCCCCCCCAACGTAACCCTTAGCAATATTTTTACCTACGGGACGAATTCTGCTGATCCTGGTATCACCTTCGAGGATCGCCACCAGATCAACGACAGCTTCTCCTTCGGGTCAGGTCGCCACGCATTCAAGACCGGAGTCGACATGAGCTTTATCCACGACAGAATACGGGGTGCGATGACCTTCGGCGGGTTTTACCAATATACGAATGGCGTGGCCTTGGACCCGTTCACGCCCGGCGGCGGCCCCCCTCCCGCTCCACAAGTGGGTTGCCCCGCTGGCAGCGGCAGTGGCCTTATCTTTTGCGATTGGCTCGTTGATTTGTATGGGGCGCCTACCCAAGCTATTGACCCTAACTCCGGCACGCTCACGACCGTCAACACCGGCCAGCATTTTTCCACCTTTGCGCAAATCAGAGACCAGCGGTATCCCGGGAATTTGAATGGCACTCCATTGCCCAATGGTCAGTTAGTGCTCAACGACGAATTCACCTCCCAGACGTACGGCACGTATTTCCAGGATACCTGGAAGGTGAAATCCAACCTGACCCTAAATCTCGGAATCCGGTACGATTTGCAGATTCTTCCCCCTGTGACGGCCCCCAACACCGCTTTGCCGCTATTGGCGCTGTACACCACTAAGATCAACATCAACTATGACCACATCGGACCGCGCGCCGGCGTGGCTTGGAATGTCGCCAAGAACACGGTAATCCGCGGCGGCTTCGGCGTGTTCTACGGGACGGTGCCGCTCAGCTCCGTATACATCGACCGCATCTCCAGCGGTTTCGACTGGCAGCAGTTTAATTGCAATCCAGGACAGACCACCGGGCCTTGTTCGGGAACCGGTTATGCGGGGGGCTTGACCTTCCCTAACGTGCTTTGGGCGCAGCAGGCGGTGTCACCCGGTCCCGCGGCGCCGTTCACTATTCCTGGGCTAGCTGCGGGCCAACAGCCGCTGGCTCCGGTCATCGAGAATCCCGGCGGCAGCAATTGCGTCACCGCAGCCGGACAGAATCAGAATTTCCCCGGCTGCGGAACTCGCGCGATCGATCCCAATTTCGCTGGTCCAATGGCCCTCGAAGGCGAAGCCGGAATCGAGCAGCAGTTGCCGGGACACTTAGCCCTGACAGCTACTTATGTCTTTACCCGTGGAACGCATTTGCCTGCCTACTGGGACTCCAATCTGGCTCCGGCAACCGTTACTAAGGCTTATGACATCACGAACGCTGCGGGTGTTACCCAATCGACGGTAACTCTGCCGTTTTACACCACTCGCACCGACCCCACGACGGGACCTATTCTCACTGAACATAGCGTCGTGAATTCCACGTACAACGGTTTAATTGTCACCGTCCGCAAACAGGCCGCCCACGGGTTTGAGTTCCTGGCCAACTACACATATTCCCATTCCACCGACGATGGCCAAGCGGCCTTCGCCACCGGGGCCGGCCTAACTGGCGAGGTGTACTTCACCGGCCCGGCTATACTCGACCCGTACAACGTGAAGGGCGAGCAAGCCGTTTCGGCCCTCAACGTTCCCAATCGCTTTGCCGGCAGTGTCGTCTGGGCGCCTGATTACGCCAAGAAGCTCAGCAACAAGTTTGAGAGGGGCGCGCTAGACGGATGGAGTTTGTCCTCGACCATCACTGCAGCTAACGGCAGTCCCATCAGTGGCGTTGTGCAAGGCTCCAGCCAGGTATGCTCCCTCGGCTCGAATGCCAGCGGTACGAAGTGTACCGCTCCAGTTAGCGGTCCGGCTGGCGTGCTGGGGTTGGATGGCGGCATGACGGGTAGTGCCCTCACGACCATCGGCCAAAGCACCGGCGGACGAATCGGTTGGCAGCCGCGCGATTCGTTCACCCTGCCAAACTATAGCGACGTCGACGTTCGTCTCGCGAGGCAATTCACTTTGCACGAGCGCTACAATTTTGAAATTCGCGCCGAGACGTTCAACCTCTTCAATAGCACTATCGTTCAGGCAATCAACACCAACGCGTCCAACTACGTGGGCGCCGGCACCGGAGTTTGCGCGGGTCATACAAACACCTGCATGGTTCCGGTCTCGGCATTCCAGAGCCCCACGACAACAACCAACGTTTTGTTGGGCGCGCGACAGATGCAGTTTGGATTCAGGTTCGGTTTCTAGTTAATTGTTGAAAATGCATGGCGGGCAGCCTCCAGTATGGTCTGGAGGCTGCCCGCCATTGCCTTATTATCGGCCCGGCCAATCATCCACAGGAATCATTCGCGGGGATGCGACAATCTCGGTGACTCGCCTTCGCTCGAGGTTTATACTCTGCCGACCAAGTCGACCGTTCTAAATTTGGGGAAGGACATCACGATACAAATGGACACACGTTTTATCGGCAAACCGCACGAGTGGGACCCGCGTCGTCTGTATAGCCAAACCGGCGCCGACTGGCAATACCGCGTCAATTTCGATCAATTACGCAAAGATCGTTTACAGCGTCTTTGCGAACAGATGAATAAGCACGACCTGGGCGCGCTGGTGCTCTTTGCAGGAGCCAACATCCGCTACGCTACAGCCTCGTATCAAGGTAACTGGAAGTACAACATCAACATCCGGTATGTTGTGGTGCCCAATGGCGGCGAGCCCGTGCTGTATGAGACGGCAGGATCGGACCTGCATTGCGCGGAGATTGACCTGCCCTGGATGGAGAATCGCATCAAGCCGGCGATCACGTGGCAATGGGCAGAGGGCGCCGTTCCGCACATGGCCGGAAGGATGGCGCAGAGCGTGGTCGATGTGCTGACGACGCGCGGATTACAGAAGGAACGAATCGGCATTGACAACTTCGATATGCCTTCCTTGCATGCATTTCAAGAACAGAAGTTGAACGTTGTGGATGGCTGGCCGGCCGTTTCCGCCGCGCGGGTCATCAAGACCCGCGACGAGATCGAGTTGCTGAAGCAGGCGTCCAGCATCGGCGATGCGGCAATGTGGAAGATCAAGTACGAGTGGCTCAAACCGGGAGTTCGTGAGCGCGAGATCGAGGCTAAAGTGCACGAGTTCATGTTGGAACGCGGCTGCGAGATCATCTATGACATTATTGTCGCCTCCGGCGGCAATACCAGCCCCTACCGCCGATGGGCGACCGATAAGCTCATCCGTCAAGGCGACCTGATCATCGTGGACATCAATGCCGTGGGGCCGTCGGGGTATTTCATTGATTTCGTGCGCTGCTTCAAGTGCGCGGCGAAGATGAACCAGAAAGAGATCGATCTCTATCGCGAAGTCTACGATTCCATGTACGCGGGACTCGCGAAGTTGCGTCCCGGAAACACGACCGCCGATGTGGCTGCGGCTTTCCCGCCATACGACGACGATAAATACGGGACGGTTACTCTGCAGCAGTTTGCTCACAGTATCGGCCTGACGCTCTATGAGGGCATGTGGATTTCGCGTGCGTACTCATTGAAGTACCCAGCCGAAATCAAAGAGAACATGTACTTCGCGATCGAAACATTTGCGGGGCATCCCGGGCTGCAGCAGACGACACGGCTCGAAGAAAACGTGCTTGTGACAGCCGAAGGGCCCGTGGTCTTCACGCTGATGGAACACATGGATGAGGCGATGAAATGATGATGTTGCACCGGGTCTTGGCTATTTTTTGCCGGCCACTGGAGAGGAAGTCTTGAATGTAGTGCCACCGTCAAAGACTTTTCTCTCAGTCACAAGCACCTGCTCACCGAGGCAACCCTGTTGGCAAATACTTCCGGATAGGGGTTCCCCCCGCGAAAGGCGTTCAGACAGCGTTCTGACAAACAAATGATTTCCATGAAGGTAATGGTCTTGAGGGCTCCCCGGGACCTCAGGCTTGCAGACGTCGCACGGCCGGTACCCGGTCAGGATCAGGTGCTAGTGCGTGTTACGCATAGTGGTGTATGCGGCACGGATCTGAAGATCTACGACGGCGGAATTCCAGTCAATTATCCTCTCATTATGGGCCATGAGATGATCGGGGAAGTCATCGAAGGAGGGGATGACCGCGTACGTCGCGGCGACCGGGTTTTGATCGATCCTGTTCTCTTCTGCGGCGAGTGTTTTGCCTGTCTGGATGGCCGGACAAATTTATGTCCGCACGGTGGTCTCCTGGGTCGCGACGTGAATGGGGGGTTCTCCGAATATGTAGTGGCTCCACGCAGTCATGTCTTTCGTCTACACGATGCGATCGAAAGCCGACAGGCGCCTCTCATCCAAGTCCTGGCGACTTGCTTGCACGCCCAGCGGCTGGTCAAGATTCTCCCCGGCCAATCCGTGGTTGTTTTGGGTCTTGGAGTGAGCGGACAGCTACATGTGCAGTTGGCCAAAGCCTGCGGAGCCTATCCGATCATTGGCATCACGCGCAGTACGTGGAAACAGCGTTTGGCGAAAGAGCTTGGCGCTGATATCACACTGGCAGCCGGGGCCGAAGGCGTGCGCGGTGTGCTCGATGCGACCGACGGTCTTGGCGCCAACTTGATTATCGAATCGACGGGTAAAGTGTCCTCTATCGGCGACGGAATCTCCATGGCTCGCCTGGGAGGAACGCTGCTCTTGTTTGGGATCACAACGGCAACCGAAGGTGCGCTGCCATTCTATCAACTGTACTTCAAAGAGCTCGCGATCGTAAACTCGCGAGCTTCGAAGAGCGAGGACTACCCAGCCTCTATCGATTTGGTTGCAAAGGGCGCCGTCAAACTGGAACCGCTGGTGACCCATGTAATGCGCCTATCCGATTTAGGAATGGCTATCGGCATGTTGGAGTCGGGCGCGGATCAGCGTATGAAGATCACCTTGGAGCATGCCTAGAATACTTACATGACGGCGGACAAGTCCCCGCAATGAGGAGGCGCTCTTGCTCGACCACTTAGAGAGCCAGGCAAAGCTCACCAATAATCAGCGCAGGATCATACTGGCTGCGATGATTGGCGACATGCTTGAGTTCCTCGATTACTTCCTAATCAGCTTCGTGGTTGCCTTCATCGGTGGTCCGTGGAAGTTGACGTTTGGGAAATCAGCCATTGTTCTGCTGGCATCGGGTGTCGGCGCGATTTTCGGAGCCGTTTTTTACGGTTGGCTTGCGGACAAGATCGGCCGCCGCAAAGTATTCATGCTCACGGTGGTGAATTTTTCTTTGGCGACTGGTGCTTTGGCCTTCACGCCGGAAAACGGCTGGTTATATCTTTCGTTATTCCGTTTTATTACTGGTTTTGGCACAGGAGGTCTCTACTGTGTTGACCTCCCATTGGTACAGGAATTCGTACCCTCTAGAAAAAGGGGCATGGTCGGCGGTCTGGTGACTGCGTCTGTTCCGCTGGGAATCCTGCTCGGCTCCGCCATGGGGGCTTTTCTTACGCCGATTGTTGGTTGGAGAGGGCTCTTCGCGATTGGAGTGCTTCCGGGAGCTTTTACGTTGCTAGTCCGTGCGTGGGTGCCGGAATCGCCTCGTTGGCTGATGCGGATGGGGCGAAACGAGGAAGCGCGAAGGTCGTTGGCCTGGGCATTGGAGGTGAATCCGTCCGATCTTCCCATGCCCGAGGTGAGCGTTGTTTCGCAACCTGCGGCGTTTACTGACCTCTTTCGATATCCGAGAAGTCTGATTGTCTCCTGGCTGACGAATCTGGCCGCACAGACCGGATACTATGGATTCCTTCTCTGGGCACCTACATTGCTGGTGCTTCTACTTGGTGTGAGTCCCCCACGAGCGGCTTATCTGATGATTTTTGTAAGTCTCGCCGGTATTGTGGGCAAGGTCAGCATGTCATTCTTGTCCGACAGGATCGGTCGGTGTGCCTCGGGCGGAATTGGAGGCTTCGGTGCAGCGGTTATGCTGGTTTGTGCCGCAGTCTGGCATAGCGTGTATCTCGGTGTCATACCACTTTTTTGGCTATTGTTGATCGCGTCGAATTTGTTCGTCGAAGGGAGCTTTGCGATAGTCGGCCCTTACTCGGCGGAGGTTTGGCCGTCCGCTTTGCGGACCACGGGCATGGGCTCGGCATATGGTTTTGGAGGCTTGGGGAAGGTGATTGGACCGCTGGGCCTTGCTCTTATCGTGGGCTCCGCCAATCTGCTCACGCCGCAAGCGTCGGTCGGCGCTATTGTGCCCGCATTCGTCTATCTAGGATCTTGCTATGCCCTTGCTGCTATCGTATTTGTGGGTTTTGGGATAGAGACGAATCGGCGCTCCTTCGAAACCATCGATAGCGAGCTGAAACCGGTCGCTTGGCGACGTTCCTCGCTTTGAAAGCCCTGTAAACTTTATGGTACACGCGATAATCATGTCGCGAGGAAACCCAAATCAGCCGTCTCGACCATGACGGCATGCGGCGCATGATGAAGTTCCGCAAGGTCCCGTTCTTCTGGGCTTTTCCGGTGCGGTTGAATGTAAGCCCCGAGTTCGCGCCCACGGTTGACGATGCGCGACCCCACTGCTAGACGCGGTCCCTCGAAGGCCAAGAGCGCGGCCCGGATGTCGTTTGACTGCTTCACCAAGGCACGTTGCAAAGTAAGCGCATCGCATGCAGCCTTGGTCACGCCGGCGGCGACGTGAGGCCTCGCCACGAAGGCGGCATCACCTAGGATGACGCAACGGCCAAAAACCATCTTCGGTGTTTCGAAATCATAGATCGGTTGGAAGAAAGGAAACTTGGTGAGGCGCACTACCTCGGCGAACTGCGGGGCCAACACCGTTTCGGAAGCAGCACGAACGCCAGCGATAATCTCTGGGCGAATCAGGGGAGGCGCAATCGAAATCGGATGCGATTGCCCCGAGTTGTCAGTGAGAAGATCCTTCAGTTCGGTCTCATCTGCGGGGCGATACCACACAAAATTGTACCGGCGGTGGCCGGGCCGCAAGTCTTCGCCGTGCCCAGGAACCGGATATCCGAGCACCTGCCCCCGCGGAGGGAGGCTGAACGCCAGCGTCTCGAAGATCTCGGCATGAGTCTGGGGCGATAGCGCCGCTTCGTCCACCAGTCCTCGCCATGCAACATAGCCCGCGTAGATGGGCCGGACACCGGGAAGAAATTGCGCCCTTACGCTCGACCGGAAGCCGTCGGTCCCGATCAAGAGATCAGCCTCTACCGCAGTTCCGTCAGCGAACTCTGCGCGGACGCCATCCTTCAGATTCTCGACCCGCGTGAGCATCTTTCCGCGATGATAGTGTTCGTCGGGGAACGAATCGCGCATCAATTCGAACAGGCGATCCCAGGAAGTAACAAGCTGATCGCGATGCGTTTCCAGAATCAGCTTGCCTTTGCTGTCGAACATGCGGCGGAAGCGCACCTGAACACCCAGGTTTTCGTCAATGGAGATTCCCGCTTGGCGCAATACTTCGAAAAGTTCTTCATGCGTTACGATTCCCGCACCGCGTCCATTGAGTGGTTCGGGGGCGCGTTCGTAGATGTCAACCTCCCACCCCGCACGGCATAGGAGGAGGCTGGACATGAGGCCTGCAATGGATCCGCCGACCACTGCGGCCCTCAGGCAATCGCCAGGCACCAAATCCCTCCCTGTAAAATGATGATCGCTGCGGCGGGAGCCCGTGTCAAGAATCCGCCTAAGCTCTCGCGGCAAACAAAGTCCGGAAGGATTTATTCGTGCGGAAAATGTCGCTCTCCCAGTGTATTTGCTTTGCGAGCAAGTCAAGACGCTCAAATTTTTCTTGACACGGGTTCCGAGCGTTTGTTATGTACCAGCTGAAAAGCTAAATGTCGGTTTTCTTTTGCGGGATTGTGGCTGAACAGCGAGGATCTAGATATGAGGAATAAACTTATCAGTTATGGCTCGGTCGTAACAGCTGTTGCGGTGGCGTTGTACTTGGTGTTTTTGGCGTCCGTTCCCGCTGTTTCCCAGAATAACGCAGCGACTGCTAAGCCTAAGTGCATAGGCTGCTCCGTCGATGGCAAGACAACACCGAGAACAGCGGACGGGCACCCGGACCTGAGCGGCTTCTGGGGATCTGTCTCGACCACGGACGTTTCTCAGATATCTGATGATGGCTCGAAGTTGTATGACTTTTCGGGAGAAGGTCCTGAAGAATTTATTCATCGCGGCGACCAGCCCCAACTGCCTAACCAGCCCCCTTACAAGCCCGAATATGCCGTCAAGGTCAAGGCTCTCGCCGATAAGATGTACGCTGGCGCCTCAGCGGCGGACCCCCAGTATTCTTGTAAGCCGTTGGGCATTCCCCGCGGATCGTTTGGTGAAATGCAGATCGTTCAGACCCCCCAGGCGATAGTGATGCTCCGTACGGAAGGTACGACCGATCGCCTCATATACACGGACGGGCGTTCGCATCCTCCAGATATAGAAACCTCCTATATGGGTGATTCCATTGGCCACTGGCAGGGAGACACGCTGGTCGTTGATGTAGCGGGTCTTAATGACGAGACTTGGCTTGGCGGAAGTGTGAATGGAAATCAAAAATTCACTTCGATCCATAGCGATCAGGAACATGTGATCGAACGTTGGACTCGCAAAGGGGACGATCTTACCTATGAGGCAACAGTTGAAGATCCAGTTATGTTCAGCCGACCTTGGGTAATCACCCCCCGACACATAAAGCACGGTCAGAATGACAAAGAGCTGTATCTATTTCAAATCCCTTGCGTACCACACGACGAAGCGTCCCATATCATTCAGCCGACTGATAAAGATAAGTTTACTTGCATTTTCTGCCAACCGGGAGAGCCGCAAGCCGCTGGCACTCGCTGATTTACCTCAAGCCTGCAAGCTTAAAGTCAACCTTGAGATGGGTGTTTACGCTTGGGACGGGGCTATGTCCCTGTTAGCTGGATTTGAGCCATTGCAATTGCGAACACTCCCTCATGGAAATGAGGTCCTCCCTAAAACTGATCCATACAAAAAGGTATCAGTCCTCGGCAAGAAGCTGTCTTCGTGGGGAGTGCTGTCGTTCACAGAGTGGCGTTATGGATTGGCATTCGCTGCAGGGGGCCTTGGCGCCACCGGCCTTGGTGCCGCGGGGCCTCCAATCTTCACGGGAAAGCTCTGATCATATAGACGGATAATGTCCTGTGTCACGTCAATTTGGTTCAACCCAAAAACAACAGGTGTCTGCTGCGAAGAGTTATCAAGAATAATGGCAAAGCCATTTATCTTCGCGTACTTGGTCAGGATGTCTACCACCTTCAGCCCCATGCGGTTTACTGTGTCCTGCTGGGCGTCGCTGAAATCTTCCTGCATTTCCTGTTGTTTTCGTTGAAGGATACGGGTCAAACGCGCTCCTTCGTTTGAGATACCAACCTTTTCATCGCTGCTCAGGGTGGCTTGTCCCGCTTGCAGGCTCGCACGAACGTCGTCAATCTGCTTCTGCAGGTTCTCGAGCTCGATCTGCCTTGATGCAAACTGAGATTGTAAATCTGCTGCGGCCTTCTTGCCCTCCGCCGTACTTGTGATTGCAAGCTGCAGGTTCACAACGCCAATTCTCACCGGTGCGGCTGGTGCTCCCACGCTACTTGATTGCGCCCAAACGGCGGGAATCGCAAGGAGCAGAACCGGGGCCAGGATTGCCAATAGACTTTTCATTCCTACTCCTTCTCCGCCCATCCCAATAGGAGATTATTCCGTGGAACGGAGAAAATGACCGGTTGAATTAGTTGCATCTTAGATTTTCGCCGTCTCGCAAGTCAAAACAAAATTCAAACAGCACGGTTGGGCCGCCATCTGTTTCCCGCAAACCTCACTCAGGCATTGTAGCGCTGCCAGGCAGTAACGATATCCCTTTCCAAATCGCGGGCACTTCCTGTTCGACAGCCATGATCCGATTGCGCTATGCTCTTTCGGATGTCGTGTGCAGATTGCAATGCCGTGATCGCTCCTCAGTCGAGTTCTTAGGGGACCCTTGCCAAAGAGGATTCGGATGCGGCGTTTTCTCTTGGTCATTCCAATCGTAACATCGCTGGCGGTTTTGTTTGTCGCTCCACGAGCAAATGCGCAATCCATCTACTCTGTGGCCGTAAACGGTCCAAACCATATTACTGCAAAGTCTGCCAATGTCGTTCAGCCGATTGGCGTAGCCGTAGATTCCAGAAACAATATCTACGCTGTGTCTCCTGACCAAAACAGAGTGTTCAAGATAGATGCTTTGGGCGCGATAACCGTAGTGGCCGGGAGTGGCCCGCATGGCTACAGCGGAGATAACGGCCGGGCGACAAACGCTGAACTCTATACGCCCCAAGGCGTTGCAGTGGATGGTTCCGGAAACATTTATATCGCCGATACGGTTAACGAGCGTATCCGTGTGGTAAACACGCAAACGGCGCCTATTCGAGTGGCGAACGTTACGATCCAGCCGGGAGAAATCGCAACCGTAGCGGGAACGGGTGCTTACGAATATAGCGGAGACGGAATTCCAGCAACGAATGCCGAGTTGGAATATCCCAACGGAGTGGCGGTGGATAGATCTGGAAGGATTTATATTGCGGATACCTATAACCAGCGTATCCGAGTCGTGGATAACAACGGAATCATCAGCACGGTGGCGGGGACGGGAACGCAAGGCTACGGCGGGAATGGCGGCGAAGCGACCAAGGCCGAATTGAATTTCCCCAACGGCGTAGCGGTGGACGGATCTGGAAAGATCTATGTGGCGGATACGTATAACCAATGCATTCGAGTCGTGGATAACAGCGGAATTATCAGCACGGTGGCGGGGACGGGAACGCAAGGCTACGGCGGGGACGGCGGCCCTGCGACCAAAGCTGAACTGGATAACCCCGTCGCCATAGCGTTGGATGGCTCCGGGAACCTCTATATAGCTGACTTGGATAACCAACGCATTCGGGTGGTGAATACCGGAACTAAGGCCATCACTGTGGCGAATGCAACGGTCCAGCCGGGAGACATTGCAACCGTGGCGGGTACGGGAACACAAGGCTATAGCGGAGATAGTGGTCCTGGGACCAAAGCCGAACTGGATAATCCCAATGGCGTGACTGTGGATGGCTCTGGGAACCTCTATATTGCCGACACGGATAACCAGCGCATTCGCGTGGTAAATACGGCAAGAAACTCAGTTGCTGTAGCAAATATAACCATCCAAGCTGGAGATATGGCAACCGTGGCGGGGAATGGGACCTTGTCTTACGCCGGAGACGGAGAATCGGCAGTCGGCGCCTCCCTTTATGATCCTGAAGATGTGGCCATCGACGCTATGGGAAACGTTTTTATCGCCGACTTGGACAACCAACGCGTTCGGGTGGTGAATACTGGGACTAAAGCGATCACTGTAGCGAATGTAACGATCCAGCCCGGAAACATTGCGACCGTGGCGGGGACTGGAACGCAAGGCTACAGCGGGGATAGCGGCCCCGCAACCAAAGCTGAATTGTATAACCCCGTTGCCATAGCGTTGGATAGCTCCGGGAACCTCTATATAGCTGACTTGGATAGCCAACGCATTCGGGTGGTGAATACCGGAACCAAAGCGACAACTGTGGCGAATGCAACGATCGAGCCCGGAAACATTACGACCGTGGCGGGGAAGGGGACACAAGGCTATAGCGGAGATGGTGGCCCTGCGACCAAAGCCGAACTGGATAATCCCAACGGCGTGATTGTGGATGGCGCTGGGAACCTCTATATTGCCGACACGGATAACCAGCGCATTCGTGTGGTAAACACGGGAACCAAGCCAATTACTGTGGCGAATGTGACGGTCCAGCCAGGGGATATTGCAACCGTGACGGGGACCGGTAGAAAGGGCTATAGCGGAAATAGTGGCCCCTCCACCACCGCCGAACTTCATTATCCTATTGGCCTGGCTGTGGATGATTCCGGAAACCTATATATCGCCGACACAAATAATGACACGATTCGGGTGGTGAACACGGGAACTAAGGCAATTACTGTGGCGAATACAACGATCCAGCCCGGAAACATCGCGACCGTGGCGGGCACTGGCAGTTACGACTATAACGGGGACGGCCTTGCAATCATCAACGAGGGCATTCCAGCCACGAGCGCCCCAATCTATGATCCGGCCGGCGTGGCAGTGGATAGCGCCGGGAATATTTATATATCTGACACATACAACCAACGCATTCGGGTGGTGAACGCCAAGGGAATCATTCATACGATCGCGGGAACCGGTATCTATGGCAATACAGGAGATAATTCTCCTGCTGAAAGTGCCATGTTGGCCTATCCCTATGGCATCAAGCTGGACAGTGCGGGCAACATCTACTTTGCCGATTCGGGGAATCATCGCATTTGCAAAATTGTTCGTGAAAAGTGACCGGCCCCGAGGGAGAGAAACTCAATCCGGGCAACGGTGTTGGTTTCCTTGCAACAGATCTAAAAGAGCTGCTACTTAAGGAGAAGACCATGAAAATAATCGTCACGGCAATTCTGGGCCTCTCAACTCTGTTCGTGTTGGCGGCGCCCCCGGCTTTTTCGCAGGCCGCGCCGGCCAAGGATGCCACCGTTGTCGTCAGCGCCGACCAGCAGACCGTGGCCAAGGCGCAAAAGAATAATCGCTACGACGCGGTCCTTACGGTTGTGGACGCAGGAAAGTATAATATCTCCGTCGCTCTGACCCATCACGAATCGCCGACGCCGAATGCCTCGGCTCAGAACGATGTTGCACAAATTTATATTGTGACCTCAGGCTCCGGCGTGCTGACCAGCGGTGGCACCATCCCTGACGCCAAGCCCAGCACTAACTCCGGCCTTCCCGTCGGACCCGCCACGGGCGGCCCCACGATTCAGGGAGGCATCAGCCGCAAGATGGGGCCCGGTGACTTCGCCATTATCCCCCCGAACACGCCGCATTCCTGGACCGAAGTCGACCCTCCTCTGAACGTTTTGGCGGTGCGCGTGGACGCCGAGCACGTGTTGCCGTCCGGATACGTCAACCCTGCATTGAAACAGTAGGCAGTATCTGCGCGGCATTTGTGCTGTTGCGAAGCCCGGTGTGCGGATTCCGGCGGACACCGGGGACTTCGCTGGGGGGCCAACCCTTCACCGGCTCATTATTCTGTCCGCCGTTCTCCAACCAAATCCAACTAGTAACCCGTCTTGACAAGGGCTCGACGTGTTTGTTATATGACAGCCGATCCTTACGAAAAAAATCAAGGAGGAAGGCGATGAAGAGGAATGCGGTTGTTTTTGCAGCCCTCTGTCTTTTTGTAGTGACGGTTGCTTGGATGGCGGCGGCTCAGGAAACTAAAAGCCCTAATATTGTCGGGATTTGGAGCGCAACGATTCACAGGTCTAAAGCTGACGGTAACCTCGAACAGCAGTGGGTCATCAAGCAGGATGGCGCCAACCTTGCGGGTAGCGCCAAGGGCGATAGCGGTGACCTGGCAATGGCAGTCAAGCTGACCGGATTGATTCTCCGCGCAACGATCACGGATGGTGACATGCACTACGTTGTGAATGCCTCAGTGTCGAGCGCAGGGGACAGCATGGATGGTACGATAAGGATGGGCACGCACGAATACATATTGAGCGTGAAGCGGTCTAAGTAGAGCCAATAGGTAGATTCGGTGGTTGGAAGTCTAAAACCAGAAAACCTTTTTACTGCAGACTCCCCCGGTTAGCTTGCGAAATAGCCCCGCAGGTTCAAATGCAAATTGATACAACCTTAGCATTGTGAAGCTTGGAGGTTGATTCCCCTTTGAAGAGGAATCCAGCCTAGCGTGTGCCAGCAGCTTGGGGTTCGCCAGGTACGCAATAGATACAACTGAAACGATCTTTATCCGAAGGCTGAACTATGTGAGGCGCCTCTTCCTTCAGTCGTTCACAGTTGTCGGGGATGGAAATCAGGTAGTCGGTTTGCCCAGCCTGAGCATGGCGTATGTGTCGAGGGGCAATTACCCAAGGCCTAGTGAACATTACGGGGTCTTCCACTGTGGCCTCGTAGGTAAGTTCATCTCCCTTGCGAGTCCAGCGTTCAATCACATGCTCTTGATCGCTATGGATCGTTGTGTATTTCGTATTTCCATTCACGCTTCCGCCAAGCCAGGTTTCGTCGTTGAGACCAGTCACGTCAACGACCAGCGTATCTCCCTCCCAATGGCCGATCGAATCCCCCATGTAGGAAGACTCCAGATCTTCCGGATGCGTGCGCCCATCCATATATATGATGCGGTCGGTCGTACCTCCCCCTCCGGACTCTCCGCCGTGGAGCATTGCTATGACTTGAGGGGTTTGGACGACCTGCATTTCGCCAAAGGCAGCGCGTGGAACGCCCCCCGGCTTGCAAGCAAACTGCGGGTCCAATGATGAGGTTCCACCATACATGGTTGCGCCAATGGCCTTTACTTTTTCCATATATTCGGGCTTGTAAGGAGGCTGGTTAGGCACTTGGGGTTGCTCGCCGCGATGTTGAAATTGTCCACTGGGGTCTTCACCCTGAAAGTCGTAAAGAGCCGATCCATCATCTGATCTCGTGGAAATGCTCGCATCGGGGCCACCGCCCCAGAACCCATTCAAATCCGGATGTCCGTCCCGTGTCCGCGGCGTTGTCTTGCCATCGACCGAGCAGCCAATACACGTAGGCTTCACAACCCAATCTTTATTCTGGGAAGTCCCCGGGAGGGTGATCAACAAAAACGCGAAAAGGGCTGTCGGAAGCGCAACATATCCCATAAGGCGGAACTTCATGTTCCCTCCATCTATTTCCCCAGGCGGCATTCATGGCACATAGGAATAAGTAAATTCGGGAGGTGGCTGCAACGTAACCGCTAACTTGGCAGGCGCCTCAGAAAACGTCGGCGGTCCGCCAGGGAAACATCAAGTCCGTTATTCTCCGGCGTTTCTGAATACAAGGACATGTCCATCTTGATACTTGATGGTCCGCGCGAAGCCGAGTTTCTTCGACCCGTCCTTGGGCGAAACTGCTGTGACCGTAACAGTTTCCCCGATCTTCCAGTCGGCCTTCGTGATTCCGGCGCGATGCAGAGCAACGGGAGGATATCCCTCAAACATATACTCTACGTCCTTGCCGTCCTCTTTTACGGTTACGAAGAAATAACTGTGAGGGTTTGTCCATTCCAGCCTGGTAAGTACGCCCGTGATGGTGAAGCTTTTCGTCGGATCGAACTCCGAGGTAATCGCGTGGTGCGCAAACGCGGGCCCTACCGCTACGAACAAAGAAGAAAACGCTAACAAGGCACCTAGAAGCTTCCTCACGCTCTTAGACCTCCCTTGGCGGGCTTACCTAATTGGCACAATAAACGTGAGATTGCCCTATGAAAGCTTTACTGTCAAGAAATTTCTGGTACTCGCCTTGATGGATCCAATCTTGCTTGAAGGCCACGCACGAGCCGCTAGGTTTGTGCTGAAAGCGAGAACCACACTCAATAGTTTCGGAGGGTTTTCGGTTGGCGCGCCCGGTGCACGGCTTGGCATTCTTCTGGCAGGGACTTACGTGCCGTTACTTTATCCCGCTCCCAGCGTGCCCCGCTTGGCGGAGTCGGTCCTCAAAACTCGATAAGAATGCGACGCCGGCTTTGTCAGGCACGGGTTCCATATGCGGGCTGTCAGCGAGATTCATCAACTTTTCGTCCTTGGGGTCGAACGCAGACCATTGCGGTAAGTCTGGCCCGTTGGGGTCGCCGGATTTCATGAAATTGGTCCAATAAGACGAAGTGATGTCCGCCACCTTCCGGTCGACATCCGTCCAGGGCGAATCTTTCATGTGCAAGTTATTGAAAACGTAGATGAGGTCGGCAAAGTGAATCGCTCCAATGACCGGGGGCATAACTCCGGGAGTAACAGGAACCGGAGGCACATGGCTGAAAAGGTAGAGGTACGACTTGGATTTTCCTGTCTTCGATTGTAGCTGCACCCATGTCCAATGCGTGTCGAGCACGGCGTCTCGACCAAAGTCATGCAGCGCTTTGCCGAGCGCGGCGTCCGAGTTCGCCGGGTAAGATTTCAGAAAGTTCTCCGCTTGATCGCCAAATTGCGCATTGGCCCAGACGTGATAGTCGGCTGCGGTCTTCGGAGACTGCCGAATCTGTCGCAATACGTCCGCGCCAAACGAAAGAGGAGATCCGATCGAGCTGCGTTCATCATTCGTGCTTCCCGTCAACAGGGGCACGTCGTTCTGCTTGCCGGAGGAGAAGATGGCGAAGACATCCTCAGGTAAGTACCATCCGTCGACAATAGCATTAGGCTCACCTGGATATGGGTTGGTCTTTGCGAGCGAAGCCTCCAGGTCCTCCGCCGGCATGTTGCGCAGAGCGGCGAGATCCGGCGCCCCGATGGCCTTGACGAATTTCACGCCCGAGGCCTCCGCCTCGGCTAGAGTCGGCAACCGCCCGAAATTCGCGCGGGATTGCCCGATCGCGCGTTGAAACAGACCTTTCGCTAGCGGAGAGGCCATAAGGTAGGCCACGCTGCGACTGCCAGCCGATTGACCGGCTATCGTTATGTTATTCGCGTCTCCGCCAAACTGGGCGATGTTGTTTTTCACCCACCGGAGCGCGGCAAGCTGATCGAGCAGTCCGTAGTCGCCAGAAGAGTGATGTTTGGATTCCGCGGTCAACTCGGGGTGGGCGAGCAAACTGAAAACATTAAGGCGGTAGTTGAAAGTGACAACGATCACGCCCTTCTTGGCCAGCATGGCGCCGTCAAAAACAGCTTCCGAGCCTTCTCCGAAAACCAGGTTGCCGCCATGGATCCAAAACATGACCGGCAGCTTTTCATCGGCGGACTTCGCCGGCGTCCAAACATTTAGGTAAAGGCAGTCCTCGCTCATTGCGCTCGATCCCGGTTCATCCCAAAAGGCCCCGACATTGCCTGAAGCTATGTCGTCGATCTGCATGCACCGGGGTGAGAAATGGTCTGCAACGCGTACTCCTGACCACGTGACAGCCGGCTCGGGGGGACGCCAGCGCAAGTTGCCTACGGGTGGAGCTGCGTATGGAATCCCGCGATAGAGCCGGACTCCCCATGTCCAGGCGGGCGTTCCGGTAACCAGGCCTCCTTCTACGTGAATGGGTCCCAGCACCCCCTGCGCGTTGGTGCGGAGGGGCAGCACAAGCCAAGCCATGACAAGACCCACGGCTGTCGCAAAAATGCCTCTAGAAATCGTTGTTCTCATGGCTTCACTTTAATGTTCGCCTTATTGGAACAGTGGCTGCCCTTAGTGTGCGGAACTCTCCAGCGTTGAAGACAAATTGTGCTCCAGGAATTCAAGTAGCTTGGGAGCGATGAAATCGTTGGGCGTAGCTCCCTTACAAGCGTAACGGAAAGGGTTGGAGCCGGTTTCCGTGCAGGATGGCTCTCCCTGTTGACCAGTTATCGCGCTTGCCGTAAGCCAGAAATGCCCCACATTGGGAACCGGCACCTCTGTGACAGTAGCACCGGCATCGCGAAGGGCCTTTACAAACGGGATGGATTCGCCTTCCGGGGGAACTCTGGGGTCAACCATTCCATACGACACGAACCAGGAAATGCCAGTTGCCAAATTCGGTATTGCCACCTTACCCAGGCTTTTTGACGCTTCGCGAATATAGGTGATTGCGGATGCTTCAAAATACGCGCCGGGCTGTTGGTAGGGTGTTCCCCCGAACGCCCAGTCGTAAGGCGGGTTGTCTCGAGTGATGAGCGTGTATTTTTCCGAAACCATCGTGTCGAAGATGCCGTAAGCTGGGACCGCTACCTTTACCTTTGTGCTGACATTCGAGTAAGCGTCTCCCGGATACTTGTTGGCATAGGCCGGCCAGTCCTGCGTGACGGCTACCATACCCGTTAGCAGAGCGCCCGCGGAATCACCTCCGACGCCGATACGGTTGGGATCAACGCCCAGTGCTGCGGCATTTCCCCGCAGGTACTGCAACCCAGCCTTGCAATCCAAGAGCGCTTGCGGCCAGGACGACTCCTTCGGCTTGCCCAAGCGATAGTCGATGGCAAACACAACATATCCGCGCGCGGCCAGGTAGGGCCCCCAGGTCGCTCCATAAGCGGACCTCGACCCACCGGTCAACCCTCCGCCGTGAATAAACATCATTGCGGGATGCGCTCCACCGCTGGTGGGCAGATACAGGTCACCTAACATAGACACGCCATCGTGAACCGCGTAGACGATGTCCTTCTTCGTCTGAAGCTTGGCGTCTGTCGGAACATTGGCTTGGCCCCAGGCGGTCCCAACTGCAATTGTCATGAGAACAGCCGCGATCAAAGTGCGTTTCATTTTTCCTCCTGGAGCAAAACCCGATAGTTGTCCGGAACTCGGTCGCCACATTCACCTAGGGAGAGCGGGTGATTCGCGCTGTCCTTGAACTCGACGGTTGTGAAAATGAGCTCGGTTTCGCCGATGTTTTCGAGATCATGGACCATGAACTCGCCGCGCGAATACTTAAGGTGCTTCGTTTCACCGGCCTTATACGAAACCTCGACGATCGGCCCCTCCGAGTGGTGCGACCGGGCCCTTCCATCGGTTACGACAGTCCAAAAGTAATCGAGAACATGTTTGTGGAAGCCGAGGCGCTCGCCAGGCTTAAGGGCTATGCTCCAAACCCGAACGCGATCGGTTTCCGAAAGCAGCCTATGGCCCACTCTGGCGTTATCTTTGTTGCGCTCGAAGTCGTCCTGAATATGTTTCGGCCAGTCCGAACGGTCGGTTTTCATGCTGGTTGTCCTTGTTGCCCTGCTTTTTAGTATACCCAACAGGTTCATTACAAGCACAATTTTGGGCAGTACCCTGGGAAGGAAAGAAGAGGCATCCTTAAGCAGGTTGTTAGCATGAAGTGTTTGGCGGACCGGAGGTGGTCCCATCTCTGGCAAGCGCGCAATCCCGTATTACTTGACACCGCAAGCCAGGAATCATATAAGGCATTAGTTCTATTCTTAACGCTTTCGGGAGGAAACCATGCGGGGAAGAGTGTTGGTAGCGGTTGCCTTTCTGGCGGCATTCGCCAGCGCTAGCGCCGGCAAGCCGAAGGATTCAGATGCAAGGGATGCAAAGGGCGTAGTGGCCGATGTGGCGAAAGCGTTGGGAGCCGATGGCCTGAAGTCGCTGCGATATTCCGGCACCGGATACCTCTACTTTTTTGGCGAAGGTTACAAACCCACCGACGCATGGCCGAAGTTCAACTTGAAAAGCTACACGCGCGTATTGGACTTCACGAACTCCGCTTCGGAGGAGAAAGAGGTTTGGACACAATTTGATGATGAAATTGGCGGAGCGTTCCTGAAGCTAAAAGGAGAGTCGAACTCGGACACCTTTTTGAGTGGCGACTCCGCGTGGAACATCGGCGGAAACGGCAACCCCAACCCCGCGCCCGCCGCGGTTGAAGAGCGCCAGATGCAGTTGGCGGTCACGCCGCATGGTTGGGTGCAGGCCGCGATGAATGCCAGCCCAACCGCGCAGTCGAAAACCGTGAACGGCAAGAAAATGACCGTCGTATCCTTCAGTTGGAAGGGAAAGTACAAGGTGAACGGCTACGTCGACGGCCAGAACATGCTCGCAAAGGTGGAAACCTGGTTTATTCCTAGCGGCTGGGACGGGATTGGCGATTCCTTGGTCGAAACGGACTTCTCGGACTACCGGGATTTTTCCGGCGTGAAGTTTCCCATGAAGATCGTGCAGAAAGAGGGCGGTTTCCCTGTTCTGGACCTGACCGTCAGTGAAGTCCAGCCGAACGCGGCGGTAAAATTCGATGTGCCGCCGGCGGCGCGGACCGCAGTCGTTGCCCCGGTGATGATGGTAACGCAGCCGTTGGCCGATGGAATGTGGATGATCAGGGGCGGCGGCACGCAAAGCGTAGCCGTGGAGTTCAAGGATTACATGGCGGTTATCGATGCCTCGGCAACCGCGGAGCGCGCACGGGCGGTGATTGGCGAGGTTAAAAAACTCGCCCCCAATAAACCAATCCGCTACGAGATCCATACGCACCACCATTTTGATCACATGGCCGACCTCCGGACATTCGCGGCCGAGGGCGCAACGATCATCACCTCCGATATCAGCAAGCCCTACTACGAAAAAATGATTTTCAACGGGCCTTACACCCTCTCACCCGATGACTTTTCTAAGAGCCCGAAACCAGTGAAATTTCTGACGGTCAAAGATAAGTATGTCTTGACCGACGGCGATCAATCGATCGAAATATATTCCGTCCCTGGAAATACCCATGCCGCGGACATGCTGATGGAATACTTGCCAAAAGCGAAGACGGTGGTATTGGTAGACATATTCAACCCGGCTCCTCCGCCCCGTCCCGATGCTCCGCTTCCTGCCAATATCGCCAGCGTTGGTCTCAAGGAAAATGTCCAGAGCAATCTCCAGCGGCTGAAGTTGGATGTCAAACAATTCGTTTCGGCCCATTTTGCCGGGCCGACGCCGTTCGAGGATCTGCAGAGGAATATTGATGTTGAACGCGATCTGGTTCAGAAATTTGCGGCGGCAGGCAAATAAACAATCTCACAACAGCCGGCGCGGTGTGAATGATTTGGAAGGTCTTTCAGCCTTATTGACTCTCGATATTTGCATAAAACTGGATGTAGCGACCCAAAATAAGGACCGCGAACCACAGGATCAATGAACTGGCTGCAATGAACTTGGCCAGCCGTGGCGCATCCTCTCCAGGTCCTAGTCGCTCGATCTGCCGCAATTGACCGCTCCAGTAAAATATCAGCACGTTCACTCCTGCGAGCAATATGGCCAGCATCTTGAGCCAAAAGGCGGCGTCGTAGGTGTAGTAGACGGGCATGCCGATAAAGGCCAGAACGCCAGTTACCGCATTGATGCCGAATCCAACGATCCCCCAGGGTATTAGCCGATGCAAGGGCGCGACCGGCATCTGCTTGGAAAATCCCAGCAGGCGCAGGTCGAGCGTTCCAATCGTCCCGATGAGCAACGCGAGACCTATGAAATGCAGGTCCATCATGAACGCCCACCACCACTTGTTGGCGACCATAAGCTTCGAAAATTCGGTGGTCGCAAGCCACGTCGCAAAGGAGTGCAGAAACACCGGCATAAACAGGTTCTCCTAACTCGGGTTAGCTCTTAGCGCCTAGCCACCATGGGCATACACACCATAGAGCAGCCAGGTAAACGTGTAGGCCAGCATGCGGCCCGCCGTAATGGCTCCAATCCATAAGACCAGCGACCACTTCGCCAGCGTTGTGCCTCGGGCGACCATGGCCGTCTCGCTCAAAGCAGGGTCACCGAACACGCGGTTCTTGAGCTTCTGCATAACAATCACGGCGAGTGCGATACATGACAACTTGACGTAGAAGACAGGGTTCGTGAAAGCCTTGGTCGGGTAAGCGATCAAAAGGAACACGCCGGATATGGCATTGAGCCAGAAGCCCAGCCACATGATGGGAAAGTGCCGCTTCAGCGACGCCAGGGGTATACCCTGCGCGACCCCCAGAATCCGTAAATCGACGACCGCATTTGCACCGACCAGCAATGCCAGGCCGATGGTGTGAAACACAAGAACGAAATAGAACGAGAACGGGGAATCAGATTCGCGAAACCAGGTACTCAAGCCACTCTGTTCAATCGTATTGAAAAACTCGGGTACCGCCAAGTTTGGCTCCTCAGCTCTGATTCAGTTTAATGCGCTGAACTTTCCAGCGTCGCAGACAGGTTGTGTGCCAGGAATTCGAGCAGTTTGGGAGCGATGAAATCGTTGGGCGTGGCCCCTTTACAGGCGTAGCGAAAAGGCGCGGCGCCGGTCTCCGTGCAGATCGGCTCTCCCTTTTGACCCGTCAGGGCGCTTGACTCCAGCCAGAAATGCCCTACGTTCGGCACCGGCATATCCGTAACGGTCGCACCGGCCTCACGAAGCGCCTTTACAAACGGGACGGATTCGCCTTCCGGGGGCACTCGCGAGTCAACCATTCCCCAAGATACGAACCACGGTGTCCTGGTCGCCAAATTCGGTATCGCCACCTTGCCCAGACTCTTTGACGCCTCGCGAATATAGTTGAGCGCGGAGCCCTCAAAATACCCGCCCGGCTGTTGGTAGGGCGTTCCCCCAAACGCCCAGTCGTAAGGCGGGGAGTCGCGTGTAATGAGCGTATATTTCTCCGAAACCATCGAATCGAATATGCCGTAAACCGGCACAGCCACTTTTACCTTGGTGCTGACCTTGGAGTAGGTATCCCCTGGGTATTGATTGGCGAAAGCCGGCCAGTCTTGCGTGACAGCTACCATTCCCGTCAATAGGCCCCCCGCCGAATCACCCACCACACCGATACGCTCAGGATCAACGCCCAGCGCCGCGGCATTTCCCCGAAGGTATTGCAACGCGGCCTTGCAATCCAAGAGCGCTTGCGGCCAGGACGGTTCCTTTGGCTTGCCGAGGCGATAATCGATGGAAAACATTACGTATCCACGCTCGGCTAAATACGGCCCCCAATTTGCCGCAAATGATTTCTTCGACCCGCCAGTCAAAGCTCCGCTGTGAATAAAGAGCAAGGCTGGATGCAGGCCACTACTCATGGGCTGATACAGGTCGCCCAACAGAGACACGCCATCATGAATGGCGTAGACAACATCTCTCTTCGTCTGAACGTTGGGGTCTGTCGGAGCACTGGCTTGGCTCCATGCGGTCCCTGCCGCAATCATCATGAGAAGAGTTGCGATCCATGTGCGCTTCATTTTTCCTCCTCGATCAGGCCGGGTGGCTGCTCTTCTGAACTCGATCCCATTTCGGCATCACAGGTTATGTGCGAGAAAATCGAGAAACTGCGAAGCGATGTAGTCGTTGGGCGTGGCGCCGCTACAAGTGAACTTCGCAGGCGTGGCTTCTTCGCATTTCGGAACGCCCTTCTTGCCGGTAAACGCCGATGATGTGAACCAGAAATGATCCACGCCTGGAACCGGTACCGCGGTAACATTTGCGCCCGCATCGCGTAAAGCCTGAACAAATGGGATCGCTTGCCCCTCCGGTGGAACCACCGCGTCGACTGTTCCCCAGGTCACAAACCAGCGCGTGTCCGTCGCGGAATTCTCTATTCCATCGAAACCCAGACTCTTGGCAGCCTCATGAACGTAATGGATGGGCGATGCCTCAAAGTAGGGATGCGGCAACTTGGTGGGCGGTCCCCCGAACAGAATATCCAACGCAGGTGTATTGGTTGATTGCGTGGCCGTGTATTGCTCCCAGGCCATCATGTCAAACACGCCGTAAACGGGCACCGCCACTTTTACTTTTGTGCTGACGCCGGCGTAATTATCCTTTGGATATTTGTCAGCGAAGGCTACCCAGTCTTGCGTGACCCCCAACATGGCCGATAGTTCGCCGCCCGCCGAATCGCCTCCGACGCCGATACGATCGGGGTCAACGCCCAACTCCCCCGAATTTCCTCGCAGGTATTGCAATGCGGCCTTGCAATCCAACAGCGCCTGCGGCCATGCCGGTTGGTCCGGCTTAGCCAGCCGATAGTCGACGGCAAACACCACATATCCACGCGCGGCCAAGTACGGGCCCCAGCTCGTTCCGTAGGCTGACTTTGACCCTGCTCGGAAGCCGCCACCGTGAATAAACATCAATGCTGGATGCCGTCCAGGGCTCATGGGCTGATACAGGTCTCCCATCAGCGCTACGCCGTCGTGAGTCGCGTAGACAACGTCTTTTTTGGTCTGAACGTCTGTCTCCGTCTGGGCATTGCCTTGAGCCTGTGCAGCCACAAAGGCCGCAACCAGAAAAATAGCCGCGATCAAGTTGCGCTTCATCTTCCCTCCAGCACCCGCCTGTGAGATGGCTATCAAGACCCCGTTTTCTTTCGCGCCTGACAGTGATTTAACAACAGGATTTCCGCCCCGTTGCAGATCGCGTTGATGCCGGTGAGTATACCTTTATGCCTGTAAATCGAAAACAGAAATGAACGATCTCTCGTGAATCTGAGCGCCCAATCCCCCGTTGGTGCTGTTTCATAAGTTCAGCAGCCGGGCGGCATTGCCTGAAAAGATCTTTTCCCGGTCGGCCCGCCCAAGGCGCACTTGCGCAACGATGTCACGTGGGCGCTCATACCCCATATCGAAGCAATAATCGCTCCCCATCATGATGCGATCGACGCCAACCAGTCCGATAAGAAACCGGAGGAGTTCGGGCGAGTGGGTGATCGTGTCGTAATAGAAGTTCCGCAGCAGGTATTCCTTGAAGGGCATTTGGGCCACGCCTTTTGTCTCGGGACGAACGTCCTGTCCGTGTTGCAGACGTCCAAAGAGATACGGCACTGCTCCGCCGGCATGCGGCAATACGATCTTGAGCTGCGGGTAGCGGTCGAGAACACCACCGAAGACAAGATACGACGCGGCCACGGCAGTATCAAAAGGGTTACCCAACACGTTGCTCAAATAGAAGGAACCCAAACGTTCCACACCGATCACCCCAACAGGATGGAGCAGCACGGGGAGTTTGAGCGCCTCGCAGCGCTCGTAGATCGGGAACAGCGATGGATCGGAAAGTTCGTGATTACCAGGCCAAGTCGGGAGGTACACGCCCCGAATGGCAGGGTTTCCCGCCAGCCGGTTAATTTCCTTTACGGCCAGGGAGGCATCCTGGATGGGCAGAGCCGCGCACCCTACAAAGCGATTGGGAAACGCTGTGTGCGCGGCAACCATCGTGTCGTTGACCAGTTGCGCCAGGGCGGCGCCTCGGGCAGGAGGGGCCCAATGGACCATAGGAACGGTAAGCGACACTGCCTGAGTGGAAACACCCTGGGCATCCATCCTCTTGACGCGCTTGTCCAGGTCCCAATAGGTGTCGTCGAGTGGAAGACGGTTCTGGCCAACCATAAGAAAGGGCGACGCAGTTGAAAGATCAAATCGGACCCCCGGAGGGCCTCCTTCATCCATGATGGATTTGATGAACGATTCTGGAAAGATATGAGCGTGCACATCAATGCCGCCACTCGATGGGGCCAGGGCGGCCGCTGCCCGCGTACCCAGCAGTCCGTGCATTGCGGCAACGCAACAACCCAATCCCAGGAAACCACGACGACTGACAACCGGTTTCGCGGAGTCGGAGTCACTCATATGCACCCCCTTGGATTCCACACTTTAGCCAATCCTTGTTTCGTTATCCCCAAACAGCTCCACGCGATTATCTTGCACCTCGACACGACAAAAGGAAAATAACGGCAGTCTCCAGACTCATCGCCGCCGGGATTGCCCGCGTGCTCGGCCTCTGGTGATGTTTGCCATCCGTTCCAGGACCGCGCATACCGCTGCCGTGTCCTCTGCGCTTCGGCCCATGGCCATGGCGGAGGTATAGATGGGGGCGCTAGCCGCGAAGAGCGGCGTCGGGCAGTCGAGCTTGCGCGCAAAATCTCCGATGATGGTCATGTCCTTTTGCCAAACCTGCACTTTCATGGTCGCGTCCGAGTAGTCGCCCTTCACCATCATGGGACCCCGCACCTGAAGCATACGCGAACCTCCGGCGCCGTCGGCGACCACTTTCAGCACCTGAGCCGGGTCGAGCCCTGACTTCATGGCGAGCACCATTGCTTCTGCAGCGGCCACATTGTGAATCGCAACCAGTAGATTGGCAACGAACTTCATCTTGGAGCCCGCGCCAAACTTGCCGACGTAGTAGTGAGCGCGCGCAAAGCCTTCCATGACAGCGGCGGTGTGACGATAGGCTTCGCGGTTGCCGCTGGCATACACGATCAGATCCTTCGCGCGTGCTTGCGCGCCAGTGCCGCTCAACGGGCAATCCAGCAGCGTCACCCCGCGCGCCGCGAGGCGCTTGTGAGCCTCTTCCTTGACGGAAATCGGCAACGTACTGGTCTCCATGACAATCTGACGGCCCCGGGCGGATTGGGCGAGCTGTTCCGCGGTGTCCAATAGTGCTTCCGACGATGGCAACGATGTCACAATGATGGCACTGTCCTTGCCTACCTCTCGGCAACTTCGGGCGACGGTTCCCCCCGCTTTTCGGTGGTCTTGACGCCGCCGCGCCAGCACGTCGTAACCCACGACCCTGAATCCGGCCCGGATGAGATTGGCGGACATTGCCGAACCCATGATCCCGAGTCCAATCATTCCCACGCTCTTTGGCGCCATGGCTCTCCTTTCGGTTTGTTCTAAAGGGAGAAGATCGAGATTCATCTTCTCGTTTTCACTTATATATGTCCGAGGCGGCGAATAGCCACTGTTTCACAGCAGTGCAATCGAAGGGCCTCATGAAAACAGATCGCATGATCAACCTATTGAGCGGTCCATCCACCATCGATTAGCAAGCTTGTGCCGGTGATTAAGGAAGCGGCCGAAGAAGCGAGAAAAACAATGGCCCCCGTCACTTCTTCGAGTCGACCGATTCGACCGAGCGGAATTTTACTGATGGCCCAGTCGCGAAACTCGGGGTTTGCAAGAAACGGCGCGGTCATCGGCGTTTCGAGAAAGGTAGGGGCCACCGCGTTCACACGAATGTTGTGCGGGGCAAGCTCGACGGCCATCGCTTTTGTCAGCCCCTCGATGGCATGCTTGGTCATGCAATAAACCGTTCGCCGTGGCGAACCAACGTGTCCCATTTGCGACGTCACGTGGATGACGGCGCCACCGCATGCATGGCGGTTAGGAGCCTCGAGCATCTTGCGCACCACCGCCTGCGATACAAGAAATGTTGCCCGAACGTTAAGCGCGATTTGTTGGTCGAGGTGGTCTTCCGAGACTTCCATAAACGGTTCGGGAAAATTTATGCCGGCATTGTTGACAAGCACATCGAGTCGTTCCATGCTATCGACTACCGTGCGGAATTGCGATGCGTTGGTGATGTCGCACACCAGCGCCTTGGCGCGACCTCCAGAAGCAACAATGCGTTGTGCCACCCCATCAAGGGCTGCACGGTTTCGGCTCAGCAACACGAGCTCCGCCCCCGCCGAGCTCAGCGCGATGGCAGTCTCCGCTCCAAGCCCGCGGCTGGCGCCCGTCACGAGCGCTACCTGGCCGTCAAGCCGCAGTGCCGGCGGGACCCGAGGCGCATTTCCCTCTGAGACTATGACTTACTACCTCCCGAGGCGGCGCGGAGGCCAACCTTGCGTCCGCCATAGCGCCTGAGGCGGATGTCGGCTTGCTCCTTATGTCCCCAAAAATGCTCAATGGCGCACAGACGCGAACAGTAATCGCCGATCACAACGCTGGCCTCCGGCGTACATTCCTGGTACGTGACGGTCTTCATGAATTTTCCGACCCACAGTCCGCCAGTGTATCGTGCTGCGCGTCTTGTCGGCAGGATATGGTTCGTACCGATAACTTTATCGCCGTAAGCCACATTGGTCTCGGGGCCAAGAAACAGCGCGCCATAGTTTCGCAAGCGATCCAGGAAGTAACGCGGCTCAGAGGTCAGAATCTCCACATGCTCGAACGCGAGTTTATCGACTTCCTCCGCGGCTTCCGCGAGATTGCTGACCAAAATGATCTGGCCGTAGTCGCGCCAGGCCAACCGCGCGACGTCTGCCGTGGGCAAGATCGCCAACTGTCGCTCCATTTCCGCAGGCAAAGCTTCCGCCATCTTCTCGGATGTCGTGACCAGAACCGCCGGCGATGTCGGCCCATGCTCGGATTGCCCGAGTAGATCGGTAGCCACCATCTCGAGATCGGCCGAGTCATCCGCGACGACGAGTATTTCCGTGGGACCAGCGAGAAGGTCAATCCCCACCAGCCCAAACAGTTGGCGCTTGGCTTCCGCGACGTACGCATTTCCTGGGCCCACCAACATGTCGACGGCCGGAATCGTCTCCGTGCCCAACGCCATCGCCGCGATCGCCTGGACCCCGCCGAGGACGTAGATCTCGTCGGCGCCGGCAAGGGCCATTGCCGCAATCGTCTCGGCGTAGGGTTTTCCTCCGATCGGCGGCGTGCATGCGATCACGCGCCCAACTCCCGCAACCTTCGCGGTAAGGATACTCATGTGTGCGGAGGCCACCATGGGATAGCGGCCCCCCGGAACGTAGCACCCGACATTGCCCACGGGGATGTTGCGATGGCCGAGCCGTACGCCGGGCAACGTCTCGACCTCAATGTCTCTGAGCGCTGCCTTCTGACATTCGGCGAAACGCCGGATCTGCGCCTGAGCGAATTGGATGTCGTCTAGAGTCTCGCGGGAGAGTGACGCCACGATGCCGTCCACTTCGCCACGCGACAACTTGAAGTTTTCCGGGGACCATTGATCCAATTTTGCGGACAATTGCCGGACGGCTGCGTCGCCACCTTTTCGCACCTCGGCAATGATGGTTTCAACGGTCTGCCTCACCTTGGCGTCGACCGCTTCGATTTCCGCGGCTGCTATGGCCTTCTTGAGATAACGTGGCATATTCGGTCCTTTCGCTCTCGCAAAACTCTATTTGATTGCGATCGGATTGATTGGCGATCCTACCGCCTTGGTGATTGGCAATGGCGGCGCGCAAAAGAAGAACTCGTAAACGCCGTCCGCGGCGCAGTCCTCTGCAAGGTCCTTCACATAGAAAATTTCCCCCATGCTGATCCCGATCTTGGGGATCACTACCCAGTGCCAAGGTTGGCTGGCCTCATCGGATTCGTTCGGCCGGACTTCGCAGCCCCAAGTGTCACAGCAGATTGCGGCCATGTCGGTGCGACGAATCCAATCGGCGGTCTCAAACCGCAAACCAGGCGCGTTCCCGCCGGCGTATCCGCCCCATTTGCCGAGTTTCAAGCAACGCTCCATCTGCCCAGTGCGTACAATAACAAAATCGCCGGAGCGCACCTCGACGCGCTGTGCTTTAGCGCAAGCCTCCAATTCCTCGGTACCGATCCCGTAACCGTCCTCGAGCGATTCGACGCCTTTGAAGCGCGCGACATCCAGCAGCACGCCCCTTCCGACCATCTTATCCTTGGTTTTTTCAATTCCGTTCTTGCTTGCGCCATTGGAATCAACCAGTCGCGCGTCGTATCCATTCCACATCTTGTCGTCAAGGAAAATATGCCCCAACGCGTCCCACTGCGTGCCACATTGCAACGGCATAGTTACCATGTCGTCGGCATATCGCAAGCCATTGGAATCCTGGCAGCCCGCGATCGCATCAACCCCGGTTGCCAACATCGTGTGAATGGGATTGAAACGGTTGCCCCACAGGCCACTTTGGGGCCCGGCATTGTCAAAATTCAAACCCAGCGAGAATACGCGCCCTCGCCGAATCAAACCCGCTGCCCCGACAATATCTTGTGGCTTGACGTTGTTGAGGGTGCCGATTTCGTCCGCGGGTCCCCACCGCCCCCAATTGGATACACGTTCGGCGGTAGCGTGGATGTCCTTGATGGTTACTCTTTTGTTGGTCGCCTTTTCGTCAGACCCCATTTTCTCCCCCGTCACTTTCGTTCTCGGGGCTAGAAGCCAGCCTAACGGCCTACAATCAAAGATGATGCCGGAGAACGAAACCGTCCATGAAATCGCTCGAAAACCGCAATAAATCGGCCTTCTCTGCGATCGTTGCGCGCACATTCTACACTGAGCCGTACATGGCAAAGCAAGCGCAAATGTCTCACCCCTGCCGGTTCATGCCGCCGATAATCTCGGTGGTTTCACCGTTAATGTGGTCAAAGATTGACACTGCAAAATGGTTCGTCTATTGTGTCGCGCCGAGGATCAGTTGAAATCGGGATTCTGCCGCCGGGGCTACCGCGCCTGTCTTTGCACAGTTCATGACTTCACCTAAAGAGCGCGCTCCATACTCAGCGATCGTCGACCGGCCGAAATTTGCGTTGCCGGACGGCGCCAGGATGGTTGTTTGGACCATCATAAACCTCGAGGTTTGGGATATCTCTCGGCCGATGCCACGGCAGGCATTGCCCGCGCCGGGCGGCAATGTGCTTTTGCCAGACTTGCCGAACTGGGGTTGGCATGAGTATGGGATGCGTGTTGGTTTCTGGCGCTTCCACGCGCTGTATGAGCGGCTTGCCATCCGGCCGACGCTATCCATGAATGCCCGCGTCTGTTTGGATTACCCGAGAGTAGCGCAGGCATGCAAAGACGCCGGCTGGGAGTTCATGGCCCACGGCTTCGAGCAGGTTCCGTTGCATGCTGAGAAGGACCAGCCGGGAATGATTGCACGCACACTGGATACCATCGAACAGTTTGCCGGCCGGCGCCCTGTCGGGTGGCTGGGCCCCGGCTTAACCGAAACCAACGAGACGCCTGAGCACCTTGCCGCGGCAGGAATCAAATACGTCGCTGACTGGGTCTATGACGACGAGCCAACCGAGATAGCAACGGCCCACGGATCGCTGGTCACGCTGCCCTTCACGATCGAATGCAACGACCTTCCCGAAATGGTCGTACAGCACCACGAAGCCGCCTACTGGACGCAGAAGTGCATTGACACCTTTGACTGCTTATATCGCGAAGGAACCAGCCGGCCGAAGTTTATGGCCATCGTTATTCATCCCTTCATCACCGGCCAACCATCCCGGATTAAATATCACGAAGCTGTGTGCGACCATATCGCGAAGTTCCCCGGCGTGTTGCATTGGAATGGCGAGCAAATCTTGGATTGGTATCTCAAGGCGAGCAAATAGACCAATGAAAGAAGCGGAAGCTGCTAGCCAAGTTGCGTGTCGATCTGCTCGATAGAGCGGCCCCTGGTCTCCATGCCCCAGACTCCGTAGACAAGTCCCGCCAATACAAACCAAAAGGCAAGATAGAGAAAGGCTGGCACGATCTTGGCAACCGACGCTTGGGGGGTGACGATGTTGGAAGAGCCCGCAATCAGCGCCAGCCCGAGTGGGCCGATGATCTTACCGATTCCGCCGAAGCCGTAGGCGGAACCCATGCCGCTGGCCCGCAACCGCGCCGGCCACACCTCCGCTGCGTAGGGCCCGACGATGGCAAAGCCGCCGTCAGCGAAGAAGTAAGTCGCGATCATCATCAGCCAGAATACCGAAACCGCGCCTATGAACGCGCTCCGCAATTGAGCGGCAAAGATCACCAACACTGCCGCCCCCAAACCGTAAAACCCTCCCGACAAACGGCGCCCGATCGCGTCTGACAAATAGGCGAACGCAATGCGTCCGGCGAATGCGCCGGCGCTGCAATAGATCATCAGATACGATGCCTGAGCCGGCGTGATGCTCAGCACCTGGATGAACAGCGTGGGTACCCAAAGATAGAGTGCGTAAGCGCCGGTTTGAGCCGCAAGATTACCGATCCATGACACCAACAGACTGCGCGGATAATGGAACAACTCGACCCACTTCGCCGACTGTACCTCGCGCTCCTCAGGCAGAGAAATCTCTTGCGGATCGATCTCCAGCGCCCAGGCAAGAGACGCGCGCGCCTCAAGGGAGCGCCCCATGCGCATAAGCCAGTGCGGCGATTCGGGCACCCATGCGCGAATCAGCAAAGTCGTAAAAATCGGAAGCACACCCACGGCAAAGAATCCCCTCCAGCCGAGAATTGTTCCCAGGTATGCGCCCATCAGAGCGCCAAATCCAAGCCCAATGGGAACGGCGGCGGTGACCAGTCCACTGACGAGACCGCGTTTCGACGACGGGATGAATTCCTGGACCAGCGGTAGGATTACGCAGTAGAGACCGCCGACGCCGAAACCAACGAAGCAGCGAAAGATCGAGAGGAAAATCCAACCCCTGTCAGGCGTGAACGCCAAAATACCGCTGCCAAGCGAAAAATTGATCACTGTAATCATCAGCACAGGGCGCCGGCCAATGCGATCCGCCAGCCATCCCCAGAACGCGGCGCCCGCGATGGCTCCGATCCCCGATGACAACAAAATGATGGCCGACTCTCCGTAGGTCAATTTCCACGGACCGACAAGGAAGGCCAGGACGTACCCGACCATAAAAAAGTCGTAGAACTCCAAGAGGTTGCAGAGAATCGCCACCGCCAGAAGCCTGTGTTGGTTTCCTGTGAGTTTGGTTTGCCTCTCCAGATACTCCAACATTTGGTTCTCCTCGATGGCCGTTTTGCAGAAATAAAAGATATCCTGAGATCAGAGATCGAACTAGATTGCCCTCCTCAAATTCGGCAACCTACGATCATGCGAAGCAGATGATACGGAGAGCTCTATCGTAATACCAGGCAATATTTGTTCCCCATGCAGTTGGTAAGGGATGATTTCCATTTCCTGATCTCGGTTTCCGGCCGCCGCGATTCCCGGAGCGTCGTGAAATCTTCCCGATGCACCACTTTCCAAGGACCTCGCTTTCGGGTTGAAGGGGTGTGGTCGCCCCGCCCGCCATTCTGGTTGCTGTTCAAGCCTAAATTGCGTGGCTAGTGTATATCGTTATACCGTTCCCATCGGGGTCCTTTATGCAAAAAAGATAATGTCCAAAAACAGCTTCATCAGGTATCTCTCCTGCTGCGATTCCCCGACTGATTAGCTCCGACCGATATTTTTTCAATTCATCCAGGCCTTTGCCTTCAATCATGAGGTCAAATTGCTCAGAAAATCTTTTATGGAATTGTCCTGTCAAACTCTCCGCTACGCCTTCTCCAGCCGGCTCATCAACTGATAACAGTAGAAGATGAGTGCCTCCACGTAGTTCAATAATCGCGACCTTTTCTTCAATAAAAAATGGAGGAAGGCCGAGATTCGAGTAGAATTGGCAACTGCTCTTAAGGTCAGCCACCTTAAAAACAAGGTGAGCTACTGCTAATTCTGAGTCAACGACAGTTTTCATCTCGCTCATGATTCGCCTCACATGTTGTTCTTCAAAATTGCCCTACCAAATACGATCAGCACCGTTCATCGTTTTGAAGAGCGTTCTAAAGATACCATACGGTATCTTTGGAAGCAATCATTTTATTTGTGCCGCTGTCTCATCCAATGGAATACAATTTTGAGACGTTGAGGAGACTTTCGAAAATGAAGGCGACTAAAGTAAAAAACGCGTACATGAAAAAGAAGGATCCTCTCTTCGTTAAAGTATCCCTCTTAAATGCCGCCTTCGAACTCGCTGCGACCAAGGGCATGGCTGATGTCACCGTCAACAAAGTGAGCGAATTGGCGGACGTTACCAAGGGAGCTTTCTTTCATCACTTCGATAGCAAAGAGACGTTGGTGACGGAGCTGATGCAGATGCTATTGACCCGATTGGACAAGCAGTTTGACCGACTGATGGCGGAGGAAGAGAATTCCGACGGATGCTTCACTCGTGCATACATTAGGGCCGCATTCTCCGAAGGTGCAGCTGAACGTAAAAGTTGGGGCGCGCTCTTGAGTCTGATGGCCTCTAAAGATCAGGTCGGACGGGTTTGGAATAACTGGCTGAGCGAACGCCTAAAGAGACATTCGAAAACTGATTCGAGAATCGGGCTTCGTGTCGTAAGACTTGCCGCAGATGGCGTATGGCTTGAGAGAATCATGAACGCAAAATCGAAAAACCTAAAGGGTGTCGAAGAATATCTCATTGAGATGACAAGAAGGTTGGAATAGAAGATAAAAATGATGAAGCCGACTTCCACGAGTGCTCTCCAGAAGCCGCTTTTCATGTGACAGTCGCTCTAAACGAACGACATTTCGTTTCGGAAAAAATCGTGCTGCTTCACTTTCCTCGCAATCACGACGCGTGGGGTAAACTTTAGCGTCCTCGCCGGCAGCGTAGCAACGAAAACCGATTTGAGTTCAAAACGGCCGTCAGGAGATTCATCAATCGCAAATCTTGGCTGTCTGGATCGGGTCACCGGCCTTCCACCTCGAACAAGATGTCGCCGAAGGCCGCGGCCGTTTCGCCGCGCTGCCAGTCGCGTTGCAGTTCGCAGGCCATCTGGACCCAGCTGATCGGCTTGGCGCCCGCTTGCTCGAGGCGGCGCAGCGCCGCGTCGTGCGCCTGCCTTGAGGTGCCGCCGACGGCGTCCACGACCATGTAGACGTCGTATCCGTCCTTCAGGGCATCTAAGGTCGGGAAGGTCAAACAGGCTTCCGTCCAAAGCGCCGTCATGATCAGCTTCTTGCGGCCGGTCGCCTTTAGGGCCTGAAGGAATTCCTGGTCCTCCCAGGCGTTGATGCTCGTGCGGTCGAGTTCAGGCGCGTCCGGTAACAGGTCACGAAGCTGGTGAATGGTAGGCTCCTCGCCTTTAGCCTTCACGTTGACGCTCGACAGCACGATCGGGAGCTGGAAGAGCTTAGCCAGACGCGTGACCGCCACGATGTTTATGACGAGATCTCGCCGGTCCATCGACGCCACCGACGACACCTGGAGGGGCTGATAGTCGATGATGATCAGAGCCGAATTGCGGGGAGTCAGCAGATGGTCGGTAATTGGGTCGCGCATTGGTTCGCTAGTCATGATTAAGCCTCACACGATTGATCGAAACCGCATTCCGTCATCCTGCAACGCGAAGACCATACCTAGACGCTTGAAAAAGCGTGAGTAAACGAATCCCGGGATCGTGATTGCTTCGCGAATTCGCGAACTTCGTGAAACCCTCGCAATAATCGGCGCCAGCGTAATTCGGGTGTCGAGCGGCCAAGTCAAATAGGCCTTGGGCTGGCCTTCGTCTTGCACACCCAAGGAAGGATCGAGGAAACGCTGACATTGCGAGCGGAGATCACCCCGGCAGCAACACGCTCGGAACCTTCAATCCACGTACCCAAGCGGACATTACTTCGGATCTTCGCATCCACCGGCCCCGGACCGCTCAATTTCATGGACATTCACCCTAACCTCCATTCATTCGCGCTACGCTTCCTAGCCACAGCGGCAGCAGCGGACTAGTAGTCCAATAGGCCGGGGCTGCGCTCCCCCGCTCTCAAAAGTTCTATCCCGGAGGAGGCTAGGCTTGTTGTTGCCTAGCTATTGCGGGAACACTCGCCAATAGAAAAACCAGGCCTTCCGCAGTGGTCGGATGGGTGAAAATCGCGTCGCGCAGCACTGTGTAGGGCAATCCGCCCACCATTGCCGTCTGAACCGCCGCCATCATCTCGCTGCCCTCAACGCCCAGCACGGTGAATCCCAGAATGCGGTCGCTTTGAGCGTCGATGAGCATTTTCGCAAAACCACGGGTTTCGCCAAGAGCGACGGCTCGCAGTACTGCTGCCATTGGCATCTTCGCTAGGCGATATGCGATGCCCCGTCGCTTCGCTTCAGATTCGTTCAAGCCGACCCGTGCGAGTTCGGGATCGGTGAACATGCAGAACGGTATGAGGCGGTCTCGCGTAGTGCGGCCGCCCCCATTCAGGTTGTCGCGGACCACTCGGAAATCGTCGAAGGCGACGTGCGTGAACTTCGGGCTGCCCGCACAATCGCCCATCGCCCAAACGCACGCCGCGCTGGTCTCCAAGCGGTCGTTCACTTTGATATACCCACGAGGATCAAGTTCGATCCCTGCCGCTTCCAGCCCGATCCCCTGGGTGTTGGGCGTCCGCCCGGTAGCGATCAGCAGGTCGGTTCCCTCGATCTTTTGTTCCCCGTGGCAGTCTTCGGCAACGACTCGCACCTTCTGACCCGAGAGTCCGCCCACTTCATGCACTTGCGTCTCGAGCAGAACTTGGATTCCTTCGCTCGTGAAATTCTCCAAAAGGGCTTGCCCAACGTCTTGATCTTCGGCGGCGGCGATTTGTCGGCCTCGCTCGATCACGATCACCTCAGACCCGAAGCGGCGCAGGGCCTGCGCAAGTTCAAGGCCAACGTATCCTCCACCGACCACGATGACGTGCTCCGGCAAACGGTCGAGATCGAGAGCTTCGACGTGAGTCATGGGTTTCGCAGCCGCTAGGCCCGGAATGTCCGGGATAACAGAGCGCGATCCAAGGTCAAGAAAGACACGATCACCCGTGATCATCCGGCGGCCCCCCTCGTTAAGGTGAACCTCAACCGTCTTGGGAGCCACGAACCGGGCTTCTCCTCTGATCAGTTCCGCTCCGGTCGCCTTGAAGCGATCGAGATGAATCTGAACTCCGGCCTCGACCATCTTGCGCTTGCGATTCAGGACGCCCTTCATGTCCGTAGACACTGGCCCAGTTTGAATGCCGTATTCCGTGCCGTGACGGGCGAACCAATTCGCTTTTGCGCTGCGAATGACGTTCTTGCTGGGCAAGCACGCAATGTTCGGACACGATCCGCCAATATATTTCCTCTCCACAACGGCAGTTCGGTGGCCCGCTTGCGCCATCGTCCACGTCAGGTGCTTTCCGGCTTCTCCACTTCCGATCACAAGGATATCGAAGCGTTCGATCTCAGACATCAATCCACCTCCGTGCCTCTCAAATGGCTGTGCGACCGCCATCGACGGCAAGTTTCGCCCCCTGAATGAAACTGGAACGATCCGTTGCCAAGAATACAATAGCCTCGGCGATCTCGTCTGCTGTAGCCGGACGGCCCGCCGGAGCCTGGGCGGCCAGTTGCTCAAGGCCTTCGCCCATTGCGTCCGTGCCTTCAGTCCGCGTGGGTCCAGGACTCACTGCATTGACGCGGACGCCGCTCGGGCCATATTCAGCTGCCCACGCTTTGGTAAGCAGATTGATCGCGGCCTTGCTTGAGCCATAAAGGCTCATGCCCGAGGCCCCGTAATCAGCAACCATCGTCGATACATTGACGATGGCCCCTTTACCTCTCTTCGCCATCAGCGGAGCAAGTTCCGCAACGAGAAAATATGGTGCCTTGACGTTGAGCGCATACACTCTGTCAAAGGATTCTTCCGTGGTTTCGTGCGTCAGCCCGAACGGGAAGATCCCCGCATTGTTGACCAGAATATCGACGTGGCCGTGTCCGATTGCGACCGCTCTTCTCGCCACTTCGCGTGCGCTCGCC
>Ga0207007_1008_pt1 | contig 42280 bp, 32 predicted proteins | sample Alteio_BWMinCont_85_FD_153487 | JGI IMG/M metagenome (GOLD analysis project Ga0207007, IMG submission 153487) | Enriched cells from forest soil in Barre Woods Harvard Forest LTER site, Petersham, Massachusetts, United States -... | ecosystem: Environmental > Terrestrial > Soil > Temperate forest >...
TTCGAATCGGGATATTCGCAAACCTCTGCCGGCATCATGGTGCTCACGGAGAGATAGGCAAGATCGGCATCGGAATCGTTCACGATCTGATGTGCCGTTTCTGGGCCGCCAGTCGGGCAGCATATAACATCGCCCGCACGAATTTTTCTCGTCTCATCGCCGTAGCGTAGTGTTCCGACGCCCTTTACGATAAAGAACATTTCTTCTTCACCGCGATGACTGTGGAATGGGCAGGAGCACTTCCCTGGTGGGACTACATCGTAAGAATAGCCCAGATCTTTCGCTCCAAGCAGTGGCCCGATGCGTACGGAATTGCTCTCAAACTTATCACCCTTCTCAAAATGCTCCAACTTCAAGTCGCCGATATTGGCTACTTTTGAATTGATCGTAGTCATTGCTTTATATCTCCCAAATCAATCGATTAACTACAAGTTGAAAGTGCCGTTCTGCGTCTTATCTACCTACACTGTGATCGAATAAAAATCCAAGTCTTCTTGCATTCCGTCGAGCTTAATTTTTTTCTCAAAACTGAGTCCGAGTTTTATCAGTACATTGATAGACCCAGCATTTTCAGGGTAGGCCAGACCGATAATTCGCTTCAGATTATGTGCCGGAATCATGTGGTCCATGATGGCCTTGGCGCTCTCGGTTGCATATCCCTTGCCCCAGTAATTCGGGAGAAACCGGTAGCCAATATCGACCTCATTCAGATCCGGTAAATATTTCAGGCCACTAAAACCAATCAGCCGTCCGGAAGTTTTATCTATGCAAGCCAACCGTCCAAATCCGTATTTGGCGTAGTCACTGATCGGACGCGTCAGCAAAATTTGTCTGACCTCGTCGAGCGAATTCACAGGCGCTTCTCCTGTGAACCGCAGCACATCCGGGTGCGAGACCAATGGAAAATATTCTTCAGCGTCTTCTAACGTGAATGGTCTGAGTATTAAACGTTCAGTGTGCATTTTTATTTAAATAATATGTTCAATGGGATTGGGCGCATTTCACCAGATTCTATTTTTAAATTCAAACAATTTGGATTCTTGCAGTGATCATAGGGATATTCAGCCCAATTGGCTATGACCTATTTAGGGCATTTTATGAAACTCACCGATCATCATGACTAAATCTCATCGCCAGGTAATCAGGCGTCGATACACGGCGAACAGCCTAGTACCATGCCGCCGATCCAGTATTCGCGCGTGGATAGGTAGTTTGAAAAAGCCCTCATCTATTTGCGGGAATGAGGGCTGAGAAATAACGAAAACAAACTCAGAACGTGTAAGTCATTTTCGCATAATAGAAGCCGCCATTGATACCAAACGGCGAGAATGAAGGCATGACACGCACCGCGGTTGCGGTGTCAAGATACGATTTTGCTTCTGCAAGCAACCCTGGATTCACCTGAGGAGGATATTGGTTGAACAGATTGGTTGCGCCTATGCTGACTGTCAGCGATTTCGTCAGATGATTGGCAATATCCAGATCGGTAATGACTTTGGTATGGATAGTCGTTTGATAGTAGACAGAACCATCTTCCGTATCCATCTCCGATGAAGGTCCGTAGAGATCCTCGCGCAGATTAACCGCCCAGCTGCCTGTCTTCCACAAGGCGCCGAAGTTCACCACGAATTTGGGCGCGGATACCGTCAGATTGGAAATGGCAGTCGGATTCAGTAAAGTCTGCGGTTGTATCTGTTGAGCGACCTGATCAATCTGGGTAACCTCCGTTGTATTGTAGGCACCGGAAACGCTCCAGTCTACGCGGCCCAAATCACCTAAACCGGTAGCAATCGTATAGAGAACATCGAGACCTTTGGTGCTGGTGCTGACCGCATTGGTAAACACGTTCACGCCTGAAAAGGTCAAGGTGCTCAGATCCAGCGTATTTCCATTGGCAGCAATTGCGGCGTTGACCGCCGGTGAGTTGATGCTGCCGCCGGTACCGTACAAGTTGCCGCTGCCGACGATGCGGTTACGGATATCAATCTGGTAAGCGTCGATAGTCAGGCTTGATTTGATGGTTGGTTTAATGACCAGGCCTATGCTGTAGTTTTTCGATTTCTCCGGTTTTAATCCATCGATGCCGATCAGGGTTGCGCCCACTGAATTCGGCGGTAACTGAACAAATGCCGACTGGGGCGTTACGTTGGTGGAGCTATAGTATTCTTCAGCCAGCGTTGGCGCGCGAAAGCCGGTGCTGATGGTGCTGCGCAACGCGATCACAGGATTAAAATCATAACGCCCGGTTAATTTACCCACGGTGGTATCGCCAAAATCGCTATATTTTTCAAAGCGGGCGGCGGCATCCAATTCCAGCTCCTTAATGGGAGAGCCAGCCAAATCGGCATACGCGGCAGAGTTATTGCGACTATGATGCCCTGCATCGGTTGCGGTAAATCCTGGGAACGCCTGGGCTCCTGAACCATAAGTGGACGCTGCATCTCCCTCATCAATTTGATAGGTGTCGGTGCGGTATTCAAGACCTGCTGCCAAATTCAATGGGCTATACCAGCCGACATTAAATTCTCTGCTCAAATCCAGATTCTGAGTCCACTGGCTGGCAATGAAATTTCCCGCGTTAAAACTGGTGGGTGAAGAGCCGGTGTCGTCATAGAGATCGATGTTGACACTGTTAATCACACCGATGTGATTGATGTCCTTGCCATAGGTGCTGCTAAGATCCCAGTTCCAGTCACCCCATACCTTGCCCTTGATTCCCACTGTCAATGCAAAATCATTTTCATTCAAGGTCTCCAGCGGGCTAAAACCGGCAGGATAATAAATAGGGAATTTACTTGGGGTGCGATAGTTTTCATAAGACTGTGCGTCTTTTTTTCCGACAGTCGCAAATGCATAGACATTGGTATTGCCATCTATTTTGTAGCCTGAATTCAGCGACAACAAATCGAGGTGGTAGGCTGCATCGCCGAATACATGATTTAAATAAGGATAGCCTGCAACGCCCAGCATGGCGGGCTGCGCGGCAATTGTGGCAGGGTCCACGGCGCGCGGATCAGGTCCGCTGCGCTGACTGAAGCCGTGGTATTTGGATTCACCGGTCAAATTCATAAAACCGTCTTCGCTCAGTTCAAAACCGGCATTGACAGAGGCATCCGCAGTCCGACCGCCGCCGTCAATATAACGCCCACCCGTCGTACTGAACGAACCGCCGCTTTCATCCTTTTTGAGAATAATATTAATGACGCCGGCAATCGCATCGGTGCCGTATTGCGCTGCTGCGCCATCGGTCAATACTTCAATGTGATCTATCGCTGCGATCGGAATGAAATTCAGATCGGCAGCCGCACTGCCCTGAAACGTCCCGCCATCCACCGATAAGTTGGCTGTGGTGTGACGACGTTTACCGTCAATTAAAACCAAGGTGTCGTTAGGACTAACGCCACGCAAACGTGCAGATAAAGTCAGATTTGCCGTGTCGGCACCGGTAGCCTGGGCATTAAATGATGGCATCACCTGCGCGAGCGCACCAATTAAATCCGGTTGGCCGGTTCCTTCCAGAACGCTTGCGTCAATAATCTGTATCGGCGATGGACTGTCGGCAGCTTTCATTCCGATTTGACGTGTGCCGGTCACGATCACAGTACTGGCGGTGTTGTCGTCTGGCGGCGTCGTTTGCGCATAAGTCAAACCCGATTGCAGTGCCAGCATGATGAATCCACATCCTGCCAAGGTTTTTTTGACTTCATCTTGTAGCAACGATGTTGAGATTGCGTGGCTTAGTGGTTTTAAACTAGGGAGAATGCGAATGGAAGTCATTTATTTTCTCTTTCTTGTTTTAACCGATTAAGAATGCTGGGTGCCAACCCGACAGGAGTCGTTCTGCCTTTGACAGGCAGTGATCAATCGAATTGGTCATTAACGATAGTTGATATTGCCGGACTGCGATGAGTATGTGCTTGCATTTAAATACTAGGATATTTATCTGGATTGTAAATAAATATTTTTCAGGCGAATTGCGCTGGCTGTCCCCAAATAAGTGCATGGATTTATTGCTGAAAGATTACCTCGGTGGCTGTGGCAGTCGCAGCCACAGCCACTAGCCTACATTAAGGACAGGGGGAATATCTCAGTTCAGACCGACCCTGACTTTGGCCGCTACATCGGCAGGAACCCATTTTGTCCACACTTCGGGATGCCGTCTGAGGAACAGTTCCGCTGCCTGACGGGCAGTAATGTGTCTGTCGGCCATGTCGGCCAGCATCTGGTTTAACAAATCGAGAGGAATGTTAACCTTGGACAGGAACGCGCTCAGCACAGGATCGGCATTGTTGAAAACTTTGGAGACACCGGCCTGAATCACCGCCACCGGCGAGGCTGAACCGCAGGGATCGGGAAAGTCTTTATCTGTCAGCGTCTTGAAGCATGCATCGTTAAACGCCGGCTCCTGCAACTTCACAAATCTGAACTTCCCCATCAACCCTGACGGTGCCCAGTAATAAAACAACAGCGGCTTACCGCGTTGATACTCAGACGAAATGGTGGCATCCAGCGCCGCTCCGGTTCCGGGCCGAAAATTGACATAGCTGTCGAGGAGCTTGTAGGCCTTCAATTTCTGGCTGTTGACGCCTTCGCAGGTCCAGCCGGTCGGGCAATTCAGAAAACGCCCTTTCGATGGCTCCTCCATATCCTTGAACAAGCCTTTGTATTTTGGTAAATCAGACACCATTCTGAGATCTGGCGCCATTGGTTTGATGCCGCGACTGGCGTCGCCTTTAATCACATATTCCGGCACATACCAACCTTCGCTGGCGCCCACAAACATGGTTCCCAGTGGAATAACCGTACCTGCCCTGGCGGCTGTATTCCAGGCGTCGCTGCGACCGACCCACTCTTCAGCCAGCACCTGCACGTCGTTCCTGGACAGTGCCACTTCCATCGTGACCGTATTGCCGGGAATGCTGTCGGTCTTGCAGCCATAACCCTTCTCCATGACCGTGCGCATGATCTCAGTCAGAACAGAACCGCTTTCCCAATTCAGCCCGACGAAATTCACGGTTTTGCCGCCTGCGCACCAGGGAGATTCAGTCGCCAGCGCGGCATGGCTGACAAGCAGGCCGCCGCACAGCAATACTGCGCCGGCCATGATGCGCTGCATACGTTGGCTCACGCGTTGACTCATTTGCTGGCTCATTTGCTGGCTCATGTGTTGGGTTCTGTCGTTTTTCATAGGCCGCGCTTTTCGACGAATTTGCGGACATACTCGTCCGCCGGATTGTTCAGGATATCCTGTGGCGTGCCGACCTGCACCAGCTGCCCGTCACGCAGGATCGCAATATGATTGCCAAGCTTAAGAGCTTCATTCAGATCATGCGTGATGAAGATGATGGTTTTTTTCAGCGTGGCCTGCAGTTCCAGCAACTGGTCCTGCATCTCGTCGCGGATCAGCGGATCGAGCGCGCTGAACGCTTCATCCATCAGTAAAATTTCTGTGTCACCGGCCAGCGCCCGCGCCAGTCCGACACGCTGGCGCATGCCGCCGGAGAGTTCGTCCGGATAGGTGGACTCATAGCCTTTTAGTCCGACTTTCTCCAGCCATCTGGCAGCCTTTTCCAGAGCGACACTTTTTTTCTCGCCACGGGTAAGCAGTGCGAATGCCGCGTTATTCAGCACCGTCTGGTGCGGCAACAGACCGAAACCCTGAAACACCATACTGATCTTGGTGCGGCGCAGTGCGCGCAGCTCAAGGTCGGACATGCTCAGGATGTTGACGCCGTCGATCAGTATCTCTCCGGCACTCGGATCGATCAGGCGGTTGAAGTGGCGCACCAGGGTCGATTTCCCTGAACCGGACAGGCCCATGATGACGAAAATTTCGCCGGTCTGTATGCCCAGTGAAACATCGTTCAGACCGACATTGCAGCCGGTCTCGGCCAGCACTTCCTGTTTGGTTTTTCCCTGCTGAACCAGGGCCAGGCTGGACTCAACGCGTTTGCCAAAGATTTTATAAATACGGTTGACCTGAATTTTATTGGTCGCCATACGGTCAGTTACCCTTTTCGGCTTGCGCAGCGCGTTGCCGGTCATCGCGGCCATAGCCCTGCACAATGCGGTCCATGACGATGGCAAGTATCACAATCGCCACACCGGCCTGCAGGCCTTTGCCTATATCCAATGTCTGTATGCCGGCCAGCACATCTTCACCCAGGCCACGTGCACCGATCATCGAGGCGATGACCACCATGCTGAGCGCCATCATAATGGTCTGGTTCAAGCCTGCCATGATGGTGGGGCGGGCCAGCGGCAGCTGTACGTCAACCAGCAATTGCCAGCGCGTGGTGCCGAACGACCAGGCCGCTTCGGTGAGTTCGGCGTTGACCTGCCGGATACCCAGATCAGTCAGCCGGATCAGCGGTGGCGTGGCGTAAATAATGGTCGCGAAAATTGCAGGCACCTTGCCCAGTCCGAACAGCATCAGCACCGGCACCAGGTACACGAAGCTGGGCATGGTCTGCATCACGTCCATGAGCGGTATCAATAATCTGCGCAAGCCTGCGCTGCGCGCGCTCCAGATTCCCAATGGAATACCCAGCAGCACTGAGATCATGGTGGCCACCATCACCAGTGCCAGCGTCTGTATCATCTGATCCCACAGCCCGAAGCAGCCCACCAGCACGATGCAGGCCGCAAAGGCTATTGCCTTGCCAGGATGACGGGTCGCATGCAGGCTGAGCAGAAAAATCGCCAACACCACCAGCCACCACGGCAGGCCACGCAGCAGGCTTTCAAACGGTACCAGTACGTACTGCAATACCCAGCTAGAAAAATCATGAAACTGATCGCCGAACCGGCTGCTAATTACGTCAACGGCTTTATTGATCGGTTCAACCAGCGAGAACCTGAGTGCCTCTGGAAATACCTGCGTGATCATGGCTATCCTGTTTGGGCAACAAAGAGCAAACGTTATCATCATGCCTCAGACTATGCAAACTACGCCGCACCATCTGCCGGCATACGGCTCGCGTGCCTCCTGCGCGATCTGAAGTTGACGCAAATCTGCTTTGAACATAAAAAAGCCGCGCAGAATTTGCATTCTGCGCGGCTGCACATTTACTGCTCAATGCTCGCTTGCCGGAGATATCGGACCTATTCTCTCCGGCAGATTGTTACGTGCCGGGGTCAATTAGAACTTGTAGACACCGGTTACATAGAAATCACGACCATGCGGATCGTAGTAGCTTGGATCGTATCCAGTCTGGAAGTACTGACCTAACGTCAGCGCTTCTGGCGGCTGTTTGTTCAGGAAGTTCTTGATACCTGCGCGCAGGGTCAGGTGTTCAATCCCGGTGTACGATGCCTGCATATCCCAGATCGACAATGAGCCAACATGTGCTGGTGCATTGATATCGCTGAAGCCTGCAATGCTAGGCCAGTTACCGTAGTAACCGGTCTGGAAGTTCTGCGTCAGAGTCAGACCGTACACACCCTTGGTCCAGTCGAAGTTCAACTCATGCCTCCAGCGGAAAATGATACCGCCGTTAGCCACTGCGTTGAGCGGGTTACCGTTGGCATCGACAGTGACGCCAACGCTAGGCTGTACCGTACCGTTAGGCAGAGTTTCATTGAATGAAGTGGTGTATGTGCCATTCAGACGCGCACCAAAAGTACCGAACTCGGCAGACTTCAGCATTTTCCATTTGATATCAACGTCAATACCGGCAGTGTCTTCGCTACCTGCATTCAGGTTGGTTGCAGTAATGTTGGTGATGTTACCTAACGAATCACGCGTTACCAGACCGGTATAGCCTGCGTCACCGGCTGCCGCCTGGTCAACGATGAACTGTGGATCTAGTGTGGTCACCAGATCTTTTACATGGATATTCCAGTAATCGACAGAAGCCGACAGATCTTTGGTTGGTTGCAATACGATACCCAACGATTTCTGCTTCGATTTTTCCGGGCTCAAATCAGGATTGCCGCCAGTGGTCTGGTTATACTGATTCTTGCCGGCGCCAGGGTTGAGCGGATCGATAAATGTAGAGGTCGTTGCGATTGACTGTGGGTTGTACAGTTCTGGCAATGCTGGTTCACGGAAACCGGTACCGTAAGCGGCACGCACCAGGAACTGCTGTACTGGCTGGTAGCGCAAACTGATTTTAGGATCGGTCGAGGTGGCATTGGGATATCTGTCAGTACGTACTGCCAGATCGGCGTCCAGATGTTTGACAATCGGTGCGCTGATTTCGCCAAATATCGACTCGGACAAACGTTCAGCCGACAACGGCAATGCCTGAGCACCATAACCCGAAATGTCGCCAGACTGGTACGCAGCACTTGGATTGAAATCCATGTTTTCGTTTTTCACACTGAAACCCGCTGCAAACGAGGAAACACCCGCCGGCAGTTGGAACAGGTCGCCGGAGATTTTGCCGTCAACGGAGTCTGTGTACAACGTTGAGTTGATCATGTTGCCGATGTAGTTGGTATCCTTGATCTGGGCAGCCAACGCAGGCGTTTGATACTGGGTGAACGGATTGAAGGCATTGTTGCCGCTCAACAGTTTAACCAATGCGGTCTGGCTCTGATAACCACCCCATACTGACTCGTTCACATTGCTGGAGTTGTGCGTATAAGCCAGATCGTAGTCGTAGTCGCTGAATACTGTACCTTTAAAGCCCATTACCAGATGCATCTGGTCGGCAGTATCGGTATGGTCACGTCCGCCACCGTCAAATGCACGATAGCTGACAGTCACCGGTTGCGTAGCATTCCCGCCAGCAGCTGTGATGTAAGCAGCCGGGTAGTAAGGGCTAGACGGATTCATCACGATCGCAGGGTAAATGCCCAGTTTCTGGAACGCGGTATCGCCAGCCAGAAATGACACGCTGTATGGCGATGGTTGTTCGGACACTGTAGTCACAGTGTGCGACACAAACGCGTTGATGAAGAATTCATTGTCGCTGTTCAGTCTGAAATGCGAATTCATGCCGATGGTGGCGCGTTCTACTTCTGGCAGCAGTGGAACCGCTGGTGAAGAATTGTAACGGCAGGTGGCGAATCCTACGTCATACGCGGAACCGTTAGCCGCGCAGTTGCTGGCAGACTGTACGCCATGACCATCCAGTGGATTGCCTATTGCCGAACCCTGACTATTCAACACGCCGGGTGTAGCAGACGGATCGTAAGTGCGTATCGCGCCGCTTGGCGTTGCGCTTTGATCGTAGTTCATTGCCGCGGATTGGTCCCACGAACTATTCGCGTACGAACGCTGTGATCCATAGATAGGCTTGTCTTTGGAATAGTCAGCCGAGAACGTGAAGTTGTAGTTGTCTTCAGCGAAGTTACCGAAACCGACGATCGCGCCGATTTTCTCGCCAGAGCCACCGCCATTTTGCGTGCCGCTGCCGGTCGCGCTCAATTCAACACCTTTAAAATCTTTACGGGTAATGAAGTTGATTACGCCACCGATAGCATCTGAGCCGTACACGCCTGATGCGCCGTCTTTCAGAATTTCCACGTGATCGATCATCGACAATGGAATCGAGTTGACGTCCACTGCTGTGCCGTCAGTGGCATAGTTAGCCAAACGACGACCATCCAGCAAAACAAGAGTTTTGTTCGCGCCAAGGCCGCGCAGACTTGCCGTAGCTTCACCATAAGTTGATGAGCCAGATCCTTGCGCGGTTGTTGTGCCGCCAACTGTGCTGTTGGCGCTCAAAGACGACAACAATGCCTCGGTGCTGGTGACGCCCAGTTTTTTAATATCTTCACTGGTCACAACCTGAACTGGCAATGCAGTCTCACCGTCAATACGCTTGATACTTGAACCGGTAATTTCGACCCGTTGCACTGGTGCAGCGGTTGCTTGATCTGTAGATTCTTGCGCGAAAGCTGGCTGTGCCAACATTCCTATGCCTAATGCTGCGCCACCTGCAAATACCAATCGCAGTGAGCGCGACAATATGGTTTCCATCATCATTGTTACTTTTCCTTGGATAAAATTAGCTTGCTTATTAACTAACACCATCACCTTGTGAGTGATCTAGACAAATTCATCATTGATCTATGAAAATGAGGCGCCATGAGAACACTTACTACAATTTCATGTCAACAACACATAGTCATAAATTTGAAATAAATGCAGAAAAATGGCATTAAAAGCAATTAATTTTACGGAAAAATACTTTATTAACAATTAAAATGTTTTAAAAAAGGAATTTAAATGCAAAAAATTAACTAAATAAATTTAATTTTACACATGACATTCTGCTTAACAATATTCAATGTAACGTATTGTATGCAGAATATTATTTCGAAATTAGATGAAATTTAACAATTGAATTCCCAGCTGGCTGACGTGATCAGGCTGCGTTGCGTAGCGTTTTGGCCGCCGCGACCATGTTTTTTAAGGCTGGAATGACTTCCTCCCAGGCGCGCGTTTTCAATCCACAGTCTGGATTCACCCACAGTCGATCCGCCGGAATACGCTGCCCCGCCTTGCGCATCAGTTGCACGATATGCTCCTGATCCGGGATATTCGGGGTATGGATGTCGTACACACCGGGCCCGATCTGATTCGGGTAATTGAAGTCGTCAAACGCGTCCAGCAATTCCATATCCGAGCGCGAAGTTTCTATCGTAATCACGTCGGCATCCATGTCGGCGATGGACGCAATGATGTCGTTAAATTCCGAATAGCACATGTGGGTATGGATTTGCGTTTCATCCCGCACACCGTTAGCCGTGATGCGAAACGATTCAACTGCCCATTGCAGGTATTCACTCCACTGTGAACGACGCAATGGCAAACCCTCGCGCAACGCAGCTTCATCAATCTGGATAATGCGCACGCCGGATTTTTCCAAATCCAGTACTTCTTCGCGTATCGCCAGCGCCAACTGGTAACAGGACACGGAGCGCGGCTGGTCGTCACGCACAAAAGACCAGTTTAATATCGTCACCGGTCCGGTGAGCATGCCTTTCATCGGTTTGTCGGTCAGCGACTGCGCATAGCTGATCCACTCGACAGTCATCGCTTTTGGACGACTGATATCACCGAACAGGATAGGCGGTTTCACACAACGCGACCCATACGACTGCACCCAGCCGAACTGGCTGAATGCATAACCGTCCAGCTGTTCGCCGAAGTATTCAACCATGTCGTTACGTTCCGCTTCGCCGTGCACGAACACGTCCAGACCCAGCGCTTCCTGCTCACGCACGCAACGGGCAATCTCATCTTTCATCACGTTTTTATAAGCGGCTGCATTTAACTCGCCAACGCGCAACTGACTTCTGGCGTGGCGAATTTCGGCGGTTTGCGGGAATGATCCGATGGTGGTGGTCGGGTAGGCCGGAAGTTTGAGCAGCGCGGACTGTTTGACGGCACGGTGCTCGAACGTTCCCAGACGTTTACCGAGGGCAGCATCGATATTCGCCACCGCTTTTTTCACGGCAGGATTATGTACGCGTGCCGAGGTACGTCGTCTGTCAACCGCTGCATGGTTGGCCACCAGCGCTTCCTGCACCGGAACACGGCCGTGGTTCAAGGCTTGCGCCAGAATGTGTAATTCATCGAGCTTTTGCAATGCAAAGGCGAGCCAGGAAAGAATATCCGTATCCAGTTTTTGTTCGGTATTCAAATCAACCGGCACATGCAATAACGAGCATGACGGTGCAATCCATAACCGATCCTGCAACCGGCCATGAATTGGTTCCAGCCATTCCAGCGTAGCGTGCATATCGGTTTTCCAGATATTGCGACCATTGATGACGCCCAGCGACAATATGCTTTCTTTTGGCAGTTGCGCGATGACCTGTTCCAATTCCGACCTTGCGTTAACCGCGTCGACATGCAGACCGTCCACCGGCAAGCCACAGGCCAATGCCAGGTTGTCTTGCAACTGACCGAAATAAGTCGCCAGCAGTAATTTGACCCGGCTTCCTTGCAACGCATCGTAAGCTGTGACGAAGGCTTTTTGCCATGCGCTGTCCAGCTCAGTAACCAGGATCGGCTCATCTATCTGTACCCACTGAATCCCTAGCTGTGCCAACTGTTCCAACAACTTTCCATAGACCGGCAGCAGGCGTGACAACAAGCCGAGTTTATCGGAGTCATCCTTGGTCTTGCCCAGACACAGATAAGTCACGGGTCCGATGATCACGGGCTTGGCTTCTACGCCAAGTTTTTTTGCTTCTGCGAGTTGCTCCAGCAGACGTGTGGCATCGAGAGTAAATGTGGTGTCCTTCGTAAATTCAGGGACGATATAGTGATAGTTGGTATCAAACCATTTAGTCATTTCACCGGCGTGCACACAACTGCAGGCAGAATCCCTGGCAGAACGGCCACGTGCAACCCTGAAATAATTATCCAGCGAGTTCCCTTCCAGCCCGCGCACCCGATCCGGAATATTACCCAGCATGAAGCTGGTATCCAGTACCTGATCGTAAAAGGAAAAGTCGCCAACCGGAACCAGATCCAGTCTGGATTGATTCGACCAGTGACGCTCACGCAACTGCGCGCCCAATGTAGTTAGTTCTTCCTGAGTAGACGCGCCCTTCCAGTAATTTTCCAGTGCGAATTTCAATTCGCGTTTTGCGCCGATACGGGGGAAGCCGAGATTGTGTGTGGTGACCATAATGTATAACTCCTGTGTGAATAGCCGCCACTGTAAGCAAACTTTCGAATGAAAAATAATGGTATTATTTCATCCATCCATTAATTTTATTCATACGTCGCTTTCATGCATTTTTATTCACATGCATTTACTCAAACTTAGCCCATGCTTGAACGCACACATTTATCCCTGATACGCGAAGTGGACCGGCAAGGTTCGCTCACCGCCGCCGCCGAGGTGCTCTGCCTGACCCAATCGGCGCTGAGTCATACCATCAAAAAAATCGAAGAACGGCTCGGCACGCCGATCTGGAAACGCGAGGGTCGCAATCTCAGGCTGACTCAGGCAGGGCAATATCTGCTGGTGCTGGCAAATCGTCTGCTGCCGCAGTTCGACTATGCCGAAAAAATCATGCAGCAATATGCACAAGGCCAACGCGGCACGCTGCGTATCGGCATGGAGTGCCATCCCTGCTATCAATGGTTGCTGAAGGTGGTATCACCGTATCTGACGAAGTGGCCGGACGTTGATGTGGACGTCAAACAAAAATTCCAGTTCGGCGGAATCGGCGCGTTGTTTGCCTATGAGATTGATGTACTGGTGACGCCCGATCCCTTGTATAAAACCGGATTGCTGTTCGAGCCGGTATTTGATTATGAACAGGTACTGGTGGTGGGCAAGCAGCATAAACTCGCCGGTTTGCCGCATGTCGTTCCCAAACAATTGTCCGACGAAACACTGATCACCTATCCGGTAGAAATCGAACGTCTGGATATTTACAACCAGTTTTTTCTGCCGGCCGGTTGCGCACCCAAGCGACATAAAACCATAGAGACCACCGATATCATGTTGCAGATGGTTGAGGCAGGTCGTGGCGTGGCGGCGCTGCCTGGCTGGCTGGTGGCCGAATATGCTGATAAGCTTGCGGTCCGCGCGGTTCGCCTGGGTAAGCAGGGAATAGCCAAACACATTTTTCTGGGTGTGCGCGAGGCGGATGTTGACATTGATTACCTGAAGGACTTTGCCGCAGTGGCGCGCAAGGTCGAATTTTAGAAATTTGTTAGAAATATTTAGAAAATAAGCGGAGTACGTAACATGGAAATTAAAGTCAACTTTCTCGATAAGCTTCGTCTTGAAGCCAAGTTCGATGATTTCACGGTGATCGCCGACCAGCCTATCCGCTATAAAGGCGATGGTTCGGCGCCCGGCCCGTTCGATTATTTTCTGGCCTCGTCGGCCCTGTGTGCGGCCTACTTTGTGAAGTTGTATTGCGTGACGCGCGATATCCCTACCGACAATATTCGCCTGTCGCAAAATAATATTGTCGATCCGGAAAACCGCTATCAGCAGATTTTCAAGATTCAGGTCGAGCTGCCGGCGGATATCTCTGCCAAAGACCGCCAAGGTATCTTGCGCTCCATCGACCGCTGTACGGTGAAAAAAGTGGTGCAGGCCGGGCCCGAATTTGTGATTGAAGAAGTAGAGAATCTGGATGCCGATGCGCAGGCCCTGCTAACTTTAAATTCAACTGACGATGCGGCCACGTATATTGCAGGCAAGGATCTGCCTTTGGAGCAAACCATCGCCAACATGTCCGGCTTGCTGGCCGGTCTGGGCATCAAGATTGAAATCGCATCGTGGCGCAATATCATTCCGCATGTCTGGTCGCTGCATATCCGCGACGCCCACTCGCCCATGTGTTTTACCAATGGAAAAGGCGCGACGAAAGAAAGCGCGCTGGCATCAGCTCTGGGGGAGTATATCGAGCGACTGAGCTGCAACCATTTTTATGCCGGCTCGTTCTGGGGCGAGGACATCGCCAATGCGGCATTCGTTCATTACCCGAACGAGCGCTGGTTTAAGCCAGGCAAAAAAGATGCGCTGCCGGCTGAAATTCTGGATGCGTATAGTCTGGAAATTTACAATCCCGATGGCGAGTTACGTGGTTCGCATCTGATCGACACCAACTCCGGCAATGTGCAGCGCGGTATCTGTTCACTGCCGTATGTGCGCCAGTCGGATGGTGAGACCATCTATTTCCCCTCCAACCTGATCGAAAATCTGTATGCCAGCAATGGCATGAGTGCCGGTAATACGCTGGCCGAAGCGCAGGTACAGTGTCTGTCTGAAATTTTTGAGCGGGCAGTCAAACGCGAAATTCTGGAAGGTGAAATCACCTTGCCGGATGTACCGCAGGAAGTGCTGGCGAGATACCCCGGCATCTTGGCCGGCATACAGGGCCTGGAAGAGCAAGGCTTTCCGGTGCTGGTCAAGGACGCGTCGCTGGGTGGGCAGTATCCGGTAATGTGCGTCACCTTGATGAACCCGAAAACGGGCGGCGTGTTTGCCTCGTTCGGCGCACATCCAAGCCTGGAAGTGGCATTGGAACGCAGTCTGACGGAACTGCTGCAGGGTCGCAGTTTTGAAGGTCTGAACGATTTGCCGCAGCCCACCTTTGTCAGCAACGCCGTGACCGAGCCGAATAACTTTGTTGAACATTTTATTGATTCCAGCGGCGTGGTGTCGTGGCGTTTTTTCAGTGCCAAAGCCGATTTCGATTTTGTTGACTGGGACTTCTCGGGTCAAGGCGAAAACTCCAACTCCGAGGAAGCCGCAACCCTGTTCGGCATACTCAACGCCATGGACAAAGAGGTCTATATGGCGGTGTATGACCAGTTAGGCGCGACCGCCTGCCGGATTTTGGTGCCGGGCTATTCGGAAGTGTATCCGGTAGAAGATTTGATCTGGGATAACACCAACAAGGCCTTGTTGTTCCGCAGCGATATATTGAATCTGCATCAGCTGGATGATGACAGTCTCGAAGCACTGCTTGATCGCTTAGAAAACAATGAGCTGGACGATTACAGCGACATTGCCACATTGATCGGTATCGAATTTGACGAAAATACGGTGTGGGGTCAGCTCACCGTGCTGGAGTTAAAGCTGCTGATACACCTCGCGTTGCAGCAGTTTGATGCGGCGCAAGAGCTGGTGGCAACCTTCCTTCAATACAACGACAACACGGTCGAGCGCGGATTGTTTTATCAGGCCCTGAACGTGGTGTTGGAAGTGGAACTGGATGACGATCTGGAACTGGAGGATTACGAGGTCAATTTCCGCCGCATGTTTGGTAACCCGCGTATGGACGCGGTGTTGGGGTCTATGGACGGCAGCGTGCGCTTCTTCGGCCTGACGCCTACCAGTATGAAACTGGAGGGGCTGGACAGGCACCAGCGCCTGATTGACAGCTACCACAAATTGCACACGGCGCGGGCCAAAACAATGGCTACGATTACATCCGGCTAGCCGCAGTTTGCAGCGGCATTACTTTAATTCACTTCCCGTTGTTCTGGCTTCCAGAGGAGCGCGGCAGGTTCCATTTGTAGTGCAGCGACAGATAGCGCAATCCGAAACACACCATCAACGCAACCCAGGTACGCCCGGTCGACAACCAGCCTAACTGCTCGCCCACCACTTCGATGCAGGCACCGACCAGCGCAGCCAACGCGTAGATCTCACGTCGCAGTATCACCGGGACCCGATTGAGCAGTACGTCGCGCGTCACGCCACCGCCCACGGCAGTGACGACCCCGAGCAGCACCGCCACCTCAGCACTATGTCCATAAATAATGGCCTTTTGCGCTCCGGTCACGGCAAATAATCCGAGACCCAAAGAATCGAACAGAACTACCGGTTGGGCAAGGCGAACGACCAGCTTGCCTGCGGCAAGCGTCATCCATGCGGCAGCCATGGCCACGGCCAGATAGCGCCAGTCAGTCAGCCCGGCAGGCGGCACTGCGCCGATACAAAGGTCACGCAGAATTCCTCCGCCACACGCCACAATAAATGCGATCACCATGACGCCGAACCAGTCCAGGCCGCGATCCCTTGCGGCGACCGCACCGCTGATGGCAAATGCGAAGGTGCCGGTCAGGTCAAGCAGGGTGAACAGGTGGTGATCGTTCAAACCGGCAATGGTCAGGTCATGGACGTTCATGCGTATTACCGTGCCCAAATTCATACGTCGCCATCGGAACTTTCATCACGTGGTCTACGAACACTGCCCGACCGGTATCATCCCCGGCCGCGCCGGCGATAACCATCAGCGGTATCAAATGATCTTCCTGCGGGTGTGCCAGTCGCGCACCGGCAGCGGTTTCCCATTTCGCCAGCAGGTCATTTCTCACCATGGCGTCGTCCTGTTCAATCGCCTGGTTCAGGTAATGTTCAAATGCCTCGGCGATCGGGGTGGACTCATCCCGGCCGAAACCTCGCATGTTGTGATAAGTCAGACCGCTGCCGATAATCAGTACCCCTTCATCGCGTAACGGTAACAGCGCCTGACCAACGCGTATATGTTCCTGCGGGTCGTAACTGGATTTCATCGACAGCATCACTACCGGTACATCTGCCTCCGGGTACATGAGCACCAGAGGGACAAATGTGCCGTGATCAAAACCGCGACTGGCGTCCTCCTTTACTGGGATGCCGGCATCCGACAATAACGATTTCACTCTTGCTGCAAGCGCGGGCGAACCAGGCGCCGGGTAGTTGATGTGATAGGTGTGTTCCGGGAATCCGTAATAGTCGTAAGCCATGGGCGGTTGCTCGGCGGTTGACACTGTAAATTCTTGCTCTTCCCAGTGGCCGGTAATCACCAGCACCGCTTTCGGCTTTGCCGGCAGGCGTTTCGGCAGCGCGATAAATTCACGTTCCGTCTTGGCAAACTGCTGCCGCATGCCTTCTACATACGGCCACGGGCCGCCACCATGCGAAAGAAAATAAACTGGCATTCTGGTCATACGTCTCTCCTGAAAATCATTCCGACAGCACGCACGTCTTGCTCTTTGCCATGCATCTGTCTGAAATCGGTGAAGCACGTACTATATAGAACTTTGGAGAATTTGTTTGATTCAGCGTCACATCGTACCAACTGATTTACGCTGCCCATCCGACGCGCTTTGCATGGCAAGCTCGATTAGCATCATCACGTTGACGCCATCCTGCGCGGCGACGGGAAATCTGGCGCCATCCAAGATCGACTGTGCCAATAAACGATAAAACTCGACATAGGCACCATCTTGCGTCGACAGCGCCGTATTCGACAGCCGATGATCAACCAGCTCGGACCATAATCCTGCCGGGTTCACTCCAAAGGTTGCATCGCCCGGCCGCAGCCCCGATTTCAATTGATCCTCCTGAACATCGAGCCCTGTTTTAAGATAGCTACCCTGCGTACCGTGAACAATAAACCGCGCCGGAACGATCGCCGACAATGCGCTTGCATGCAGAATGATTTCTTTATCCGGATAACCGAGTTGCAGATGAATATAGTCCGGCGCAGCAGCGCGATCGCGATGATGTTTGAGCGTCGCACTGATCGTTTCCGGCATGCCGAACAACACTAACGCCTGATCAATTAAATGCGGTCCCAGATCGAACAGAAGACCGCCGCCACGTTCAGACTCTTCGCGCCAGCGTTGCGGAACGTCAGGACGAAATCGATCGAAGTGCGATTCAAAATGGGTGATACGACCTAATTTTCCGGAGCCAATTAAAGCTTGCAGTGTCAGGAAATCACCATCCCAGCGCCGGTTGTGAAACGGCACGAAAGCCACATTCTTCTGTGCTGCAAATTCCGTCAATGTTTTAGCCTCATCGGCAGTCAGCGTGACAGGTTTATCCACAACGACATGTCTGCCGGAATTCAGTACTTTGTAAGCAAGATCGAAATGAGTGTCGTTGGGCGTGGCAATAACGATGCAATCGAGCTCATCGATTGCCAGTAGCTGGTCGATATTGGACACGACCAACGCTGTCGGGTAATCGATTTTAGCTTTACCGGTTTGAGTTGTTGCAATCACTGTCAGGGCTGTGCTGCCGCTATACTCAATCAGAGGCGCATGAAAAGTCGCGCCTGCATAACCGTAGCCGATCAAACCAACTTTTAACTGAGCTTTCATATCTACTTTCCTGTTTGCGATCACATTTCCATGGGTTATAGCACGATTGCGTCATCCACCAAAGTGGGCCCGGCGAATAAACAGGCACAGAGAATAATCGGTCCGAACTTCGGCGCGGACGGGAGCCGGGTGTCGTATATATCAGATAGTCAACAACGTGAAATTTGCGTTTGCCCGATATCTCTAACAATATTGGCATAGAGGCCTAATCTATGGTTTACGATAGGCAGGACAATTATTCGCAAAATTAATCCAAACTTCCCTGAATGGATATATGAGAACAGCAAATGCAATGAAGCCCTCCGCGCAAATGGCAAGCCAGGTCATATTGGCTGCTCTGAGCATTTTTTTCATCGTCCTGACGTGCACAGCGCAGCACTTACCTCTTGATCAGAAGATATGGGATGGCCCTGAAAACGGACCGAGAGCTCAATCTGGAAAAAAAATAACGTTTATTTCGCAAGATTTTAGAAACGGTGGAATTGCGCCAATTTATCGCAGTTTTAGCTCAGCAGCTTCGATACTGAAGTGGCAGATCACATTGATAGATGGGATAGACGACGCCAAGAAACTCCGTGTCGAATTCGCAAAAGCGATAGATTCACATCAGGACGCTATTGTTCTCGGCGGCATTCAGGCCGCTAATCAGGAATTTTCAGATCTGTTTGATCGTGCCAGGAAATCAAAGATTGTCATTGTAGGGTGGCACGCGTCAGCAGAACCTGGGCCCACAAACAACCTTTTCGTCAACATTGCCACCTCATCGACTGAAGTCGCCAAAATTGCAGTGGGCCACGTAACCCAAAGCGCGACGGGACAAATTGGCATCATCATCTTTAACGACAGCCGCTATGACGTAGCCAATGCAAAAACTGACGGCATGAAGGACACCATCAAATTGTGCGCACGATGCAAATTACTGTCAGTGGAAAATATAAAGATTTCAGAGGCCCATAGTGAAGTGCCACTTGCAGTCACACGTCTAAATCAACACTATGGAAAAACATGGACACATACTTTGGCAATTAACGATGCCTATTTCGATTCGATAAATATGCCGCTGCTCGCGATTGGTCGCACGGATATTCAAAATGTATCAGCAGGTGATGGCTCCAGCATCGCGCTAAGTCGTATCGCGTCCGGAAAATCACAGCAAGTTGCGACAGTTGCTGAACCTTTGGGTCTGCAAGGATGGCAACTTGCGGATGAACTGAATCGTGCTTTTGCCGGACAACCGCCGAGTGGCTACACAAGTAAACCTGTCCTGGTGACGACAGCCGTTATGACGCGGCTAAGTGGCGGCAATATCGATTCGGATATTCCATACAAAAAAGCCTATACGAAAATCTGGACCGGCGCACCTCCCGATAAGTAGCAAATGCTGCCGCATACCAGTGCTTGTTCAGCTATTAATTTGAGTCATGACGCCGGTCTGTTTCAAGATCCAAAGCTTCCCGATGTACGCGACTTTCAGCGACGCTCATAAAATATTTTTATCGATTTTTTACCTGCGACGGAATCGAAACATACTCCCCAGACCGAGCAACAGCAGCGCCAAACTGCCTGGCTCCGGCACGTTAGCAGGGTCGCCATTGCCTCCTGTATTGGATGTAGAGGCGAGGCTATCGATATAACTGAAGTCGAATCCATTAGGAGCGCTGGCCGTCAACTGTTCGGTAATGACCAGATCCTGTGCGCCAACTGCCAATGTGCCCAGATTCATGCTGTTATCGGTAAAGAACGACTGTGCAGCGGCCAGCGTGTTGAAATCCATATTGAGCAATGTCGCGCCGTTATCCGTAATCGTCAAATCCAGTTGATCAAAGCCGTTGTTATAGGACTTGTTAGCCAGGAATCCAAACAAGATGTCCTGAGGACCGGCAACGGTAAAATTAAATGTACCGCTGGTTGTATAGGTCAGTGCAGACCCGCCCGTTGCCGGTCCTCCGTTAGACGCACCCATCACGCCGGTTCCCAATACCGTGGTGCCGGCAAATGCGGCGGCCACGGCGGGACTTGCGCTTAACAGGTTGGCCACGGTACTTGCGCTGGGGCCGCCGTTAATGTTCGAGAATGCCTTTCCACTGGCATCCAGAGTCGGTAGTGCATAATTGGTGCCGCCGTAATTGGCTTTCGTCGCTGCGTTGCTCGTGCCTGAAATCAAAGGCGCCGTTGCGCTTGCGGTAACGCTGGCACCACTGCCATTTGTCGCCATGCTGCCGGCAACTGCCTGACCAGTCATTCCGGTTGAAGTTGCATTCGCCTGGTTCGTGCCATTGCCAACGCCGCTTGATTGTGCCAGTGATGTAGTGAACCCAGCACTGCTGGCATTGGCATTGGCATTGGCATTGCTATAACCTCCCGCCCCAGTCGTGTTGGCGACAGCCTGCGCGTTAGCGCTGTTGATGGTGCCGCTGGCGCCGATACCGCTAGTAGCGTAAGAAGAAGAATTTGCCGAATTAACTGACGTCAAATTGCTCACTGCTTTGGCTAAACCACCCCGTCCAACATACCCGGAAGCGAAATTACTATAGCCGCTCGCGCCACCGTTGGCACGGGCGGTGGCAGTGATATTGCCGCTTACATTGGCAATCAGATTAATGGTGGCATTCCCTCCGTAGCCGACATTGCTGCCATTGGTAACGTCGCCACCGTTACCACCGCCGGCTACTATAGTGACATTCAGGCTACTCGCGGCTATGCCTGCCAGATTAAGACCGGTATTGCTATCGCCACCATTGCCGCTTTTTCCGGTGTCACTATTGCCGCCTCTGCCGCCATTGACAGTTTGAGTCAGTGACAGACTGCCGCTGGTTGAACCTGTAACGAGATTTGTGGCAACCGAATTCGCACCGTTGCCGCCATTCGCGCCACTGGTACCAGCACCGCCTCTACCACCATTTTGCGTTGCGCTGATGGTTACGGTGCCGCTACCAGAACTGCCGCTTGCGCTGGCAGTTGCGCTGCCACCTGTGCCGCCGACTTTTCCTGTACCGACCGCAGATCCGCCAATTCCGCCACTGGAAGTCGTGGTAATTTTGACGTTATTGCTACCGGTTGTCTGACCGTTGGCGCTACTGACTGCATTGCCGCCGGCACCGCCGTTACCGGCAGCATTGTTGCCCCCCGTGCCGCCGCTTGCATCGTTGCTGCCCTGAACATAACCAGCCCCGCCGGCCACCAGGCTGGCATTGGCATTGCCTCCTTTCCCGGCTATACCGCTGCCAGTATTGCCACCGCGACCGCCACTGGCTTGATTGGTGACATAAAGGCTGCTGGCTGGCGATCCCGCCAAACTCAGGATGGCCGTGCCATTGCCGGCATTGCCGGCAATTCCATTGCTGTTATTACCGCCGTTACCCCCGGTGGCAAATTGAGACAGAGTAAGAGTGCCGCTGGTTGAACCTGAGACGGCATTATTGGCAACCGAGTCTGCACCATTGCCGCCATTCGCGCCGCTGGAACCAAAGCCACCACTGCCGCCATTTTGCGTTGCAGAGACATTGACAACGCCGCTACCTGAAGTGCCACTGGCACTCGCATTCGCGCTACCTCCGGCACCGCCGGTATTGCCCGCACCGGACGCGTAACTACCGGTACCGCCAGTAGCAGTCGACGAAATAGTGGCGCTGCCGGTTCCCGAGACTCCTGTGGCGCTGGAATTCGCGCTGCCACCGGCAAGGCCGGCAGTGGTCCCGGTACCGGGGTTATACCCGCCATTGCCGCCTGCAGCTGTGGACGACATTTTGATGTTGTTGCCACCTGTTGTTTGGCCGATGGCACTGCTGATGGCATTACCCCCTCCTCCTGCGCTACCTTGACCAGAGCTATCGGCCCCCTGACCACCTGTCGCGGTGCTGCTGCCCTCAAGATAACCGATGCCACTCACAGTCATACTGGAAGTCGCGCCGCCTCCAAATCCGGCAATACCGTTGACAGTAGTGCCGCCGTTACCACCGCTAACCTGACTGGTGATGGTCAGGTTGTTGGATGCAGTATCCGCCAAACTCAGACCCAATGCGCCGCTGCCGCCATTACCGGCTGTTGCGGTGTCACTATTGCCGCCTTTGCCGCCACTGGCATATTGAGCAAGGGTAAGCTTGCCGCTGGTTGAGCCTGTAACAATGTTATTGCCTGTCGAATCCGCACCATTGCCGCCATTCGCACCGCCGGAACCAGCACCGCCATTACCTCCATTTTGCGTTGCAGAGACGGTGACGGTGCCGCTACCCGAAACGCCACTGGCACTGTCCGCCGCAGTGCCTCCAGCTGCACCGGCATTTCCTGCTCCGGATCCAGAACCTCCGGCGCCGCCTGTCGCTGCAGAAGTAGCGCTGACGCCAAAGCTGCTGGTTGTTTGAGCACTGGTAGTGCCAACTGCATCGCCGGCGGCACCGCCGTTACCGGCAGTATTCGCACCACCCGCACCGCCATTGGCACGGGTGTAGCCAGAAATATAGCCAACTCCGCTGACTGTCAGGCTATTGGTGGTATTGCCGCCCTTACCGGCTGTTCCGCCGTTACTGGTACCGCCAGTGCCCCCATAGGCATATTGATACAGGTTGAGAGTACCACTGGTTGAAGCGGTAGCAATATTATCGGCAAGCGAATCTCCACCATTGCCACCGTTGGCGCCGTTGTAACCAATCCCGCCGTTACCGCCAGCTTCCGATGCGGACACATTCACTGTGCCAGTACCCGAACTGCCGACCACACTGGCGATCGCACTTCCGCCGTTACCACCGCTGTTTCCTGCACCGTTGCCCGACCCGCCATTACCGCCAGTTGCAGTGGCGGAGTTATCTGACCCAATAACACCACTGCCCGAGGTCGAAGCAATAGCCGTCGCCGTTGCATTACCACCATTGCCGCCGGATGCGCCAGAACCGGCAATCGTTCCTGTGCCGCCAGGCCCTGGGTTACCAGAACTACCGCCAGCACCTCCAGTAGCGGTGGCGTTCGCATACCCCCCCTGTAAAGTCAGAGGGCCGGTCGTCGCGCTTGCATTGGCTTCGCCACCGGCCGCACCAGCACCGGCATTGCCGCCATTGTTGGCGGCATTTCCATTCGCCCCATTGCCCCCACCGCCGCCGCTGCCGCCGTTGGCTTTGGCAATATTGGACGTGTCTGTCGGCACTGCAGCAACCGCCGTGGCACTGCCGCCGACGGTTCCGATACTGCCATTTTCACCAGGCGTTGTGCCATTGGTGCCCTTGGTACCGGGCGTACCGTTAACCGTCGTCGTTCCTGCATATGCCTGGCTAATTGCGAGGAGCATGGCAAGCGGAATGGCAATACGCCGGGCAACGTGCGCGCCGCCACGGCGTTGCCGTTTTGGATTCAGATTGAGTAATGAAGTCACGGTAACACCTCCAGTCAACAGTGATTAACAGGGGCCATTCGGCGCGATTCAAAAATCATGCAACTGAGGTTAGCGCGTCATATGATGGATTGAATAAATAATGAAAAATTGAACTTCGGAAAACTGCGAGCAGTTTGCATGCCAGTTCGACTGTCAGTTTTAATCAACCATAAAAACATAGGGTTACAAAAACAGACCGTTCCCTGATGCCGGCAACTGTCAAATTTATCGACGGCACAAGACTTAGCCGGAATGGATAAAGAAGAGGCACAATTTTGGCACAACTTACCTCTTGCAGAACCTGACGCGAAACCAGCAAAACAATAGCACTAAATTTAGTACTTAATTTAGCCATGCGGTGCTATCATGACTTTACCAACCTAAAGGAGGTCGATATGAACTTTTTTAACATCCAACCAATCAGCTACCTGAAAACCAACACGAGCGATGTGGTCAAACAGGTTCAGGAAACTCACGAGCCTGTGGCGATTACCGTCAACGGCAAAGTTCAGGCAATTATTCAAGATCCGCTGAGCTATCAGAAAACTCAAGACCAGCTAACCATGCTTCGTATACTTGCACATGGAAGAAAGCAAGTTGAAGAAGGTAAAGTTACCGAGCATGATGAATTCTTTGCGCAGATTGAAGCTGAAGTCAATGAAAGCCATTAATCAATATGAAAATCGTTTGGACTGATTCTGCTAAAAGTGATTTGATGGACATTCGTGATTTCTTGAAGAAGTCCGAATCCCTTCAGTTTGCCAATAAAATCACTAATGAAATCCGTGATGAAGTTGCTACTCTTAAAGAGTGGCCGAAACACAAAGGCATTTATGTGAAGGAACTTGAAGAGCTCAATCTTTCTCAGTATCGGCAACTTCTCACAGGGCAGAACCGCATCATATTTGAGCGATGCGACAATGAAATCTGCTACATTCATCTCGTTTGTCATACCAGCCGCGACCTTGAATCTATGTTACGTCGCCGCCTGCTTAGTTCTTGATCCACTGCTGACGGATGGCTACGATGTTTACACACAATATGCCGATATTGTTCAGTACCGACATATCTACTTCAACTCCGTCGTGAAATATGTATTTAAGAATCGCAACGTCAACAGCAACGTCCCGCTCTTGAAACCAGTCGCCTCGATATGTTTTAACTTCTCAAAGGAAATCATTAAGCGGTAGTGGGAAATCTGCTGTACGGCACAAGGGCCAATTTGTGAGCCCCAAAACAAAGGGGCTAGCCTAAGCTAACCCCTTGGATTTACTACTGAAATTCTGGTGGGCCTCCCGTGAGTCGAACACGGTACCAACGGATTATGAGTCCGCTGCTCTAACCAACATGAGCTAGAGGCCCAAACTTTAAAACTTTTTTAATACTTAAATTTAAAACTGACTGCCCATTTTTCCGCAAAATAAAATCACAAAAAAAAAGACGCATCAAACAATACAATGACTGCCCGAAAGCGGCAGCCATTGTATCCGATTAATTACCTTCAAGGAAGCTCTTAAGCTTATCGGAGCGCGATGGGTGGCGTAATTTTCTTAACGCCTTGGCTTCGATCTGACGGATACGTTCACGTGTTACGTCAAACTGTTTACCAACTTCTTCCAACGTGTGGTCAGTAGACATTTCAACGCCAAAACGCATGCGCAAAACCTTCGCTTCACGTGGCGTGAGCGAATCCAACACATCTTTTACAACGTTACGCATCGACGCATGCAGTGCTGCATCGGCTGGCGCCAACGTATTGTTATCTTCGATAAAGTCACCCAGATGAGAATCATCATCGTCACCAATTGGTGTTTCCATCGAGATCGGCTCTTTGGCTATCTTCATGATCTTGCGGATTTTATCTTCCGGCATTTCCATTTTGACTGCCAGCGTTGCCGGATCAGGTTCCACGCCAGTCTCTTGCAGAATTTGGCGGGAGATACGATTCATCTTGTTGATCGTTTCGATCATGTGCACCGGAATACGAATCGTGCGGGCCTGATCGGCGATAGAACGGGTGATTGCCTGACGTATCCACCATGTGGCATAGGTCGAGAATTTATAACCGCGGCGATATTCGAACTTATCAACCGCTTTCATCAAACCGATATTACCTTCCTGGATCAGATCCAAGAATTGCAGGCCACGGTTCGTGTATTTTTTAGCGATAGAAATAACCAGACGCAAGTTAGCTTCAGTCATTTCACGTTTCGCACGACGCGCTTTCATTTCACCGGCAGACATTTTTTTATTGATGCCGCGCAGATCCGCCAATGGCAATACCACACGGGATTGCAGGTCGATTAATTTTTGCTGCAACTGCTGAACTGCGGGGATATTTCTGCCCAGGATCGCGCTGTAAGAATGTCCGGCATTTACTTCGCCTTCAACCCAGGTCAGATTCACTTCGTTACCCGGGAAGACTTTAATGAAGTGGGCACGCGGCATGCCGCAACGATTCACCACCACATCCATGATTTGCTTTTCTACATGGCGCACTTCATCGACCTGGCCGCGCAAGGTGTCGCATAATTTCTCAACGACTTTGGCAGTAAAACGCATACCCAATAATTCATGAGAAATGATTTCCTGCGCTTTGACGTAAGGTTTGGAATTGAAGCCTTCCTTCTCAAACGATTTGCGCATTTTTTCAAACTGGGTGGCGATGGTGGCAAACTTGGCCAGCGCATCACGCTTCAACTGCTCTAACTGTTCAGCCGAATAACCTGCGGCACCGGCTGCGCTGGCGCCATCATCTTCTTCGTCTTCTTCTTCGTCTTCTTCGTCTTCTTCGTCTTCTTCTTCAACGACACTGGCGGCTACGATGACCGGCGTATCGTCCGCGTTCATATCCACCAAGCCATCGACTATTTCATCGATTTTGATTTCATCATTGGCGATGCGATCGGCGGCCAGCAAAATTTCGGCGATGGTAGTTGGACAGGCAGAAATCGCCTGTATCATGTCCTTCAGACCTTCTTCGATTTTTTTCGCGATAACGATTTCGCCTTCGCGGGTCAACAGCTCGACCGAGCCCATTTCACGCATATACATACGTACTGGATCGGTGGTGCGACCAAAATCAGAATCGACCGTAGACAGGGCAGCTTCAGCAGCGGCTTCGGCGTCATCATCATCACTGGTGACCTGAACGACGTTGTCGGACAACAGCAAGGTTTCAGCATCCGGCGCCTGCTCGTAGACGGCGATACCCATATCGTTAAAGGTACCGATAATGCCTTCGATCGCTTCTGGATCGACGATGTTTTCAGGTAGGTGATCGTTGATTTCGGCATAGGTTAAATAGCCGCGATCTTTACCCATTTTAATCAGGGCTTTTAACTTCTGGCGACGACGTTCCAACTCTTCTTCGGTCGCTTCGGTATCAGCAGAAAACGCATCTTTCAATAACGCTTTTTCTTTGGCCTTGCGATCTTTGGCTTTGGCCTTGTCGATCGCTTTCAACTCTGCGCGTTCAACGGCATTCAATGCTGCCATTTCTTCGTTTTCAGGTTGATATTCTTTTGGCTTGCGACCACGGCGACCCGGCACTTTAACGCCAGGCAAAATATAGCCAGACGTATCGATAGCCGCTAACACGGCTGCATCGGTCGTTTGATTGACAACCGGTGCGGTCGAACTGGATGGTGTTCGCGCATCGGAGGTTTCTTGCACTTTTTCAGCTTTAGCTGAAATTTTGGTAGGCTTAGTCACTGTCTTTGAATCACTTTTCAACGCTGCTGCTTTAGTTGGCACATTAGATGTTACTGACGTGTTCTGCTTGGAATCTGTTTTTGCTACGGATACTGCGACTTTAGGTTCTGATTTTTTAACTTCGCTCTGAGCTTTATTCACTACCTTGGCTGCTGACGCTTTACTACCTGCTGCCTTGACTTCTTTGACAATTTTCCTGGGCTCTGATTTCGCTTTTGTGGACGCTGGCACGGTCTTTGTCGCAGTCGTTGTTTTCGCTGGAGTTTTAGCCGTCGCCTTGGTTGGGGCCTTAGCTGCTACACCTTTTGCTGCACTCTTATTGGCTACAACCTTCGCAGGCCTGACTACTGTTTTGGCAGCAACCTTGGCCACCGGCTTGACCGAAGTCGCTTTGGTTGCAGTCTTCGTTGCTGGTTTGCTAGCGGTCTTGCTGGTCGACTTGGTTGGGCTTTTCGATGTCGTCATTTTCGAGACAGGTCCTGATTTTAGATTAGCAGCTTTTTTTTCTGTTGCACTGGGTTTCGTTAAAATCTTTTTTGCTTTGGAAGCTACGGAAAGTTTTGCGGGTTTCTTCATGCTTTAGCCATTGAATCAGAATCAAAGGTTACTCGGAAAGAGCACATTAGCTTCACCATGCTCGCTGAATTTAACAACCTGAATTAACATCCAACCGTTATTTACCCAACAATCAACTTATCTCAATATTTTCTCTGTAAATTAGCCAGGCAATTGAATACCGCGCCGATAGTTCTATTGCAAAATTATAAAAAAATGACGTGCGTTTCAAAACATAAGCCTAATATTATAGCACTTAAAGCCGCTTATCTCTAGTGCAGATTGGGCGTCAGCGCAGGGCGATTTCGTCTATGGCCTGGCGGCTTAACTCATCCAGTTGCCTTTTTAATTCGTAGTATCGCAACCTGTCTGCTTCGTTCTGCATCCCAGAGTTCGCCAGCTGTGTTTGCTCGGCCTTGATTTGCTGCACTTTGATACTGCGAATCGCACCAACCAGCTCTTCCCGATGCAAGTCGACATCGATCTCATTTTGGGCCGCAATTTCCATAATCAAGTCATCAAAATCCGAATTGATACTACGCAGATGCTGGGCCAGTGAGGCAAATTGGGCCTGCTTGCCCAATGACTCTGCTGCGCTCACCAATTGTTTTAGCATTTGTGCACCGTCTGGTGCCAGCGATGCGGCGGCAGTTATCGCTGACTCATCCATTAAATCGCACAACGGCGGATGCGCCAAAATCAACCGCATCATTTGTCGCTCCAGTCCCATAGGTGCATTGCGCTTGATTCTGACAGGGGCAGCCTTAACCCGCGCGGCCGGCTGCTTTAACTCAAACATGGTTTCAATTTCCATCGGCGTGGTATGCGTCAACTGCGCCAGACTGCGCACAATCTGCAAACGCAGACCGGATGGCTCCATCGCCTGCAATGCAGGCTTGGCATCAAACTGGGTATGCGCACGGCCTTCCGATGTCGTCAAATCATGGTCCTGACTAACCAGATTTAATAAGAATTGCGACAGCGGCATGGCGTCGTCTATTGCCTGCTGAAAGCCATCGGCGCCGAACTCACGCACGTAGCTGTCAGGGTCATGCTCAGTCGGTAAAAATAAAAATTTAATGATTTTGCTGTCGTTTACCAACGGCATACAGGCGTCGAGTGCGCGACGTGCAGCACGCCTGCCGGCCGAGTCGCCGTCAAAACTAAAAATTACCTTATCGGTCTGACGCAATAATTTTTGCACATGCGTCGGCGTACATGCCGTGCCCAGCGTTGCCACCGATTGAGGAAACCCCATCTGCGCCAGCGCCACCACGTCCATATAACCCTCGGTCACCAGCGCGTAGCCAGCTTCACGGATAGCCTGGCGTGCCTCGAACAATCCGTACAGTTCATAGCCTTTTTGAAATAACGGCGTTTCCGGTGAGTTTAAATATTTGGGCTCGCCGCTACCCATCACGCGACCACCAAATCCAATGACCTGACCTTTGGTGTTTTTAATCGGGAACATGACGCGATCGCGGAAGCGGTCGTAGCGCTTATGCTTGGCGCCGCCCTCCTCAGCTTCTTTATCTATCACCAGTCCGGATTCGGTCAGCGCACTGTCGTCGTAATCCGGAAACTCGGAGCGCAAATTGTCCCAACCATCCGGTGAATAACCCAGGCCGAATTTGGCGGCGATTTCACCACTCAATCCGCGCCCTTTCAGGTACGCGACCGCGTGCGGCGCAGCGCGTAACTGAGCGCGATAATAGTCACAGGCACGCGTCATCGCTTCACTCAGCGCCATGCTTTTTGCCTGCATCTCTGCGCGCTGCATGGGCGCCATGTGATCATCATCCGGCACGACCATGCCATGACTTTGCGCCAGATCTTTGACTGCATCGACAAAGCCCTGCCCCGAATATTCCATTAAAAATCCGATGGCGGTGCCGTGCGCTCCACATCCAAAGCAGTGATAAAACTGCTTGGTTGGACTGACCGTAAAGCTGGGTGATTTTTCGTTATGGAACGGGCATAAACCCATGAAGTTCGCCCCACCTTTTTTGAGTTGGACGTAGCGACCGACCACGTCGACGATGTCGACGCGGGCGATCAGATCAGCTATAAACGATTGAGGAATCACTGCAGTGTGTGTAAATTTAACGTTATTTTGTCAGAGCGGCTTTGACCAGACCAGATACCACTGTCATATCGGCACGGCCAGCCAATTTGGCTTTAACGATGGCCATGACTTTACCCATATCTTGCGGCCCGGTTGGATTAACCTGCGCAACTGCGGCGGCAACTTCGGCTGCGATTTCCGCTTCGGATAATGAGGCAGGCATGTACGCCGACAGGATGACTAACTCGGCTTTCTCTTTATCAGCCAGATCCTGACGACCACCGGCTTCAAATTGAGAGATGGAGTCTTTACGCTGCTTGATCATTTTCTCAATAATCGCCAACACCAGCGTGTCAGTCAACTCGACGCGCTCATCCACTTCTTTTTGCTTCATCGCGGCGGTCAGCAAACGTATCGTGCCAAGCTTGTCTGCTTCTTTGGCACGCATCGCGTTTTTCATATCTTCAGTGATTTGTTCTTTCAGACCCATGCTCATCTCCAATTCTTCTTCATTTGCTTCGTAATTAAATGACAAAACCCGCCGCGGTTAAACCGGAGCGGGCATGTTAGCTAAATCCTAGCTGCCTATCAACTACCTGTACACATCAATACCAAATGTCGACTTTTAAAATACCAAGTCAGCACACTGCATTAATACATTTTCTTAGGTAATTGCATGCTGCGAATACGTTTGTAATGACGCTTAACCGCAGCGGCTAATTTGCGTTTACGTTCAGCTGTTGGCTTCTCATAAAATTCGCGAGCGCGAAGTTCAGTCAGAAGACCGGTTTTTTCAATGGTGCGCTTGAAGCGACGCATTGCGACTTCGAACGGTTCGTTTTCTTTTAGGCGAATAGTGGTCATGTAAGCTTAAACCAAAAAAATTATGGGAAGACAGCGATTCTAACAGACTTACAAATCCAATGGAAGAACTTTGCTGAGATTTTATGCAAATATCCAACAGCAGTGTCATAAATGCCAGTTCTCTGCGGCTCTTCGCCAGTACGAATTACTGCCGAGATCACTGCACCGCCTGGCCTGCAGCCACGCCGGAAGCCCACGCCCATTGAAAATTATATCCACCCAGCCAGCCGGTGACATCAACCGCTTCGCCAATAAAATATAAATTCGGCACTTTATTGACCATCATCGATTGCTGAGACAGCGCCTTGGTATCAATGCCGCCGCGGGTGACCTCGGCTTTTCTATAGCCTTCGGAACCATTCGGGGTGATCTTCCAGTTATTAATAGACTCACCCAATGCGCGCAGGGATTTGTCCTGCATGTCAGCAATGCGCTGATCTGCCTGATAGCCGCCGACCTGCAACCAACCTTCGGCCAGACGCTGCGGTAAATAGCTGGCCAATATATTGCCGAGGTTTTTACGGCTGGTCGATTTTTCATGAATGAGCCGCTCAGCCAAATCGACATCGGGCAGTAAATTGATGCGTATCTCGCTACCCTCTTGCCAGAAACTGGATATCTGCAAAACTGCCGGACCGGATAAGCCGCGATGAGTAAACAACAAATCTTCCCTGAAGTACCCTCTCTGTTTTTTGCTGCCGGTTTCAATGTCCACCGCCAAGGAGATTCCCGCCAGCGGCACAAATGTTTGCCAGCTAACCGGGTCAAAAGTCAGCGGCACCAGTGCAGGTGTGGGCGTCACTATGCCGATATCAAATTGCCTGGCGATTCGATATGCGAAATCCGTCGCGCCGATTTTGGGTATCGATAAACCACCTGTAGCAATGACAACGCTGCTTGCAGTAAATTCGCCTCTCTCGGTTTGCAGCTGAAATTGTTCGCCATCTTTATTTAGCTGCTGCACTTTGCAAGACATCAAAATTTCAACGCCGCCTTTTTGGCATTCGGCTTTTAACATCTGAATGATCTGCTCTGCGGAGTCGTCGCAAAATAATTGACCTTTGTGTTTTTCGTGATAGGCAATGCGATAGCTTTTCATCAGATCCAGAAAATCCTGTGGCGTGTAGCGTGCCAATGCGCTTTTACAAAAGTGCGGATTTTCCGATAAAAAGTTTTGCGGTCCAGCGTGCAGGTTTGTAAAATTACAGCGCCCACCGCCAGAAATACGGATTTTTTCTGCCAGCACGGCGGCGTGATCAATCAGCATCACACTCAAGCCGCGCTGCCCTGCAACTGCAGCGCACATCAATCCGGCGGCGCCGGCGCCGATTACAACGACATCTACTTTTTTGCTCACTGCTGTTCACCTTTTACTTCACTTTTTAATTCACTTTTTAGCTGTTTGGCCGCCATCAGACAATGATCAACCTGCTGCGCGATATTTTGCGGCACGGGCTCGTGCCCCGCCAAAACCTGCTGTATCCATTGCGCAGTTCCGCGCGAATCAGGTGAAATCGACACAACGGCATCGCTACCCAATTGCGCTTCGACCAGAGTTGTTTTTATTCCGGAATGGAACCAGTCAATCTGCTGAACTTTTTTAGTATTCGCAACAGTTTCGCCTTCGGTGGCGCGCATTAAAAAAACATCGCCGCGGTGTGTGGCGGCGAGGGTGAAATACTCCGTCAACAAGGCGGCGTATTCCGGATGCGTGTAAGAAGTCAGGCGCAACGCCGGCTGCGCAAATGGCTGCATGATTTTTACCAGCGTATGCGTGGAATTGCGCAATCCCACAATTTTTCTCAATGCCAGCAATTGCGCCAATCGCGGCGCCAGATTTTCTATCGGCATAAACACCGGCAGGCCGCGGCTCCACTGCTCATCGGCATGTTGATGATTGGTGCTGGCTTGCAAACCCATTTCATTAAAAATTTCCGCACTCGTTACCCGGCCAGCATCTTTAACCACACCATGCACCAGCACCGGTGCGCCGGCACGAGCCAATAACATCGCCAATAACGGCGTTAAATTTGCTGCGCGACGCGCGCCGTTATAACTTGGAATGACTATCGGTGCATATAATGATTGCGGCGCCTGCAGCTGCACAAAAGAAGATTCGGCAGCATGTAAAAATCCGCCGATTTCATCGACCGATTCGCCCTTGATGCGCATGGCAATCAGAATCGCACCCAACTCCAGATCACTCACCCGACCGGCCACGATCGCTGCGAATAAATCACGCGCATCGTCATAAGACAGACTACGTGCGCCTTTGACGCCGCGACCGATTTCACGAATGAGATGCGCGGTCGGATAAGTAGCGGCATGGTCGGCGTGGGAACTTTTTTCTTCAACAGGATTCATCATTTGCGTAGTTTGCATTAACAATTAATTACACCATCTTACAGGCTAAGCGACTATTATCAGCGCCAATTTCGCAGCGACCTCAATATTATTCATCACACAACACAGGATTTAATTATGGATACCGAGCCAAAAAAATTTAAGATACATCCGCTGACGGCAACCGCTGCCGTGGCTGTCATCCTGCTCTGCATGACCGGCATTGCCGCCATGACCGGGATACTTCCGAACTTCAGCAAAACGCCAGAACCGGACGTTGCAGCAGTCAGCCCGGTCGCTCCCGCCACTAATGAATCTCAAACGGCCGCCGACCAGATTGCTGCCAGCTCCCCCGCGTCCGCTGCGGCGGTTTCTGAACCGGCATCCGCACCAAGCGCAGCAGTAAAGAAACCATCCGTAAAAAAACCGACCTATGTAGCCAGCAACACGATGCCAGCGCCCGCTCCAGAAATGGCGCCGGCACCGCAAGATCCGGAGGCGCCACTTCCTGCCTCTCCTCAGTCGGCACCTTGCCCAAATTGTGGCGTAGTTGAATCTGCACGCGCAATTCAACAGCAGGCACAACCTAGCGGCATTGGTGCCGCAGCCGGTGCATTGCTGGGTGGCGTGCTCGGACATCAGGTAGGCGGCGGCACAGGCAAAACTTTAGCGACCATTGCTGGCGCAGTTGGTGGCGGCTTTGCTGGGAACGCGGTAGAAAAAAACACCCACACTACAACATCGTATGAAGTCATCGTGCGCATGGAAGATGGTAGTCGTCAGCGTTTTATCTTGAGCGCGCAACGTTGGCGCAGTGGCGACCTGGTACGTGTTGATCACGGCAACCTGTCGTCACGTGGTTAAAAAATAAACGCCGATAGTGCCATCACACAGGATGGCCATCTGCGAATTTTATCGAACCAAATAAAACCAAAACCCAACCAGAACCAAACTAAAAGCAGATTAGGCAGTTGTGTTGACGTGGTTACCCAGATTGGCGGGCAAGTTAGGTGTAGTCGGTGCCTGAGGTATCGCCTGAATAAGCGAGTTGGCCGTAGTCTGATCGATATCTTGCGCTTTTTTCAAAATATCAATTGCGACTGACTGGCTAACACCTGCGTCCGAGATGTTATTTTGTGTTCCATTTGCTATTGCCGCTAAATCCATGATGAGTCTCCCACTAAGTCCTATCCCATTAACGGCAGGACCGTGACCGAACTTTAATCCGGCATTCTGATTTAAAAATAACAATAAAATAAAGCGTGATTGAGAAGCAATTTTTTGCTATAATCGTCGGCTTCGTTAAGTTAGCGCCTTAAGCGCCAATGGACCGAATTAGGAGAGATGGATGAGTGGTTTAAGTCGCACGCCTGGAAAGCGTGTGTAGGTTCATAGCCTACCCGGGGTTCGAATCCCCGTTTCTCCGCCAAGAACAAGTTTTAAGAAGTTCGATAACATACAATAACCCGCCTCAAGCCCAGTGCTGATGCGGGTTTTTTGTTCTTTAAGCATTTTTGGTGTTCGTTGACATCCTGAATTTATTGGGGCAGTCTTTGGGTCATGCCCCTAAACCCGTAAAGAGGATGTCCCATAAATGCCAAAGATAGTTACGAAGAATTTGAACCGCGTGAAGTGCGTCGAATTCTAATCGGGAATTATGAGATACGTTACGAGATTCAGGACGCTACGATCTACGTGCTACATGTGGCATACCCGAGAATATCGTTAAGCATGGTCGCGTGCTGAGTCCGCATTTTCTCTGTCATGCGGTTTGATCTGCAACCAATGAAATTTTTTCATTTTGTGCCAACAATATGTTTTCAAATTCCGATCGCGACATATCCATTCTTACTCCGACCCGTTGCGCCTCCTGAATCGCTTTGGTTTTCGAAATTGAAATATCCGCCGATTCAATCCGAGAATCAAAATCAAAAACAAACCGCATCAATTCAAATAATTTTGTCTCCAACAGCGGCGTATGCTTCTGCCTCGGCCAATCGTTCGTAATCCAACTACAAATCGGCTGATAATTTATACAATCGTCTATCGCTTGCGGAAATGCCGGCGCGATTGCGTGGATTGAAATATTGATATGTATAGGCTGAAAATCCAGCTCATGCTCCCATATGCCAACGCGCAGTTTTGTCTCTAAATTAAAGATTTCAATGATCCAAGGCGTAATCTGCATATTCAAATTCCCAACCAGTTCAAATCGATGATAAATTGCTTTAGTCAGGGCAATGATAAACACGTTGATTAAATATTTTTTGTCGGTAGCGACATCCAATAATCCAAATCCGACGCAGCTTATTGAAATGCCATTAAAAATTAAATAAAACGATATTCCTTTATATTTATTCCCTGATATTTAAATAGGAGACAACCTGATGAATTTTATATTTACAGGCCAAATTAGTTAGGAAAATAAAATTACTCAGCAAAATTCACCCTCACCTAAAAAAGCGCCAACCGCTACAGTTAAGAATTACCGTTACGGCATACTCATCGTTCCAAATTTCACGTTGATCGGTTATGCCTCCACCATAGAGCCGCTGCGTATGGCGAATATGACGGCGCGTAATATGCACTTTGAATGGATAACGATTACAGCCGATGGTAATGAGGTGGCTGCCAGCAACGGATTGCGCGTACAGCCAAACTGCTCAATTGCAGACGCGCCGGTGCTGGATGCCTTGTTTGTCTGCGGCCCCAACCCGGTTCCTGCGAAAGAAAATTTGAAAATCCAGGATTGGCTGCAAAAACTGGATCGCCAGGGAATTCCTCTGGGAGGAATCTGCACCGGCAGTTACCTACTGGCGCGCGCGGGACTGTTGGACGGATACCGGTGCACGATACACTGGGAAAATGCGGAAAGTTTTCTGGATGATTTCAGAGGCATCGTAGTGTCAGGCAAGATCTTTGAAATTGACCGCAATCGCTATACCTGCGGCGGCGGAATTACATCAATTGATATGATGATTACGCTGATCGGCAATCTACCCGAGGGAAAAGAACTTGCGGCCAGCGTCGCCGAGCTGCTGATTTGTGAACGTGTGCGTTCGTCAAGTGATGCACAACGTATTCCGTTACGGCAGAAGATTGGAACCAGCCAGCCGAAGTTAAGTGAAGCCGTCGCGCTGATGGAAAGTAATTTAGAGGAACCGCTTACCGTCGATGAATTGGCCAATTACGTTGGCCTGTCGAGCCGGCAGCTGGAAAGACTGTTTAATGAACACCTTAAATGTACGCCGGGCAGCTACTATCTCGAATTGCGCCTGATCCACGCCCGCCAATTATTATTGCGCACCAAACAATCGATCATTGATGTGGCAGATGCCTGCGGCTTCGCATCGGTCGCGCATTTTACGCGACGCTATAGCGAATTTTTTGGGATACCGCCCGGTAAAGAGCGGCGCTTATCGTCTTCCTGATCGACCTAGCGCAACACGACGGTTCTTGTCCCGTTAAGAAAAACCCGGCGCTCAATCTGGCATTTCACTGCACGGGAAAGCGCCAGACACTCCATATCTCTGCCGGTCGCCAATAATTGATCCGGGTCAGATGCGTGATCTACACGCTCCACTACCTGTTCAATAATTGGACCTTCATCAAGATCCGTCGTTACATAATGCGCGGTTGCGCCGATTAATTTAACGCCACGAATAAACGCCTGATGGTAAGGTTTTGCGCCCTTAAATCCGGGTAAAAATGAATGATGAATATTAATTGCCCGTCCGTTTAATTCAGCGCTGAGTTCAGGCGACAGAATTTGCATATAACGTGCCAACACAATCAGATCCGAATTGGTTTCGGCAATAATCGACAATAGCTTCTGCTCCTGACCGATTTTAGTTTCCGCTGTGACCGGCAAACAGTAAAACGGAATACCGTGACTGGTCGCAATCGATTCCAGATCGGGATGATTGGACACGACAGCGGCGATATCTATCTTAAGTTCGCCGACACGCCGGCGATAAATCAAATCATTCAGACAATGATCCAGTTTTGAAACCATGATCAGAACGCGTGAACGCACCGATGCATCCGACATGGACCAGTCCATTTGAAATCTGCTGCTGATGGTCTGAAAGTCCAACTTCATTCGCTGTAGCGGCAGCTCCCCGCCGACTGCAGCATGAAATACGCAACGAACAAAAAAGGTCTGACTGAAACTATCATCGAACACCGAAATTTCATCGATGTAACTGCCACGCTCCTCCAGGAAGCTCGTAATCGCGGCTACCTGGCCCGGTGCGCTTGGGCATGACAGCGCGAGTATATATTTAGGCGCAATACTATTAACCATGGCGTTCTTCTTTATGACGATTAGTGACAGCTTATTGACTGGTGATTGAGTTAGCTACCTGCAGTCCATATTCCGCAGTTGCAGCTTCCAGCCACAGCCAGAAATAATCAGAAAAACTGCGCCGCACTACCAACTCAAAAGTCGGCCCGTCATTCATTTTGTGCAGAAAAATCGGTGCCTTACCCAAATGCGACTGGGCACAATCTCCAACAGAAAATTCGCGCGGATGCAAATCCAGTGAACAACCTTTCGCCAGTACGTCTATCGCCTTATCTCCGCAGATGACCACAATAGTTTGTCCGCCGCTGACCTCGGTCAAAGCAAAAAATAATCCGCCCATAGCATGACGTAACCCTTGAGTGGTCGATTCCGCCTGGTGTTCAGGCAGTACGATCAGCCATTCATTGGGTCCCAACCAGTAGACTGTGCTTTCCCCGCTACTGGCAGTCGTATTTGGTTTTAAAGGTAATTCACAGCCCAAGACGCCTGTTGCAGCATCGAGAAATTTTTTATCTTCCGGATCGCCGCGCAGATTGAGATGGCAAAAAAATGTTTTCTCCCACACGGTCACTCCGGCAGCCTTGGGTTTAAGAGTGACCAGCTGATTCAGTTTAAAACGAATCAGCGGGCTTTCTTTGATTGATAACTTAAACATTTTGACGCGCTCCTTCAGGATCAATAAATACCGGACTTCCTATAATTGCTTCCACCAGTCTGCCGTCTGCAAGCGAGATGAATACAGATTCTCCAACACGTTGCAAACCACCTTTAACCAGAGCCATCGCAATTGATCGTCCCAGACAGGCGCTGAAGTAGCTTGACGTTACATGTCCTACCATAGCCACAGTCGCAACGGTGGTTGTCGCGGATATTCGCCTTGCATTTGCGCCATCAACAATTTGACCGCCCTCCGGTAGCACTTCGGCCGGATCTTTCGTCAATAATCCAACCAGCTGCTTGCGCCCGTCTCGCGCCGTATCGGAACGGGTTAAGGAACGGCGGCCAATAAAATCTTTGCCTTTACCGATAATCCAACCCATATCCAGGTCTAGTGGTGTGACAGAGCCGTCGGTATCCTGCCCGACAATAATGAAGCCTTTTTCTGCCCGTAACACGTGCATGGTTTCAGTACCATATGGCGTAATGTCATACTGTGCTCCGGCGGCCATCACGGCTTCCCACACATGACGTCCGTAGTTGGCATCGATATTGATTTCGTAAGCAAGCTCGCCGGAAAAACTGATACGCATCACGCGCGCAGGCACACCGGCAACGGTACCTTCTTTGTAAGACATAAAAGGAAACGATTCAGATGAAAAATCAATGTCACTGCATACACCCTGCAGTACCTTGCGACTGTTCGGTCCAACCACAGCCATGGTGGCCCAGTGGTCGGTTACGGAAGTCAGGTACACCTTCAGATGTGGCCACTCGGTTTGCAGCCAGCGTTCCAGCCACGACATGATGCGTGCAGCGCCGCCGGTTGTAGTGGTCATCACGAAATGATTTTCAGCCAGGCGTACCGTCACACCGTCATCCATCACCATGCCGTTTTCATCGAGCATCAGACCGTAGCGGGCGCGTCCTACGCCTAACTTCGACCATGCGTTGGTATAGACCCAGTTCAAAAATACGGCGGAATCCGGTCCCTGAATATCGATTTTTCCCAAGGTCGATGCATCCATGATGCCAACGCTTTCACGCGTTGCGAGACATTCACGATTGACTGCATCGTGCAATGTTTCGCCGGCCTTTGGGTAATACCACGGACGTTTCCACTGACCGACATTTTCAAATAACGCATGATGTTCTTCATGCCACTGATGTATCGCCGTCTTGCGTATCGGATCGAAAATATCACCAAGATCTGGACCGGCAATCGAGCCGAATGTCACCGGGGTGTAATTCGGTCTGAAGGTAGTAGTGCCGGTTTTAGGAATACTCTGTCCCAATGTTTGTGCCAGTATGCCCATGCCGTTAATATTACCGAGCTTGCCCTGGTCAGTGCCAAAGCCCAGCGCGGTGTATCGTTTTACATGCTCAACCGAGTGATAACCCTCGCGCGCCGCCAGCACGATATCTGAAGCGCCGACATCATTTTGAAAATCCACAAACTGCTTGGCGGAACGTGCTATCGATTTGGGACCGGGCACGATCCAGAGCGGTTTGATCGGCATTTCTTCAAAATTTTCAGCAACCAGGCTATTCATTAATCGTTGATCGCCATGACCTGCCAAATTGGCCGCTTTGGTGCCGGCCTCCAAACCTTCTTTCAAACAATCGGCAAGGCTAAAGCTGCCATTACAGGCCCCCACTGACTGTTCAGCCTGAACGGACACACCTGGTACAAAACAGGCCTTTTCTTCATCGAAACGCGCCTTGCCGCCCGATTGGGCATGCAAATGCACTACCGGACTCCAGCCGCCTGAAAATCCCAGCAGATCACAACCGATTTCATGGGTTCCGCCGACGACCGCATCACCTTTATTATTGAGCTTCATCACTGTCACACTGGATAGCCGCGTGCGGCCTGATGTATCAACAATGACTGAACCCGGTATGATCTTGATTCCCAATTTCTGGGCATGTCCGGGCAAAAAGCCGTGCAGGTTTTCACGAGCATCAATCACCGCTTCGATACGGATGCCGGCATTGGCAAGGTCGATCGCAGTCTGGTACGCACTGTCATTGTTGGTAAAAATAACTGTGCGCGAACCGGGTACGACGGCATAGCGCTTAACGTAAGTGGAAATCGCTGACGCCAGCATAATTCCAGGTCGGTCGTTGTTGCTAAACACCAGCGGACGTTCAATCGCACCGGTTGCAATCACCACCTGCTTTGCCCGCACACGCCACAACCGTTCACGCGGACCAACGCGATTTCCCAACGGAAGATGGTCGGTAAGACGCTGATTGATGGTCAGAAAATTGTGATCATGGTAGCCAAACACCGTGCTTCTGGTCAGCAGACGCACATCTGGCATGGCAGAAAGTTCTGCCACTGCATTCTTGAGCCAACTATCCGCCTGCGCGCGATTAATCTCTGCGTCGCTACCTAGCAGGCTGCCACCCAATTCAGACTGTTCGTCGGCCAGAATCACACGTGCGCCGGTTCTGCCCGCTGCCAAAGCAGCCGCTAAACCAGCCGGCCCGGCGCCAACAATCAGCACATCGCAATGCGCTTCCAATTTTGCATAATTGCTTGGATCCTGCTCGACAGGCGAGACTCCAAGGCCGGAAGCCTTGCGGATAAAATGCTCGTACTTTTTCCAAAAACTCTTGGGCCACATAAAGGTTTTATAGTAAAAGCCTGCCGGCATAAAACGGGAAAACAAACCGGTGACTGACATCAGATCGAAATCAACACTCGGCCAGCAATTAATGCTGGCGGCAATCAATCCTTCATACAGCTCAACTTCGGTAGTCCGTGCATTCGGGATAGTTTGATCGCCGAGTTCAAGTTGCACCAATGCGTTGGATTCCTCAACACCGCAACTGACTATCCCGCGCGGCCTGTGATATTTCCAACTGCGACCAACCACGTTGACGCCATTCGCCAGCAATGCCGACGCCAGGGTATCGCCCTGATAGCCGCGATACGGTTTGCCATTAAAAGTGAACCGGATGGCCTTGGAGCGGTCGATCCGCCCTCCATTTCTGATTCGGATATTTTGATTCACGGCCTGATTCATGGCTTAAGCTCCTCGGAGATAACTTCAGCAACTTTGTAGATTGTTTTAATTTGATAGCTCAGGGTATTGCGTTCAACGTTAAACCAACGGCGGCAACCATAGGTATGCACCCATTGTTCCTTATGCAGTCCGCGCGGATTTTTACGCATAAACAGATAATCGCCCCATTCAGCGTCAGTCAACGCATCGGTATCCAGGGGGCGCATGATATGCGCTTCGCCGCCGTAGGAAAATTCACTCTCTTCACGTGGCCCACACCACGGACATGTAATATTTAACATAGCTATTTTTCCGTGTTAGTGCGCAACGCCAGCGGCGCCATGCTCATCAATCAGATGTCCATTGGAGAATCGCTCCAGCGCGAATGCTTCATTTAATTTGTGCGCCCGGTTTTGCGCGATCGTATGCGCAAATACCCAACCGGATCCTGGAGTTGCCTTGAATCCGCCGGTGCCCCAGCCGCAATTGAAATACAGACCTTTGACCGGTGTCAGGCTGATGATAGGGCAGGCATCCGGAGTCACATCGACGATACCGCCCCACTGCCGGTTCATCCGAACCCTGCTGAACATCGGAAATAATTCCATGATCGCCTGCGCCGCATGTTCAATAATGTGAAAGCTGCCGCGCTGACCATAACCGGTATAAGCGTCAATACCTGCGCCGATGACAAGATCACCCTTGTCGGTCTGACTGATATAACCGTGCACGGCATTGGACATAATCACCGAATTCAATACCGGCTTAACCGGTTCGGAAACAAAAGCCTGCAACGGATGACTTTCAATCGGCAGCCGCAATCCGGCCATGTCTGCCATCACGCTTGAACTTCCGGCAGTAA